>SMVB01372454.1_pt1 | contig 20941 bp, 19 predicted proteins | sample 2456461 | NCBI WGS metagenome assembly SMVB01 (sample SAMN11095934, study PRJNA526329) | marine sediment metagenome | biome: Marine sediment; feature: Surficial sediment; material: Deep marine sediment; isolation source: Hadal surficial sediment | place: Pacific Ocean | collected 2014-05 | depth...
ACTCGCCACAGCGACGACGGGTCCTGTAGCGGGTTGCCGTGGACGAGGAAGAAGTCGGCCGGTCCACCGACGGTGAGGCGGCCGGCTTCCGGTTCGCCAAGCAGGTTGCCGCCGATCCAGGTCGCCGCCGCCAACGCACGCCACGGCTCGAGACCGGCGTCGACCAGGTGCTCGAGCTCCCACGCCAGGTGGTTGGCGCGCAACGACCCCCCGCCGAAGTCGGTGCCGGCAGCGATCGTCACCCCGGCGTCGATGGCCAGCCGCACGCTCTCGTAGGCAAGCTCGTGGCGCTCGGCGAGCCGTTCATGCGCCTCGCCTCCGACGAATCGCTCGATGGTGGTCGTTGATCCGAATGAAGTCCACGACGCCTCGATGGCCAGCGTCGGCACCAGGTACGTTCCGCGGGCTGCCATGTCTGTGGCGAGGTCGGTGTCGAGGTGGGTGCCGTGCTCGACGCAGTCGACTCCGCCGGCAACCGCCGCCCGGACGCTTGGCAAGTTGGTGGCATGGGCGGTGACCGGCACCCCCCGGGCCGTGGCAACGGCGACCGCACGCTCCACCTCGCTCACCGTCCATGTCGACGTGTCGCGGTCCGGCCCTTCGACGTAGAGCTTGATGAGGTCGGCGCCGTCGTCGAGCTGCTGGGTGACCGCGGCCTCGACGCCGTCGCCGTCCTCCGCCGAAACCGCGAAACCGAAGGTTCCGGTCCGCTCGATCCAGCTGCCGGCCGCCCTGACGTACGGCCGGTCGCGGCGTCCCCGCCAGGCGTCGCGGACGGTCAGCGCCAGCGCACGGTTGTTGCGCCGCGGCGACCCGACGTCCCGGAACCAGCGGATGCCGGCTCTGTAGCCGAGGTCGCCGTTCTCCTCGGCGACTTGCAGCAGTTCCTCGGTGGGGTCATCGATGCGTTCGATCCAATGCGACCCACCGGGAAGGGTCGAGTGGCTGTGGGCGTCGACCAGACCGGGCACCACCGTTGCCCCACCGGCGTCGATGACCCGCTCGGCACCATGCGGATCGGGTGCGTCGTCGTCGTGACCCATCCACTCGATCCGGTGGTCGACGACGAGGAGGCTCTGGTCGCGAAGGAGCTCGGGGCCGGTGCCATCGGCGACGGCGGTGTGGCGATACAGGATGGTCACGGGCTCACCCTACGGCGATCACCCTGGCGTCGGCCGAGGTCAGGCTTCGGCAGCCGGACCGGTGAGGGTGATTCTTACCACGGGCACCACAGCAGCCATTCGGGCGGGATCGTCCACTGGGAGCCCAAGCGACGTGCCGAATGCCTTGGCGGCGACCGGGTGAGCCTCCGTGTAGTCGGCGAACGCTGATTCGGCGGTCGCCACGTCGGCCAGAACGGCAGTGGCCTCCGCGTGCTGGATGCGACCGGTGCTGATCCGCACGTTGGGGTCGGCCTCGATGTTGCGGAACCAGTCGCTCTTCGTTCCGTAGGCGGCGGCGATATCGAAGGATTTGCCATCGTGTCGGATGACCTCGAGCACCGTCTCTCGTGGAAGACCCGATTTGCGGCCGGTGTGCTCGAGCAGCACAGCCCGCCGTCCCAACACCCGGCTAAAACCGACTCGATACAGGTAGCGGGGCGCCCGAAACAGCCACCGCGTGATCCTTCCCGGCGGTTTCCGGAAGATTCCATCGCCGGCCGGACTGGTCATCGCAACATCACCTCCGGTCAGCACGTCACGTGCAGGATGGCGTTGACGTCGGAAGCGTCGAGGGTGCGGAGCAGGGCGCAGGCCTCTGCGGTCGGCAGGGTGACCAGCTCCACACCGTTGTGCTCGGCCCGGTGCCTTAGCTCGAGCATCACTGGGAGCCGCCCGGAAAACCCTGTCCCGATCACAAGCTGTGGTTTCGACCACGGGATGTCTTCACCGGCGGACAGCGGGGTGTGCCCGTATTCGCTGCGGAACCGTTTGGAGGGACCCTTCTTCCGCTTGCGCACCACGCCCGCGTCGACGACAACGTCGTGGTCGTAGCTTGTGCCGTCGATGATGATCGTGCCGAACTCTGGATACTCCATGTCCATACTTCAAACGATACCGACCACGGGAGCATCGTTGACCGCCATCCGCGCCGAAGTGCGAGGCCTTGTCCAGGGGGTGGGCTTTCGCTACATCACCAGGGGTACGGCGCGGCAGCTCGGCGTTGTCGGTTGGGTTCGCAACCTGCCGGCCGGATCGGTCGAGGTATGGGCCCAAGGGGCATCCGATGCGATCGATCGGCTGCAGGAGTTCCTCGAAGCCGGGCCAACGGGAGCACTGGTCGAGTCGGTTGCCGTGGAGGTCGTCGAACCCGATCCGGGGTTGACCGGCTTCGAGGTCAGGTTCTGACCGTTCCGCGAATTCCGCGCTGTTTCAGCGCTCCCGACGGCTACGCTCGGCCGCACCCGCACCGAGGACGGAGGCAGGCCGTGAGCGGCCCGATTCGAGACAGTGACAACGATATGAGTGCCGGTGACACCGTCACCGGGAACGTCGAGGTCAGGGAGAGCCGGGTGGCCACCGTCGGCAACCTCGGCGTTGTTCGCGCCCTCCCGACGAAAGGCAGGCGCACCGTCGGAGCCTGGTGCCTGGTGGATGTGATGCAACCCTCAGACGCGCTGGAGCCGGATCCGATGGAGATCGGTCCCCACCCGCACATTGGTCTCTCCACGGTGACCTGGCTGTTGGAGGGTGAGGCGCTCCATTCCGACTCGCTGGGCACCGAGCAACCGCTCCGGCCCGGCCAGCTCAACTTGATGACCTCAGGGAGGGGCATCGCCCACGCCGAGCTGGGAACCTCGCCTGGCGTCCTCGGCATACAGATGTGGATCGCCCAGCCCGAGGAAACCCGGCACGGGGATCCGGCGTTCGAGCACCATGGGGACCTGCCGAGGAAGGATCTCGCCACCGGCGAGGCGATCGTCATGGTGGGGAGCCTGGGGGATGCAACGTCACCGGCCAGGACCGACACCCGGCTCATCGGCGCCGAACTTTCGCTGGCCAAGGGCGAGGTGACCATCCAAGCCGAAGCGACCTTCGAGTATGCGTTGATTCCGGTCGAAGGCCTGCTCAAGGTCAACGAATCCATCGTCGAGCCCGGGTACATGGGTTTGATCCCAACCGGGACCGACGAGCTGCGCATCGAGGCCGGCGACAGCGGAGCCCGTGCCATGTTGATCGGTGGCGAGCCGCTGGGAGAACAGGTCGCTATGTGGTGGAACTTCGTGGCGCGGACGAAGGACGAGCTGACTTCGGCATGGCGAGATTGGGATTCCGGCGACACCGACCGGTTCCCCGAGTTCGCCTCCATCCTCGACCGGATAGAAGCACCACGCCCGATGTGGGTGTCAGCCGACGACTGACGCCGACCGGGATCCCACTCGACGATGAGAACCGAGCCCAACCTCGCCGAGGCGAGGACCCAGGCGGCGAAGATCCTGGAAGCAGCGTGGGACGAATCGCGCGGCTACTCGTATCCCAACGAGCACGTGTATCCCCACCTCTGGTTGTGGGACAGCTGCTTCCACGCGATTGCCTGGGCGACGCTCGACGATGAGCGGGCGGTGAATGAGCTGGAGGCGGTGTTCGTGGCCCAATTGTCAAGCGGCTTCGTGCCCCACATGCGATACTCGGCAACCTCCGAGCACCGGGGCCCCCTAGACCACGTCTCCGGGTACACCCAGCCGCCCGTTTACGGCCATGCACTGGCGACGATCTTCCGGCAGCGCCTTCCCGTCCCGGAAGCGTTGCGCGCCGGGGTCGCTGCCGCCTACGAGTATCTGTGGCGGGAGCGGAGGACCGACGGCGGTCTTCTTGCGATCGTGCACCCGTGGGAAGCCGGAGCCGACGACTCGCCCCGATGGGATGCGTGGATCGGGTCCACCGAGTGGGACCGCGCCCAATGGACTGTCTTCGACCTCGAACTGGTCGAGGAGACGACGTTTGCGACAACGGGGGAGGCCACTGGTAACGCCCGCTTCGAGGCAGTGCCCGCCGCCTTCAACGCCATCGCCGCTCACGGGATGCGCGAGCTCGCCTCCACCGGAGGAGACCCGGTGTGGTCGGAGCGCGCCGACGAGCTCTCCGCTGCTATCGATGAACAGCTGTGGGACCCCACCCAGCGGCTGTGGTCCGATGCCGCAGTAGTCGGGCCTGCCGCCTCGACGGCGGTGCCCACGCTCGACGGGGTGCTCCCGGCGCTGGCGACGAACAACCCCGACCTTGCGGCCCAGGCGCTCGACCAGCTGGAGGATGACACCCGGTTCGCTGCCCCATTCGGGCTGGCATACGTCGCCCGTGACCACGCCTCGTACCGACCCGATTTGTATTGGCGAGGCGCCGCGTGGCCGCAGCTCAATCATCTGGCTCGGGTAGCCGCGGTGCGATGGGGCCGGATGGATCTTGCTGATGAGATTGCATCGATGACCCGTCGAGGAGCGGTCCTCTCCGGCTTCGCCGAGCTGTGGGATCCGGAGACGGGTGAGGCGCGGGGCGTGGTGCCGCAGACGTGGGCGGCGCTGGCCGCGGTCGATACCATCGATCAGCCGCCGATCGGTGAGTGACCCCACATGTAGGCGCCGGCGTTCCACGCCTGTTGCGGGCTCCTTGTGGCTCCCCGGCCGCGACTCCGATCCATTCGTGGAAGCCCCAATCGCCGGCGATGACTGATCCCCTCTACCGGGCGAAGTGCGGCCGGTAATCGGAGCGGGCTCGACCTAACAACAGGGGTAGTACCTGCTTCCTTGTTAACGGCCGCCGACCAGCAGTAGCCGCATCGTTATCTGGGCGCCGCCGAGAGAACCGGTTCCCAGCAGCAGATCGCCGCCGGCGGCGACCGCCGTCCGCCTGGCGATGTCGAGTCCCAGGCCGGTGGAGTCGGTGCCGCTGCGGCCCCGATCGGCGACGCTGAGATCGGGTGGGAAGCCGTTTCCGGCGTCCTCGACCACCACATCGACGTAGGGGCCGTTGCTGCGGTGGACCGAGACGGCCAGGCCGGTCCCCGGTTCGGTGTGGGCGAACACGTTGCCGATGAGTGCATCGAGTGCTGCGGCGAGATCGGCTTCAGGCGTCCCCACCAGGGCGCGGCTCCGGTTGATGCCGGTATCGAGTGTCCGCCCCTCGTCGGCGGCGAGCGGCTCCCAGAAGGCAACCCGCTCGGCGACGACCCTGTCGATGTCCGTCACCGCGCCGCGTGCTTGACGATCCGGTCGTCGGATCTCGTCGATGACGTAGTCAACAACTCGTTCGATGTCGTCGAGTTGCGCCACCAGCTGATCCTTGCGATCGCTGTCGGGAAGGGCGTCGGCGTTGAGACGAGCTCCGGTCAGGGGCGTTCGAAGCCGGTGTGACAGGTCGGCGGCGGTCTCACGCTCCAGTTGCAACAGCGCGCCGATCTGAGCGGCAAGCCTGTTGAAGGCGGTGCCTACCCGACGGATCTCTGGCGGGCCGGCTATGTCAACGCGCGCATCCAGGTCGCCGGAGCCCATCCGGTCGGCCGTGGCGGCTAGGTCGTCCACCGGGCGCACCATCGATCGTCCCAGGCGGTCGGCGACGACGACGGCCAACAACACCAACACCGTCGCCAGCCCGGCCAGGGTCCACCACACCCTGGCCACGCCAGCCCGCATCGCTTCTTCCTCGGCCAGCGCCCGCACCACAACGGTCTCCCCTTCGGGGCCGAGGACCGGGATGTAGATCGCCTCTCCGCCGTTCACCGACTGGCGGAACGTCGTCCCGGCGGCCGCTGTTGCAAGGTCTTCACCCGGATCGAGGGGCGCACCGACGGTGTCGCCGCCCACGATGACGATGGTGAGCGGTCGATCGTTGAATTCGCCGTCGGCGGACAGGACCGGTCCGACGAGCTCATCGATCGAATCCGAGCCCACCACCGCAACCAGTCGAGCGACTGCACCGGCATCGCGCTCGGCGGCGGACAGCTCACGGTCGGCGGCGAGATCGCGGACCAGGATCATCAGGGGCACCACGAAGGCCAGCGCCACCATCGCAGTGACCGCAAACGCCACCCCGACCAGCCGGGCCCTCACTGCTCTGGCGGAACGAGCTTCACCCCTACGCCCCGTTTGGTGTGGATATAGACGGGCTCGGCTGCAGACTCCCCCAGCTTCTTGCGCAACCACGACACGTGGACATCGACGGTCTTGTCCGCGCCGCCGTACGGCTGGCGCCACACCTCGGCCATCAGTTCGCGTTTGCTGACCATCACCCCGGGACGCGCCGCCAGGTAGGTGAGCAGGTCGAACTCCCGCGCCCTGAGATCGATCAGCTCCCCGTCGAGCCTGGCCTCATGGGCGTCGCGGTCGATGACCAGAGCGCCGACGGTGATGACCGGAGTTCGCTCAGGCTCTCCGGTCCGTCGCAGTACGGCGCGAATACGGGCCTCGATCTGGGCGGCGGAGAACGGCTTCACCACGTAATCGTCTGCACCCGCTTCCAACAGTCTGACCATCTCCTTCTCATCGTCGCGGGCGGTGGCGACGATCACCGGGGTATCGCCGAGGCCTCGCACCATCGCCAGCACGTCGGTCCCGTCGATGTCGGGCAAACCGAGGTCGAGCACCACCACGTCGATGGCGCTTCTCGTGAGCTGCTCCACACCGTCGAGACCGGACGCGGCTGCCTGGACGTCGAAGCCGGAGCCGGAGAGCTGTTCAACGAGCGCCTCTCGGATCGCCTGGTCGTCTTCGATAACGAGCACAGTCGGCATCGCCGGTCACGATACCTGGCCTCGGTCGAGAGCGGTGTTCGACCCATGATTTGAGCGTCCGTTAGCGAACCGTTATCCATGGCACCGGCCGGCTGGGGCACAATATGGACATGATGCGCCGGGTAGGGATCGTCGTCGCATGGCTCGCCGCCACCATGGTGGCGATGCTGATTGCCGCCACCGCGGTGGGGTCGGTGCGGGGCCAGGTCACCGACGTGCCCGCCATTCCGTCCGCGGGAGCGGCGGCGCTGCTGGCGATGTCGACGACGACCACCGTCCTCGGGCCGTCCACTACCAACACCCCAACCACCACCGACGGCACGGTGGCGCCCACCACCACGATCACCGTCCCCCCGACCGCCAGCAGCACCACCACAACGACGGCGCCGGCGTCGACCCCGACTACCACCTCGCCACCGGCGCCGACGACGACCACGACCACGACCACGACCGTTCCCCCCAGACCCGCCGCTACCACGTATAGCCTCATCGGCGGACAGGTCTGGATCTCCGCCGATGAACCCGACGTGGTATTCGTCAACGCGGTCCCCGAGGCCGGGTTTTCTGTCGAGATCGACAAGGCCGGGCCCGAAGAGGTGCGGGTCGAGTTCGAATCTTCCGATCATGAGTCGTCGTTCCGGGCTCGCTGGAAGGACGGCGAGCTCGACATCGACATCGAAGAAGAGTCCTAAAAGGACGACTGACCGTACGGTCTTCGATCGGCGGCCGGCGCAGTCGGACGCAGAACGTTGCGGACACCCAGCGACCTCCGAACCACCTGCCGTCGCCTGGGGTTTGCTGGTCAACGATTGTCCGAGACCTGCCGCAGCCGCCGATAACGTCCGGGGGGTGAATCCACGCCAACTGGTGAAGGCGATCTTCCTGGACGCGGTTGCGGCCGCCGATCCCGAGCTCGCGGTACGGCGCAGCCTGAAAGATGACCCGCTCGCCGCCGGTGCGACGGTCGTCATCGCATCCGGCAAGGCAGCCGTCGCCATGACACGGGGTTTCGCCGCCGTGATTGACATCACCCGGGGCATGGCGGTCACCGCCATCGAGGAGCAGGCTCCGGTGCCGGTGATCGTGGGTGGCCACCCCGAGCCGAACCTGGGGAGCGTTGCCGCCGCCCAGCGTGCCCTCGAGCTGGCCACATCTGCCGGACGAGGCGTCACCGTGGTCTACCTCGTCTCCGGCGGGTCGTCGGCGTTGCTGGCGCTCCCAGCAGGAGAGCTCACTCTCGATGATCTGGTCGCCACCAACCGGCTGCTCCTCGCCTCGGGCGCCGACATCGCCGAGTTCAACACGGTGCGAAAACATCTGTCGTCGATCAAGGGTGGGTATCTGGCCGAGGCAGCGGGCGACGCCAAGTTGGTCACCCTGGTGCTTTCCGACGTGGTGGGGGACCGTGTCGACGTTGTCGGTTCCGGACCGACGGTGCCCGATCCGACGACGTTCGCCGATGCCATCGACGTACTGGGGGGCTTTGAGCTCATGGGTCGGGTGCCGGCGAATGTCGCCGACCACCTCGCCGCCGGAGTGGCGGGAGCTATCGAGGACACGCCGAAGAGCGGCCATCCAGACCATGAGATCAGGGTGGTGGCCGGTGGCGCCACCGCCGCTGCGGCTGCGGTCGCATCCGCACGCCGGCGGGGTCTCACCGCCGAGGTGGTGACGATGACCCTCACCGGCGAAGCCCGTAGCGCCGCCGCCGAGGCGGTGACAACCCGCAGACCGGAGATCGACCTCCTGGTCTTTGTCGGCGAGACCACGGTGACCGTCTCCGGCGCCGGCCTCGGTGGGAGGAATCAGGAGGCGGCGCTGGCCGGAGCCCTAGCGATCGAGGGGACCGCCACGACGTTCCTCGCCGCCGACACGGATGGCATCGACGGCGCCACCGACGCCGCAGGGGCCGTCGTCGACGCAGGGACGATCGGGAAGGGCCGGGCTGTCGGCCTGGACGCGATCGACGCCCTGGCAGACAACGACGCCCATGGCTATCTCACCGCAACCGACGATCTGCTCATCACCGGGCCGACGGGCACCAATGTGGCCGACCTCTGGCTGGTACACCACCGACGGTGACCGAGCTGCTCGAACTGTTCCGTGGCCTCGACGACTTCCGATCAGGAGTGGCAACTGTGGCCCCGGTGACCTTTGCGTGACCGAGGTTCCTGATGGCCACGACGAATGAGATCGAGGCGTGGAGGGCGACTACGCCGCGGTCGCTCACGCCACCTTGGGGCGGCGGTTCAGAACTTCTTCCACCACTGCAGGATCGACGTTGAATCCGGAGACGTCGATGACCCGAGGGTTCTCGTGCACCACGTGGAGCGGACGGGCGATCTCGTCGGGCCTGTTCCTGCCCGGCTCGATTCGTTCATCGATCATTTCACCCACCGCTCGGTGCCGCACACTCGGGGCGCGTTGCGTCATCGGGGCCGAAGTGGCGTGCGAACGCTGCGTCCACATGTAGCGCAGATCCTCGATGGAGATAGCCACACGACCCGCGAGGCCGGTCACGAGTGCAAGCGCGCCGATCACGGGCATGGTGAGCAAGAATGGGTTGAGCAGAACGCGGCCTGCGTTTGAAGCAATGTCGTAGATGTGAGCTTCCATGATTCTTCCCTTTGGCGTACGTTGTAAGCGTATGGTGTAAGTTAACACGTACGCCGTAAGGTTGTCAAGAGAAAAGATGGTCCTAGAGCAATTTCGGTACAAGAAGGATGTAGATGGCTAGGCAAACGACACCAGCCCAGAACCCCACCCGGCCCATTCCGTCGGCCGACCCAAGTCGCGTCCATCACGGGGGACACCTTTGCTCGACAGACATGTCAGCCTCATGCTGAGCGGCTCTGCAACAAACCATCGCGAACCTCCGGTCACGCCACACTCAGGTGCCCCAGCGTGCTGGGTCGGCGTGGCTGCCGAGCCGGCATCGGCCGCTCGATCGAGTAGCCGATCATCATTCGGAGATGCAGCTCTCAACTACCGCGGATCCCGGCTGTGCGTGACCGCCACCAACCGGAATCAGGCCGTGTCCCGGAGCCTCTCGAGGCCGTCGAGGATGAGATCGAGCCCGAACTCGAACTCGGTCTGGTCGTCGCACCAGCCAATCGTGGTGTCGGGGTCATCGTGGACGATCTCCGCCATCATCCCGACGACGTAGGGGAGCTGGTCCGCCATACGCTCGAGCATGACGGTGGCGTCCTGCTCGGGGTCCTCGTCGCCGTCTGGCTCGAACAACTCTTGGCTGAATCCGAGAGCGCGGCTACCGAACGCATGCATCGCGTGATGAAGCAGGTCGTAGGAGAAGCCACCTTCTCGAAGAATGCCAATAGAGGTGTCGAAGTAACGCATCATGATTGGGCTTATCGTCGTTCGGGTTTCGATGACACCCGGCACCCACTTGTGACGAAGCATTACCTCCCGGGCCGTGAGAATCCGCCCACGCAGGTTGGCCTTCCACTCGGATCCGTTGCTTGGCACATCGAAACCGCCCAGAGCTTCTTCGAGCTCCTCCATGATGGCATCGACGACGCCGTCCAGAATTGCCTCCTTGTTGGCCACGTGGTTGTAGAGAGACATCGCCTCAACGCCGAGCTCGTGGCCTAGCTTGCGCATGCTGAGTGCCTGGATGCCGTCTCTGTCGGCGAGGGCGACGGCTGCGGCCAGCACCCGCTCCTTGGTCAGGGGGATACGGGGCGTTGTGGTCGTGTCGATTTCCGTAGCCATCTGCATCCTCCTTTGCTTGACTCTAACATACAAAGTAAGTTACGGCCAGGATCATTCCCTCCAATCGACGAACTTACGGCGTAGATGTGGCTTATGCCAACCCTTACAGCGTACGTAGGGATTCAAAGAAGGACCGGGCGCGCTCATGGGGCCGGTCCCATTTCCAATCAAGAAGAGAAAGGACATGGCATCATCAACAGACCCGAACGCAGGCCGCGACAACACTCCGGCCACACACGGCTGAGGAGAATACGATGAAGGCGATCGTCCAATACGAGTACGGGTCACCTGATGTCCTGAAAATCGAGGACATCGACAAGCCGGCGGTCAAGGACGGTGAGGTGCTGGTTCGCGTTCACTCAGCTTCTCTCCATATCGGTGACTGGCACATGATGAGAGGCCTGCCGTACGTTCTGCGCATGGCGTTCGGGTTGCGCAAGCCGAGGAACAGTGTGCCGGGAACGGATGTCGCAGGGAAGGTTGAGGCGGTTGGCAAGAACGTGACAACGCTTCAACCAGGTGATGAGGTATTCGGCTGGTGCAAGGGCGCCTTCGCCGAGTATGCGAGTGCTGCGGAGAACAACTTCTTGCCGAAGCCGGCCAACCTCACGTTTGAGCAAGCCGCGGCCGTACCTACCTCCGCGTTTGCAGCCCTCCATGCTCTTCGCGATCAAGGAAACGTTCGGCCAGGGCAGAAGGTCTTGATCAATGGTGCCTCGGGAGGTGTGGGCACGTTCGCGGTGCAGATTGCCAAGTCGTTCGGAGCGGAAGTGACCGGCGTGTGCAGCACGAGGAACGTAGACATGGTCCGATCGATCGGCGCAGACCATGTCATTGATTACACCAAAGAGGACTTCACTCAAGGTGGACAGCGTTACGACCTCATCCTCGACAATGTGGCGAACCATTCGTTGCAGGAAACCAGACGAGCGCTCACCTCCGAGGGGACTCTCATACCCAACAGTGGAGAGGGTGGTCTGGGTCGCATTGTTCAGGCGCTCGTGGTGTCACTGTTCGTGGGCCAGCAGGGACGCCCGTTCGTTTCGATGCCGAAGAATGAGGACCTGGTTGTTCTCAAGGAGCTCATCGAATCTGGAAAGGTCACACCGGTCATCGACAAAACGTACGGGTTGAGTGAGGTCCCAGAGGCTTTTGGTTATCTGGGGGAGGGACACGCTCGAGGGAAAGTCGTCATCACGGTGTGAGGCGTTGACCGGCGCACAGATCACGGATCTTTGGTATGTAGCGATCGCTTGTACCACATCCGAAAGGGAATCGGACGCAACGCCCTAACCTCTCGACCTCATGAAGATCATCATCGTCGGCGCCGGAGCCGTCGGCTCGTATCTCGCCGAGCGGTTCTCTTCCGAGGGCCAAGACCTCGTCGTCATCGAATCCGATCCGGAGCGGGCCGCCCAGCTCGAGGGGGAGCTCGACGCTCTGGTCATTACCGGCAACGGAGCCTCGTTGGCGACGCTGGAGCAGGCAGGGCTTGGCGAGGCCGATCTCCTCGTCGCCGTCAGCTCATCGGACGCGGTCAATGTGCTGGCGTGTAACGCCGCCACCAAGCTGGGAATCCCGATCACGATCGCCAGGGTCGAGGATCCGGAGCTGAAAGCCGAGGTCGAGGCACTCGGCGTCGACCTCGTCATCGACCCTGGTGAGGCAGCCGCCCGCGAGCTGCTGGTGCTGGTGAGCACCGGTCGGGTCGCCGAGCGTGTGGAGTTCGCCGATGGCGGGCTCGTCATGTTGGGCGCCTATGTCGATTCCGAGTCGGCGGTCGTTGGCATTACGTTGGCCGAGCTCCGCGAGACGGTCGAACAATGGGATTGGTTGGTGTTGGCCGTCATCCGCCACGGAGAGACCATGATCGCCCGCGGTTCCACTGAGCTGAAGGCCGGCGACCATGTGCTGGTGATGGCGGAGGCGGGTCACACCCAAACACCATACGAACTGCTCGGGCTGGTAGATCGTCCGGCGGAGACTGTGATCATTCTCGGCGGCACCAGGCTCGCTCAAATGACCGCGGCCATGCTCGTCGAGCGTGGTGTGGCGACCACGCTCATCGAGGCGGATCCCGCCCGGTGCCGTCACATCGCCGAGGCCCTGCCCGACGTCGTCGTCGTCTGCGCAGACCCGACCGATCCGAAGGTCCTCCGATCGGAAGGTGCTGGAAGCGCCGACGCCGTGCTCGCCCTCACCGGATGGGACAGCGACAATCTCCTGGGGTCGCAGGTGGCACACGCTCTCGGCGCCGGCGAGGTCATCACCCGCTTCAACAACACCGAATTGGTCGGTCTGCTGGGTGGCGCCGGCATCGATGCGACGGTGAGCCCGCGCCGGTCGGCCGCCAACGAGATCCTCCGGTTTGTCCGTCGCGGCCTGATCTACTCCGCGGTCTCGATCCCCGGTTCCGACGCCGAGGCCATCGAACTGGAGGTGGGACCGAACAGTCCCGCCATCGGCAAGACCCTGCGCGAGCTCAAGCTCCCGCGGTCGTTGATCATCGGCGGCGTCCAGCGCGATGGGGTCGCCTTCGTCCCGCGGGGGGACACCGAAATCCAGCAAGGGGATCACCTGATCGCGGTGGCGCTCCCGGACGGGATCCCGGCAGCCGAGAAGCTGTCCGGCTGACACCGTGTCCTTGCGCCACCTGCTCCATGTGGTGGGCGCAGTGGTCGCCGCCGTCGGGGTGTCGATGCTGTCCGCCGTCGTGGTCAGCCTCCTGTATCAGGAGTGGTCCGACGCGGCGCAAATCCTGGCCGCGGCGGTCGTCACCGCCGTCGTCGGGCTGGCGGTGTGGAGGAGTTTCGATCGGCCGGGGGAACTGAGTGCCAGGGAAGGCTTCGCCGCAGTAGGTTTCGCCTGGACCGCAATGGTTCTCTTCGGAGTGCTGCCCTACCTGTTCACCGGCTCGATCGGCAACTTGACAGACGCCGTGTTCGAGTCGGCGGCGGGCTTCACCACCACCGGCGCCTCCGTGATCCCCGATCCGGCCCTGCTGCCTCACGGAATCCAGTTCTGGCGTTCGCTCACGCAATGGATCGGTGGCATGGGGATCGTCGTGCTGTCGGTGGCGATCCTCCCGCTGCTGGGACTGGGAGCGGTTCAACTGGTCCGCGCCGAGAGCCCGGGACCCACTCCAGAGCGCCTGACGCCGCGTTTCCAAGAGACCGCGAAACGCCTTTGGCTCGTCTATGTCGTGCTCACCGCGATCGAAGCCATCCTGCTCTGGGTGGGGGACATGAGCCTGTTCGAGGCGGTGAACCATTCTTTGACCACACTATCGACCGGCGGCTTCAGCACCAGCGCCGGCTCGCTCGGCGCCTTCTCGGACTATTCGCAGTCGGTCGTCATCGTTTTCATGCTCCTCGCCGGGGTGTCGTTCTCGCTCCACTTCCGAGCCGCCCGCAGCCCTCGAGTCTATTGGAAGAGCGCCGAGCTCCGCCTGTACCTGTCCATCATCGGGGTGGCTGCCATCCTGATGGCGATCGGCACCTGGGGAGGGGCCGTAGTCGATGTGATCCGCAACGCGGTGTTCACCGCGTCCTCACTCATCACCACCACCGGGTACGCAACGGTCGACTTCGGGCTGTGGGGCCCGGCGCTCCAGGTCATGGTCGTGGGCCTGATGTTCATCGGAGGCATGGCCGGATCGACGTCGGGCGCGTTGAAGGTGTACCGGCTCGAGGTGCTGTACGAGGCATCGCGGATGGACGTCCGCCGCCTCATCCATCCCCGCGGGGTATTCGTGACCCGGGTGGGGAAAAAGCCGGTGCCCGACACGATCGTGGAGGCGATCCAAACCTTCTTCCTCCTGTACATGTTCGCCTTCATGACCGGTACGTTCCTGCTGGCGATCATCGGCTCGCTGGGCGACCCGCAACTCGACCCGATCTCTGCCGTTTCGGCGGTGGCGTCGGCGCTTGGCAATATCGGCCCTGCGCTGGGCCTGCTCGGGCCCAGCGACAACTACCTCGTCGTGCCCGCCCTGGGCAAGTGGCTCCTGGCCTCGCTGATGATCGTCGGCCGTCTCGAGATCCTGCCCATCCTCATCCTGTTCAATCGGGAACTCTGGCGGCGCTGATTCCTCGCCGGCTGCTGGCGACGCTGAAGGATGCCGAGGGCATATGAGTCGTCAGGACGGTTCATCGACGCGTCGGGTGGCGACTCTCTTCTGCCAGGTCGATGGTGAGCGTGGGTACCTCGGTGCCGCGCACTCCCTGCGCGCCCGCCTCTCGCTTGTTGGCGCCGAGTCGAGGCGCGGAGCGACGTGCTGCGTCCCAGGGAACGTTCCGTTTTGCAGTAGGCAGCCCCGCAGTGACGGTGTCCATGGACAGAAGGTGCTCGGCTCGCGCCAATACTGCCCGCGGCTCGTCGATCCGGAACACGACCTCGTCGCCGGCCGCGATGCCGAGAGCGTCGCGAACCCTCTTGGGGATGGTCACCTGGCCCTTGGTGCTGACCTTGGCGGTGATGTCCATCGCGGCTCCTGACTTGGCGTGGGGATCCCGCAGCCTAACGATCGGTGACGTCGCCATGGCGCAGGATCGGTAGCAAGGCTCATTAGGGCCTCTCCGACCGACGGAAGCGACGACCGATCAGTCGGTGGCGTCCAGGGCCTCCATCCGGTCGAGGAGGTCCAGAGAGGCGACGGCGGCCTCGGCCACTGGGCCTGGTTCGGCGGCGATCTCGATGAGCACGGCTCTCGACCGGGTTCCCCCGATGTCGGCGAGAAGACGGACGACCGTTGGGGTGAGCCGGCCCGACCCTCGCGCCTGTTCGATCAGGTCGATCGATCGTTCCCCGGCCTTGACCATCGACATCGCGGCGAGTGTCCGCTCCTGCTCGCCGTCACCGGACACGGCCTCGAGCAGGGTCTCGCCGGCACCGGCGGAACCGACGGTTCGCCAAGCGATACCGGCACCAATCACCTTCAGGGAGGCACCGAGACGCATGTTCACAGCTTACGAGCTAGACGACGCTCCACAGGTCGTGGTCATCCCAGTAGTCCGGCTGGTGCGGTGCGATGTGATCGAACCAGCCGTGGCGGTGCTCCTCCACAGCGAACGCACCGGTTCGGAAGCGCTGGCCGCCGCGGTCGAGCAGGATGACCAGGTCGAGGCGGACCCTGATGTCGACGATTCGGTTGACCCTCGGGAACGCGGGAAACCACTGCCGGTGTACGGGCCACGCCATCAGCACCAGACGATCGAAGTCGACACCCTGTCGGGTGGCGAGGGTGGCGACGGTACCGCCGTGGCTGTGGGCAAAGAAGTCGGGCGTGTCCAGCCCCTGGTCCTCGATCCACTGCTTCAGCAGGAGCGCGTCGGCTCTCCTCGCCGCAGGCGAATAGGCCCCGGTCCATTTGAAGCTTTCGTCGTGGACCGCAAGGTCGGGGCGATTGAGAGCGAGCGCCTCGTAGAAGTCACCTCCAGGCTGATACCAGGCGGAGTCGGACGAAAACGTGCCATGGGTGATCACCGCCGTCTGTGACCGTCGGTTGCGCTTCTTCGCGGTTGGTTGCGCGATGACCCGTTGGTTGACATGCGGATCCTTAGGGTCGATCTTGCTGAGGGCTTCGGTGGCGAGGCTTGCCACCAGCCGGTCGTCGGATTGGGATCCGGCTTCGAGGATGTGACGGATACGCTTGCGAAGCCGGGTGGTCTCCCTGGCGCCGGCGGCAGCCGCCACCTGCACCAAGGGATGCGGGCTGTGCATCGCAGCCTCGAAGAGGGCGGCGGCGCCCTCCGTCGTGGGGCGCTCGTAAAGACCATTGACAGTTCTGATCATCTCGTCCCGAAGCTGTGGTGCCGGTTGTTCTTCGAGTTCTTTGGCCGACATTCCAAGTGGTTCGGTCGCTTCGTCGACGCGAAGCCGGCGCGACCGCTGCAACGGTCTCAGATCGGGAATCTCGAAGCCGGCGTCTCTGGCTTCCTCGACATCTTCGTCGAACTCATCACCCACCCCCAACACCCCGGCCCGGGCGCTGAGGAGCAGGGCTGCCTGTGATGCGGCGACCGATCGTGCCGATTCCAGGGCGGGGTCCGGCGTGACCGTGAATGCGTCACGGGGATCCATTGGGTCAAAAGGCTGATATGCCATGTGCGATTCCTTATCTAGGTTTACAGGCTCGGGGCGTGTGGCGCATGTTGGGGCACATGGGTGACACCTTTGGTGGGGTGACCCGTGGCGTCGTCGCCAGCGTCACGTGAGATCGATCGAGACCGAGATGTCGGTTGGACCGGGAAAGATCACGTCGAAGTCCTGACCGGCTGCCTCTTGGTCCGCGAACACTCTTAGCAGCTGATCGACTGGGTAGGGCTTGGCGGGCTCCCTCCGTCGGCGCGAATACGGCTTGTAGGAAGCCGGGTCATAGGTGAGATGGATGGTGAAGTGCTTGGCGTCATCGCCGCGGGCGGCGAACAACATCCGGAACGTCTCCACCTCCGGGTTCCCGTGCGAGCCATCGCCGGAGATCACGTAGTGGTCGGCAGGGAACGTCTCAAAGAAGTCGACGTCGACATTCCGGTCACTCCCATGGTGGGGGAGCTTCAGCAGGTCGAGTGGCAGCTGGTCATTCGTTCCGAGCAGGCCGGCGGCACCAGCGTTCCTGATGATGTCGTCACCTCGAGCGTCGCCGGTCAGCAACAGCGTGTGCCCCTCGACTTCCATCAGCGCCACGATGCTCGCCAGGTTGGAGAAGCTGTCGTCGAGATAGGCGGCGGGACCGAATTTCTTGTGTTCCTTCATGAGTTGTTTGTCCCATGCCTCGTGGAGCTCTCGGAGCTGCTTCTCCTCGGGGCCCAGCACCGTGATCGTGAGCCCATCGGGGAGGCTCACAACCGATTGATCGACTCCGGCTCTCACCAATCCATCGAAGGGGCCATTGACGTTCAACGCCAACGCTGCGGCGTTGTCACGGAGCGTCCGACCCTGGTTCACACTCGTTGCCGCGAAGCTGCCCCCTTCGCTGAGGCCGGGCTCTTCCCCCAATCCGCCGGCGGCCGCGACCGTCGTATCGGTCTCTCCGAACAGGTCATCGAAGCTGTTGTGCCACAACACGTCGACATCGAGGAACGAATCGTCGCTGTTCTGCTGCTCCTTCAACAGCTCGGTGAGCTGGATGAGACCGTCGATGTGGTCGTCGTCGATATGGCTGACCATCATCAGGTCGATGGCGAGGCGCTCGGGCGCCCGCTCCGTGCGCAACTGCGCCAGGCGCGGTTGGAGGGCGTCTCTCCAGACGCCTCTCGGGCCGCCATCGATCAGGCTGACGCGGGGTTGGCTCGGATCGCCGTACAGGAGCAAGAGACAATCACCCTGCTTGGCGCGTAACGCTTCAACCCGCAGCATCGCGATTTCCTCGACTCGATCGTGTTCGCAGGGTGTCGAGCGGGCCGACGCCCGGCCCTGCGCCGGCACTCGAGCCGACCCTACAGGCAGCGCCGCCGTCATGTACCTGCGTGCCGAACCTATGTGCGGTCTTCGTTGGGGCACCGCAGTCGTCAACCGATGCTCTCGCGAGCGTGGACCGTTGTGGTTCGAGGGGTCTTGGATCGAAATAGCACCCGCCGGGTAACGCCCGTTGTGTTTACGATGTCAAGTCGCGGTGGCGGAGAACCACATGAACGCGATCGAGGAACTCGTCAACTCGCTTCCCAAGGCCGAGCTCCACCTGCATATCGAAGGCACGTTGGAGCCGGGATTGAAATTCGAGCTGGCTGCCCGCAACAACGTGGACCTTCCCTACGACTCCGTTGACCAAATGCGGGCCGCCTACGACTTTGCTGATCTTCCGTCGTTCCTCGTGCAGTACTACGAGGGCATGACCGTTCTGCTCACCCAAGACGATTTCTATGACCTGGCAATGGCGTACTTCCGCCGGATTGCGGCCCAGAACGTCGTGTACGTCGAAATGTTCTTCGACCCGCAAGCCCACACCACGCGGGGCGTCGACTTCGGCACGGTTATTTCTGGCATTCGCCGCGCCCAGCACGACGCCGAGGAGCGGTTCTCGATCAGATCACAGTTGATCATGTGTTTTCTTCGCGATCTGTCGTCCGAATCGGCCGCCGAGACGCTGGTCGAAGCGAGCGAGTATCGGGACTGGATCGTGGGAGTCGGGCTCGACTCCGACGAGCGAGACAATCCACCGATCAAGTTCCAGCAGGTCTTCGTCGACGCTCGCTCCCAGGGTTACAAGCTCACCATGCACTGCGACGTCGACCAGGAGGACTCGGTCGTCCACCTCTGGCAGTGTGTCGACGACATCGGCGTCGATCGCATCGACCACGGTGTCAACGCGCTCGAAGACGACGAACTCGTCGCCGAGATCACTCGACGAGGTCTCGGGCTCACGGTGTGCCCGATCTCCAACGGGTACGTCACCGATGGCACCAAGTCGACAGAAATCAAGACCATGTTGGACAAAGGCATGCTGGTCACCGTCAACTCCGACGACCCGGCGTATTTCCCCGGCTACATGACCGAGAACCTGGTCACCGCGCAGCGCGAGGCCAACCTCAGCAACGACGAGGTCGTCCGGCTCGTCCGCAACGCGTTCACGGTGAGCTGGCTCAGCGACGCCGACAAGCAGAGCTACCTCAGTCGAGTCGACGAGGTTGTCGGCGCACTGTGACGCGGCGTCCCGATGGAACCAACGTTGAGCACCGCGACACTCCCGTCAATCACGTCCGGCTCTCGCTGAGCCTTGTCCCGAAGGGGTTTCTGCAAAACCGGTCTTCGTCGGGCAGCCATCTACCGGCGAGAAACGAACGTCAACCCCCGCATCGACGCGACTCGCCGGTCGCTTGGTCGGTGTAGAGGTCGTTGATCCACGCGTAGGAGGTCGATGTCACGATCGTCCGGAGCGACTCCGCTCGGCCGGTAACGTTTACGCTGTTCGCCGCCCGGCGGGCCGTTGGCTGGTCGATTCGGAGATGCCGGCGGCCGGGTGACAGCGAACAGACAAGTTGCGGCGACCCCGCAGGAGCACCTACTTCAAAATGAACGACGACACCCAGTTACGAGGAGACATCCGCTTGCTCGGCAACTTGCTGGGCGAGACGCTGGTGCGCCAGCACGATGCGTCACTGCTGGAGCTGGTCGAAGCGGTTCGAGTGCTGACCAAGAGGATCCGGTCCGAGGACGCCGAGGACAGCGCGCTCGCCTCGGGCGAGCTCGATCGACTCATCGATGAGCTCGATCTCGACACGGCCATACGGCTGGTGCGTGCTTTCAGCGCCTACTTCTACCTGGCCAACGTCGCCGAGCAGGTGCATCGCATCGCCGCCGGGCCCCGGTCCGGTGCGCTGGCGGATACCACCGACCGCATCCTCGCCGCTGAGCTCGATCCCAACCTGGTTGCCGATATCGTGGGACGTCTGGAGATGCGGCCGGTGTTCACCGCCCATCCCACCGAAGCAGCCCGACGATCTCTCCGGACCAAGACCGGCCGCATCGCCGGGTTGATCGAGGAACGGTTGAGATTGGCTGATGATCCGGTAGCGGTAGCTCGCATCGACCGACGCCTCGCCGAGCTGGTCGATCTGATGTGGCAGACCGACGAGCTTCGCTCGGAACGGCCAACTCCCGAGGACGAGGCGAGGTCCACGATCCACGCCTTTGACGATCTCTTTGCGCAAGCCGTGCCCGAGGTGTATGACGAGTTCGACCACCAGATGGCCCGTCTCGGGATCACCGTGAACGTGAATGAGGCGCCGCTGCGCTTTGGCACCTGGGTTGGCGGCGACCGCGATGGCAACCCCAACGTAACCCCGGCGGTCACCGCCGCGGTGATCGAGGTCCAACACCTCCACGCCTTGCGCAACCTCATCGCTGCGGTTGAGGAGCTGGCCACAGAGCTCTCGTCGTCGACCAGCATCACCGGTGTTGCTGATGCCCTCCAGCGCTCCCTCGATGTCGATGCCGACCGGTTCCCTGCGGTACACGACCGGTTCACCAAGATCTCCGCGGGCGAGCCGCACCGACAAAAGCTCGCCTACATCCACCAGCGCCTGCACAACACGCTGGATCGGATCCGCGACGGGACCGCACACCTTCCCGGGCACGATTACGCAGGTCCCGGTCAACTCCAGGCCGATCTGGCGCTGATCGAGCGGTCGCTCGAGCAGCATCGCGGCCGGCTGATCGCCGAGGGCATGCTGGCCAGGGTGCGGCACCGGGTGGCCGTCTTCGGATTCCACCTGGCCACGATGGACATCCGGGAGCACGCCGTCCGGATTCACGAGACTATTGGCGCTCTGTACGAGCTGGCGGATGAACCCGGCTACCGGAATCTGGACCGGGGCGTCCGCATGCAGCGTCTCGGCAAGGAGCTGGAAGGCCGCCGCCCGCTGACCCCGCCGGGACGCACCCTGGGTGGCGATGCAGAGACCACGCTGGCGACGTTCGAAATGATCCGAGCCGTTCACGAGCGATATGGGCCCGCCGCGATCGAAAGCTTCATCATCTCCGAGACCCG
>SMVB01231154.1_pt1 | contig 20927 bp, 18 predicted proteins | sample 2456461 | NCBI WGS metagenome assembly SMVB01 (sample SAMN11095934, study PRJNA526329) | marine sediment metagenome | biome: Marine sediment; feature: Surficial sediment; material: Deep marine sediment; isolation source: Hadal surficial sediment | place: Pacific Ocean | collected 2014-05 | depth...
GCCAGCGAAGAAAAAGGCTCCGGCAAAGAAAAAGGCTCCGGCAAAGAAAAAGGCCCCAGCCAAGAAAAAGGCCCCAGCCAAGAAAAAGGCCCCAGCCAAGAAAAAGGCTCCGGCAAAGAAAAAGGCTCCAGCCAAGAAAAAGGCTCCAGCCAAGAAAAAGGCTCCAGCTAAGAAAAAAGCTCCGGCAAAGAAAAAGGCTCCAGCCAAGAAAAAGGCAGCAAAGAAGAAAGTGGCAACGAAACGAAGAGCGGCTGCTAAACGCAGTGCGGCTGTGAAACGTAAGGCTCCAGCCAAGAAGAAAGTAGCGAAGAAAAAGGTAGCTAAGAAGGTGGCAGCCAAGCGTAAAGCGCCAGCAAAGAAGAAAGCGGCGAAGAAAAAAGTAGCCAAGAAGAAGGTAGCTAAACGCAAAGCACCAGCTAAGAAGAAGACCGCGAAGAAAAAAGTAGTCAAGAAGAAAGCAGCTAAGCGGAAGGCTCCAGCTAAGAAGAAGGTAGCTAAGCGCAAAGCTCCCGCCAGAAAAAAGAAATGACTGGTTGGGGGTAAAAAGAAGTAACCGTAGCAACTCGATGTCTGTCGCACTGACAATGGAACTGTGTGACGGACATGATCTCCTGAAAAGCAAAGTCCCTCTTGGTAGCCGCCAAGAGGGATTTTTGTTTTAGAACTGTGTCAGAATTGCAACTGTGAATGGGATCAGGGACTTTCTGAGGGTTTATGGCAACACTATTAGTAATTAATACATCTTCAGATACTTGTTCAGTAATAGTAAGCAAGAGTGATCAATTTCAAGAATTAAACAGTGTCCAGCCAAAAACGCACGCCAGCTTGTTACTCTCTATGATCGATGAATTATTAACCAAATCAGACGTTAAGCTTGATGACTTGGATGCCCTCGGCGTGGTGTCAGGACCGGGTTCGTTTACCGGGCTTCGGATTGGAATCAGTGTGACACAAGGTCTCTCATTCGCATTAAATAAGCCTGTTATCTTGTTGTCTTCATTAGAATTATTGGCAAGTGAGGCTGCTTTAAAAGTCTCAACGGAAGGTATTCTTGTGGCAATTCGCTCGAAGCATAATGAAATTTATTTTGCCTGTTATAGGAAAGCACACAACGGCAATACCGAGTTAATTGGTCGTGAAAAGGTTATCGCACCAGGGGATGTGCATATACCTTCTGGTGTTGGTATTAATAAGTGGTACGGTATTGGCGACGGCTGGCCAAATGTTATAAAGATAAAAAACCCAATTGGTCTGGGCACTATAGAAATAGACGAATCATTAACAATTAGTGCCAATGTATTGAACAAACTGGCACATGCAAAATTCGCCAGCCATCAAACAGTAGAAGCCGAGAATGCGTTACCAAACTATTTAAAGGAGCAACTAGATTATCAAACATCACAATAGAATTGGTGTGTAACTTGGAATTAAACTTCTTCCAAATAAGCTTTCTGGCCATCCTTCAAGGACTTACTGAATTTTTACCTATTTCGAGTTCTGGTCATCTTTTACTGCCAATGGAATTATGGGGTTGGCAGGATCAAGGCCTGGTATTTGATGTTGCTGTTCATACAGGCAGTCTAATTGCGGTTGTTTACTACTTCAGGTTGCAAATTGCTGAATTATCCTCTGCCTGGTGTAGGAGCCTAGCGAAGGGAGAGCAATCTGATGAATCAAAGCTCGCTTGGCTGATAATAATGGCAACAATTCCAGCCGGAATCACTGGATTTTTACTAAATGATCTCGTTGAGCAATACGCCCGTTCAATTACATTAGTAGCATCGACTTCAATTGTTTTTGCACTATTACTTTATCTGAGCGATCGTACGATAAAAAAAGGGGTTACGCTTGCAGACCTGAATTGGAAAGCCGCACTGTTCATCGGACTTGCCCAAATGTTTGCCTTGTTGCCAGGAACTTCTCGCTCGGGAGTTACTATGACAGCTGGATTGTTCGTGAAACTTACAAGACATGCCGCCGCACAATTTTCATTTTTACTGGCTATTCCAATCATTGCCGCCAGCGGTCTCCTTAAATTTATAGAGTTTTATCAACTAGGTGCGTCAGCATCATCTTGGTTAATCTTAATTTATGGCGCACTCTTGTCGGGAATCGTCTCCTATTTTTGTATTCACTGCTTTCTACAATTAATCCAACGGCTGGGGTTTCTCCCTTTTGTAATTTACCGGGTTCTGCTCGGTTTGCTGTTGTTTGGCATTTACTATCTGTGATTCCAAAGCCTATGGATGATACTAAAGCAATCATAATCGAAAATTGTCCAGAACCATTGAGCCAGCTGAAGCAAAGAGAACTAAGAACCAGGGCTGAATACTTATCATCTCATCTGCAACTTCCCGTTATTAAGACCGGATCTGAAAATTACGAATTTGCTTTACTTGTTTCTTCTCAAGGGCTGAGTCTTAAAATGTTTGGAAGACTAGCCCCCGGACCGGTGGTTGTGGATTTCAGTAGTCCGACCTTTAGTTATAGAGTTAAAGACGCAGTTAATGGACAAGCCATTGCAAAGGCCATTGGTGTCAAGCGCGGGATCAGTTTGACGGTGTTAGATGCAACCGCTGGATTCGGTAAAGACGCGTTTTTACTGGCTTCACTGGGTTGTCAGGTGATATTGGTCGAGCGCGATGCCATTGTCCATGCGTTGTTAGAAGACGGAATTAGGCGCGCCAGCTTGGGCGAAGACACTGACATTCAATCAGTAGTATCTCGTATGAGTTTAATTTTTGGCGATTTTAAGCACACCCCAAAATCTGACAAAGGCATTGATGTTGTTTATTTGGACCCTATGTTTCCTAAGCGTCATAAGACAGCAAGGGTTAAGAAAGACATGTATGTTTTGCAAAGGTTACTGTCCAGCCAACCCAAGGTTCCTGATGAGGATTCACTGCTATTTCCGGCCTTAGATTTGGCAGGTAAAAGAGTAGTGGTAAAAAGACCGAAGCATTCCGCTTGCTTAGCAGGAAAGCATCCCACATTTGTATTGAGGGGCCGAAGCAGTCGATATGATGTTTATATTACTGCTTAACTAGATAGGCATTTCTAAGAAACCAGAGCAACCCTGCATCGTTTTTAACCCCTACAACAACCTATCCATGATGTCACAATAGAGCAGCGACAGCTTATCCAGGTCGGCGATGATGACGTGTTCGTTCACTTTATGAATGGATTGGTTGCAAGGCCCCAGTTCCACTACCTGGGCCCCAGTCGGCGCGATGAACCTGCCATCTGAAGTGCCGCCACTGGTAGATAACATTGTATCTATACCAATTATTTCTTTGATGCTTTTGCAAGTCGCATCGACCAATTCACCAGGGCGGGTAAGAAATGGGTTTCCTGATAACTCCCATTGCAAGCAGTAGTCAAGTTTGCAGCTGTCCAGTATTGACTCAACGCGCTGTTTCAAACAAATTTCATCTAATTCAGTAGAAAATCGGAAATTGAAGGCAACAGTCAGTGAATCAGGTATGACGTTGACCGCGCCGGTTCCACTATTTACGTTGGAAATTTGAAAGGTGGTGGGAGGGAAAGATTCGTTTCCCTCATCCCATGTCTCTCGAGTTAACTCTGCGAGTGGTAGTAAGGCCTTATGAATTGGGTTATCTGCTAGTTGCGGATAAGCAACGTGACCCTGAGTCCCCTTTACTGAGAGAGTGCCGTTAAGTGATCCACGACGGCCAATCTTAATAGTGTCACCCATTACTTCACTACTACTTGGCTCACCCACGATGCAGTAGTTTATGTTTATATTGTTTGTTTTTAACCAGTCCATGACCTTTACCGTGCCATCTGTTGCCGGACCTTCTTCGTCACTGGTAATCAGGAAACCGATGCTACCTTTGGGTTGATTATTGCTGAGGTAATTTTCGCATGCTGAAACCATGGCAGCTATAGACCCTTTCATGTCTGCTGCACCACGACCATACAACAAGCCATTACTTTCTGTAGGTGAGAATGGTGGAGCATTCCAGTCTTGGAGTGGGCCTGGAGGAACTACGTCAGTATGACCTGCAAACACCAGTAAAGGTTCTGAGCTTCCAAGCCGTGCCCAAAAATTATTGACCTCACCAAAAGGCAGGCGTTCGATCTGAAAACCAATCGCTTGCAAGCGACTTATAATCACCTCCTGACAACCAGCATCCGCGGGAGTTACGGATTCTCGAGAGATGAGTTCTTTGGCTAGTTGAAGAGTGACTGACATTGACGCCTCTGGCTAATTGTTAGTGTGCAAGTCTTCGTTGAGACTAAATTTAGTCTTGTTAGGAATGCACTCAACCGCCCCAGTTAACGAATTGCGGCGAAACAACAAATCAGATTCGCCTGACAGTTCCTTGGCTTTAACAGTCTTGATGAGAGATTTATCCTGGGCAATAACATTCACTTTTGTGCCCGCGGTTACATACAGCCCGGCTTCAATAATGCAGCGGTCTCCAAGCGGAAAGCCGATACCTGCATTAGCCCCCACTAGACAATTTTCGCCAATAGTAATTACCTGGGTTCCACCACCGGATAAAGTCCCCATGATGCTGCAACCACCGCCGAGATCACTGCCTTTTCCTACCATAACGCTAGCCGAGATCCGCCCTTCTATCATGGCCGCTCCAGCACTTCCTGCATTAAAATTGACGAACCCTTCATGCATTACAGTAGTGCCTTCACCTATGTAGGCACCTAACCTAACCCTGGCAGTGTGGGCAATTCTTACGCCCGGAGGGACAACATAATTTGTCATCTTTGGAAACTTGTCTACCGACTGAACTTCCAATAGCTTACCAGCAAGTCGATATTGAAGTTGCTGTTCGGCCAGTTCCTCTAACTCAATGGGACCTACGTTTGTCCAGGCTAGGTTGCGTAGCACAGAGAATGCACCTTCCAGATTTAGACTGTTCGGCAAGGCGAGTCGATGAGAAAGTAAATGCAATTTCAAGAATACCTCGGCAATAGATTGAGGTTTGCTGTCCTCAAATACAAAGCAGGCAACTATTACCTGTTGGTCATAGCTGAATTTTTGAATTAACTGAGCCTGTTCTGAATAACCGGCCTCTTCAAGTTGTTGGGATAGCTGTGGTAAAGAGACTTTACTGACTTCAACTGTGGCGTTTTCGCTGTCTGTTTTTTCAACTGACGCAGCAGTCAGTTCGATTAGTTTTGCCTCCGGGTTGATTAGGGGCTTTGGGTAAAATACTTCGATTATCTCGTCATTTGAGTTTTTTGTGGCAATACCAAATGCGAAACTGTGAGCTGTTGAAAAAGTCATAGTGTTATCCGGTAGAGATTTATCAGTTTAATAGAGACTCAAACGCTTCCGTATTGAAACCGATTAGCCAGCATTCGTTACTATTGATTATGGGTCGTTTGATAATGGCAGGCTGTGAACTCATGAGGTTGATAGCAAGCTTTCGATCAAAATTGTTTCTGGTTGATTCTGGCAATTTTCGCCAGGTAGTGCCCCTGCGGTTTATGAGTGATTCTAATTCGAACTGGTTTAGGAATTCATTAATCAGAGTCAATGATATACCTTGCTTTTTGTAGTCATGAAACTCAAATTCAAGCTGCTGTTCTCGCAGCCAATTTAGGGTTTTCTTGATCGTATCACAATTGCTGATGCCATAAATTGTAATCATGGTAAGAGGATTGTCCTAAGCTGTAACTCGTTGTTTAAGCTGGGTTTTAATGTCTCTTTTCAATTTTTCAATCTGCTGGTTATCGACAATAGCTTGGTTGTACTGGTCTGTGATGTAAAACAAATCCTCTACACGTTCGCCAAGAGTTGTAATTCTGGCATCTTGCAAATTAATTTTATGCTCAGCAAAAATTTTACCTAATGTGGCAAGAATTCCAGGTTGGTCAGGGCAGTTAATTTCAAGTGTTGAGTAAGGTTTTCCTGAAGTATTGATGATTTCAGCAACTATATGCTGGCTGAAAGATTTCATCTTCCTAGTAGCCTTTAAACTAACCGGCGTGACAAAGGCCTTATTGTCCTCAATGAAAGCAATAAGTACCTTTTTAATCTGGGATTTCCTTTCCGGTCGATTACCGACCGGCTTACCGTTACGTTCAAGCACAGTGTAAGTGTCCATACAATAATCATTCGTGGAAGTGAAAATCCTTGCATTTTGAATATTGAGATTCAGTTTCTCTAATGCGGCGGTACTGTTGGCAAATAAGAAATGGGTGTTTGGCATATAAATAAATATTTGTGTTGCACCTTCCACAGAGTCATTAATTGTATCTTTAATAGCAACCAGTGGGCCTGATCCTTCGTGGCCATGAATACTTTCAGTGTGCCAGACGATATTTCTTTCTGATTCGCGAACAAAATATTCTTCCGCGGCATTTTTCCATACCTTATGAACCGATGCTTCACTGATGCCCTTATCCTTCAACTTGCGCAAGGCGGATTGTTGTTTGTCATGAATTCTTTCGGCCCTGTCCACCGGGTTTTCCAGCCCCAAACGTAACACTCGTTTGGTGCTCAGATAAAGCTGACGTAAAAGAGATGCCCGCCAGGCATTCCAGAGACTGGGGTTGGTGGCGCAAATATCTGCCACAGTCATCGTGTAGAGATAATCCAGATGCAGTTTATCGCCTATCACCAGGGCAAATTCATGTATTACATCGGGGTCGCTAATGTCTTTTCGCTGTGCCGTCATGGACATCAGAAGATGTTTATTAACCAGCCAGGAAACCAGGTTTGAATCCCACTGGCTCAATTGATGACGTTCACAGAAGCTTACCGCGTCGTCCATACCTAAAACGGAATGGTCACCACCCCGTCCCTTCGCAATATCATGGTAAAGTCCGGCAATGTACAACAATTCGATTTTAGGCAGGTTTCTTGCAATATGGGCAGCCACGGGAAAGCTTTTTTCTGCACCAGGTAATAGAAACTGCCGCATATTTTCAACAACTTGCAATGTATGTGCATCTACAGTGTAAATATGAAACAAGTCATGCTGCATTTTGCCGGTAATCTGGTCAAACTCAGGTAGATACCGCCCAAGAATCCCGTATCGAGCCATTCGTTTCAACTGCAAGGTCAGTGTATGAGAAGAGCGCAACAGTTCCATAAATAACGTAGTATTTCTAATATCCTGTCGAAAACTGTCATCTATCAACTCACGACTTTCCCTGAGTAAGCGAATTGTTGTAGCGCGCACTCCAAGAATCTCAGGGTTTTGCGCCATCAAAACAAAAACTTCCAACATAGCGTAGGGAAAGTGCTGAAAAATCTTTGAGGTTCTGGCTTCTATGTAGTCGTTTCGAATCTGAAAACGTTTGTTGATTGGTGTGATTTTTTCTCGTTCCCCAGCGCGTAAAATAGCCTCATCCAGATGTTGTAATAATACATCGTTAAGTTCCCGTAAGTTGGCTACTACTTGATAGTAATGCTGCATCAATTTTTCAACACCCAAACTTTTTTTGTCATCTTCGTAGCCCAGCAATACGGCTAGCTCACGCTGCTTGTCAAAAAGTAACCTGTCCTCACGACGCCCTGCCAATAAGTGTAGGCCGTAACGTAATTTCCACAGAAAACGTTGTCCTCGATCGAACAGGGCCTCCTCGGACGGGTTAAGGAATCCAAGTTTAACCAGATCGTGAAAACCCTTGGCGCCGAACTGCCTTTGCGTCACCCAGGCAATAGTCTGAATATCCCGCAGCCCGCCGGGGGAAGTTTTGATGTTAGGTTCCAGGGCATAATCAATGTCATGGTATTTTCTGTGCCGCGCGATCTGCTCATCCCATTTGGCACGAAGGAATGATTTAATCGGCCAAATTCTTTTTCCTGAGGTTAGAATTTCCATTTCGTTTCGAAGGTTTTCCGGACCGGCTATAGTGCGTGATTCCATAAGCGCCGTAGCGACAGTAATATCCTTAGCAGCCTCTTGTTTGCATTGTTTTAGCGAACGGACACTTTGACCAATTACCAGGTTAATGTCCCACAGTAAGGCGAGGAACTCGCTGATACTGCTCTTGTATTTATTGATCCGATTGCTACGGGTAAGAATTAATAAATCGATATCAGAATGGGGGTGGAGTTCGCCACGACCATATCCGCCCACGGCTACCAGGCTGATATTTTTATCATCTTCCCAATTGAATTGTTGCCAGGCTAAATGCAGCAGCTGGTCAATAAACCGAGCTCGTCCTTTCACAAGGAAGGTAATATCTTCACCGGCTCTATATTTCTCATCCAATATTTGATTGGTGTCAGCAATAGCTTTGCGTAATAATTCAACGCGATTGACACCAGAATTCAGTTCTTTTTGTACAGTCACTGAGTCAAACAGATCGAAGTTGTTATCAGCTTGGTTTTGCGTCATTTGATTGACTCTTTGACGGAGCTTGCTAGATTGATAATGGTTCGTTGGTACGTCGTGTGAACACTTCACAGCTATTTGCGGTGACTGCCATCGTATGTTCCCACTGAGCTGAAAGACGACGGTCTTTAGTTGTAACCGTCCAGCCATCTTTTTTGGAAAGTTTGGTGAAGCGGGAACCCGCATTCAGCATAGGCTCAATAGTAAATGTCATCCCTTCTACTAATACTGTGCCAGTTTTTGGTCTTCCATAGTGAAGTACCTGCGGGTCTTCGTGGAATACCCGGCCTATCCCATGGCCGCAGTATTCTCGCACAATCGAATAATGGTTAGCTTCAGCGTGGGTTTGTATGACATGCCCTATGTCACCGAGGGTAATTCCAGGTTTGACAATCCTAATAGCTCGATACAAGCATTCCTGGGTAATACTTACTAGCCTCTGCGCGTGGGTAGCGATTTCTCCAAGACAAAACATTTTGCTGGTATCACCATGATAACCATCCTTAATGACGGTAATGTCGATATTCATAATATCACCGCTTTTGAGGATTTTACGGTCGTTAGGAATGCCATGACAAATTACCTGGTTGACTGAGGTGCAAATAGACTTAGGAAAACCATTGTAGTTGAGGGGGGCCGGGATCGCGTGTTGATGTTCAACAATGTATTCGTGGCAAATTCGGTCGAGTTCTCCGGTGCTGATTCCTGGTTTAACCTGAGGGGTGATCATATCCAACACATCAGCCGCCAATTTCCCTGCGACTCGCATTTTTTCTATTTCATCGGGGGTTTTTATGGAAATCGCCATGGCATCTAGTCTTAATAACTTGTATCACTAATTTATCGGGTAATAAAGGCAGCGTATTGTAAAGCACCGTGTTAGTGAATGACAGAAATCAACCTGGAGTTACCGAATGCTTTTAAGAAGTTCGGTCGATGGCAAATACTTTAAGTTCTGATGTGGTTGTGGTATAAAGCGGCGCGCATTTTATAGGGCTTAAGCCCTTGAAATACGCAAAAAATTGAAATTGGCTCTATATGAGCTTAATAACGTCGCACATACACCGTCACATGTGTTTTGGGTGCCCGTTTTAGTCGATGACAATCGCTTAAAAAGGGTTGAACCATGGGGTGTATGGAGGCCTAACCCGAACAACAGGAAAGAATATGACTGCCGTATCTATGAAAGAGATGCTGAAGGCCGGTGTGCACTTCGGTCATCAATGCCGCTATTGGAACCCCAAAATGGAAAAATACATTTTCGGGGCAAGAAACAAAATTCACATTATAAATCTTGAACATACTGTACCGGCTCTCAATCAGGCGCTGGAACAGATACGCGACTTAACTTCTAAGAAAAGAAAAATCCTGTTTGTAGGCACAAAGCGTGCTGCAAGTAAATTTATACGTGCAGAAGCTAGCCGTAGTGGTATGCCATATGTAAACCATCGCTGGCTTGGTGGCATGTTAACTAACTATAAAACTATCAGAGGTTCCATCAAACGATTAAAAGAGTTGGAGTCCCAGGAACTGGACGGAACACTTGAAAGACTTACTAAAAAAGAAGCGTTAATGCGACGCCGTGCGAAGGAAAAACTGGAACGCAGTATAGGCGGAATCAAGGATATGGGTGGGTTGCCTGACGCCCTGTTCGTTGTTGATGTGGATCATGAGCGTATAGCCGTTACAGAGGCAAATAGCCTGAAAATTCCGGTCATTGGAATCGTTGATACCAACAGTGATCCGGATGGTGTGGATTATGTTATTCCCGGTAATGATGACGCTATCAGGGCTATTCAACTTTATGTTTCAGCCGTAGCTGACGCTTGTATCGAAGGGAGAGGTGCAGTTGGTGCTACTGGAGAAGGCGAGTTTATCGAGATAGACGATGACGAACTACCAAGCCCGTCGGCTGCAACTGCTGGGCATGAGAACGAACCTGCAGCAGCGCCAGAACCTGATGCTGGCCCAGCCACTGAGGAACCACAAGTTGCTGACGAAGTTGAAGTACACTCAGAACCCGAACCCGTTTCCGCCGCTGAGTCCAAGCAAGAGGAACCTTCAGCTGAAATAAAGGCTTCAGCAGAAGCCGAGGAACCTTCCGCTGATACTAAGAAGACCGCATCTGGTACGCAGGAGCCATTAGTGGCATCGGAAAAACCTGCGGCTGAAGAAGTGTCCACCCCGGTAGTTGAAGAGCCCAAAGCTGAAGATGAAACGCCCGCGATAGAAGCAAAAGCTCCAGCCAAGAAAAAGGCTCCAGCCAAGAAAAAGGCTCCAGCCAAGAAAAAAGCCCCAGCCAAGAAAAAGGCACCAGCTAAGGAAAAAGCCCCTGCCAAGAAAACGGCATCTCCCAAGTCAGCTGACGAATAGGAAATCACCGGTTAATAACCCCATTTGGGTTTCCCAAATTTGATGTATTAAACCACGGGGGTTGTTAACCCCCCAGTTTTTAGACAAATTTTAAAACTCTAAGGTATCCGAAATGTTAGGGTCAGTCGTAGAGTAAAGAGGCAGGCAAAATGATTACTATATCTGCAAGTATGGTCAAAGAACTACGCGAAAGGACAGGGATTGGGATGATGGACTGCAAAAACGCATTACAACAAGCCAAAGGTGATGTAGATCGGGCCATCGATGAGTTGCGTAAGGCAAGTGGTCTCAAAGCAGCAAAGAAATCAAGTCGTGTGGCGGCGGAAGGTCTGGTTATGACTAAAATTGCTGAGGACGGTAATTATGGGGTTATCGTGGAGGTTAATAGTGAGACTGACTTCGCTACCCGGGATGAGAATTTTCTGGATTTCGTGAAGTTGACTCTAGAACAAGCCTATGCTGATCCTGAAGCAGACGTACCGCAGTTATTAGAGGCTGGGCTAGAAGATAAGCGCCAGGCACTTGTGCAGAAAATAGGGGAAAACATTTCTCTCAGGCGAGTCGATCGACTTGCATTCGAAAATGCAAATAAAGGTATCGTTGAAAGTTATGTGCACGGCAACAATAGGATCGCTGTATTGATGTCTTTACAAGGTGGTGATGAGTCATTGGCTCAAGATATAGCCATGCATGTAGCCGCATTGAGCCCGATGGTCGTTCGGGCAGAGGATGTACCAAAGGATGTTTTAACCAAGGAGTCCGAAATATATTCCGCACAGGCGCGAGAAAGCGGCAAACCTGAGGAAATCATTGAAAAGATGATCAGTGGGAGATTGCGAAAATTTGTCGCTGAAGTAAGCTTGCTTGAGCAACCTTTTGTTAAAGATCCTGATATGAAGGTTAGTGGTTTATTGAAAGAAGCAGGCGCTGACGTAGTGAGTTTTGTTCGTTACGAGGTAGGTGAAGGAATCGAAAGGGAAGATGTTGATTTTGCCGCCGAAGTAGCCGCGCAACTCAACCAGGGCTGAATGGTCATTAGGTCAAGCAGGGGGCTCCAGGGGAGTTAACCAAAAGGTAATTTGATGCCTGGAAAAGAAAAAAAATATAAGCGCATATTATTAAAGCTCAGTGGAGAAGCTTTAAAGGGAAATGTGGATTTTGGCATAGACCCTAAAGTATTAGACCGTATCGCAGTTGAAATAGGGCAATTGGTTGACTTTGGTATTGAAGTTGGAATGGTTATTGGTGGCGGTAACCTGTTTCGCGGAGCTGCATTACAAGCGGCAGGCATGGAGCGCGTCACTGGAGATCATATGGGCATGCTTGCCACTGTTATGAATGCTCTGGCAATGAGAGATGCGTTGGAAAGAGCGGGTATTTCAACTCGTGTTATGTCTGCAATCCAAATGAGCGGCGTGGTAGAACATTATGACCGGCGAACTGCCATTCGCCATTTACGTTCAGGTGATGTCGTTATTTTCTCGGCAGGAACAGGCAATCCTTTTTTTACCACCGATACTGCAGCCTGTTTGCGTGGGATCGAAATCGGGGCAGAACTGATACTCAAGGCAACTAAAGTTGACGGTGTCTATTCCGCTGACCCCAATATAGACCCTGATGCAGTTAAGTACGAACATCTGACTTATGATGAAGTCATCGAAAAGAAACTCGCTGTAATGGACCTCACAGCAATCTGCCTGAGTAGAGATCACGAAATCCCGATCAGGGTATTTAATATGAACAAAGCAGGGGCGTTACTGGGTAATGTTATGGGCGGTAGAGACGGAACCATGATTGAATAATAGCTGGTAAGATTGTAATCAGGAGTATCTGGGAGTATCTGGGAGGATCGGTTTGATGACTAATGAAATCATACAAGACGCTGAAGTACGTATGCAAAAATCTGTAGCATCTCTGGAAACTGCATTTAACAGGATACGAACCGGCCGGGCACACCCTAGTATTTTGGATAGTATTTCGGTGCCTTATTACGGTACTGATACACCACTAAATCAACTGGCAAATGTAATCGTAGAAGATGGACGGTCATTGGTGGTTTCCCCATGGGAAAAACCTTTGATTGGGGAAATTGAAAAAGCAATCATGAAATCAGATTTGGGACTTAATCCCTCCAACAATGGAGAAAGTATCCGGGTACCAATGCCACCTCTGACAGAAGAAACACGCAAGGAGTTCAGCAAGCAAGCAAGAAATGAAGCTGAGAGTGCGCGTGTTGCAATACGTAACATTCGACGTGTTGCCAATTCTGACTTGAAAGACCTTAAAAAAGAGAAGGAAATGAGTGAAGACGAACTGCGACGGGCCGAGGATCAGGTCCAAAAAACCACAGACAAATACATCAATATAGTAGAAGCTAATCTTCAAGCTAAAGAAGCAGATTTGCTGTCTGTCTAAAGACAGTTATGCTACCAGACAATCAATGTCTGAAAAAAATCCAGTGTCACTCTACTCCACGGGTCACAGGATAAACAGGGATTTTATCAATAATGACGCCTGATGCTGAATCCAGCTTGCCACAGCATATTGCTGTAATAATGGATGGAAACAATCGCTGGGCAAATGCCAGGGGACTATCCAGTGTTGCAGGTCACAGGGCAGGAGCTGAAGTGGCAAAAGTGATCGTAGATTCCTGTTTAGATCGAAACATTAGCTTCCTCACCTTGTTCGCGTTCAGTAGCGAAAATTGGCTTCGACCGAAGAAAGAAGTACAGGGTTTGATGGCACTTTTCTTGGCCGTGTTGAAGCGAAAAGAAATTCAGCAACTACATGAAAAAAATGTCCGCCTTCGGTTCGTTGGAAATCGAAGTAGCTTTTCAGCCAAGCTGCAAAAAAACATGCTTGATGTTGAGAATTTGACGGCAAATAATACAGGATTGACAGTAACCGTAGCAGCAGATTACGGAGGGCGCTGGGATATCGTTCAAGCTGCAACAGAGGTTGCCATGAAGGTGAGTAAGGGTGAGATTGAGATAAATCAGATTGATGCGGCTGAAATTCAAAAACACATTTGTCTGGGAGACGACCCATCGCCTGATTTGTGCATTCGCACAGGCGGAGAACACAGGGTTAGCAACTTCCTGCTGTGGCAGTTCGCCTATACCGAATTGTATTTTACCGATTGCTATTGGCCAGACTTTGAAGATCACCAGTTTCAACTAGCGCTTGATGACTATTCGTTAAGACAACGTCGTTACGGTCATCACACTGACCAAGACGAACCGGGCTATGCTGGTGCTAGCTAAAAGAGTTTTCACTGCCGTGGTTTTGTTAGTTGCACTAATTTTGTTAGTTACTTTCTCCAGTCCATTTGTATTCGCGATTGTAATTGGCTTGGCAGTCCTTTTAGCTGCACTGGAATGGACGCAATTTGTCGGGCTGTCTTCGTTGCAAAGTAAGCTGGCCTATCTGCTCAGTCTTTTAGTATTGATGTTAGGCTTGTTCTTTCTGCTGGGGATAAACCCCACTGCCACTGAGCTCGACCAAACCAGGGTTATCAGCATTTTAGTACTCGGTGTGGTCTTCTGGTGCGTGGCCGTGCTATTAATCCGCGGATACCCCGAAAACGAAAGCAACTGGAATGACCAATCGCACATTGCCTTGATGGGGGTATTTGTACTGCTGCCAACCTGGGTAGGAATAGTTCAATTGAAATATTTGGACAATTCCGGGTTTGCACTTCTGGCCCTTATTGCATTAGTAAGCGTGGCCGATATAGCTGCATACTTCACGGGCAATGCTTGGGGGAAAACTAAGTTTGCACCTAGACTGAGCCCGAAGAAGTCATGGGCTGGATTATGGGGAGGTATGTTCTCCTGCATATTCTTGTCTCTTATCCTGTTGATCTGGATAAATGTTTTCCTATTTTCTACTACTTTGACGCAATCGATTGCTGTGGTCGTCTGTAGTGTAGTGGTATTTGCGAGCAGTGTTGTCGGAGATCTTTTTGAAAGCATGATGAAGAGAAACCGTCAGCTCAAAGATAGCGGTAAGATCCTTCCCGGTCACGGTGGCATACTTGATCGAGTGGATAGTCTAACCGCAGCAACGCCTATCTCCGTAATTTTATTGCTTATAATATTTGGCACCTCATGGATGCACTAAACACTGACTCTGTCGCCGTGACCATATTAGGGTCAACTGGCTCCATAGGAGAAAACACCCTTGAGGTGATCGCGAAACATCAACGATATCGTGTATTTGCCCTTACTGCCTTTGATAGTGTGCAAAGAATGTTTAAGCAATGCCTGAAATTTAATCCCCGCTATGCGGTATTGGCGGATGCAAAGGCAGCGCAACAACTGTCTACATTATTGGCGGACACTGAAACAGTAGTGTTATCGGGAACCGAAAGCCTCGTTGAGGTGGCATCCAATAGTGAATCGCAGGTAGTGATGGCAGCGATAGTTGGCGCCGCTGGCCTCGAGTCGACATTAGCAGCGGTCAAAGCTGGCAAGAAAGTATTGCTAGCAAATAAAGAATCGCTGGTAATGGCCGGTGAACTGTTTATGCAAAGTGTCAATGACAGTAACGCTGTTCTGTTACCTATCGATAGTGAGCACAATGCAATTTTCCAGTGTCTGCCGTCAAATGGCCCGATAAGTCAGAGCGATGATCTATCAATGGTGCAGAAGATTATCCTAACTGCTTCTGGTGGTCCTTTTCTTACATTACCACTGGATGAGTTTGCTTCGATTACACCTGATCAAGCCTGTAATCACCCACGTTGGGATATGGGTAGGAAGATATCCGTAGATTCAGCTACCTTGATGAATAAAGGTCTAGAGTATATCGAGGCCTGCATTATGTTTGGATTGGAGACTGATCAAGTAAAAGTACTGATTCACCCTCAAAGCATTGTTCATTCGATGGTCGAATACTGTGATGGTTCGGTTATTGCCCAGATGGCGACACCGGATATGAAAATTCCTATTGCTTATGGACTCGCATGGCCAGAGCGGATCAACTCTGGGGCTAAAACCCTTGATTTAGCCAGTGAACAGGCGTTGGAATTCAAAAAACCCGATTTACAGCGTTTTCCTTGTTTGCAACTGGGTATGGAAGCCGCTGCAATCGGAGGTAGTACGCCTGCAATTCTTAATGCGGCAAATGAAGTGGCCGTGTTGTCATTTTTGGATAATCGCCTGCCTTTTAGCCAGATATATAGGATAAATGAGGCAGTTATGTCGAAAATACCTTGTGAAGCAGCAGGGAGTCTCGATATTATTCGCAATGCAGACGAGGAAGCTCGCATACTTGCTAATGAATTGATTGCTAAGGTAAATCACTAATGATGACTAGCCGAATTGAGTCATCGGGACAGACCAACTATTTATGCTACTGAATCTGATAATTAGTGTACTCGCCCTCATAGTTACTCTTGGAATATTGGTAACTGTCCACGAGTTTGGACATTTTTGGGTGGCACGCCGATGTGGTGTGAAAGTTATTCGATTTTCAATAGGATTTGGCAAAGCCATCAAAACCTGGGTTGGTAAGGATGGGGTGGAATACGTTATAGCGCCTATTCCTTTAGGTGGCTATGTAAAAATGTGGGGTCAGGAAGATACGACGGTCGCTAAAGCGGATGATGTCGCAATCGGGGATCGTCACGAATCATTTGCTTACAAACCGCTCTGGCAACGTATGGCAATTGTTGCCGCAGGTCCTGCTGCAAATTTTATACTTGCGGCTGTTGTATTTTGGATAATTAATCTCAGCTTTGGCATCTCAGGCATTGCTCCCGTAATACATACTGTATTAGATGATTCACCTGCTCAGGAAGCAGGATTGCTTGCTGGTGACGAAATTGTTGCGGTTGATGGGGTCGAAACAATTATGTGGCGGCAAGTCACCATGCAATTGCTGACACGATTAGGTGAAACTGGAATAGTCGAATTGACAGTGCTGCCGGTGAATTCCGGCGCCAGGGAAATTATTAATATACCGATTCAAAACTGGCTGGCAGTTGATACATCGCCAAACCCGGTAGAGCAATTGGGCATAGTTCAATTTGACATTCCACCCGTTATTGCGGAAGTTTTCCCCGGAGGGAGAGCTGAAGCCTCAGGACTGCTGGCTGGTGATGAAATTGTGACTGTCAATCAGTTGGAGATTAGTGGTTGGAGGCACTGGGTACAGTTGGTTCGAAGTAACTCGGAACTAGATTTGGATGTTGCGGTCAAACGAGGGGATGGTCAGGTAGAGTTGCAAATCCGGCCAGCGCGTACTGTGTTGGAAGATGGGTCGGTAATCGGGACCATTGGTGCATCTGTTCAGGAGCGATCTCTGGCCAGCGTATTAGGGCCTGATATGTATCGAGAAGTCAGGTTCAATGCAGTAACTGCAGTTGTACCTGCTCTGCAAGAGACCTGGAGTAAATCGGTCTTTGTACTTGACTCCATTAAAAAAATGGTAACTGGCCAGATATCGGTTAAAAACATCAATGGCCCGATAACCATAGCCCAGATAGCAGGGGAAACGGCAACGTACGGGCTTGATGTATATCTGAGTTTTCTAGCGATATTGAGTATTTCGCTGGGGGTATTGAACTTACTGCCAATCCCGGTACTGGATGGTGGTCATTTAATGTATTACATGATAGAGGCTGTAATTCGAAGACCGGTGCCACTGCGTCTTCAGGAGTTGGGACTACAATTAGGGTTATTACTGATTTCAGGAATAATGGTATTGGCAATATATAACGATGTTAGTCGACTGCTATAAAAAACCAAAATGCAGTTTTAGTAATTAAATTACCCGCCATCGATATTAATCAACCTGCTTGAGTACGCATTGATAATGGAAAGATTTTTTCTTGGTGTTCTATTAGCTGCTGGAATTGCCAATACGTCATATGGGCAAAGCTTTACCATAGCCGACATCATTATTGATGGGTATCAACGTGTTTCACCCGGTGTGATTTATGGGCTACTACCTGTGGGTATAGGTGATGAAGTTTCTGCGGATGTGGCCGCGGACATAATTCATGCTCTATCCGATTCTGCTTATTTTGAGGAGATTGAAGTCTTTCAAGAGGGTAATTTGCTGATTATCAATCTGCTCGAACGACCTTCCGTAGCTGAAATCAATATTGAAGGCAATAGCGTTTTAGAAACGGACGACATTTTAGACAATATGGCAACTGCAGAAATTGCCGAAGGGCAAATTTTTACTCGTTCCACACTCGAAGCGATTAGGCAGGGTATCCAGGATGTATATTCTTCCCGAGGACGATATGGGGCGACAGTGGAGATTGAAGTCGAAGATTTACCCAGGAATCGGGTGTCTATCAACCTGGATATCAGTGAAGGCGAAGAAAGCCGTATAAGCAATGTCAATATCGTCGGCAACGAAACATTCGACGACGAAATTTTACTTGGCTTGTTTGAGCAAGGCACCAAGCCCTGGTACGCCGTGTTCAGCCGACGTGATCGTTATTCCCGGGAACAATTTTCTGGCGATCTCGAAAGGTTGGAATCCTTCTATCTAGATAATGGCTATGTCGATTTTAATATCGATTCTACACCTATATCTATTACGCCGGATAAACTGGAAATCTATATTACGGTCAACATAAACGAAGGACCGCTATATGTTGTTAGTGAAGTGGATTTGGCGGGTGATCTAGTAGATGCTGAATTACTGTTAAGGGCCGCGATATTTGTTCGGCCAGGTCAAGTCTATTCACAGGGACTGGTAACTGGGACCGAAGAAATAATGGTACAGTTTCTTGGCAATCTGGGGTATGCATTTGCCGAAGCCACTGGTGTTCCGGAAACGAATGAAGGTGAAGATACAGTAAATGTTACTTTTTTTATTGAACCGGGTAATCGCACCTACGTAAATAGAATTAATTTCATTGGAAATACCTCAACGGCCGACGATGTTTTACGAAGGGAAATGCGGCAGATGGAAAGTGCTCCAGCTTCTAGCATGCTGATTGAACAATCAAGAGTGAAGCTACAACAGTTAGGTTATTTTTCAACCGTAGAAGTTGAAACAGAAGAAGTACCGGGAACCGAAGACCAAATAGATGTTAATTACAACGTGGTGGAACAAAATTTCGGATCGTTAAATCTTTCCCTGGGTTCCGGTGCAGGGGGTGACTTCTTTGTATCCGCTTCAATTCAAGCGCAAAATTTCATGGGCACAGGTAAGACAATTGGATTTGGTATCAACAAAAGCCGTTTTGTAAAAAGTCTGAACGTTCAGTACCTTGATCCTTACTTTACCCCCGATGGTGTCAGCCGGGGATTCAGTGTATTTGCCCAGGAGGTTGACTCGCCATTCAATATCTCCAGTTTTAACACAACATCATTTGGCATGACCCTGAATTTTAGTTACCCGATGAGTGAGATTGAAGCCATTGGTATCGATGTTGGTTACACCCATACCGAGTTAAGTTCTGGTTTTGGCACTGTGCAGGAAATTCAAGCAAGCCCGATACTTTTTGACTCCGTCGACATTTATGTACTTAACCAGGCAAACCGTAACGTATGGGACGCTCCGGTAACCGATGCAGTTGTTGGAAACATAAACGATCTTACGGATGAGCAACTGCAAAAACCGACAGACCTTGGTTTTATTGATCTCAATGGTGATGAGTTTGACAATTTCACGGTAACGGGCAGGTGGTTTCGTAATACACTTAACCGGGGGCAGCTACCCACTGATGGCTCCCTACATCAAATAGGCCTTGAGGTGAGTTTGCCAGGAAGCAGCCTAGAATACGCCCGACTTACTTATGCCGGCCAAATGTACTGGCCTTTAAACCGGAATCAAGATTGGGTTGTGGTTTTGCGAGCAGATTTGGGTTATGGGGTTGGCTATGGCGACACTGAAAATGTACCTTTTTTCCAACATTTTTTCGCTGGTGGTCTTTCCGCCCAGGGTGTTGTAAGGGGCTTTGAAGAAAACAGCCTTGGGCCGCGAAGCACGGCTGGTAAACAATACATCGCCACTAGAGGAATTACGTTACAGCGGGATGAAAATGGCGAGATTATACGTGATTTTGATGGTTCCGCGATAGGTTTCAATGATGATGTTGCCTATGAACTCGTTCGGGATGTTTTTGGTAACATTCCATTGGATACCGAAGGAAATCCGGATATAAAGTTAGCGGTGAATGAGCTGTTTCTAGATGACGATTATGACAGTTTTGGTGGTAATATACTGACTGCAGCTAGTTTGGAATTGCTTTTTCCAATTCCGTTTGCGAAGGATCTTAACCAGATTCGCTCTGCGTTCTTTATTGATGCAGGTAATGTGTTTTCGTCTACCTGTACGAAAACCCAGGAGTTATTAAGAAATTGCAGTAATTTTGACTTAGGTGAAATCCGGGTTTCGGCCGGTATAAGCGTTACTTATTTGTCGCCTTTCGGGCCACTGACGTTTTATGTGGCAAAGGCACTTAGTTCATATGAGGATGATGATACTAAGAATTTTGATTTTACCATCGGAACCGGATTTTGAAGAGTCCTAATTTCTCACCTCCGGATTGTATAATAAACTTTGTCCGGGGAAAGAATCAAAGTTAGATTAGAAACTGATAGTAATACAAAGTAAACGATTGGAATGTCATTATAAGACCCTCGATTATTGATTATTGACATTCAATAAACGTCATTTTACTGGAGAAAGCACGTGAACATAATTAAAAACTATTTTGTTCTTTTAGGCTTGGTGTTGCTGAGCAGCACAGCGACGGGACAAAATACAAAAATTGGCATAATTAATCTGGAACAGGCATTATTTAACTCAGATGCGGCCCGAGGGGTTCAGGAAGAATTAAGAGCTGAATTCTCTAACGATGAACAACGGGCGCAAACTTTACAAGAAGAATTAATAGCATTGCAGGAAAAGTTTCAGCAAGATGAAGCAATCATGAGTGAATCTGAGCTGCGTCAGCTCAATGCAGATGCTCAGGAAAAACGGTTACAGTTGCAATTAATCTCTGATCGCGCGCAGCAAGCCCTACAGGATAAAAACCAGCAATTTATTGAAAATATGCGCCAGACTTTGACCGAAGCAATTTCGGATGTAGTAGCCGAGGGTGGCTACGATCTGGTTCTCAATGCCGAAAGTGTTGCTTATGCTGATCCAGTACTCGATGTTACACCAAAGGTAACTGCCAAGATCAACGAACTGGTACAGCGTGCTACCAGTAACGATTAACAATATCAAAGAAATAGAAAATAA
>SMVB01096404.1_pt1 | contig 20915 bp, 21 predicted proteins | sample 2456461 | NCBI WGS metagenome assembly SMVB01 (sample SAMN11095934, study PRJNA526329) | marine sediment metagenome | biome: Marine sediment; feature: Surficial sediment; material: Deep marine sediment; isolation source: Hadal surficial sediment | place: Pacific Ocean | collected 2014-05 | depth...
ACAGGCTTTTATGATTGACCCGAAAAATATTCTGATCACCGGCGCCTCCAGCGGCATTGGCCAAGAGGTCGCCCTGCTTTACGCCAAGGAAGGCATAAACCTTGTCATTACCGGCCGCAATAAAGAGCGCCTGTTGGCCACCGCCAAAACCCTCGAGGAAAAAGGCGCGGGCGTCATTGTCAGGGTTCTCGATGTAACAGATCAAAAAGCGATGGCCGCCTTTATTGCCGAGGTCGACAAAAAAACCCCATTAGACCTGGTGATTGCCAACGCCGGGATCGGCGTCCAGAGCGGAGATTTCAAAACCCTTGATGAAGCCGCAAAGGCCACCTTTGAGGTTAATGTTTTTGGCGTGTTCAATACCGTTCACCCAGCGTTGGCGGTGATGAAGGAACGCGGCCGCGGGCAAATCGCATTGTTGTCTTCGCTTGCCGGTTATATCGGATTGCCCAGTTCGCCGATTTATTCTGCCAGCAAAAATGCCGTGCGCGCCTATGGCGAAAGCCTGCGGGCAATCCATGCCCCCCGCGGGATTGAAGTTAATGTCATTTGCCCGGGGTGGGTAAGAAGCCGGATTACCGATCGCAACCAATACCAGATGCCGTTTTTCATGGAAGCCCCCAAGGCGGCAAAAATTATCGTCAAGGGTTTGGCCAAAAACAAGGGACGGATTGCCTTCCCCTGGCCCATGGTTGCCCTGATTAAATTTATGACCATTCTGCCCATCAGCTGGGCTTTGAAGATACTGGGCCGCGTGACCATGCGGGGCCGGTCCTAATCCTTGCCTTGTTCGCTTTGAAATTTGCGCCATTTGACAACATTTTGATTATGTTCTTCCAGCGTTGCGGCAAAGACATGCCCGCCAGAGCCATCGGCAACGAAATAAAGCGCATCGGTCCCGGCTGGATTAAACACCGCATCCAGCGCTGCTTTTCCGGGGTTGGAAATCGGGCCGGGCGGCAGGCCGTAGTGAATATAGGTATTAAACGGGGTATCCTTGTCGAGTTCGCTTTGGCGCAGCAAATGGCCCAGCGGCTCCCCCTTCGCCAGGCCGTAAATTACCGTCGGATCGGAGTGCAGGCGCATCCCGAGTTTAAGCCTGTTCAAAAAAACTGCGGCAATCAGCGTGCGTTCTTCCGGCACTGCGGTTTCTTCTTCAACCATTGAAGCAATAATAACCGCCTCCTCAAGCGTACTGAAGGGCAAGGAATGATCGTACCCGGCCCACAACCCCTCCAGGAATGTGGAATTATTCATGCGCTCAAGCAGCTTTCCGCGGTCATCCCCCCGGGAATAAAGATATGTTTCCGGCAACAGCGTCCCTTCCCCCGGGATGGTATCTATCTCCCCGGTAAGCCGGGGGTTGCTTTGCAGGATCACGGTGACACCATAACTGGTGGTGCCTTCGGGAATGGTCAGCTTGTGCTGCAGGACCACTCCTGGTTTGAGGATCTGCAAAATATCAGCCTGGCTTGCACCCGCGGGAATAAGGTATTCGCCCGCACGCACTTCGCTGGCGGCGCCAGAAATTCTCGCGGTCCAGTAAAACGATGCCCGGGGGCTGATAAGTCCTTGTTGGATTAACTGGTCGGCAACCCGCGCCAGTGGGGCGCCATGTTCGATAATTGTGGTGGTATCTTCGCTGGCCGGCCCGGCCCGGTAAAAAAGGTAAGAATTGGCCATCACCACCAGCAATAACGCAAGCAGGCCAAAACTGGAGGCGCCGAGCAACGCGGCAGATTTTAGGTGGGGAAGTTTCTTGTGCTCGGGCATCCCAGGACTATAGCTGCACCGCCCTCAGGAAAGAAGGCCAAACCAGCGTCTAGGCGTCAAAAGACTTGACGATCAGCGAGGCGTTGGTGCCGCCAAAGCCAAAGGAATTTGACAGAATGACGTTGATTTCCCGTTCACGGGCCTTCAAGGGCACCAGGTCAATTCCGTGGCATTTGTCATCCAGATCTTCAAGGTTAAGGGTGGGCGGGGCAATATTATCGCGCATCGCCAAAACCGAGAAAATAGTCTCAACCGCACCAGCGGCGCCAAGAAGATGGCCAATCGCCGATTTGGTTGACGACATCGAAATTTTTGCCGCCGCATCGCCAAACATCCGTTTGACGGCGCCGAATTCAATCTCATCGCCGAGCGGGGTTGAGGTCCCGTGAGCATTGACGTAATCAATATCACCCGGGGTCATGCCCGCGCGTTTGAAGGCCGCTTCCATGGCGCGGTAACCGCCATTGCCGTCAGGCGCCGGCGCGGTGACATGATAGCCATCGCCAGACATTCCGTAGCCAACCACTTCGCCGTAAATCTTCGCGCCACGCTTTTTGGCATGTTCCAGCTCTTCGAGGATGACCATCCCGGAGCCCTCGCCCATGACAAAACCATCGCGGCCCTTGTCCCATGGCCGTGAGGCCCGCTCCGGGGTGTCGTTATAATGTGTGCTGAGCGCCCGGGCCTGGGAAAAGCCAGCCACGCCAATGGCACAAATCGCACTTTCAGCCCCGCCGGCAACCATCATGTCGGCATCATCCAACATGATCATTCTGGCGGCATCGCCAATAGCATGCGCCCCCGACGAACAGGCGGTCACGGTGGCATGGTTGGGGCCCTTGAACCCGTATTTGATCGAAATGTTGCCAGAGATCAGATTGATCAGGCAGCTCGGGATAAAGTGCGGGCTGACGCGCCGGAAACCACGTTCATGCAAAGTAAGTGAAGCGGCTTCAATGCCTGGCAGGCCGCCGATCCCGGAACCGGTCATAACCCCGGTGCGCAGTTTTTCTTGTTCGGAAAGATCAGAAATTCCGGCGTCTTCCACCGCTTGCATGGCCGCCGCCACGCCAAACAGGATAAAGAGATCGACCCGGCGTTGTTCGCGTGGCGTCATCCAGTCGTCGGGGTTGAATGTGCCGCCGGTGCCATCACCATAGGGAACCTCGCCAATCACCTGGCAGGGCATGCCGGTGGCATCGAAGCGGGTGATCGGGCCAATACCCGATTTCCCGGCTAAAAGCCGGCTCCAGCTTTCCTCGACCCCACAAGCCAGCGGTGTAACCAATCCAATTCCTGTAATGACAACCCGTCTCATCGCAATGTTTCCCTTGTTGGTATCAGCAGAATTTTTGAATATAGTGTGTTTTTCGATCAATTCAAAAAAAAATCACATAAAAAACAAACAGACAGCCAAGCACCATGGCTGGCTGCCCGATTGGTAAGGCTGAAAGTGGCTTACGAAGCCGATTTAATAAAATCGATCGCGTCTTTCACGGTCTGGATTTTTTCGGCCGCGTCGTCGGGAATTTCGATACCGAATTCCTCCTCAAACGCCATTACCAGCTCAACCGTGTCCAGGCTGTCTGCCCCCAAATCGTCAATAAAACTGGCATTTTCGGTGACTTTGTCTTCATCGACACCAAGGTGTTCAACGACAATTTTCTTAACGGTAGCTGCAATATCGCTCATGTGTGTGTCCTTGTCTTCTTTTCGGGTTTAAATTCAACCTGTGCTGCAAATCAAATTTCGTCGCGTTCCTAGCACAGTTTGTATTCATTTGCCAAGCACGGGAATCCTTTTTTTTCTCTATATCTTTTCCGGCCAGTGGTTGCCCGACAGCAAACCGGTTATATCATAGCCATACCGCCATTGATATGGAGCGTCTGGCCAGTGACGTAGCCACCCGCTTCAGAGGCCAGATAGAGCACCCCGGCGGCTATATCGTCGGCGCTTCCCATCCGTCCCAGAGGTATCCGGCCTACCAGTTTAGCTTTTTGATCATCATTCAGGGCGTCGGTCATTGGGCTGACGATAAACCCCGGGGCGACACAGTTTACCGTTATACCCCGGCTGGCGACTTCTTGGGCCAGGGATTTTGAGAATCCGATAAGCCCGGCTTTCGAAGCCGCGTAATTGACCTGCCCGGGGTTGCCGGTGATGCCGACAATACTGGTGATTGAAATGATGCGCCCGAAACGGGCTTTCATCATCCCGCGCAGGACCGCCTTTGAAAGCCTGAATGTCGCTTCCAGATTGACTTTCAGAACCGCATTCCAATCCTCTTCTGACATCCGGATTAAAAGGTTATCTCTGGTAATGCCGGCGTTGTTGATCAGGATATCGACGCCGCCCATCAGCCCGGCTGCCGCAGACGCCAGCCGGTCCACATCGGCCATGTCAGAAAGGTTGGCCGGACAGGCATGGGCCCGGGCCCCCAGGTCCTTGGCCAGCGCCTCCAGCTTTTCCACCCTGGTCCCGGATAAAGCGACCTCAGCCCCGGCGCCATGCAGGGCACGGGCAATGGCCTCCCCCAGGCCCCCAGTGGCCCCTGTTACAAGTGCTTTTTTCTCTTTTAAATCAAACATTTATTCAAGTTCCCTAAATTGTTTTCCCGAGCCTAGAGCTGGTTTTTGACGAAAAATTCAAGATCCTGTGCGGTTTGGATGTTTGAGATTTCCAATGTTGGGTCAATGCGTTTGGCCAAACCAGAGAGAACCTTGCCGGCACCGCATTCAACAACCCTGAGGACGCCCAAATCAGACAATTTTAAAATTGATTCCCGCCAGCGCACAACCGAGGTGACCTGTTGCACCAGCAAATGGCGGATTTCTTTGACATCGGTTATCGGCAGCGCGGTGACGTTAGAGATTATCGGCAGGCTTGGCGGAAACATCTCAATAATGTCGAGCGCAGCCTCCATCTCGACCGCTGCGGGGGCCATTAGCGGGCAATGAAACGGCGCGCTGACCGGCAGAAGAATGCCGCGTTTGGCTCCCCGTTTCTTGGCAATTTCAATCGCCCGGGCAACCGCGTCCTTATGGCCGCTGATCACCACTTGACCTGGGGCGTTATCATTGGCGGTGGTGCAAACCTCTGCCCCGGCAGCTTCCTGGGCTACCTCTCTGGCGGTTTCAAAGTCCAGTCCCAAAAGGGCAGCCATTGCGCCCTCGCCCACCGGCACCGCCCGTTGCATCGCCTGGCCGCGTTTTTTTAACAAAACACACGCATCGCTTAAGGGCAGTGTACCAACCGCGACCAGCGCCGAAAATTCACCCAGCGAATGCCCGGCAACGTAGCCGGCAATATCCGTCAGCAAATAGCCTTCAGCCTCGAGCGCCCGGACCACCGCCATACTGACCGCCATTAAGGCCGGTTGGGAATTCTCCGTCAGGGTTAAATCCTCCAGCGGTCCTTCAAACATTAATTTTGACAGGTTCTGATCAAGGCTGCTGTCGACTTCCTCAAAAACCGCGCGGGCGGCGGGAAAGGCTTCCGCCAAATCCTTGCCCATTCCAACCGCTTGTGATCCCTGACCTGGAAACGTAAATGCGTGCATTACTGACCCCTGATTTTAGCTTGCTCCGTACTTTGGATATTTGGTCTAGTATTCATAAACAGGAAAAAAGTTCAAGCACCCTTTTTGCATCCAAATTGAAGGTGGGTTGCATCGTACGGGAAAACGGCTTTTTGGAGAGAAAAAATGAAAACATTTTTTAGTATTTTTACCACAGTAATAATCTTAACTTTTCTTACCGCCTTTTCAACCGCAGGCACAACCGCGCCACAGGATTTGCCTGAAAAAGTTGAAGCCTTTATGGCTGCGTTGATTGAAACCCTGGATGTCGTCCCCGGGTATGCTATCGCCATTGCCGGGCCGGAACAGGCCCTGTTCGTCAAAGGTTATGGCACTACCAAAGCCGAAAACGGTGCGCCAGTTGATTCCCATACCCAGTTTTATATAGCCTCTTCAACCAAGTCGTTGACCGCGCTGGCTATTGCTTCCCTGGCTGAAAGGGGGCTGCTTGATCTCGACAACCCTATTAAAAATTACCTCCCAAGCCTTGCCGGCGCCCCTGCCGGCGAGGTTACCCTTTCCCAGCTGCTGTCTCATAGCCATGGCCTGATGGAAGAAGCCCTGACCTTGCGCACGGCTTTTACCGGTGAGTACACACAAGCAATCCTGATCAATATCATTCGCAACCTGCCGCTTTCCGAAACCCCGGAAGCTTTCGCCTATTCCAACACCGGGTATGTCATTGCCAGCCTCGTTCTTGAACAAACCTTTGGCAAATCCTGGAAGACCATTGTTGAAGAAGAAGTTCTGAACCCGGCAGGCATGACCGCTACCACCGCTTATGTTTCCGCGTTGCAAGATGATTATGCACGGCCGCATTCCTGGTACGGCGTCAAGAATTCTTTTCCACTGGTGAAACAGGATTCGACAATGCATGCCGCCGGCGGCCATTTTTCAAGCGCCGCCGACATGGCGCGGTGGCTGCAGGTTCAGTTGTCAGGGGGCAGCATAAATGGCGAGGCTATCTTTGCTCCTGGCCTGGTGGCCGGCACCCATTTACCCAGGGTGGAACTGGACGCTGAATTTTATACCTACAAGCGTCATCATTATGGCTTTGGCTGGTACCAGGTCGATTACAACGGCATGGAAATGTATCATCACTTCGGTTCGTTTTCCGGTTATCGCAGCCACGTTTCCTTTATTCCAGAACTGGGGATCGGTGTTGCGGTGTTGATCAACGATACCTCGCGGCCAGGGTTTAACCTGCCGGATATGATTGCCAATTACGTTTATGACCTGGCCAGCGGCAAAGAAACGCCTGAAACCCCCTACCAGGCTGAAATCGCCAAAATCGCCGAAATGATTGCCCCGATGGCCGGACATTCACCGCCCGACAGGTCGCGAAATGCGCCTGGGGATGAAGCCAAGTATGTTGGCAGCTATTCCAATCCTGAGTTTGGCACATTTCATTTTGAGATGAAGGACGGCGAGCTTCAGGTCTCAATCGGCATTCTTTCCTCCAAAACAACCTACATGGACGACGGGGCCATCCGCATGGAACTCACGCCCTACCAGGGCACCCTTGGGGTTTTTCAAGAGGATGAAAATGGTACCATAACCGGCTTTCGTTTTCGCGGCACCTCCTACACCAGGCTTGATTAATAAAAATATCCCCACAGGCGTAAATTTTTACTTGCGAAACAACAATTTCACAGCTATAGACCCCTTCATTCAAGCGAGCTGGAGGTTCCGCCGATGGTCGGCGGGAAACGATCAGCAAGGAGAAACTAAAAAATGGCTTTTTACGAGCACGTTTTCATCACCCGTCCCGATATGACCGAGGCCCAGGTGAAAACAATGACCGAAGACTTCACAAAAATTATCAAGGACAATGGCGGCAAGGTCGCCAAGAACGAATATTGGGGCCTGAGAACCCTGGCCTATAAAATCAAGAAAAATAAAAAAGGGCATTATATTCTTTTTAATATCGATGGCCCCCATCCGGCGGTGGCCGAACTCGAGCGCAAACAGCGCATCGATGAGAACGTCCTCCGGTTCATGACCATCCGCGTCGATGAAATGGAAGAAGGCCCGTCTATTATGATGCGCAGCAAATCTTCCGGTGATTATGATCGCAGAGGCTCCAGAGGAGGCGACCGTCCGCCGCGCCGGTTTGATGATAAAAAACCATTTGTTAAAAAACCAGATGAAACAAAAACTGAAAATAAAAAAACTGACGATAAAAAAACAGATGACCCCAAGACTGATGAAACCAAGACTGATGAAACCAAGGCTGATGAAACCAAGGCTGATGAAACCAAATCTGGAAAAGAGGGAGACAAATAATGGCTGAAGATAGTGGCTTCAAGCGTAAACCCTTTTTCCGGCGCCGCAAGAGCTGCCCGTTTACGGGCCCCGACGCGATCAAGATTGATTATAAAGATACCCGCACTCTTGGACGCTTTATTTCCGAGCGGGGCAAAATTGTCCCGAGCCGGATCACCGCCGTCAGCGCGAAAAAACAACGCGAGCTGGCCAAAGCCATCAAACGCGCCCGGACATTGGCCCTGCTGCCATATGTCCAGGACTAGGGGGAGCGATCATGCAACTTATTCTTCTTGAACGCATTGGCAAACTTGGCCAGATTGGCGACATCGTGACCGTCAAGGACGGCTATGCCCGCAACTTCCTGTTGCCCAAGAAAAAAGCTCTTCGGGCCACGGAAGCCAACAAAATATATTTTGAACAGCAAAGAAAATCGATCGAAGCGCGCAATGCCGAGCAAATCAAAGCGGCTGAAAAAGTCGCCAAACAAACCCAGGGCGCCAAGGTCATATTGCTGCGTCAAGCCGGTGAAACCGGCCAACTTTACGGTTCGGTAACCTCGCGGGATATTGCGGTGGAACTGCGCAAACAAAAAATCCAGGTGCGCCGCGGCAATATTATCCTCGATAGCCCGATCAAGGAAATCGGGATCGCCAAAGTCAAGGTCAGCTTGCACGCGGATGTGATTATCGAAGTCGATGTCAACGTTGCGCGTTCGGCCGAAGAAGCCCAGGCGCAAGTTATCACCGCCGTTAAATTGTTCGAATCAAAAGAACTGGCCGAAGCCGCCGAAGCCGCCCTGTCTGATGAGCCCGCCGAGGAGGAAGCCGCTGAAGAAGCAGGTGAAGAAGCAGGTGAAGAAGCCGCTGAAGAAGTACCTGAAGAGGCTTCTGAAGAGGAATCGAAAGAAAAAGGCGAACCTGAAGACGCCAGCGAAAAAGAAGCCGGCAAAGCTAAAAAATAATTTCAAAAACAACCGCTTTCAAAACGGCCTCTTTTTTGGGGCCGTTTTTTTTATGAACACGTCTATTTATCCCCAATGTTATCCCCCTGTGTGAAAAACAGCGGGGTCAAAATCGTGATAACCAAGATTTTCTTTATGGTTTACCCTTACATAAATCCCGCACATTATTTGAGGGGGAGACCACCAAAATGGCCGAAACGCTGAAAACACCTGAAACCGCCAACGATGACCTGAATTACCGGGAGCTGCCGCATAACCTGGAGGCCGAGCAAGCGCTCCTGGGGGCGCTTCTTATCAATAACGCCGCCGCAGAGAAGGTTCAGGGGTTTCTGGAGCAGGAACATTTTTTTGAGCCCGTTCATGGCCGCATCTATGACGCTATCATAAAATTGACCGACCGCGGCCAGACCGCCGACCCGATCAAGCTGAAACCATATTTCAAGGACGACCCGGCGCTGGAAGACGTTGGCGGGACGTCTTATATCATCCGCCTTGCCGGTTCGGCGCCGACGGTTTTCAACCCGGAAGATTACGCCAGAACGGTTTACGACCTGGCGCGGCGCCGCGACTTGATAGAAATCTCTGAAAAAATGATGCAGACCGCATATAATTCGCCAATCGATTCAAGTGCCGCGGAGCAAATTGAAGACGCCGAAAAAGACTTATTTAACCTGGCCGAACTGGGCGCCCACGAAGGCGGTTTCAAACGCTTTGGCGGGGCGCTGGCTCAGGCGCTTGAAAATATTGATTCGGCCCGCAAGGACCCCGATGATTTGAGCGGCATCACCACCGGCCTGAAGGGCCTCAACGATAAATTCGGCGGGCTGCACAAAAGCGATCTTATAATCCTCGCCGGGCGCCCGGCGATGGGTAAAACCTCGCTGGCCACCAATATCGCCTTCGCCGCCGCAAAACGCTATCTGGCAGACAAGGCCAGCGGCGCCGACATGGAAAAATCAAAGGGGGCGGTGGTTGGTTTCTTTTCGCTTGAAATGTCGTCCGACCAGCTCGCGGCCCGTATTTTGGCCGAACGTTCAAAAATTCCATCTGATAAGCTCAGGCGGGGAAAAATCAGGGAAACTGAATTTCGCGAAATTGTCCGCGCGGTGCATGAACTGGAAGACGTCCCGCTTTTTATCGATGACACCCCAGGGCTGACCGTAGCGGCGCTCAGAACCCGGGCGCGGCGCCTGAAGCGGCTTGAGGGCCTGTCCTTGATCGTGGTCGATTACCTGCAGCTTTTGCGCGGCAGCGGCAAGGGCACCGCCGCCGATAACCGCGTCATGGAAATTTCAGAGATTACCCGCGGCCTCAAGAACCTAGCCAAGGAATTGAACGTGCCGGTTTTGGCCTTGAGCCAGCTGTCGCGAGCGGTCGAACATCGGGATAACAAGCGCCCGCATTTGGCTGACTTGCGCGAATCGGGCACGATTGAACAAGACGCCGATATGGTGATGTTCGTCTACCGCGAAGAATATTATAAAGAGAAGGAAAAGCCTTCTGAAAGCGATACCGAGGCTATTGAAAAATGGCAAACGGAAATGAATGATCTGATGGGAAAAGTCGAAGTCATAATCGGCAAGCAGCGCCACGGACCTACCGGAACGGTTTACCTTCATTTTGAACCAGAATTAACGCGCTTCAGTGATCCCACCGATGAATCCCGGCTGCCCGAGCAAACCGGCTGACGGTTATGGGTTTTCTGGCAACCATCGGACGGTATTTTATTGGGGCCCTGGCGGAGATTGGCCGGGTTTCCCGTTTTTCCTATGAGGCGGTGACACATATCGTACGCCCTCCCCTCTATTATCCGCTGATTGGCCGCCAGATGCTTTCGATTGGCTATTTTTCCCTGCCCGTCGTTGGCCTGACGGCAATCTTTACCGGCGCGGCCTTGGCCCAGCAGATTTTTGTCGGCACCGCCCGCTTTAACGCCGAAGCAACCGTCGCCGGGATCGTGGTTATTGCCATTGTGCGTGAGCTGGGTCCGGTTTTGGGCGGCCTGATGGTTGCCGGGCGGGTGTCATCGGCGATGGCCGCTGAAATCGGCACCATGCGGGTTTCGGAACAAATCGATGCGCTGGTGACATTGTCCACCAACCCTTACAAATACCTGATTGTCCCGCGGCTGATCGCGGCGGTGATTACCTTGCCGCTGCTGGTTATTGTCGCCAACATCATTGGTGTTTTTGGCGGTTTTTTGGTCGGCACCCAGAAACTCGGCTTCAATGCGGCTAATTATCTGCAAGTGACAATGGATTTTCTTGAGGCTTCGGATATTTACTCGGCGCTGGTCAAGGCCGCGGTCTTTGGCTTTATCATCGCGCTGATGGGCACCTATCACGGCTTTCATAGCCGCGGCGGCGCCGCCGGGGTGGGTGCGGCCACCACCAACGCGGTGGTCACCGCCTTTATCCTGATCCTTTTGGCCAACCTGATCATAACAATAAATGTGTTTGGCTCGTGAGCAAGACCCCGAAAATATCAATCAAGGGGCTTTACAAGGGCTTTGCCGGCAACCCGGTCCTCAAGGGCCTTGACCTGGATATTATGGCCGGCGAATCGGTTGTTGTGATCGGCGGCTCGGGCACCGGAAAATCGGTGCTGGTGAAATGTATCCTCGGGCTGATGGCCCCCGATGCCGGGGAAATTTTGATCGATGGCAAAAATATCGCCGCCAGTGCCAAATCGTTGCGTGACGAATTTATGAAAAAAGTCGGCATGCTGTTCCAGGGCGGCGCTTTGTTTGACTCGCTATCCGTCTGGGAAAACGTCGCCTTTGGCCTGATCCGTGCCCACGGCATGGCGAAAGAGGCGGCCCGGGAGGTGGCGATTGAAAAGCTCGCCCGCGTTGGTCTGGCCGAAGATGTCGCCACCCTTCGCCCTGATGAACTGTCGGGCGGGATGAAAAAGCGGGTGGCGCTGGCCCGGGCGATTGCGGCCAACCCCGAGATTATATTTTTTGACGAACCAACCACCGGTCTTGACCCGATCATGGCCGATGTTATCAACGGGCTGATTACCGAATGCGTCAAGGACCTTGGCGCCACCACGCTGACGATCACCCACGATATGTCCAGCGTCCATAAAATTGCCGATAAAGCAGCCATGCTCCACGCCGGGAAAATCATCTGGCACGGCAGCCGCAAGGAGCTGGCCAACACCAAAAACCCCTTTGTCCGCCAGTTTGTTGCTGGGTCCGCCGATGGCCCGATCAAGATGGCGCTCGCGGGAGGGGTGTAATATGGCGCGGGGTCATCAAAACTTTGTCTGCCAGGCCTGTGGCGCGCTCACCAAAAAGTGGCAGGGCAAGTGCGATGCTTGCGGCGAATGGAATACGATTTTGGAAGAGGTCGCGCTCGAAGCCCCGGGTTTCGGGCAAGGCGCGGGCAAGGGCAAGGCGGTTAAACTCTCATCCCTCAGCGGTCCGGCGGATCGCTCTGAACGCTTTATGACCGGGATTGCAGAGTTTGACCGGACGCTTGGCGGCGGTGCGGTGCCGGGCACCGCCATTCTGGTCGGCGGCGACCCCGGCATCGGCAAATCCACCCTGTTGTTGCAGGCACTGGCCAGGATGTCTGAATCGGGCTTGAAATGCGTCTATATCACCGGCGAAGAATCGGTCGACCAGATCCGCCTCAGGGCATCGCGGCTGGGCCTTCAGGACGCTGATATCAAGGTCGCGTCCGAGACCCGGGTCAAGGATATCCTGGCCACCCTGACCAGTGCCGAGAGGCCCGATGTTGTGGTGATCGATTCGATCCAGACGATGTATTCGGAGGCGGTCGACTCCTCCCCGGGGTCATTGACCCAGGTCAGGTTGTCTTCACAGAACCTGATCCACTTTGCCAAAAAAACCGGGGCGGCGATATTCCTGATCGGTCATGTCACCAAAAGCGGCCAGCTTGCCGGGCCCAAGACCATGGAACACATGGTCGATACGGTTTTGTATTTTGAGGGCGAGAAGACCTACCAGTATCGCATTTTGCGCACCACAAAAAACCGTTTCGGCAGCAACGATGAAATCGGCGTTTTTGAAATGACCGGGACCGGCCTGATTGAGGTTAAAAACCCCTCCTCGCTGTTTCTGTCGGACCATAAAGACCCGACCGAAGGCCTCGCGGTGTTCCCCTCGATTGAAGGTACCCGGGCGCTGTTGGTCGAGATTGAAGCGCTGGTCGTCGGCTCGCCGGCGGCGATGCCGCGGCGCGCTGTGGTGGGGTGGGACAGCGGCCGTCTGGCCATGGTCCTGGCGGTTCTGGATGCCCGCCTGGGGCTTGGCTTTGGCGCTTCGGATGTCTACCTGAATATCGCCGGAGGCATGAAGGTGGTTGAACCCGCGGGCGATGTCCCGGTGGCCGCCGCGCTGATCTCTTCGCTGACCAAACGCCCGCTGCCCGCAGATATGGTGATGCTCGGTGAAATATCGCTCTCGGGCGATATCCGCCCGGCGGCGCACCTGAAAGCGCGCCTGAAAGAGGCTGAAAAACTTGGTTTTGGCCGTGCCCTGGTGCCCAAAGCCGCAAAATTGCCAAAAACCACCCTCAACCTGATCAAGGTCGAAAAAGTGGGCGACTTGTTGGATTTATTTGATATAAAGGCGACATCATAGTGCCATAGCAAAAAGGGTTTTTAAAACATGTTTGGGTTTACATCGTTTGATATTCTTGTCACCGCCGCGGTTTTGATCTCGCTGGTGGTTGGTTTTTCCCGGGGGTTCACCTCCGAAGTCCTCAAATTAGTGGCCTGGGCCGGGGCAATTTTCCTGACCATTATTAGCCTGCCCATCGCCAATGAATTTATGCAGGCGATTATCCCGGTGGTCTTTCTGGCAAATATTGTCGCCATGGTTGTCAGTTTTTCCGTCAGCATCTTTTTCCTGAGTTTTCTGGCGAAATTTGTCGCCGATCGCATCAGCACTTCATTCGTTGGCCCGCTCGACCGCGCTTTGGGGGCCTTTTTTGGTTTCGGCCGTGGTTTCCTGATTATCTCGGCGCTGTTTCTCATGTACAGCAAGTTTGTCCCCGAACCCGCCCAGGGTCCATGGATCCAGGATGCGCGCTTCAAGGGTATTGTGGTCATGGGGGCGGCAACCCTGGAAGACATAACGCCGGACCTGTTTGACGAGGCCAAGTCGCTGGGCGCCAAGGTAATCGAGGGCGATACCGCTGGACTCCTGGAAGATATCAAGCCCGACATACCCAGCGCTGATGAGGTCATGGACTATACCCTTGAGCAACGCGAAAATCTTGAAGAGCTTCTGGATGACGTTGAAGATGAAGAAAATGACGAGGGCGAAGAGTAAGGTTTGCGTTTTTTTTACTTTCATTTTGTAGATAAGCTGGTAGAAGCCTAACCACAAACCCTGTGAGACAGGGAAAACGGTGCAAAGTTACGAAATATTATGCCCAGCCCGTTCGACAAAGCCTTTATCAGGCACCCTTTTGATCACGACAAGTTTCGGGAAGAATGTGCCGTGTTCGGCATTTTTGGTACCGATGATGCCTCCGCCCACACCGCGCTTGGCCTACATGCCCTGCAACACCGCGGCCAGGAAGCCACCGGGTTGCTGAGCTTCGATGGCACCACCTTCCATGTCCACCGGGCGCTTGGCCTGGTTGGTGACAATTTTAATGCCACATCGATCATCTCGAAACTGAAGGGCAACGCCGCCATTGGCCACAACCGCTATTCGACCACCGGTGAGACCTTACTCAGAAATGTCCAGCCGATGTTTGCCGAACTTAAATCAGGCGGCTTCGGGGTTGCCCATAATGGAAATATCACCAATGCCACAGCCCTGCGCAGACAACTGGTGAAAACCGGATCGATTTTTCAATCAACCTCGGACACCGAAGTGATCATCCACCTGATTGCAACCAGCTCGTATTCAAACTTTCTTGATTGTTTTATTGACGCTCTGCGGCAGTTGGAGGGCGCCTATTCGCTGGTGGCGTTAACCCCCAAGGGCCTGCTCGGGGTGCGCGACCCGCTCGGGGTTCGGCCTCTGGTGCTCGGGCAGCTTGAGGATGGCGTTCACATTTTGGCGTCAGAAACCTGCGCGTTCGATATTGTTGGCGCAAAATACGTTCGCGATATCCAGCCTGGTGAAATTGTAAACATTACCAAAAAGGGCATCACGTCGATGTCGCCGTTCCCGAAATTGAAACCGCGTCCGTGTATTTTTGAGCATGTCTATTTTGCCCGGCCCGACAGTTTTGTTGATCAAATGAGTGTCTATGAAGTCCGGAAGCGGATTGGCGCTGAGTTGGCCCGGGAAGCCCCGGCCAGGGCCGACCTGGTGGTGGCGGTCCCGGATTCGGGCAATCCCGCGGCGCTTGGCTTTGCCCAGGAAACCGGCCTGCCGTTTGAGCTCGGGATCATCAGAAACCATTACGTTGGCCGTACCTTTATCGAACCCTCCGAGCATATTCGCCACCTTGGAGTGAAACTGAAACACAATGCCAATGCCGCCCAGCTCAAGGGCAAAAAAGTTGTCCTGGTTGATGACAGTATTGTCCGCGGGACCACATCGGTAAAAATTATCGAGATGGTACGCAACGCCGGCGCCAAAGAAGTTCATATGCGCATCGCCAGCCCGCCGACCACCAATTCATGTTTTTATGGCGTCGATACCCCGGACCGGGACAAATTATTGGCCTCGGGAATGGATGTTGAGACCATGACCAAACATATCGGCGCCGACAGCTTGGCCTTTGTTTCAATGGATGGGCTTTACCGCGCGGTTTATGAAGAAAACGGCCGCAATAACAAATCACCCCAGTTTTGTGACGCCTGTTTTTCCGGTGAATATCCCACCTCGCTGACCGATTTGACCGATCGCGACGACCAGGGCCAGTTATCCCTGATTTCAATCAAGAACCAATAGCGCCAACCAGAATGTCTGACACCGATTTCCAGGGACGCCTTGCCCTTATCACCGGCGCCAGCGCCGGGCTGGGCCGGGCGCTGGCGCTGGCGCTCGCCAAAAGCGGGGCCCATGTCATTGCCATTGCCCGCAACAAAGACCGCCTTGAGCGTCTGGATGATGAAATACGCGCGATCGGCGCCGAGGCAACGCTGGTGCCGCTTGATATCACCAAGGGAGATGGCCTTGATGAACTGGGCGGGGTAATTTTTGAGCGCTGGAAAAAACTTGATATCCTGGTCGCCAATGCCGCCATGCTGGGGACCATGGGGCCGCTTGCCCACGTTAAGCCACGGGATTGGGATGCGGTGATTGAAACCAACATTACCGCCAACTTTCGCCTGATCCGGTCATTTGATGTGCTGCTGCGCGCCGCAGATGCCGGTCGCGCGGTGTTTATTACCTCGCACATCACCCAGGTAAAGCGCGCCTATTGGGGACCATATGCGACCACCAAGGCCGCGGTCGAAGCAATGGCCACCACCTATGCCATGGAAACCCGCAAAACCAGCCTGAAGGTTAATGTGATTGATCCCGGGGCGATGCGCACCGCCATGCGCGCCGAGGCTTTTCCCGGGGAAGATCCCAACACCCTGCCGGCCCCCGAAGAAATTGCACCATTTATCCTGAAAGCCCTGCGCCCGGATTTCACCTTAACCGGCGAACGCCTGACCATTTCTGATCTGAAAAACTAACGTTTCTGCTTATTGTGATAGGGGTTTTCCCCGCCCTTGACCTGAAGCCGCAGCGGGATGCCGGGCAACTTGAAGGTCTTGCGCAATTCATTCTCAAGATAGCGCAGGTAGCTGGTCGGGATATCGTCGGGCCGGTTGGCATAAAACGCGAAAGTGGGTGGCCGGGTCTTGATTTGCGACATATAGCGAATTTTAAGGACGCGCCGCCTGACCAGCGGCAGGGGGTGGCGCTCCAGCACCCCTTCAAGCCAGCGGTTCAGCAAAGACGTCGGAATCCGTTGGTTCCAGGTGTCATAGACCTTGAAGACCGCGGGCATAAGGTTTTTGACACCAATCCCCTTCAAGGCCGACAGGTAGGCGACATGGAGGCCCTTGGCGTGGGGAAATTGATCTTCCACGGCTTCAAGGACGCTTTTTTTGAAAGCGGTGATATCCTTGATGGTATCCACTTTATTAAAGGCCAGGATCAACCCCCGGCCCTCGGCTAATACCTGGGTGGCGATTTTGATATCCTGATGGCTGATCGGAACTTCAGGTTCGCATATCAAAACCACAACATGGGCAAAATCGATCGCATTCAGGGTGTCGCCGACCGACATTTTTTCAAGCTTTTCCCGGACCCGGGCTTTTTTCCGGAGACCAGCGGTATCAAACAGCTGGACATCGCGTCCACCCCACGACCAGTCAAGCGCAATCGAATCGCGGGTGATACCGGCCTCGGGCCCGGTCAGGACCCGGTTTTCGCCCATAAGGCGGTTGATCAGGGTTGATTTCCCGGCATTGGGGCGGCCGACAATGGCCAGCTTGATGGGGCCGCTAGCTTTACCGTCCTCAATTTCTTCATTTTCCTTGGCCTCACTTTCAGGGATCAGGGCGGCCAGGCATTGAATAAGCTCGCCAAGGCCCTCACCGTGTTCTGCTGAAAACGCAACTGGCTCACCAAGGCCGAGCTTGAAGGCTTCGTAATAACCCGCCTCGCCCCCCCGGCCTTCACATTTATTGGCGACCAGGATCACCGGCACCTGGAAGGGGCGGATCCAACTGGCTATTTCCTCATCCTGGGGGGTAACCCCGACCCGGGCATCAATGACAAAAATAGCGATATCGGCCTTGTCCTTCAAAACCGCTTCGGTGCTTCTTTTCATGCGGGTGGTGAGCGAATGGTCGCCGTCTTCATCAAGCCCGGCGGTGTCAATCAAATCGAATTTAACATTACCTAATGTGACCGGGGTGACCTTCCAGTCGCGGGTCACGCCAGGGGTATCATGAACCAGCGCCAGGCGTTTTCCGGCCAGACGGTTGAATAAGGTTGACTTGCCCACGTTCGGGCGTCCCAGGATGGCAACAGTGCAGGTCATTTTCAAATCTCATGCGGGGCCTTAGCGGTAAGCAATCAGCTCACCGTCATCGGTTAAAACATAAACAGTCCGGTTGGCAACAATCGGGGCAATCACCGTTCCCGCGGGCATTTTTGTGCCGCTGAGAATTTCGCCGGTATAGGGCGAGATAGTCAGGATATACCCGTGTGAAGACACAACTATCAGCCGGTCTCCAGCCAAAACCGGCCCGGCCCAGCGGATCAGATGTTTTCTTTTTTTACGTTTTTCAAAGCGTTCCAGCTGAGTTATCCAGCTGACGCGGCCATCGCGGGTCGAGATATTTATCAACGCCCCTTCGGTGGTCAGGACAAACATATAGCTGCCAGCCACCCAGGGAGTGTAAAGGGTGCCGATGTTCTTTTCCCAGACCCGGTCACCCGAGCGCATGTCTATCGAAACCAGCCGGCCCGAATGATTGCCGATATAAACCCGGCCCCTGGAAATCACCGGGTGGCCGTCGATATCGTTCAAAGTAGCCAGGGCGGTCAGGCGGCCAGTGCGGCTGAGGCTGTCCTGCCAACTCATCTGGCCATTTTGGACACGCAGGGCATAAATTTCCCCTGATGAAAAAGTGGCGATAACCGTATCACCATCCACAGCGGCGCTGGCAGCTCCCAAAACCGCGGCATTTTCCACGATGCCCAGGTATTCCCAAAGCACTTCCCCGTCCTCAGCCGACAACGTAAACAGCCGATTATCCTGGGTGTTAACAAAGACCCGGCCATCGGCAATCGTGGGCGCCCCGCGCAACGGCACACCAACATCAGTCCGCCATAACTCAGTGCCGGTCTCAGCATCCAGAGCAGCAGCAAAACCATAACCGGTGGTGGCAAAAATCCTGCCGCCCCAATACCCAACCCCACCGCCGTATGCGACGTTAGAGCGTTCTTCCTTGTTTTCAAGTTTGGTGCGCCAAATTAAACGGCCGTTGGTTTCATCAAAGGCACTGACCTGGCCTTTGACATCAATGACATAAACCCTGCCCTGCCAGACCACCGGGCCGGACACCAGTTTTTGATATTTCTTGGAGCCATGTCCGATCTTTGATTTCCACGCCACCTGCAAGGTGTCACCGACACTTAAATGATGGTTCACATGGGCGGGATTGCCCCCTGCCTGACCCCAATTTTGATTGACGTAAGGCCGCGGAAGCGTCACCGGGACAGTGGCCAGGATGGGATCAATTTCAACGTCACCTTCGGTGGTGATAATCGAAATTCGAATTCCCTCCAGCTCATCCTCCTTTTCATTCTTGGGGCCGCACGCCATCAGGCTGATTGCTGTCACCAGCATCACCAACCCTGTAAAAAACCGTTTTTTGTTCTCAAATTTTACCATTTTCTTTGTACCTTTTCGGAAGCGCCAGGTGGGCTTAAATTCTACAACACCTATTAGCTTGCTGGTTCTTCTTCGTTTTTATTTTTCAATAAGCTTCCAGCGGGTTTCTTATTTTCAATCATTTGCATAAATTCGCCGGCCCGGTTTTTTAAATCGGGGGGAGTTGCCGGGTCGGCCGCCAGCCTTAAGAAAATTTCCTCGGCCTCCGTGTACCTGGCCTCGGTAAAGTACATCAACGCCAGAGCTTCATTGGCACTATAATACCAATTGCTGCTCGCCTTTACCAAGGGGGTCAGGCGCTCATAAGCCTCTTCTGTCCCACCCTGATCAATCAGGATAAGCACCGCCATTAGCGCCCCGTATTCGCGAAACCTCTGGGTCAGGCCGGTGTCGGCGGAAATCTCGTCATAGGCACTAATTGCCCCAGAAATATCACCGGAAGTGGCCAGGTTTGCGGCTTTTTGAAGGCGCGATAAAAGGCCGTAGCCATACTTGGACGAGGCAATCAGGTCTTCAAACCCGGCTAAAGCCTCGGCGTCCTTGCCAGCCTCCAGGTCGCTTACCGCGGCCTGATAACGCTCACTCTCCTGAATTCTTTGTGCGACCACATAGTCTTGCCAGTAAACCCGGCCGCCCATAGCCGCAATAAAAAGGACCGCGCCACCAATGACGAAGGGGCCGGTTGTCTTCCAAAGTTTTTTTAATTTTTCCCTGCGGAGTTCTTCATTCACTTCAGAAAAAACGTCTACCACTGTCGTCTCCTGCATTGTCATTTTTTTGCGCGGGCTACCATAGCCAAAGGCGGCCCCCAGCGCAAACATAATGCGCTGATTTTTTTACACTTTTTTGTTTTTCCCGTAGGTCTGGTCAGGCCCCGGGAAACGCCGGGCCCTGACGTCGCCGGCATAGGCTTTAACGGCCTTTTCAATTTCCCCGGAAAGGTTGGCGTAGGTTTTAACGAATTTAGGGACCCAGGGGCTTAATCCCAGCATGTCTTCGGTGACCAGAACCTGGCCATCGCAGTGGACCGAAGCGCCAATGCCGATGGTTGGATTGGAAACCGCTGCGGTAATTTCAGCGGCCAGTTCCGCTGGCACCCCTTCTATGACCGTCGAAAATGCCCCGGCCTTGTCCACCGCCTGGGCGTCTTTCAAAACCTGGGTGTGGCTGGCCTTGCCTTTGCCCTGAACCTTGAAACCGCCCATGGTGTTAAGCGCCTGGGGCCGCAGGCCGATATGGGCCATGACCGGAATGCCATTCGCGACCAGGTGTTTGATGGTCGGCGCCATCGCTTCGCCGCCTTCAAGCTTGATCGCCTGAACCCCGGTTTTCTTGATAACCTTGGCGGCGTTCCGGAAGGCCTGTTCCTTGCCTTCTTCATAAGACCCGAACGGCATATCAAACACACATAGCGCGTGGCCAGTGGCCTCCACCACCGACTTGGCGTGGCCGATCATGGTGAACAGCGACAAGCCCAGGGTATCGGGCAGGCCGTAAAGCACCATGGCCATGGAATCGCCGATAATGATGATATCCGAGGCCGCATCCACCAGCCGGGCGATCGGGGCGGTATAGGCGGTCAGGCTGACAAGCGGCTCACCGCCCTTGGCCGCCTGGATATTCGGCACCGTCAGGCGCTTGCCTTGGCTTCGCTTTTTACCGGATGAATACGGGCTTGGCATTTAGGGCCTGGACTCAGTTGGGGTGTGGGCTGCGCCGCAGTGAAATTTGACTGGATTCAGGAGATAAGGCTGCGGCATGGTGGGGCCATGGAAAGCCTCATCGACGAAAACCCGGTCAATTTGCGCGCGGCCTTGAAAAGGTTGGGCTAAAATCGCCCGCTGCTGTGTCGAAAATCCTCGCTGATACACCATATCTCCTCCGGTTTTCTCCTTGCTGCGGACGATTTTTGCGCCAACGCAGCCTCATGCCTCAACTAAGTCCAGACCCTTATTCCCACTCAATCGTGCCAGGGGGTTTGGATGTTATATCATAA
>SMVB01044332.1_pt1 | contig 20911 bp, 12 predicted proteins | sample 2456461 | NCBI WGS metagenome assembly SMVB01 (sample SAMN11095934, study PRJNA526329) | marine sediment metagenome | biome: Marine sediment; feature: Surficial sediment; material: Deep marine sediment; isolation source: Hadal surficial sediment | place: Pacific Ocean | collected 2014-05 | depth...
AGAACTGGCCAAGTATTCTGAAGCGCAACGGGCCAATGTACGTAAGGATAATATCGGTGTCATATTCCAGAGTTTTAACCTAATTGACGAACTGACTGTCTATCAGAACGTTGATCTGGCTTTGCTATACCAGAAAGTACCAGCGAGTGAACGCAAACAACGCGTTGATGAGGTCTTGAAAAAAGTTGGTATTGATCACCGCACCAATCACTATCCGCAACAATTGTCAGGTGGTGAACAACAGCGGGTAGCGATCGCTCGAGCGATAGTCGGTCATCCCAAGTTATTGCTGGCTGATGAACCAACAGGAAACCTGGACACAGCCAATGGCGACGGGATAATGAATTTGCTAAAGGAGCTGAATAATGAGGGAACGACGATAATTATGGTAACTCATTCGGATCATTATGCCACGTATGGAAGCCGTATAGTCCAACTTCTTGACGGTGCCATTGTTGATAAACAAAGCGAGACCGAAGCGCCTATACCGGCGATTTAGTTTTAAAAAAAGTGAAAAGGAACTAGCCGTGTTTTACAACTATTTCGTTACCGCACTGTTCAATTTCCGTCGCCAGCCTGTGTTCTCTGCTATAAAGGTATTCAGTCTGACCCTGGGTCTGGTCTGCTCAATTCTGGTAATCATGCATGTGCAATTTGCTTACAGTTATGACAAGCACTTTCCTAACTGGGAAAACATCTATCGTCTGGTAACCAGTTTTACTACCGACCAGAGAATTAACACGCCTATGATTGCCGAAGGCTATGCGGCGCCGTTTCGAATTGACTACCCACAAATTGAAAATTCAGCAATGATTCGCCCGGGCAACGGACAGTTTTTGAGAAATAACGAATCTGCGCCTAATGATTATTTCTGGGTTGAACCTGAGATCATTGATGTATTTTCCTTTCAGTTTGTAAGTGGCGATGCGCAAACAGCTCTCGATGGTACAAACACCGTAGTGCTTAATGAAACTACCGCGCAAAAATATTTTGGTGACGAAGATCCAATCGGTCAGGTACTGACTCTGGATAATCAGACTGACCTTCGCGTAACTGGAGTAATGCGAGATCTACCGATCAACACTCACCTTGATATTCAGATGATGATAGCAGCGGAAACCGGCCGTCAGATATTCGGTGAAAACTTTTTGCGGAGTCCTGCCTGGGCAGGTTTTAACGGTACACTTTTTTACTTTACTCTTCCAAATGCCGCAGAGGCCCTGTCAATAAGCAATGATCTTGAGGAATTTATAACCCGCAATGTGCCAGATCAACAACAGCGCTTTGTTGATCAAATAGATATTACCCTAACATTAGAACCTCTTTCTGATATCTATCTTTCTCTCCGTGAAGATTTCAGAAACGACGGTGGGGGCGGTCGTGCTCAAATCCTCGCTGGTCTAGTGATTTTCGCAGTACTCATCCTGATCACCTCCTGTATCAACTTTGCAAACCTTTCCCTGTCTCAGATTCAACAGCGAAGCAAGGAAATCGGAGTTAGGAAAACTTTAGGTGCCAATCGTAGTCAGATTATTGTGCAGTTTCTGTTTGAGTCGATGATCTTGACGCTCGTTGCGTTAACGATCGCCCTGCCTTTTATTTACTTTATGGTTCCGGTTTATACCGCTCTCACTAACACTGAATTTACCATAGCAACCATACTTCAAAACGATTCTGCGCTTTGGATACTTTTGTTTGTTTTAGGCACTGGCTTTGTTTCTGGTCTGTTCCCTTCTCTGGCTATTTCGCGCTTTCAACCGGCTAACATAATCAAGGGAATTACGGCTAAAGGAAAAGTTAGTCGAATGATGCGATCGATCATTACAGTTATTCAATTTTCATTTTCAACCGCCCTGGTATTGGTTGCCATAGCTATCTCAATGCAAATCAATTACCTGGGGGAAATGGATATCGGATTTAATCGCAGCAACCTGGTGATCCTAGACAGTACATTCAATGCACGGAATCCGGATGAATTTAACTATGAGGCTATGATTAATGAGCTAAAGCAGCATCCAGGAGTCGTTTCGGTTGCCAAGTCACAAACAGCTCCACCCAATACTGGGGGTTACAATCCCTGGCGCCGGCCTGAATGGGAAGCGACCGAAGTGCGGCCCATCAGTCACTACGCTATAGACGCAGAGTATATTGACACCTATCAATTTGAATTCATTGTAGGACGAGGGTTTTCCGAGGAGTTCCCAGCAGATTTTATGCCGTCAGGACAGCCCGATCCTGAGCAGACCTATGGTGTGGTAATAACCGAGGCTGCCATTTCCAACTTTGGATTCGACTCAGCGGAAGCGGCAATGGATCAGCTTCTGCAATATGGAACAGCTCGATTCAGAATTATTGGTGTGCTCAATGACTTTCGACTGGGCGGTGGAATGGAAGATGTGTTGCGCTCAACCAGTGTCCTGCGAGGCTCAACTCAACCTATGCGAGTAGTGAGTATTCGAATCGACCCCAATCAGGTCGATAGTGTACTGGAACATATTGATAGCGTGTGGGCAACACACAGGCCGGATGTACCGGTGAGTCGAACATTCTACGAGCAAACTTTCAATGAATTGATTTATGAATCAACCAATGGAATAAGCAAAGCATCTTTGTTTGCCAGTGTTGTGACCATTGGTATCGCTGCACTAGGGTTGTATGCGTTGGCTTTCTATACCACCCAAAGGCGAACCAAGGAAGTGGGAGTAAGAAAAGTATTAGGCGCCACATCTTATTCTATTGTTGGCTTATTGACCTGGGATTTCGTTAAACCAGTAATGTTAGGGTGCGTGATAGCTTCCATTGTCGGTTACTACGTGACAACTTACTTCTTTGCCCAATTTTCTTCCCGGCCAGACATGAACTTGTCAATCTATTTATTGGTGACACTTGGCACTATATCTATTGCAATACTGACAGTAGCAGTTCAATGTTTCAATACCGCTACATCAAATCCGGTTGACTCGTTGCGATACGAATAATCCCTTCGGAATCTCTTATTAAGATTAGCGAGTTAGACTGAACTCAGCTATCGGCTGTAGACTATCGATCCGTGCAACACCTTGGGATTCATGCCAAGCGAATTGCCTTACGTCTATAGTATCCGGGGTAATATCCAAAAGAGTAAATCCGTTATTTTCGATCGGGCTTGTTCGCTCTTCGATTTCAAGTACTAGTGGGGGCGAAGAACCGATACCTCTTGCAGCGCTCGGCCATCCGGTACCTGTACTGATCGGGCCAGCCAAGATGGTGTTTACCGGATTGTCTAAATGCAGATTACCACTTGCGGTAATCGTTCCCGATCCTATCGCATGCAAATCACCGGAAATAATTAACGGTATTCGCTCCTGCTGGTTGGCCAACATGGATAGGATTCGCTGGTGCTGCTCAAACCAGCCACTTTGCCAATAGGGTTTTGGAACTGTGGTGCCGAGTTGACCGTCTGGCTGCAGATAATCCGGGTACCACTCTCCCCATTTCCCCGCAGTCCATCCCAACGGTGTGGAAGGAACATGAATAAGATGTCTAGCACTTTGTTCTGCTGCCGTGCGAGCCGCTAACCAGCGTTCTGCCTGTTCCTCGACAAATACAGCAGTGGCACCCTTCAGACTGAGAAATCGACGACAATCGTATAACAGAAGCTCCAGCAATGACCCCCACCTAAAGGAGCCGTAGGATTCGCTGACTCCGTTTTGACGCGAGCCAGCCAGATTAGCTGGCCGATGAACATCTGGGAGAAATTCAGGAAAATAGAGACCCTGTTCTGCTCTAGCTAATTGAGCAGAAAAATTTCTTGGTGGGAAAGTTATCAGGTCATCTGTACCTTCATCGTTCTCAAAATAATCGTGATCGTCCTGGGTCAGTATCAAGGGAACCGAGCGAAAATCCGTACCGTACAATGCCGCGATCTGCTCATCAAGACATCCTGTCAAGATTGTCTCGTTTTCGGAACCAAGCACAGACAGGTCCTCGTTAAACTGGCCGTATTTTCCCCATATACGTTCACGCACAACATTCCCGTTGGGAGAGCGCCTTCTTTCGTTTATGGTCTGATCCCAATACACCTGGTCACCGATACCTACGGCCAGATCCGGTTGAAACGACAATGCACGTTGAAACAATCGACGCCTGTTCGCTACCGACTGAAAGCGCCAACGGCCATTTTCTAGCTGCGCGTCATCAGGACCCCCTGCACAGGTATACATTAGAACCCTGAGATTATCCGCCCGATCGCTTTCCGCTGGTGCCGTTGTCAGTGGCCAGGAATCAGCAAAGCTGTTGCCACTGTTGTTAACCAGACTTAGTTCGTACTGCTGACGGCTTTCCAGATCTGATGCCGTGAAAGACCAGAAGCGACCCAATGTATCCATTTTCTGACCACCATAGGTGTTACGACCTATTTTCAATGCAGGGTTTTGCTGTGGTTCAACAAACGAAACTTTAAGCAGCAGGCTATCGTGGTTAACCACGGGAATAAGGTGTGCAATGGTGCCAGCCGACCAACCATCTGCTGCTTTCGCTGCAACAGGTAACATCATGGAAGCCGTGAGTAAACTACTGTTACGGATAAACTTTCTACGTTTCATATGCACAGACTCCCGAATTATTAGATTGTATATTAATCCTAAAAATATGAGAATCAAAATGCCGTGACTGGAATGAGGATACCTGCAACTTAACAACTATAGGCCCATTAGTTGTTGAATCGCTAATGTCTCTCTTGATACAAGTCTAAATAACAAGAAGGCTGTCATGATAAATCGTAGAGAGTTTATGAAGTATTCTGTAAGAAACTCACTTGGGTTTGGAGCTTCCACCTTACTGCCGATGAATTTATTAGCCAGTGAATTACCTGCTGACCTAACCGAGTTGTCTGCCTCGGCACTATCGACTGCGATTCGTCAGCGCGAAGTCAGTTGTGTCGAAGTAATGCAAGCTTACTTATCTCGCATCCATCGCTACAATCCTGTCTATAACGCCATTGTCAGCCTGGTGGATGATGATGAGTTGCTGGCTCAAGCACGTGTAGCCGATGAAGAACTGGATCGCAGCGAGTATCGTGGATGGATGCATGGCATGCCTCATGCTATCAAGGAAGTCAGGGCAGCCGCCGGTTTACGATTTACCAGTGGATCGCCGATCTTCGCTGATAGAATCGCGGACACTGACCACCCACTCGCGGCCCGCATACGTGCTGCCGGCGCTATCTTTATCGGTAAGACCAATGTGCCCGAATTCGGGCTAGGCTCTCAGTCCTACAACCCGGTCTTTGGTGCCACGGGCAGCGCCTGGAATCCAGCACTCACTTCCGGAGGTAGTAGTGGCGGAGCGGCCAGTGGCCTAGGCACCCACATGCTACCGAGCGCAGATGGTAGTGACACCATGGGATCATTGCGCAACCCTGCCGCCTTTAATAACGTCATCGGTTTTCGCCCCAGTATCGGAGTAACCGTTGAGGATCAGCCAGGCAACAGAAGCATCTCCACCACAGGTCCTATGGGCCGTTCTACCGGCGATGCCATCCGCTTGTTACAGACCCTCGCCATCAAACCCGTTCCCCAGAGTTATAGCCCAGCGAACCTGCAAGGGGTTCGGATCGGCTGGATGGGAAACCTGGATGGCTATCTGGCTATGGAGCAGGGTGTCAGGGAAACTTGCGAGGCCAGTCTTACCTCACTCAGTGACGCGGGTGTGGTCGTAGAAGCAGTTCAACCCCAATTTGTGCTGACAGATCTATGGCAGTGCTGGACTACCATACGCCACTCGCTGCGCTCCAGTTTCCGGCGCTATTACGATGATCCCGAACTGCGTCCCTTACTTAAGCCGGAGCTTGTGTGGGAAATTGAACAGTCAATGATCCTCAACGAGGCGGACCGCGTCGCGGCGAACAGCATTCGAGCCGACTGGTACCGGGAACTCGATCGCCTGTTTGGCCAATACGACTTTCTCGTTCTGCCTTCAGCACAGGTCTTTCCTTTCCCTAAAGAGACACATTGGCCACAGGTAATTGCCGGTCGTCAGATGGATACCTACCACCGCTGGATGGAGGTGGTAATTCTCGGTAGTCTTGGCGGTATCCCAGTGCTCAGTGTGCCAGCCGGCTTTGATAATCAGGACAGACCCATGGGCATGCAGATAATGGGGCGATTCGGCCGCGACCAACAGGTTCTGGAATTTGGACTGGCCTACGAAACCGTGACAAATCACCTGGCGCGGCGACCCCAATTGAAATAGAGGCGCCTGCAACTTGGCAACTGACGCCCCGCTGATTGACCGATTGATCAGTGTATATTCCCGCGCTCTTTTTACGGATTCCGCTACTGGCTGATGTGAGAGTTTTAGTATTTCGGTGAAATTAACGCTGCTCATCTCTAGTTCTGTAATGGCCATCACCGCAAATACTGCTCTTGCATTCGATATGGCGTTGGATCGTGGTCGTCGATACAAGTCTTCTATTTATGACTGTGGATTTCAGTGGAGAAGGCTTTTATTCTTCCTATATACTCATGCACACATCAAGAGGCATCAATAATGAAAAAATGTCGGTCAGTAACAAACAGTGTCATTCTGATGATACTCGCAGCCTGTGGTGGTGAGGACACGGGCAATCAAACCACCATCGTCATACCCATAGTCACGTTTTCCTCCCAGGCAACGGTGGGAGCCGATACCTACACGACTAATTGCGCGACTTGTCACGGAGTAAACCTGGAGGGAACACCTCTAGGACCCCTGCTATCGGGTAGCGCGTTTTTACGCCAATGGGGAACCCAGTCTCCATTGCAGCTCTTCAATAACATCAAAGCCAATATGCCACCCGGTGGCAATGAAAACTTCACCGATGCTGATTATTTCAATATCGTGGCTCATATAATGCGCATCAATGGCGTGACAGATACTAATCCGCGTCTCACCATCGCTTCAGACTATGCCCTGAACGACAATATTCCTGGCGGAGCGAATCCAATTGTGCAGCAACGACAAGAGCCCGAGGCTCCCCAGGGAATAACCGTTGCCGGAACCGTTGAAAATTATGTACCAATAACAGATGCCATGCTTACCAACCCCGCCCCGGGTGACTGGCCGATGATGCGGCGCAACTATCAGGCATGGAGTTATAGTCCACTAGATCAGATCAACACCGAGAACGTGGCAGACCTGAAACTGGAATGGGTCTGGAACATGCTCGAGGGCAGTTCCGAGCCCGCTCCCCTTGCTTATAACGGTATCATTTACCTGATTAATACTGGCAATGTTATACAGGCACTGGATGGCAAGACCGGCGAACTGATTTGGGAACACTGGACCGGTCCGGCTAATCGTCAGGACATGCGCAGCATTGCCCTCTATAACGACAAGGTTATTCAGGCAACCACCGATGCGCGACTGGTGGCGCTGGATGCACGCACTGGAGAACAAGTCTGGGAAACAGTCGTGGCTGATAACAGCAAGGGATTTTCAAATTCAAGCGGTCCCATAGTAGCGGATGGTAAGGTCATCCTGGGACTGACTGGTTGTGGTCGGTATACAGATGATGACTGTTATATCAGTGCCCATGATGCCAATACGGGTGAACTGGTGTGGCGATTTAATACCATCGCTAAAACCGGGGAGCCGGGTGGTGACACCTGGGGCGGACTGGATGATAGATTCCGCGCGGGCGTCGATACCTGGATTACAGGGAGCTATGACCCGGAGCTGAAAATCACTTACTGGGGAACCGCTCAACAAAAACCCTGGGTACCGGTCAGCAGACACATGACGATTAATGACGTAGGCCTGTACAGCAATTCAACGGTCGCGGTGAATATAGAAACCGGCGATCTTAATTGGTACTTCCAACATGTGCCTGCCGAAGCGTTGGATCTCGATGAAGTTTTCGAACGGGTACTGGTGGACCGGGGAGACGACAAATTTGTTTTCTCCATCGGAAAACACGGTATCTTGTGGAAGAACGACCGAGTGACTGGCGAATTTTTAGGCTTTACTGAAACAGTTTTTCAAAACACCTTTACCAATATCGACCCTGATACTGGTGTTGTCACCTACCGCGAAGATATTCAGAACGCCCAGTTGGATGAATGGACGCCCGCCTGCCCTAGCAGCGCCGGCGGTAAGGATTGGCATTCCATGACCTATCATGAGCCATCTGGCACCTTGATTGCGCCACTTAGCCAGACCTGTCTGGAGAACGCTGCGAGAGAGGTTGCGCTGGTTGAGGGCGCTGGTGGAGGTGCGGCCAGTCGTAGATTTTTTGAAATGCCCGGCTCCAATGGCAACCTCGGCAAATTGGGTGCCTATAATGTCGATACCTTGGAGGAGGTGTGGAATTACCAGCAGCGTGCTTCTTTCCATACCGGCACGATGTCCACGGCTGGCAATCTGGTCTTCGTCGGTGATCTCGACCGGCGTTTCCGAGCCTTCGATGTAAGCAACGGAGAGATACTCTGGGAAACAAGACTCGGCACATCGGTACAGGGCCATCCACTATCCTTTTCCATCGATGGCAAGCAATACATCGCGGTGACAACCGCTTTGGGTGGGAGCAGCCCGCGGACAGTCCCTGGGGTCATCGCGCCTGAAATCATCTATCCGAGAAGCGGTAATGCGCTTTATGTATTTAGCTTGCCAAACTAGAGATAGACCCGTAATCAGCTTTAAGTAATTTTTGGATCGATTGTTAAGTTGTTAAGTTGCAGACGTCCCCACTTAAACCTACCAGATTCGTACTCGCTCCTGGGGTGGCAAATAAAGCGCATCACCTGGCTTAACGTCGAATGCCTCATACCAGGCATCATGATTGCGAACCACACCGTTAACTCTATACTCGGCAGGTGAGTGAGGATCGGATTTTAACTGTGACACCAGGGCATCTTCGCGGATCTTTGACTGCCAGACCTGGGCGTATGCAAGGAAGAAACGTTGATCTCCAGTGAGGCCGTCTATAACCGGCGCTTCCTCGCCGTTAAGTGCCAGTTTGTAAGCACGGTAAGCCATAGACAGCCCACCAACATCACCTATATTTTCACCCAAGGTAAAATTCCCATCAATATTCTGTCCAGGGACAGGCTCATAACTGTCGTATTGTGCGGCCAGGGCCTCGGTTTTCTGATTGAAGGCGTCCCGAGCACTGTCGGTCCACCAATTACGCTGAATACCCTGATAGTCAGACTTGGAGCCCTGATCGTCAAATCCGTGGCCCATTTCATGGCCTATAACGGCGCCGATACCGCCATAGTTAACTGCAATGTCAGCAGCCGGATCGAAAAACGGTGGTTGTAAGATGCCAGCTGGAAACACAATTTCGTTAAACGACGAATTGTAATAAGCATTAACAGTCTGCGGTGTCATACCCCAACGTTCCCGGTCAGTGGGCTTACCCAGTCGAGTTATATTATCCAGGTAGGAATATTCCCTGACACTCTGCGCATTATCGTACAAGCTGTCTTGGCCAATTTGTATTCCAGACAAGTCTCGCCACACATCCGGATAGGCAATTTTAGGCCTGAACGAATTCAATTTCAGATTAGCTTCAAACTTGGTCGCTTCGTCCATCCAGTCATTTTCCGCGATACTTTGGGACAGAGAGAAACGCAGGTTTTCTACCAAATCTTCCATTTGTTGCTTGGCGGATTCCGGAAAGTGTCTTTGGACATATACCTGACCTAAGGCTTCGCCCAGGCTATTAAGTGAGCCAACTCTTCTTACACCCCGTTCCCAGCGCTCTCTCTGTTCGGGTACACCGCGAAGAACCGTGCTGTAAAAACTGAAATTCTCCCTATCAATTTGCTGTGATAACACTCCAGAGTTGTTGCTTATCAAGTGATAGGCCAGGTAGTTTTTCCAATCATCGATTGATGCTTCGTTGATTAGATCTATAATGGGTGACATGGCGCTTGGATAAGTAACATTCAAATTCTCAAGATTGTCAATTCCTGCAGTATTGAAAAACTGATCCCAGTCATAGCCTAAATACGTTTGCTTGAATTCGTCGTAACTCATCGGATTGAAGGTTAGATCACGATTACGTCTCTGTGCTCGAGGCCAAATATGCGTGGCTATCTCTGTTTCAATGTTCAATACTGATCGCGCCATAGAAGCTGTGCCATTGAAACCGGCAAAATCAAGCATTCGTGCTACATGTTGAACAAACTCTTGCCTGATATTGCTAAAGCGCTCGCTATCTTCAAAGTAATAGTCGCGATCAGGCAAACTGATTCCACCAATCGACACACTCAGTTTATTAATGTCGGGGTTTACCCGATCAGGGCCTACGCCAAAACGGATAGGGGACGATGAGCCATCCAAACGCGAGCGGCCAAATGCAGTTACCAAGTCTTTAAGGGAAGCGATGTCATCGATTCTGGACAATACAGGTCGTAAAGGTTCAATACCCTGTTCGTCCAACACTTCTGTATTCATATAGCTCAAATAATAATCAGCAATTTTTCGCTCCAAGGAGCCCTGAGCCGGCTCTAGATTAACCAGATCATCGATGATTCCGCGGATTCTTTCATCGGATCGGTCTCGGAGTGAATCAAAAGCACCATAGCGACTTTTGTCTGCTGGAATTTCAAATGAATTTTGCCAGCTGCCAGAGGCATAACGAAAAAAATCGTCTCCAGGTGTTACGGATTCGTCTCGCTTACTTAAATCCACACCCCAGTCACCAAGTTCTGCGCGGGTTTCTGAAATAACCCGGGCAGACTCTACCGGGTTCGAGTTCGCCTCGGTTGTACTGGGCTGGTTATTTTGGGATTGTTCTTGCTCTGATGGATTACAGGCAGCCAAAAAAAGTAATCCCAATCCAACTAATCGCGGTTTCCAAGAATTCATAAATGTATTTCTCACTTGTCTGTTTTTTATTGACCGAAGTTTTGTTGTCTCGATCAAGGATCAATAGCGATAACCTGATGGACTGTACTGTACGGCGCCAGGAAACTCCATTTTCCTTATCTCGGAGTGTCCTACAAACAATGCTGTGTCCGGTGAAGGGCTTCGCGTATTACGCCGCATAAAGGCGTCTTCGTCCGCCCGTGAAGGCACTTCTCCGTTAAGGCAACGAATCACGACTTCAGCCACTTCAGCCGGATTATCTCGTTGCAGATAGTGGCCCGCGGTTGGTAGATACCAAAGTGAGCTTTCCACTTCGCGGTCGTTCAAATAGGTTTGCCAGACATGGTTAGCAATCCTGACTGGATTCACCGGGTCCCTAAGACCCCAGAGATAACCAACTGGCACTGGACTTCTCGGCAGGTTCTGCAACCATCTGGTTTCGTTTTCGGCTCTTTCCAGGAGGTATTTCCCAACCCCCAACCGTGCCCCGATACCATCGTTAAACGCTTGTATGTCAGCATAGGCTAGCCGAGGTTCTGGTCCACTTGTGACTCTGGGCACTGCCTTATTCCTGGCAATAAGCTCAGGTCCCAGAATCGGATCGAGTATCTGTGCCTGACCTTGGCTTAGCGTAGCTAAGGGTAAAAACATTCCGCTATTGGAAAGAAAATGATAGGTGATTTCATAATCCGGATTCGGATTGTCCAGATAATTACCCAGGAAAGCCAACCCTACGCTTACTCCCCGGTCATGGGTAAACATGTGAAAGCGTTGCAGTCCCAATATATTCACTACGAAATGATCAAGCAGTTTTGCATCGTCCTCCAACATATAGGAATAACCATTTTGTGGTTTATCGGAAAATCCAAAACCCGGAAAATCCATGACCGCAATAAAGTAGTCATCTTGTAAGTAAGTAATCATTTCTTTGAAATCGAAACTACTGGTAGGGTAACCGTGCACTAGCAACAGTGCCGGATTGGATGAATTGCCAAACGTACGGTAAAAAACCTGTACTTCCAGGCTATTGTTAAATTCAGTAGTAGAAGTCCAAGGAAAGTAACTTCCTCCGTCGTGCCACTCTTTTGCCAGGACAGAGTAAAATCTGTTTTCGGTTGACTGAGCGAAGCCGGAATACGGTAATGCCGCAACGCCCGCCGCTGCTAATTGTAATAACTGTCTACGCTTCATTGTATCTCCCCCTCTCGGGTTACCAGCTTGAGATATCAGTATAACTATCACAATGAATAGTTAAAACCCTTCAATGTCGTCATGGCCGACTATGCAGCACTACACAGCACAGAACCTTGCCTGGCAACCTGGATTACTTGATTATTCAACCGGCACAAAAAACCCGGCCTTTGAAGAACCGGGTTCTATTCATGCCACAAACTATTGTCAATTAATCTGCCGTAGCAAATTCCTGTTTCTCATCGTCGGTAATTTCCTTGATGCTAAGCTTAATTCGCCCCCTGGCATCCAGGTCGAGCACCTTAACCAGTATTTCCTGGCCTTCACTCAAATACTCGTTGACGCTTTCTACTCTTTCCTTGGCGATTTGGGAGATGTGCACCAATCCGTCCTTACCCGGAAGGATTGTGACAAACGCACCGAAATCCACAATGCGGGCTACCTTTCCTTTATATAGCTTACCAACTTCTGCTTCGGCGGTTATTTCGCCGATCATGGCAAGGGCTGCGTCTCTGGATTCGGCGTCTTCACCATAAACTCGGATCGTACCATCATCATCGATATCAACCGATGCGCCGGTCTGTTCCGTAATGCCGCGAATTACAGCACCACCTTTGCCGATGACATCACGAATCTTATCCGAGTCAATCTTGAGGATCGCCATGGCTGGTGCGTTTTCAGACACTTCTTCCCTTGGAGCGGAAATGACTTTATTCATCTCACCAAGAATGTGCATGCGAGCTTCGTGTGCCTGGTGCAATGCCATTTCCATAATCTCTTCAGTAATACCCTGAATCTTGATATCCATTTGCAACGCCGTCACCCCTTTAGAAGTACCGGCCACTTTAAAATCCATATCACCCAGATGATCTTCATCACCCAGAATATCAGTCAACACAGCAAACTTATCGCCTTCTTTGATCAACCCCATGGCAACTCCAGCTACGGGAGCGGAAACTGGCACACCAGCGTCCATCATTGACAAACTTGAGCCGCATACCGATGCCATTGAACTCGAACCATTGGATTCAGTGATTTCTGATACCACGCGAATAGCATAAGGAAATTCATCTACACTTGGCATAGTCGCGGCCACACCACGTCTGGCTAGTCGACCGTGTCCGATTTCCCGGCGCTTTGGACCACTCATGAAACCTGTTTCACCGACAGAATAGGGAGGAAAGTTATAATGGAGCATAAAAGGGTCTTTCTTGGTGCCTGCAAGCCCTTCTATGAGTTGCGAATCACGAATGGCGCCCAGTGTAGTTACAACCAATGCCTGGGTCTCGCCACGGGTAAACAAGGCCGAACCATGAGCTTTGGGTAAAACACCAACTTCTACTTCGATGGCGCGAACAGTCTTTGTATCCCTGCCATCGATTCGGGGTTCTCCGGCTAAAATTCGATGGCGAACAGTTTTCTTTTCAAGTGAGCTAAAAACCTCAGCAACATCACCTTCAGTAATAGCGGCATCTTCATCAACCAACTTTTCAATTGCCTGTTGCTGAAGTTCGCTAATTACGTCATACCGCTTCATCTTTTCCGATATCTGATACGCTTGATTGACAGCATCTCCATACTGTTGACTAACTGCATCTACCAACTGCTGATTCTGTTCTGGCGCCTGCCATTCCCAGTCGGGCTTTCCGGCTTCCTGCTTTAATTCATTTATCGCATCGATAACAACTTGCATTTCTTGATGGGCAAATAACACACCGCCTAACATCTGATCTTCGGATAATTGCTTGGCTTCAGATTCCACCATCAATACGGCATTTCTAGTGCCAGCCACAACCATGTCCAGCAACGAGTCCTCCAGTTGCGTATTAGTCGGATTTAAGATATAGCCGACATCATCCAGGAATCCCACCCTGGCTCCGCCTATGGGTTCAAGAAAGGGGACACCGGATATCGCTAACGCGGCTGAAGCGCCAATCAAGCCCGCTATATCTGGATCTTCGTCTTTACTAGCTGAGATCACCGTGACCACAACCTGGATTTCGTTCATAAATCCTTTGGGGAAAAGTGGACGGATAGGTCTATCGATTAGGCGTGAGGTCAGTGTTTCTTTTTCAGTAGGTCGACCTTCACGCTTGAAAAATCCACCCGGGATTTTTCCTACGGCGTAAGTCTTTTCCTGGTAATTGACAGTTAACGGGAAAAAACTGGCTGTCGGATTTACAGTCTTCCGACCAACTACGGTCGCCAATACTTGAGTATCCCCGATTTTGACAACAACTGCTCCAGTTGCCTGCCTTGCTACTTTACCCGTTTCCAGGGTGACCGTTTTATCACCGTACTGAAACGTCTTGCTTACTGGATTAAACATATAAAATTCCTGATTAATTATGATTTACCATCTCTCTTTTGGAGATGGAAGCTTCCTATGGTATTTAGTTATTAACGACGCAATCCTAATCGCTTTATTAGTGATGAATAGCGTTCAATGTTCTTGCGCTTAAGGTAATCCAGCAGTTTTCTACGGCCGTTTACCATTCGAATCAATCCGCGTCGCGAATGATGGTCGTGGGCGTGCTCTTTAAAGTGGGACTGCAACTGATTTATATTTTCAGTCAGTAACGCTACCTGGACCTCTGGAGATCCCGTATCACCATCTTTAACGGCGAAGTCTTTAATAATCACTTCTTTCTGTTCAGCTGATAAGGCCATTGTGTTTCTCCAAATTAATATGCGATTAATAAATACTGCTCTTAAACCCCTTGCCTGATAAATTGCAATGTAAGGGACTAAGCAAACTCAGAATAACCACGCATATTAGTAGTTACCTGACATACTCTCGATGTAAATTCAGCTTAACCACCCCTATTGGTAGTTACCCTGATATGCTCCCCCTTGTATAATCAGTATAACGACGCATCTTAGTAGTTAACTGATCCACTCCCTTATAAACTCAGCATAACCACATGTACTAGCAGATAGCTGAGCTTTTTCCCTTTAAAATAGCGAGCCGTTACTAACTCACTATCATTCGACGTGGAGCTACTCGCCCGTCTTCCATAATACTTCCGATACCAATAAACTGGTCTCCCTGATAAAGCCTGACCAGTCCCTGCTCCGGTAAATGTCTGACCAATACTGCCTGCCCCTGTTTAACCCAACCCGCACTGACATCGGGTAACACAACCTCGGGCAAATCACCAATTGCCTCGTCCATGCTTACTAAATATTCGTCCAATCCTGAATAATCATCTTCATCACTTTCGTCGCTGATATTCTGTAACTGATCTATTGTCACACTTTCAGCATCGGTAAAAACACCTGCCTGTGTACGTCTAAGTTCTGCTACATGGGCACCGCAGCCCAAGGCCATACCCAGATCATCAGCAAGGGTGCGAATATAAGTTCCTTTACTGCAATGCACATCAATTTCCAGTTCACGGCCGCTGAACTCCAGCAAGTCAATACTGTAAATCGTGATTTCCCTACTGGCCCTTTCAACTACCTTGCCTTGTCGTGCCAGCTTATAAAGCGGAACACCGTTCTGCTTGATTGCAGAATACATGGGCGGTATCTGCTCAATTTTCCCGCCAAATCGTTTTAGCTCCTTGTTCAGCTGATCAGGATTAACGGTCACACTTTCACTGTGCTGTATAATTTCTCCCTCTGCATCCCCTGTATTGGTACGGATGCCCAACTTTATTCTGACCCGGTATTTCTTGTCCGAATCCAGCAGAAACTGAGAGACCTTTGTTGCCTCACCTAAACAAAGAGGTAACACGCCGGTAGCCAATGGATCGAGGCTTCCGGTATGCCCTGCCTTGTTGGCATTGAACAATCTTTTTACTTTCTGCAACGCCTTATTCGAACTTTCTCCTTTAGGCTTATCCAACACTACAATGCCATTAATAGCCCTACCCTTGTTTTTAGCCTTTCTGTATCGTCGTGGGGTCACTACTCAGATGTCCTCGAATCCATATCTAACCGTCCGATCAAGAGTGTAAGTCCTTATCTGCTGCTATTGCTTCATCAATTAACGATGACAATTGCTGGCCCCTTCTTACGCTGCTGTCGTAGTGAAACTGTAACTTTGGCGTAGTTCGCAATCTAATTTGCTTCGCTAACAAGCTTCGCAGATAGCCAGCCGCTTTATTCAATGCTTTTAAGTTTTCGTCAATCTCCAACTTATCAAGTTCACCCATCGCTGCTGAATCAGCATGCCCTGCATCTGTCCCGCTTGCGGTATTCAATACCGTGACAAAAACTTTGGCATAAGCCATGTCGCGAGTAATTTCGACACCGGTAACAGATATCATGCCAATCCTTGGATCGTTGACTTCCCCTTGAATCAACAATGCCAGTTCACGTTGAATCTGGTCTGCAACGCGTTGTAGTCTTGGTGATAGATCAGTCATACTTTTAAGCCAACTTTCTAGGCTACTTATAAACTACGTGCCACTTCCGTGGTCTCATAAACTTCGATTTTGTCGCCAACTTTTACATCGTTGTAATTCTTAACACCAATACCGCACTCCATGCCGTTTCTTACTTCATTGGCATCGTCTTTAAAGCGACGTAGTGATTCCAACTCACCTTCATAAATAACTACATCGTCTCTTAACACACGAATTGGTTTGCTTCGAAATACCGTTCCTTCGACTACCATGGAACCAGCGATTTGCCCGAATTTTGGTGAGTTAAAGACATCGCGAACTTCTGCTACACCGATGATTTCTTCCCGCAATTCAGGTGAAAGCATGCCGCCGAGAATCGCTTTAGCGTCATCCAACACATTGTATATAACATTGTAATATCGAAGTTCCAGCCCTTCTGTTTCAATTATGTCGCGAGCTGGCTTGTCTGCTCGGACATTAAAACCAATAAGCATGGCATTGGATGTTGTAGCCAAATGTGAGTCGGTTTCAGTTATTCCACCCACACCCGAAGAGACAACGTTAACCTCAACTTCTTCATTGCCTAAATTCAGCAACGATGAATTAATTGCTTCTAGCGATCCTCTTACGTCAGCTTTCACGATTACGTTGAGTATCTTCTTCTCGTTTTTACCTATTCCTGCAAACATGGACTCCAGTTTGCCAGCTTGCTGCGACGCATGCTTTGTATCCTTGTGTCGGGTGCGGCGAAATTCCGCCACTTCTCTAGCTTTTTTCTCATCGCTCACAACAACGAACTCATCACCTGCTTCAGGAACACCAGTAAGTCCTAATATCTCGACAGGTATTGACGGCCCAGCTGCTGTTATAGTCTTTCCTGATTCATCAATCAGTGCCCTTACTCGTCCATACTCATGGCCAACCAATACTATATCGCCGGGTTTCAGAGTGCCGTTTTGCACTAACACCGATGCCACGGGACCTCGTCCCTTATCCAATCTGGATTCAATAACCACCCCATTGGCAGGAACATCAGAGTAGGCTTTAAGCTCAAGCAAATCGGCTTGAAGCAAGACGGCTTCCAATAACTCGCTAACACCATTACCAGTTTTCGCAGACACTTCAATAAACTGCGTATCTCCACCCCAATCATCGGGAATTACCTCTAATGCTGACAATTCATTCTTCACCCGTTCTGGATCAACGTTTTCCTTGTCCATTTTGTTAATTGCAACTACTACAGGAACATCGGCAGCTTTCGCGTGTTGAACTGCTTCGTCTGTCTGCGGTTTTACACCGTCGTCGGCTGCCACAACTAAAATAATTATATCCGTCGCTTTCGCACCACGTGAGCGCATTGCACTGAATGCAGCATGACCTGGCGTGTCCAGAAAACTAATTACGCCTTGTTCCGTTTTTACGTGGTAGGCACCTATGTGTTGTGTTATCCCGCCTGCCTCATGGGATGCTACGGTTGACTTCCGAATGTAATCCAACAGCGAGGTTTTACCATGATCGACGTGTCCCATAACTGTGACAACTGGCGCTCTGGATATTTCTTCTTTACCTACTTCCAGCGCCAAGTCTTCATATAATTTTTCTTCAATCGCATCCTCAGAGACAAACTTTACCTTATGCCCCATTTCTTCAATCAATAGAGTTGATGTGTCCTGATCAATTATCTGGTTAATCGTTGCCATAACGCCCATGTTAATAAGCGCCTTAATAATTTCGCCGGATTTCACTGACATCTTCTGTGCCAGGTCGCCAACTATATTGGCTTTTCCAATAGTTATTTCCTTGGTGACAAATTCCGTCGGTTTCTCAAAAGCATGCTGTTTTTCCAGCCGTGATCTTTGCTTTCTGCCGCTCCGTCTTATATGCCCTTCAACCTCAGCGTATTCACCGTCTTCAAGTACGAAATCATCCGCGCTCGGCGCCCGGGTTTTAGTATGCCGGCGAAGCGCTCTTTCTTTATGTTTCTGATGATCTTTTTTCTCGCCTTCATCGTCAGCTTTGCCACGACGTTTTGCAGCCGGCTTGGTGCGAGTAGATTCTGGTGTCTCAATTGACACATCAATTGCGACTGGTACCGCAGGCGGTTCAGCGGCAGCTTCCTTGCTTACCTCTTCAGTTGTCTTCTGTGGTGTGGCTACTTCGGCTTCGTTTAGATCGACAACTGCTTCAGCCCCTGGTGTTTCTTGCGTCTTGGCAGTTTCCGTCTCTAGTTCAGGTGTAATCGGCACTTCGTCAGGTTCAGGAATCGTACTTCGTTTAACATAGGTGCGCTTTTTACGCACTTCAACGTTTACAGTCTTACTTCTTCCATGGGCCGGCGCTGATTTAAGGGTAGCGATGGTTTTACGCTTCAGCGTAATTTTCTTCGGGGCCGTATCTGTCGCTTCCCTGTCGCCATGGCTACGACGCAAAAACATCAACAGAGAGTTTTTGTCCTCTTTGGTAATAGGCTCATCCGAGCTGGCGTGGGGCAAACCTGCTTCTTTAATCTGTGAAAGAAGCCTGTCGACCGATACACCAACCACCTTGGCAAGTTCGCTAACTGTTACATCTGCCATTCAAATTACCCCTTAATCAGTCCCCGTGAGATCACTATTTACTCAAACCATGGGGCCCGTGCGGTCATAATGAGCTTGCCCGCTCTTTCCTCTGACATATTTTCTATATCCATTAACTCGTCTACTGCCTGCTCCGCCAGCGCTTCCATGTTGAGAATCCCTTTTTTCGCAAGAGCGAGAGCTAGAATGTCGTCCATGCCTTCTAGATTCAGCAAGTCGTCTGCTATATTGGCACTGGAAATATCTTCTTCCGAAGCAATTGCCTGAGTTAAAAGTGCATCCTTGGCTCTATTCCTTAAATCGTTTGCGATCTCCTCATCGAATCCCTCAATGGCTAGAATTTCGTCCAGCGGTACGTAGGCGATCTCTTCAAGTGAAGTGAAACCTTCCTGTACCAACACTTCGGACACATCCTCATCGACATCCAGTTTTTCTACGAACATATCTATATAACTACTTGCTTCCTCTTGCTGCTTAGTAGCGGCATCCTCTTCGCTCATTACATTAATTGTCCACCCCGTTAATTCACTGGAAAGACGAACATTCTGGCCACTTCTACCAATAGCCTGAGCAAGATTTTCTTCCGCCACGGCGACATCCATCGTGTGACTGTCTTCATCAACAATAATTGAGGCCACCTCGGCCGGAGCCATAGAATTAATAACCAGTTGTGCCGGATTGTCATCCCACAAAATGATATCGATTCGCTCGTTGGCCAATTCGTTTGAAACAACCTGAACCCTCGAGCCGCGCATACCGACGCAAGCGCCAACAGGATCTATCCGGCCATCGTTAGTGCTAACAACAATTTTTGCTCGCGAACCAGGGTCCCGAGCTGCTGCGCGAATGTCGATTATTTCCTCTGATATCTCTGGCACCTCAATCTTGAACAATTCAACCAACATATCAGGCAATGTCCGACTCAGTATTAATTGCGGACCCCTGGGTTCTGACCTTACTTCAGTCAGCAATGCGCGCAGACGATCGCCCATCCTGAAGGTTTCCCTGGGGATCATTTGATCCCTTGGAAGCAATCCTTCCGCGTTGCTGCCCAGATCGACTATGACATTATCCCTGGTAACTTTCTTAACAGTTCCGGCTACCAACTCACCTACCTTGTCTTTATATTCCAGAATTACAATTTCGCGTTCGGCTTCCCTTACTTTTTGTACTATGACTTGCTTGGCCGTTTGCGCTGCTATTCTGCCAAATTCAACGTTTTCTATTCCCACTTCCCAGGTATCGCCAATTATCAATGATTTGTCTTTATCCTGGGCCTGCTCCAGAGTCAGTTGAGTGGCTTCTTCCAAATATTCCTCGTCTTCCACCACGGTCCAGACCCGAAACGAGGTGTAGTCACCAGTCTCTTTGTCAACAGAAACACGGCAATCTATTTCGTCACTTCCATGGAGTTTTCTGGAGGCCGTGGCCAATGCAGACTCTATGGCTTCAAATATCACGTCTCGAGACACACCCTTCTCATTTGAGACAGCGTCTGCCACCATTAATATTTCTTTGCTCATCATAACGGCGTTACCTTACTTCAACCTTTCCCCTAACAACCCTGACCAAATTCCCGGGAATGCGTTAGAAGACAATATTTGCTTTCTCAATACCATCGAAAGGGTATTGGTTTTGGTTGCCACCTTCTTCAATGCAGATTTCTTCATCTACAATTCCAACCAGTAGCCCCCTAATTTTTCGTCTACCATCCATCGGTGTTCGCAATCGAATAATTACTTCGTTACCAATGAACAGACGAAATTGATCCAAAGTGAACAATCGCCTGTCAGAGCCCGGTGAAGATACTTCCAAGGAGTATTCGCCGGAGATTAGATCTTCAACATCGAGTACTGCACTGACCTGTCTGCTCGTTCTTGCACAATCTTCTATTGATATACCTTGTTCATTTTCAATGTACACCCGCAGTACACTGTTTCTACCCTGGCTTATAGTTTC
>SMVB01054669.1_pt1 | contig 20909 bp, 18 predicted proteins | sample 2456461 | NCBI WGS metagenome assembly SMVB01 (sample SAMN11095934, study PRJNA526329) | marine sediment metagenome | biome: Marine sediment; feature: Surficial sediment; material: Deep marine sediment; isolation source: Hadal surficial sediment | place: Pacific Ocean | collected 2014-05 | depth...
CCTCTAATCATTTCGATACTGCAGATGCTCATTATTTATCACCCAACAACGCCAGCGGAAGATAAATAATGAGCATCTGCAGTATCGAAATGATTAGAGGCGGAACCGGCTTACCAAGTGCATTAAACGATGAGGTCGAGTTTGCCATCACTCCCATGAAGCCAATTGTTAACGGTACGATGAGCAGGTAGCTGACCGCTGCATTAACAACTTCCGGATCTTCGTTGATAAGTGACACCAGAAATCCTGAGGTAAAAAACAAGATGGTGTACGCGACAATCCCCCAGATCATCGCAAATCCGTTGGCCAGTCGAAGCGCTCGCTGTACCCTGTCGAAATACCCCGCTCCCCAGTTTTGCCCGACAAATGGAGAGATACTCATGGCCAGTGCCCAGACAATAATCACCACGAGTGATTCGATCCGGGATGCCACGCCATACCCGGCTACAACCACAGAACCATGGCCCGCAAGCAATCTCGTGATCACGGTCATGGATACGGGCGCGATCAGATTACTTGCAATTGCCGGCAATCCAACATGCAATATATCCCGACATGAGGCCACAAACCCAGCCATACCAAAATGCAGAAGTTTGTCCCTGAAAATCATTATATAGGAGTACATCATAAAGCTGACCGACCTGGCCAGAACGAAGCTTATTGCTGCACCGGATAACCCCATCTCTGGTGCACCCGACAAACCAAAAATGAAAAACGGTGCGATAATTATATGCAGACCCGAACCCACGGCCATCAAGTATCCTGGCGTCACAGCGTCACCCATGGCACGCATCAGGGTTGAACCAACGAGAGCGACAGTAAAAAAAGGTAATCCAATCAGCCACAGCGTCATATAGTCTATTGCCAGGTTAAGGATTACTCCCGTCGCCCCTAACAACTGAAAAAAGGGCCGGAGGTTACTATAGGCCGATAAAGCAAAAACAAAAATCAGGATAAACACCAATACAAAACTGTGGGTGATCAAGCGCCTGGCTTTATCCTTGTCACCTAATCCCATGGTTCTCGCCACGACAGAGGACGCCCCTATACCGAGGCCCATTGAGATACCCTGTAGAATCATCACCAGGGGAAATGTAAAACCAATCGCGGCAAGTTCGTCGGTGCCTACTCTGCCGATATAGATGATTTCCATCAGGCTGGCGCCCATAACAGAAACCAGCCCCAGCATCATATACCCGGTCAGTTTGACCAGATGCCTGTGGACAGGGCCTTCAGTAAAATCACGAGGACTAGCCTGGTCTTTCAACTTTCACCCTGAAAAATATGCCAACTGCATTTTTCATTTATTGATCAATCATCCTGGAAACCGGGGCGTGGCTCGCATGTGGCGGAATTAACATCATTAGGGTAGTTCATTTTCAAAACAAGATCCCTGATTTTAGTGCAGCGGCTAACCACGTATTCAAGGTTCTCGCCTTACTCATCTACAAAGGCCTTTAGCCTCTCGTTAGCCTCCAGAAAATCTTCCATAAAATCATAAACTACTTGCCGCGAGGACAGGGATTGAGTCATCAATCCAACGCCTTGACCTACCCAAAATGTCGCAAGCTGTTTGGCGCCTTGATGCCCGCTTTCTGCCATCTTGATCACTTTGCCGAGTGCTGGTTCGCTGACAAGCGATTGAAGCGGCATTGGCAAAGGTTCGGGTGCGTCTTCGAGTTCCCAGGCATCTGTCCAAGGTGACCGTATCTGCCTGGAATATTTACCGGTTCGACTCTTCGACCTGACTGTCTGGTTCGACGTCGCGGATAAAAGTTTTTCCTTTATAACCGGTGATGTTTCAGCTTCCGTTGTTGTCAGCCATACTGAACCCGTCCAGACTCCGTCGGCGCCCATCGCCATGGCCGCTGCCATCTGCCTGCCGGTGACGATACCTCCTGCCGCCAATACGGAAACGTTTTTATATCCTTTGACTGCCTCTGTTACCTCGGGTACTAACACCATCGTGGATACTTCCCCACAATGACCGCCCGCTTCTGTCCCGGCCACAACAATAATATCCACGCCCGCTTCTGCCTGCTTGACAGCATGATGTTTTGCACCAACCAGCGCCGCCACCGGTACATTATGCTTTTTACCAAGTTCCAACATGTATCTCGGCGGCACACCCAGGGCATTGGCCACCAATCTGATCGGGTGTGCAAATACAATATCCAGAATATTTGCCGCCCTGTTTTCACCCAGAAACCCACCGCCACCACCGCCCGTCTGGTTTTGATATAGATCAGCGGTATCAATTTCATGTTGTGCCAGGATACCCGCGGCGAATCGCTTGTGTTCGTCCGGAACCATGGCGCGAATTTCTTCCGCGCTGGCTGACTCATCCTTATTTGCCATGGTAGTAGGCACAATCAGGTCAAGTCCATACGGCTTGCCGTCGATATGCTCATCAATCCATTTCAGTTCAATTTCGAGCTGTTCCGGCCCAAATCCGGCTGCGCCCAGGACACCCATCCCACCTGCTTTAGAGACCTCGCATACAACATCGCGACAGTGGGTAAATGCGACGAGTGGAAATTCGATACCAAGTTGATCACAGATTGGTGATTTCATACTTTATCCTCTATTTGATTTTGACCCGATCATCTCATTATCCGCTGCTGGTTTCGAGAGGCCTGTCCGGGTCTCTATTCTTGCAGTATATGTTGCACCTTTTCCAGGAGTCTGTCGGACTTAGACGATCGTAGCGAGGATGGTGGGAAAAGGGACTCGATTTCCCACCACCGCAGTAGATCAGAGCTAAGCCCGACAGACTCCTTGCAAGTGAATACCAGGCAGACAGTCGAGGTATCGCTAGCCAAGTGCTTGCTTAAGAAGATCCCTGTTAATATTTCCGCCGGAACAAATGACACCCACTTTTTGTCCCTGGTTGATTTCCTTTTCCTTTAAAAGTGCAGCAAGGCCTGCTGCACCTGCACCTTCTGCTAGATTATGGGTATCGTCAAAATAGCAGGAGATGGCATCCAGCACCTGCTTGTCACTGATATCCACTATGCGCTTTACTTCACCCAACATCACATCGAGCGCCTGTTGATTCGGATTCCTTACCGCCAGGCCATCGGCTATGGTATCTGCTGAATTCGTACCAATGCACTTGCCTGCCTCGAAGGAAAGCTGGTATCCGTTTGCATTTTCCGAGACCACGCCAATAATTTCAGTGTCCAGCTGCAGGGCATTTCTCGCGGCAATGATGCCGGCAATACCGCTACCAAGGCCAACCGGGACATAGATCCTGTCAAGTTGCGGTGTACCCCGAAAAAATTCAAGTGCGTAGGTCGCGACCCCCTTGACAAGATCCATGTGAAAAGAGGGCAATAAATGCAATCCGCGTTCTTCTGCAATTTTGGTCGCATGCTCAACGGCTTCATCAAAATCACGACCGTAGATGATCAGGTCCGCTCCCAGGGCCACCATGGCAGCATTTTTATCGGGGCTATTGCCCTGCGGTACAACGATCACTGCATTTAAGCCATTTCTAGCCGCGGCAAAGGCCACACTCTGACCGTGATTGCCACGGGTTGCAGCACAGACTCCACGCACATCCGGATCTCTCATTCGCAGGTTACCAAGATAAATAAGCCCCCCTCTAACCTTGAATGCACCGGTGGGATTGTGGTTTTCATGCTTGACCCACACTTCACAAGCACATCGCTTATTGAGTAATGGCCATGAAATTTGCGGTGTGGGTTGAAGAACGGTGTAGATCTTACCAGCAGCTTCTTCAATTTCTTGCAGATCCGGTAACACCATTGCTCCCCTTACCCGTCTATTCCTCAAGCCCGACGGAAAGACCTTCGAAATCAGGCTCATAGGCCATTTCCGGGTTTGCCCTTACACGTTCATCCAAACGATGCGCATCATCTCCAACCAGAATTCGCCATTTGTTGGCGCGAACGCCATCGAGGATGACGGTCGCTGCCTGGGCAGCAGAAAGAGGCGCATTATCCCTGAACTGTATACCGCGATCATGCATTGCCTGCCTGATCTGGTCATCGCTCATATTCATCATGACTTCCGACATGGGACCGCCATTGTTCATCATTCGTGCCCGAAGCTCCCGCACTTCCTGTTCGCTCATATCCAGGGGAGCCGTTTTACCCAGCACTTTCCCTGAATTGATGGCAATAGACGTGCCGATATGACCCGGCATGACAACTGACACGGCAACGTGCGGCGCATTGATTCGCAGATCATTAATCAGGGCTTCCGAGAAACCCTTGACTGCAAATTTGGCAGCACTGTAAGCCGTATGCGGTACGGATGGCCCAAGGGATGCCCAGAATCCGTTGACACTGCTGGTATTAATGATATGCCCCTCGCTACTGGCCACCAACATGGGCACAAAGGCCCGGCATCCGTAATAGACGCCATACCAGCAAACCCCGAAAGTTTTTTCCCAGTCCTGCCGGTCATCAATTAGAAAACTTCCACCGCCTCCAATACCGGCATTGTTAAAAAGGAGGTTGATAACTGGCCCATGATGTTCTTCTACTTCATCCCGAAACCGATTTATCTCACTCTCTTCAGAGACATCACACTGGTGAGTGGTAATCTTTGTGCCTGCTGGTGCCCCTGCTTCACAAAGCGATTTCGTTTCTGTCATTTCTTCCGTTGAAATATCACACATCGCGACGTGACAACCTTCCTTGCTCAGCTGTAAGGCCAAATCTCGCCCCATGCCAGAACCACCTCCCGTGACGACGGCTATTTTACCGGTAAAATCTTTCACTACACTGCCTCCTGCTAATACGAATTCTACTGGTGTTTGTCAGGCTCAATATCTCGACCAAACACACCAGATCCAATAAATTTATCCTTTGCTCTGAATAAAGCGACTGCCGGTACCATGAAGATCGCGGCAATTACAATACCGCCCCAGGCGCCTGGTCCGCTAACATTCAGGAAGGACCATACCAGCATACCAATGGCAACTTGCGTCACATATACCCCGGCCCAGGGCCACATCCAGCTTTTCATCTTCAGAAACCCATATAAACCGGATGCATAGATTATCCAGTGCAGTGGCTCCGTTGCCTTGGCCATCCATCCAGTTAACATGAATCCAAACCACACTTCCTTATCCTCTTCCACACTTTTGATAAACATATCAAATGGCATATAGATAAAAGTCATGTAGGCACAGAAAAGCATGACGCAATTCATCCAGATTGGTCGCCCGGAAAAAATTTCCTGCAGTTTAGTTTTCATTATCATTTATCCCCCACAGAATTATAACTGACTATGGCAGGTGAAATATGCGCGCCATTCTTTAGCCATTATTCCACAGGGGTTATCCATTGGATCATGCCGCCATTATCCTTTCCAACCAGTCGAACCTGCAAAATTTGACCAGGGCAGCCCTGTAATTTTGTTAGATTCAGCCTTGATTCGATATGAACTCGACGTGTTACCGTTGTTAGGTTTGAATAGTCAGGTACCTGATCAATTGCAGGACAACTCTGATTGCACAATTTGAATTTTTCCCGTATATCGAACCTGACCTGGATTTGTTCGGAACCCCGTCAAAAGGATAGTTGACGCTGAGGCACTGCTTATCTGAAAAAGAGTCCACTTTCGAAACCAAAAAACCGGTACACCCTGGGATGTGCCGGTTTCTTGTGAGTTAAAACCAGGGACCTACAACTAGCTGCCAGTGAAACTAGGCGTCAATAAAACTCCTTAATTGTTCTGATCTAGCGGGGTGCCTCAACTTACGCAATGCCTTGGCTTCAATCTGCCTGATCCTCTCCCTGGTCACGGAGAACTGGCGGCCAACCTCCTCCAGGGTATGATCCGTATTCATATCGATACCAAATCGCATCCTGAGTACCTTGGCTTCACGTTCTGTCAATGCAGTCAGTACATTGGTTGTCGTTTCCTTCAGCCCTTCATCAGTTGCATGATCCACTGGTGATTCGACAGATGTGTCGCTGACCAGATTCCACATGGTTGAGTCATCATCATCACCTACCGGCGTCTCAAGGGAAATTGGCTGTTTGGCCACATCAAGCGCCTTGAGTACCTTGTCTTCAGGCAAATCCATTTTCTTGCTCAACTCTTCAGTAGTGGGTGGCCTACCCAGTTCCTGAATAAGCTGCCGGGTTAACCGGTTCAGTTTGTTCACCGTCTCCATCATGTGCACCGGCACCCTGATGGTGCGCGCCAGATCTGATATGGAACGAGTGATAGCCTGCCTGATCCACCAGGTAGCATAAGTCGAGAATTTGAAGCCGCGACGATATTCGAACTTGTCGACTGCTTTCATCAACCCGATATTGCCTTCCTGAATCAGATCGAGAAAGTGCAAACCACGGTTTGTATATTTCTTCGCAATGGAGATAACTAATCTAAGGTTAGCTTCAATCATGTCTTTTTTTGCGGCCCGGGTCTTTCCGATAGCCAAAAACATGCGGCGATTAATATCCTTTATCTCTGAAATTTTTAGTCCAGTTCTATCAGAGATGCGTTTTATGATCTTCAGTGAGTGTCGAAGTGAGATTCTGTATTGCTGTAGCCCCTCGGAATAGGGCGCTTCCAGCGCAATCAACTCATCAACCCATTCCACATTGGTCTCGTTACCGCTGAAAGCCCCAATGAATTTCTCGCGCGGCATCTTTGCCTTGCGCACACACAGATCACGAAGCAGCTTTTCCTGATCACGAATTTTCTGGGTATCGGATTTAACGATCTCCATAATCGGGTCCATCTGCGCGGGAACCAGTTTCAACAAGCCGAACGCTTCGCCTAGTTTGTCCAGTGCTTTGAACGTCTTTGCTGAGTCACGACCTTCTTTTTCGATAGTTTTTTGGGCTGCATTATAGAATTTGCGAATATTCTTGAACCTGGAAAGGGTTAGTTGCAGGTCAGGACCCTTTTTCTCTTCCGTTTCGTCTTCCTGGTAATTTCCGCTGGATTTTGCTGCTGCAACTTTGGACATGTCAGGAATGACATCTTCCGGATCGAGAAAACCACTGATGATCACCCTTACATCACCTTCTTCCGCTTCAATCTTGTCGTACTGGGCAAGCACACGCTCCACGGTGCCCGGGTAGCGCGCCATATTGCTCATTGTTTCCCGTATCCCTTCTTCAATTCGCTTGGCAATGACTATTTCACCGGCCCGGGTCAATAGCGGGACGGTACCCATTTCCCGCATATACATACGAACGGGATCGATAGTTTTGCCCACAACGGAATCCATGGCCGCGATGGCTGCAGCATCAGCGTTAGCTTGTTCTTCGGTCGTGTCCTTTAATTGAAGATTTTCCGGTGCAATTTCGTATATTGAAATGCCCATCTCTTCAAATACCTGGACCACATTTTCAAATTCGTCTGATGCTTCGATTCTTTCCGGTAGCGCCTCAGTAAGTTGTTCGTAGGTGAGATAGCCTTGCTCTTTGCCCTTTGTGATGAGCATTTTCAGCTTGGATTCTTCCAATTCTTTATCTTCTTCATCTCCGTCATCCGCAGATTCGCCGGAAGATTCACGACCGGTAAGCGCATCAAGCGCGTCAAGATCATCCGTTGCGTTCTCCAGGGAATCATCATCCAGAATAGAGTCAAAATCTCCTTCGGTTGAGTGGTTCGTCATATGGCGCAAACTCCGTGTGCTTTGCAGTTATATCGCGTTTGAGTAGGGTAAAAATCAATAGATTTCATCAATCGAACAAATATTGAAAGAGACCTCCTTTATTGACAGAATCCAATATGGTGACAAATACCGAAAAATAAAGAACATAGTGGATCTCGTTGCTGATATCCTGGCGGCCAGCTATTATTTCGACCTCTATGTTTTATAGGCGAATAGCCTCATCCAGGACCATTTCAGATCCGATTTTGTATTATCCGTTTCTGACCTGCCGATTGTCTATAACTATTTCATATAAAAAGGAAAAAACGCATCCATCCAGGCCGTAAAGCGAACCGTTCATCCGGTTTCCGGGTCCACCTTTACCTTGCCGTTGAAATACTCAAAAAATCAAGCCAAATCAAAAGCACTGTTTCCACCCGGTATCTGGTGGCGGACTTAGGCTCCAATCTCACAGTGAAGCATTGTTTCCGGGTAATCGGCACTCACTGAGAAAATCACCTGGCGAGCCACCACGGCACAAGGTCAGATTTCCCGCAACTCATCAAATCGGTGAATAAATTGTGAATAACCCTGGTCCCAGTTCCGGGTTTTAAAAATTTCAGGGATGCTCGATACGAAAAAGTAATCTTTTCTATTGTTAATTCAGCACCTTAGATTCTTTTCCTAAAAGTCAACTAATTAACTACGAAGGAATCTCCATTTTTGAATCCTTTTCTTTATGTTTATTAGCAGTTATATTGAACTCCTCGCTAGCCTAAGCTGTATGAATATACAGTATTCTCCTCGGCAGGATGAATGCGCATACAGCTTGGCTAGCCGAGACCAATTCTGCTCAAAAAGTCTTTCTGGAAGAACTATCTGGAAGAACTATCTGGAAGAACTATCTGGAAGAACTATCTGGAAGAACTATCTGGAAAGTCCATCTAGAAAGATCAGTTAAAAAAGAAATCAGTTAAAACCCCATCCTGTTAAAGCAACCCTGTAAGCCGCCTGGAAAATCCGGGTATGCCGATATTCATATTGCAATCCGGCCGTTGCTGCCAGACGTGGATTGGGTGTGCTGACAGATTCCGATTCAGGCATTGGACATAATGACTGTGCCGCTTGCTGCAAACATACCCCCCACTCCGTGGCATACACTGATCGTTGCACCTTCAACCTGTGCAGGCGCAATGCCACGTAACTGGCGGACACTTTCCTGTAGTGCAACCATGCCGTACATCCCCGAATGCATGTAACTCAAGCCACCGCCATTGGTATTGAGAGGCAACGCACCCCCTGGTGCAGTATGACGTTCAGCGATGAAAGGGCCGGCTTCCCCTTGCTTGCAAAATCCCATATCTTCCAGGCCATAAAACGGAAGATGTGCGAAGGCGTCGTAGATCATGACATGGTCAACATCAGCATGTGTAATACCTGCCTCGGAAAATGCCTTTGCCGCGGAGACCCGGAATGCACGGGAAGAGGTGAAATCTTCCATTTGGCTAATCATCGGCGATTCAACACTTTCACCCGTACCCAGGATATATACCGGTTTCTGGGGGAAGTCCTTCGCCCTTGATGCCGAGGTCAGAATCAGTGCACCACCACCATCTGTAACAAGGCAACATTCTGTTTTAGTAAATGGATACGCGATCATCCTGTCCTGCATCACATCCTGCACCGTCAACGGGTCTCTATAGGACGCCCGGGGATTCATGGCTGCCCATTCCCGCTGCACCACCGCGACCATCGCGAGTTGCTCAAGTGTCGTACCCGTGTCTTTCATGTAGCGAAGAAAAGGGAGAGTGAAGGCAGTTGTTGGACCCATGCCGCAATAGGGTGATTCAAACTGTCCGGATAGACTTGACGGGCTGCCACGAAATCCACCTCGACCGACCCCGGAGCGACCACTCTCACCATGGGTGATGAGCACCGTTTCGCAAAGCCCTTCGTTAATTGCAGCGGCCGCATGGCGTACATGGAGCATAAAACTACAACCGCCAACACTCGTACCATCGACCCAGGTGGGCACAATACCGAGGTAATGGGCTATGCCGGTTGGAGATTCGCCCGCACAGGCTACCCCGTCTATATCCGAGAGTTTTAGCCCGGCATCTTTCAGCGTATTGAGCGCTGCATCGGCATGTAACTGGATCTGGCTCAAGTTCGGGATGCTGCCCATTTCCGTCGTCTCGGCAGCCCCTACAATCGCAATGGTATTTGGTTTCATGCATTCGCTCCCACGGGTTGAAAGTAGGGCAAGGAAATCAACTCATCAAGTTCCTCGAATATCACTTCCAGCGGCATGTCCAAAATCAGCGCTTCCGGCGCTTGTTCAACGTTAATAATATTGGTCATCATCCTTGGACCTTCTTCCAACTGCACGACTGCGATCGAATAGGGCCCGTCGAAGGCCGGGTGGGGTCTGTGGTTAATCACGTAGCTATACAGTGAGGCCCTACCTGATGCAGCGAAGATGCTCACTCCCCTCGAGGCACAGGATGGACAGAAGGGTCTCGGTGGAAAGTAGACCTCACTGCAGTCGTTGCATCTTTGTAGTCTCAATTCTCCGAGACGGGTTCCGTCCCAGAAATGTTCTGTCTCTGGTGTCGATTTTGGCAGCGGGATTCTGGATTTATCTGGCACAATGTTACTCGTTACTAACAGTTCATTTAGGGGGCTATATCCAAAAGTATATCATCCCAGGCGAAAGACTTATCGCCAATAACATAGAAGTAGGGGTTCAGAAGGCTATCCTTGCTGTTGTATCGCAATGGCATCAGGTTCGTATCTACTACCTGACCCCCTGCAGCTTCAACCACCGCCTGGGCGGCCGCTGTATCCCATTCCGAGGTCAGGGCGAGTCGAGGATACAAATCCGCTTTACCCTCAGCAACCAGGCACAACTTCAGTGAACTCCCCATATTGGCTGACTCGACTGCCGAAAACTTTTTCTCCAGTATTTCAATACAAGCTTGCAGCGCTTCACCACCGTGCCGTCTGCTCGCTACAATAATCAGCGGTTCATTATTCCTCAGCCGCTGTTGCAGATTTCTGGTTGAGATATCGAATCGATCTCCATTTCTTTCGACAAATGCTGTCGGTTCCTCGAGTTGCTGTCCCACATATGTCACCTCTTTTACCGGTACGTAGACGACACCCATGACTGGCACACCTTCTTCAATCAAGGCAATGTTCACCGTAAACTCGCCGTTCCGGCTAATAAATTCTTTTGTGCCATCGAGTGGGTCAACTAAAAAATAGCGGCGCCATTGCCTTCGTTCATCAAAGGGAATTTCATCGGATTCCTCGGACAGAATGGGAATATCCGGAGCAATTCTTGTTAAACCTGCGATAATTATTTCGTGAGCAGCGAGATCAGCCTTTGTCAGTGGAGATTCATCTGCCTTTATCTCAACACCGAAGTCTTCTTTTCCATAAACCTCAAGAATCGCTGAGCCCGCGTCCCTGGCAATGGTAATAATGGCTTCCACTTGTTCAATCATGCTGCGTCCAAAAATCCAAAACTGCATTGAACAACAAGCGTCCCCAATGAACAACCACACATGCCTGCAAACGCGTTAAAATACCTGAATCGGGAAACCGCAACTGACCGCTCCATTTAAGTCGATGTGGCGATGAATAGAATCTGCATTAATTTGGGCGTTCATCCAGCGGGTGAGCCAGGTTATGGGGCAGGTTATGGGACATCCAGCATGATAAAAGTCCGCGTAGACAAGTGGCTATGGGCAGCCAGGTTTTTCAAGACTCGTGCCAGGTGCAGGCAGGCAATTGATGGCGGCAAAGTCCACGTTAATGGTCAAAGGGTCAAGCCTTCTAAAGAACTATCGATCGCCGACGAACTGAAAATTCGACAGGGTTTGGATGAAAAGATTATTATCGTCCGCGGTCTCTCGGACCAGAGGAGAGGCGCACCTGACGCGCAGCAACTGTACATTGAATCCGAGGAAAGCATAAAAGCAAGAGAACTTAAGTCCGAACAACGTAAGGCAACGGGGCAACACCTGGCTTCCACCGGTCGGCCCAGCAAACGGGACCGGCGGTTGATACATCAGTTTCGGAACAGGAATGAAGGATGAAGTCATGCCCACAGGGAATGATGATCATTCCACAAACGCGCTATTCCGCCATTCCACATGAAACCGCTTCTTTGGCATAATTGCCATTTCTAACTGCAGTAACAATGACAAATAACATCAATAGTAAACTTGAACACCTTGGCAAGAAACCACGGACCCTGAAATTCAACCGTGGTATCGAGAAAGAAGCCCTGCGAGTGGATTTAAATGGAGGCCTTGCACAGACTCCGCATCCAGATTTTCTCGGCTCCAAATTATGTCACCCAATGATCACCACGGACTTCTCTGAAGCACAGTTAGAACTGATCACACCTGTTAGCAATTCTATCACCGAATCGCTGGCCACGCTTGATCGAGTTCACCGATTTATATATTCAGGATTACAGGATGAATTACTCTGGTCTGCGAGCATGCCCTGTGTTGTTCCCGATGACGATCATATTCCCCTGGCCCAATACGGTTCATCAAATCTGGGTCGATTAAAAACAACTTACCGGAATGGACTTGGACATCGTTATGGCCGCGCTATGCAGACCATCTGCGCCATCCACTACAATTTCTCATTCTCTGACGAATTCTGGAAAACATTAGCGGAGTCAGAGGAATCCAATGAATCACTCCAGGCTTTCCGCTCGCGCCGGTACTTTGATTTGATGCGCAATTTCAGACGCTATTCATGGCTGCTGATATACCTGTTTGGCGCCTCTCCCGCTGTGTGCAAATCCTTTCTTGCGAACAGAGCGCACAATCTCGAGGATTTTGACTATGGTAGCGCGTATCACCTCGACGCCACTTCCCTGCGCAATGGAGATCTGGGTTACCAGAGCGAAGCGCAGTCAGATCTACTCAATATTTGTTACAACAGCCTGGATGACTATGTCAATACCCTGCGACAAGCCATCTGTAGGCCACATCCGAAATTTCACGCACTTGATACTAACGAGGGAGAACGGGTCCAGGTCAATGGCAGTATTCTGCAATCAGAGGCGGAATTCTATACAACTATCAGGGCAAAACGTGTCCCGAACAAAGGGGGAAATTTCCTTACCAGCTTGTCAGAGCGTGGTGTTGAGTATCTCGAAGTGAGATTATTGGATATCAATCCATACTTGCCATTGGGTATTGATGCAACCGAGATCCGTTTCCTGGACACTTTTCTACTCTTCTGCCTGCTCAAAGACAGCCCGGTACACGACGACGGCTTGTGTGCCGCGGTCCAGGAGAATGTTCTCAAAACCGTCTATGCAGGCAGGAATCTAGATTTGTTGTTAGATGACAACGGGTCAGATAAGCCGCTTGGACAATGGGGTAAGGATATTCTCACCGCTATGACCAGGGTCGCCTCTACCCTGGACAAAGCAGCATCAACACAAGATTACTCTCGCTGCCTGACTGAGCAGATAGCAAAAATTGATTTATCTGAAAATACGCCGAGTGCCCGTATTCTGAATGATATGCGCGAGCAGTCAATTCCATTCTTTCGATTCGCCATGAACCAGGCGATTAGCCACCGGGAGTACTTTGTTGCTAACCCCCTTACAGACGAAGAGCTCACATATTTCAGATCAATGAGCGCAAAATCAGTCAAGGATCAGCAGGCGACGGAAAGGGCCGACACGGTGTCTTTCGATGAGTACCTTGCGAGCCTGCAGAGCGAGTACGAACAACCTGCATCATGAACCACCTGGCTCATTTCTTCCTTGCCGGTCGAGACCCTGATCTTTTGGTAGGCGGGTTTCTCGGCGACTATGTCAAAGGACGTCTACATGGTGAAAGGACACAAGCGATAGAAGCAGGCATCAAAATGCACCGTTCCATCGATACATTCACAGACAATCACCGGAAAACCCGATCAAGTCAACGGCGATTTGAACCGAAATTTCGTCGCGTTTCCGGTATCATGACAGACATCATTTACGACCATTTTTTGGCGATTCACTGGAAAGATTATCACCACCTGGATTTGCAAACCTTCTCGGATGCAACCTTCGACATCTTGTTAGCAAGCACTGAACATTTCCCTGACACCGCAGTCAGAAACTGTGCTCGGATGAATGAGGCCAATTCATTGGTACACTATCGTAATGAAGAATTTGTGGACCGATCCCTTCATTACCTTTCAGGACGATTGAGTAGAGCCAATCCCCTGGCAGAGGGTTTTATTCAGTTTCAGAATAATCGTGAAGGATTGGAGTCTGATTTTCAGGCATTCTTCCCCGAACTGATGAAATTTGTTGAAAACTGGAAATCAGAACACACTGGCCACTAACCTATACGGGTAACCTTGAGAACTGTGTTTAAAGCATGTTTTAGGTGGGCGTTTTCGAAGCGCTATTGAGAGACAATTTTTTAGAGACAATTTTTTAGAAATCATCAAAGACTAAATGGAACAAACGGAGTAGCAATGACGATACCCGGTTCAAGGATAATTTTCGGACTGACTTTTTTCGGATGCAGCTTTCTAATGGTGGTGGCGCTCTTTTTTGAACACCAGATGAATCTGGAACCTTGCCCGCTTTGCATCCTGCAGAGAATCATAGTGATCATAACTGGAACTGTCGCGCTCATCGCCGCCGTTCACAATCCTCGTGATCTGGGCATCAAAATCTACGGCGGCCTCGTTGCGATTTCTGCAGTAACCGGTGGCGGCGTTTCAATGAGGCACCTCTGGCTACAAAGCTTGCCGGAGGATGCGGTACCTGCCTGTGGTGCCAGTCTCGACTATATGCTTGATGTATTCCCGCTCACCGATGTCCTTAGCATGGTACTTTCAGGAGATGGTACCTGCGCTGAAATTGTCTGGACTTTTCTCGGGGTCAGCATTCCCGGATGGACACTAGTGGGATTCATCGGACTCATTGGTATTGGCGTTTTTCAAATCGTCAGGCCGCTTCGAACCTGAGGTTGACGCATTTTTTCTTCAGTTGATATGTAAATGGCACCGGCTAGGAGTCTGTCGGACTTAGACGATCGTAGCGAGGATGGCGGGGAAAGGGGGCGTTTTCCTTGTGCTAATCCTTAACATCTTCGAAGTCAGGCTCTGGTGTCTCAAATGCCGGAATAGTATTGATCTGGCTATTGATTTCTATCATCTCGGCACCCGGTTCATCGACAGGCACGTTGGAAAACTGCCAGACACCATCTTTATCTTTCCACTTGTAAACTTTTGTGAGGGGCGGGGACTGAAAATTCCGGACACTCTCCGGCAAAATCGCGGATACGGATTTTTGCAGATCTTCGACCACCGCTTCGATTACGTCTTCAATAACGATGTCTTTAGTACCATCTGTTTCCGGTACCAAAAACAGTACAACAAGCACAACCATCACTGTAATTATAAGTAATTTGAAAACCATATAATTCGCCTGACGATATTGGAGTAGACCCTTTTCCCGGTTATTGCTGCACCATCACAGTTATCGGCTCAAGTTTTAATTCACCGCATCATGGACCGAACAGTCACTATCCAGTAACAGCGAATTTACTTCACCCGTCCCTGCATGATTAGGTTTAACGGACATGAACCAATTAACCCGCTGCAGAGAATGAAAGTCAAGCAAGCCATACTTTTGTTACAATAGCTTCAACGCTCCCTACCCATTACATCGCCCAATCCATGTTGTCATTTACCAACCTAGCGCTTCGACGCGGCACTGACCTGTTGTTTGAGGGCGTATCATTTACGATACATGCCGGTCGGAAGGTCGGATTTATCGGTGCAAATGGCACAGGCAAAACCAGCCTGTTCAAAATGATTACCGGCGAGCTTGAAGCTGACCGGGGCAGCCTCGATTTCCCCTCTGGCCTGCGTATCGCACATATGGCTCAGGAGGTCATCGCAAATGAACAGTCGGCCGTGGAGTATGTGCTAGGTGGTGATACCGTCCTGACCAAAATTAGTGCCGAGATCGAACGGGTAGAGGCTGATGAAAGATTTCATGAGCTTGCGGAATTACATGAAAAACTTGATGCCATAGATGGATACTCGGCCAGGGCGAGGGCGGAGCAATTAATGGTTGGCCTGGGATTCGATCACGATGAATTCAGCAAGCCAATGAAAGAATTCTCTGGCGGATGGCGCATAAGGCTGAACCTGGCACGCACCTTGATGAAACCGTCTGACCTGTTACTGCTTGACGAGCCAACCAACCACCTGGATCTCGATGCCATTCTCTGGCTCTCAAACTGGATCAGACAGTATCAAGGTGCTCTGTTGCTCATCTCACATGACAGAGAATTCCTGGATGAGTGTGTCGAAGATATTGCTTACCTGCACAACAAAACGATCGAATTGTTTTCGGGAAACTATTCCCAGTTTGAAACAATCAAGGCAGCAAGATTAGCCGAACACCACAGCAGTTACCTGAAGCAACAGCGTGAAATCAAACATATGCAGGAGTTTGTGCGTCGCTTCCGGGCTAAAGCAACCAAGGCCAGGCAAGCGCAGAGCCGCATTAAAGCACTTGAACGAATGGAAGTGATCGCTGCAGCCCATGTGGATTCACCTTTTCACTTCAGGATTCCCCCGGCTGAAAAAACTTCAGATCCTCTACTCACGCTGGAAATGGCGGATCTGGGCTACGAGAAACCAGTGCTTGAAAAAATTCGCCTGAGCCTGCACCCGGGAGATAGGTTTGGATTGCTGGGACACAATGGTGCAGGCAAATCAACGCTTATAAAAAGTTTTAGCGGCGAGATCCCGCTACTTGGCGGAAGTAGAACGGAAGGGTTGAATCTTGTTCCCGGGTACTTCTCACAACACCAGATTGATGACCTGGATCTGACGCATTCTGCTTTGCAACATATCCAGGAAATAGACCGTGATTGTTCAGAGCAAAATATTCGGCGATTTCTGGGCAGTTTTAATTTCCATGGCGATAAAGTGAAAGAAGAAGTTGCGACCTTCTCAGGTGGTGAAAAAGCGCGCCTGGCTCTTGCCATCATCGCATTTACCAAACCGAATCTATTGCTCATGGATGAACCAACAAACCATCTGGATATGGAGATGAGACAAGCCCTTACCGTCGCCCTGCAATCATTCTCTGGCGCACTATTGCTTATTTCTCACGATCGGCACCTGCTCGCCAACACGGTTAACCAATTCCTGCTGGTCGATAACGGCAAGATCGAACTATTTGATGGTGACCTTTCTGACTATTCCAAAAAGGTGCTCGGGTCAGCCGGTATCAGTATCGACAAAAACCAGGCCGCGGCAAAGAAACCGGGCCCCGGGAAACAGATTCATAAGAAATCAAAACAATTGCGCACTCGCATAGGCACAGTTGAAAAGAGGCTCGAACGGTTACAACGTAAACTTGCCGAGGTAGAGACACACCTCGCAGCACCTGATAACTATGACAATGACGGAGGCGGGGCGCTGCAGAATCTCGTCAGGGACCAGGTTGGACTCAAGGACCAGATCGACGAAATTGAAAACCAGTGGCTCGAATTGCATGCGGACCTGGAATCGCTTTCCTGATTGGCATTGCCGGTACCCTGCCCGGAACCCCTGACAGTTGCGCGTCCTTGATATTGGAAGCCACATAATAGATAGTCATGCCATTAACAAATGTGTCACCGTGGACAGTAATATGGATTCAAGACCTGTGGACCAGGACAAGCTAAGAAACTTTTCGTCGGCAATCTGGGGTTATAAACAGGGTGAGATGGTGTCCCTGCTCATCCAGATAGGAGACCGTTTAGGGCTCTACAAGGTATTGGATGGCGCAGGAATTGTCACGGCGAAAGAGCTGGCGGATAAAACCGGCCTGCAGGAACGCTGGCTGCTGGAATGGTTGCGCGGCCAGGCAGCCGCCCGAATTCTCCACTACCATGACGATGATCGATTTGAATTGTCGGCAGAGGGCGGGTTAGTGCTGGCAGATGAGGAAGGCAGCCTTTCCTTTGCAGCTGGTGCATTTACCGGCGGCACACCCCCTGATACGGTCGACAAGCTCGTTGAAGCCTTCAAGACCGGTATTGGACTATCTTATGAGGATCTTGGTCCAAACGCCGCTCATCGAACCGAGCGCATGCTGGGGCCCTGGACTAAACAGGAGTTCGTACCCAACATCATTCCGGCACTCGACGGTGTGCAACAGAAACTTGAAAACGGGGCGGTGGCGGCAGATGTAGGCTGCGGCGGCGGTGTGGCCTTGATTGCTATGGCGACCGCTTTTCCAAATTCCGAATTTCACGGCTATGATCCCAGCGCGCATGCAATAGCCCGGTGCCAGGAAAAAGTAGATAAACTTGTCCTCACCAATGTGAAATTATTCACTGCCGGTGGTCAGGCGCTGCCAAAAGTGCCTACCTACGATTTCCTGATTACATTTGACTGCATCCACGATATGACCCACCCGGCAGAGGTCATCAGCGCGATCAGGGGCGGGCTCAAGGAGGACGGTACCTGGTTGATCAAGGACATCCGCAGCCACCCTGATTTCAAGGAGAATTTGCGCAATCCCTTCCTGGCGATGTTTTACGGCTTTTCCGTGTCTGCCTGTATGTCCTCGGCATTATCAGTAAAAGGTGGCGCCGGTCTGGGCACCCTTGGATTCAATCCTGCTGTGGCACGCCGCATGGTAACCGAGGCAGGTTTCAGCCATTTTGTAGAACATGACTTTGATGATCCCAGCAATCTGTACTACGAAGCGAGGCCCTAACCCGCTGCCTGCTTATTTGGATCATTCTCACCTTCAATGATTGAACGCCCAAGTGCAGGAAAAACCGGAATGTCCTCGTCTGCAGGCATCGCCATAAATTGTTTGCGAGCCATTGCGGCCTCGATATAGGGCGCGAGCTCTTCATCTTTTTTCGCAACTCGCTCCTCTTCCCGTTCTTTGAACTCCGGCATGACTTCTTTCGCAAAAATCTCCAGGGATTCACAAATATGTTCATGTTTGTTCATCCCGGCTTGTTGAATAAACGTCACCTGGTCAACGCCAACATTTTCAAACTTCTTGAGGTGCACGCGCATATCAGCAGGCGTCCCTATACCCCCACGTTCTGCCGTTAGGGCATTGACGAAGTCAATTGGGTTTTCTTCCAGTCGTTTGTTGCGAGCCTCACGGAATTCTTTAAAAAGATTGGTCCGGCCTGGTTTATGTTCTCCGAATCCATACAGGGAACCCAGCGCATAACCAAAAAACTCAAACCCTTCCAGGCCACGCTCAATTGCCGTCTGGCGATCCTGGTGCAACGAAAAGCTGGTGACCATGCAGATATTTGCATTCACACAATGACCAATGGGAACACACTCGTCGCTCTTGATAATGCTGTAATACTCATCAACCCAGTGCTTTGCTTCCAATGGATCTACGAAAGCAAATGTCAGTGCACCGATGCCGAGTCTTGCGGCCATCTTGATCGTTTCCCTGTTGGAGCAGGCAACCCATACCGGTGGGTGTGGTTTCTGTACGGACTTCGGCACAATATTGCGGCACGGCATACTAAAATATTTACCGTCAAAACCCGGGTAGGGATCCATGGCCAGCATGTTGCATATTTGTTCGGTCGCTTCCAGATATTGCTCCCGCTTAGTTGCCACCGGGATATCGAAACCGCCCAGTTCAAGAATTGCGGAAGATTCCCCGGTACCAAATTCCACCCGGCCATTTGAGACAAGATCAAGGGTTGCGATGCACTCAGCTGTCCTTGCCGGATGATTATAGTTAGCAATGACCTGTCGAATACCATGGCCGAGTCGAATGTTCTTGGTGCGCTGTGAAGCAGCCGCCAGGAAGATTTCCGGTGATGACGAATGGGAATATTCTTCAAGGAAGTGATGTTCAACTTCCCAGGCATAGTCAATCCCCAACTTATCCGCCAATTCCACCTGGTCGAGTGCATCCTGGAACAGTTTTTGTTCACTTCCCTCAGCCCACGGTTTGGGTAACTGATGTTCATAGAAAATACCAAATTTCATAAAAACTCCTTATCTACCTGATTTATATTGGTTGCTCCTAGTTTGTTAGGCTGCGCTTACTATGCCGCTAATGCCAGGAACTGATCGTAAACTACCTTGCCGTCATCAGTTGCAAGAATGGATTTCTTCATTAGATCCTCACTCAGGGGCCTGTTTGTCTCATGCATCTCAACCGCATGCCAGTGCACCATTTGTTGCCAGACGGGATCAAGAATTTCAGAACCTTTTACTTCATCACCATTCACAGTCTTGATGGTGAAACTCCTGAACTCTGATATCGCTGTGCGAAGCCAGGCCACATGGACTGATTCATCTTCTCTGATCCTGCCCACCAGCTCTGCCGCGTGCGTTGCTTCTTTCCTGCGATCTGTGAATACCTCTTCGTTGCTGAGCACTTTCTCATAAAAATCAAAGGCCCGTTCTGCCCGGACCTCAATCATCAGCAGATTCATCAGGAAGGAAATAAGGCCCTCATGTTCTGCTGGAATCTGTTCCATTTCCCGTTGATCTTTCTCTCTGCCGATACTCGCTGGCGGTTCAGGAATCGGATATTTGTCTTTTCCAAAGACCAGGTCACGTGTCACAAACCACATAACATCATGACCACCTGATTCAATGGCAGGATTCCCGCCTTCATCCCAGCCATGGGAAGTGAGTAATCCACCATTCATGTGGGCCAGCGCCGTCTGGCTGATATCCTCGACTATGATGTCCTGGAAGTCCGGTGCGGTAATTTCCGCCAGCGCCCTGCCCCTGCCTTCTATTAATCCTGTAATCGTGAGGGAATTCCAGAAGCTCTGGTCAATTCCATTTTTTAGCAACAGAACCTGCTGTGCAACATTTGGAAAATTGGGCTCGGTCAAAAGGCTGGTTGTCGCCTCTACAATATCGACCCCCCTTTCCTGCAGATGCTTTTGCCAGTTCTTGACGGCTTCCCAGCGGTACTTTGTCCTGGGTGAGATATAAGCACCATCCGCTGCAAATCCACCATGCAACTTGATGCCACACTCGACGTGCGGCGTTGTATACTCGTGGTCTGATTCAATTTCTTCCTTTGTATAGTTGAGCTTCAACATACCCTTTCCTCCTGTCTTAAATGGTTTAATTCGAGTTCAATTTCTAACGATGATTCTGCCCTATGTTCCAACCCCCAGACCACGTTCAACGAAAAGGCTCAGATCATCAACCATCTTTTCCCGGCCTATGTTCTTTCGCGATGTGTAGACCATGGCATGGCGTAACATACCGCACAACGCATGGCTGATAAGTTCCGGGTGGTAATCAGACG
>SMVB01419980.1_pt1 | contig 20909 bp, 15 predicted proteins | sample 2456461 | NCBI WGS metagenome assembly SMVB01 (sample SAMN11095934, study PRJNA526329) | marine sediment metagenome | biome: Marine sediment; feature: Surficial sediment; material: Deep marine sediment; isolation source: Hadal surficial sediment | place: Pacific Ocean | collected 2014-05 | depth...
TCCAGCAAGTTAAAAGGTGGATTCAAAAATTTTAAATCGAAAAAGAAAAAAGATGAAACCTCTATTCCTCAATCTGTGATCGGAATTTTATCAGGAAATTTAGGGTTCAAAATAATTTCTGGGCAGGTTAAACAACTTGGTGTAACGGCTCCATTATTCACCCTAATCTCACCCGACAATCCTAAAAAGGCAAATGACAAAATTTCTTTCGACTTACTAAGTGGTGACTTTCAGATCAATGCTGGGGAATTAACTATGAAAAATCTGTATTTGAAAACCCCTGGCTTAAAACTAAAAGCTCAAGGATTGGCAAATTTAAATAAAGGAATTCTAGAAGGAAATATCGAATCGTTCACGCGTGAAAACATAAAAACCGCGTTTTCATTTGATGGAGATATTCAAAAACTTAGGTTTTTTGTCAAGTGAGTACCATATATTGCAGTTCCTCGATCCCACTATTGTCCCACCTTTTGTGAGATAGCCTCAGCCCATACGAACCCGGGGTAATTTCCACTATCATGGAAGTCGGAAGCGATAAATTAGCGTGATCCTTTTAGAAACAATAAAGCCCTGAGGGGAGGGGTTCCCTCAGGGCTTCACGTTCAGGTCAACTTCAATTAATCGACCTTATTCTGGCTCCGGTGACAAGACTCGAACTTGTAACCCTGCGATTAACAGTCGCATGCGCTACCATTGCGCCACACCGGAATGGTATTTTTTTAGTTTTTTTTACTCAAGTGGGAGAAATTAATCTATCCTGCCTAACTTGTCAAGCGAATTGCAATGATAATGTACTACATCTCGGTTCGACCTTCCAGTGATTTCATCAAAGTAACGCTATCAGCGTATTCAATATCCGCCCCTACTGGCAATCCGCGCGCAATTCGAGTGACTTTTACTCCGGTGGGTTTCAACACTTTGCTAATATAAACAGCTGTGGACTCCCCCTCCATGGTCGGGTTGGTAGCCAATATAACTTCATTGACATCGCCGGGTTCGACCTTTTTAACCAATCCATCGATGGTAAGATCGCCGGGACCGATGCCATCCAAAGGCGAAATGACCCCCATCAACACATGATAAACTCCGGGGAATTTGCCCATATTCTCTAGAACATAAACATCGTGCGGTTCTTCTACAACGCAGATGACCGCGTGATCCCTACTGCTATCACCACAAATATCGCAGGGTTCTTTTTCAGTGATGCCGTGGCAAACGGAGCATAAAATAATTTTTTCCTTCACCTTGCGAATGGCATCGGATAATTTGAATGCCTGTTCGTCAGCTGATCGCAAAATAAAAAACGACAGGCGCTCGGCAGTTTTCGGCCCAATGCCCGGGAGCTTTTTTAATTCACTAATCAAATCTGTAACCGCCTCAGGGCGTTTCACGATAACAATTCACCCTGGCGGGAACAGGCCGGGAATTTTAAGCCCACCCGTTACTCGACTCATTTCGGATTGTGCCAATGCTTTAACCTTACGCTGAATTTCATTAAAGGCTCCAACCATTAAATCTTCCAACACCTCTCGGTCTTGCATATTGATGAGTTCATCGTCTATGTGAAGATAATTCACTTCGCCAATTCCATTCGCCCGTATGGTGACCATGCCACCGCCAACAGAAGCTTCAACGCTTTTCTCCGCTAATTCTTTTTGAATGTCGCCCATCTTGGATTGCAACTCTTGGGCTTGTTTGAACATCGACATCCAACCTTTATCAAACATGTTTTTTCCTTTTTTATCCCTCTTATTTTTTTAGCGTACCACCACACCGCCGAATATGTCCAGAGCTTCTTGAATGATATCAGATTCATTCAATGTTCCGCTTTTATTTGGAGCGAGGGGATTTTTTTTTTCGGCGGACCCATTATCTCCTTTGACATCTCCAGAACTGGCAACGGTTCCAAGGGTTAATTTAACTGGGCCATCCTGATCTGTAACTGTCAAAACAGCTTGCCGGATGATTTCTATTTTATCTTCCGACGCCAATAAGTCACGCGTATAAGAATCGGCAACCTCCAGATGCAAACCCTGTTGGTTCAATCCAAGAAATCGGCAATTGCTTAAATAATGTGTGAACACAGACTTCTTCTTGATGATTTCTTCCTGGATACGATTCCAAAGAGCCGGGTCACTAGTTTCCATGGTAGGCCTGGCTGGCTCCGGTTCTTCAATATTCTCCCCACAATTACCTGTTGTCTTAGGAATTTCAGCCGCCGGAGAGGGTTCATGCGGAAGGGCTTTGGCTTGGGTATGCTCTGACTGAACGGAGGAACTTGCCGGGGCCGGAAGACTTGCCTGCAATCGATTGATCTTTTCAATGGTCTCGTCAATATTTTTAAATGGTCTAACATCGGACAATCGCAACACGGCCATTTCGAAAATCATCTTGGCGTGGGAACTCCGCTTCATTTCACCTTCGGCCCGGGAAAGCACGGTAAACACTTGATGCAATTCATCGCGATCAAAGGTTTCCGCCAAACGTTTTAATGCCTCCAGATCCCAAACATGCCCATCCAACAATGACTCCGCCTTTGCACTGATTTTCACAACCATCAAATTACGAATGAAGGCGATCAGGTCACGGCAAAACAGCTGTAGGTCCTTTCCCGATTCGGCGACATGATGAATCAACTCAAGCATAGCCGAAGCATCCTTGGCAATAAGCTGTTCCACAAACTGCGTCAAGGTCTGCCCACCGACGATCCCGAGCACCGACTCCACAGATCCGTGGATCACTTCTTGCCCGCAATAAGCGATAACCTGGTCCAACAGGCTTTGCGCATCCCGCATACTGCCCATGCCGTTTCTAGCAATCTCCTCCAGACTTACGTCATCAATCTGAATTTTTTCATGGCGGCATATCAATTGCAACTGCTGAACAATTTGTTTATGTGAAAGCGGTTTGAACTCGAAACATTGGCACCGGGACAAAATGGTATCGGGAATTTTGTTCAGTTCGGTAGTAGCAAAAATAAATACCACATTGGGAGGGGGCTCTTCGAGCGTTTTCAAAAGTGCGTTGAAGGCGCTTTTTGAGAGCATGTGCACTTCATCAATAATATAAATCTTGTAGCGGCAGGCACTGGTCGCATACTGCACATTATCGATGAGTTCGCGAACTTCGCCGACTCCATTATTGGATGCGCCATCGATTTCCTGCACATCGATATTGGATCCTTGACGAATCTCTATGCAGAAATCACATTCATCGCAGGGTTCAAATTGCCTGGCGTCCTGGCAGTTTAGAACTTTTGCCAGGATTCTTGCGGTGGTGGTTTTACCGACGCCACGAGTTCCTGAAAACAGGTAAGCATGTGAGACGCGATCCATTTCAATCGCGTTTTTCAAAGTCCGGACGATATGTTCCTGACCGATCAACTCACTGAATTTTTGCGGCCGCCATTTTCGCGCCGAAACCTGATAATCCATAGGTTCACTCCGGAACGGAGAAATTTTGATTCCCACCAGTGGGTTTCATACTCCGTAGCTACTAGCCGTAGGGGCAACTAGCGAGAATCGTTTGGTCGAGATAACGGTTGTTGGCTAAAAAAGTATTTTCAATTCGGGTCCAGCGTCACGCTGGCTACGGCTTTTAAATAATAATTTTTGTCGGATACCCCGTCAGCTTGCAACAGGGTCGTTAATTGGTGCGCTTGTAATATAAGGCAAACCTGCTGGGGAACTTACAGCACACCCGGGATATTGCTACCGCTGCTTCCTTCCGGATCTGACGGGGTTCACAAAGCCAAGTTGCGTAAGGCCCAGCAGATCTACCAATTCTGTGCTGGACTCGCGTCGAGTAGTGGCGGAGAGGGAGGGATTCGAACCCTCGGTAGAGTTAACTACACACGCTTTCCAAGCGTGCGCCTTAAACCGCTCGGCAACCTCTCCGTAATTAATTTGAACAAATAAATATTAAAATTAAACCCCTGAAGGATTAAATCCCCCAAGCCCCCTTTACAAAAGGGGGAGCCCACTCCCGTGGGAGGGAAATAAGTCATAGCTTGCTTGAGCATTTCAAACCAACAGACCCTTCTCTCTTGTTACATTTGCCTGCGGAGGCTACTCCGCGCTTTGCCTGGAGGAGAGGGAGGGATTCGAACCCTCGGTACCCCGAGAGGTACAATGGATTTCGAATCCATCGCCTTCGACCACTCGGCCACCTCTCCCTCTGGTTCGAGGTAATATAAGTGCGCCCAGGAGGACTCGAACCTCCGACCTACGGTTCCGCAAACCGTCGCTCTATCCAGCTGAGCCATGGGCGCATGTAATCTTTCCGGGCCACGCCCGGTGGAAAATTAACCTAGCGTGTTTGAGCAATAACACCGTCAAGCCTTTTACTCTGAACCTATTTGCCTACGGAGGCTACTGCACTAAGACGTTTCCATCGGGATCGCGGAGATCAATTCCAGGCTGTAGTTTTCATGTTCGAAAGCGTACATACTTGGAAACTTTTTAAAGGACCATCCTTTAAAAGTGACCTGACCATTTTCCTCCACGACCAATTGAACGGCCGGGTTCCATTCTACGTTGTCCATGGACGTATAAATATTTCCGTCCATAACAAAGTTGGGGAAATAAGGCCCCACGGTGACTTTCAGCTTACCGTCGTCTAGAGTGAAACTCGATCCCAGCTCTAAGGTTTTAACCTCGTTGAGCTCTTCATGTTGTTTATTTTTTACCAGGATTTTTACCGATTTCCATTTTCCTTTAACATTGACCGGAACAAATACGCCACGCTCGATTTTTTCTTCGGCCGTAAAACCCGGATGATTGCCATCGAAACCTTTAGTGTCCGATCCTTCCGCTATTTGTTCATCCGTTAAAACCGGTGGTTGTTGCTCGGATTTTGCCATCATATTTTCAGCGTTAGCGGAAGGAGCAATTGTTAATGAACCCTCATCCTTGACGCCCGCTTCTTTCACGCTCTGGGCGTTTTCCACCGGCATCAGCTTCTCCGCTGGAGGCGAGTAATTGAGCGCCATCCAAAGAGCACCTCCGAGCAAAAAAACTCCGCCTACCAACCAAATGGAATCTTTAACATGATTTTTCATATTTTATACTCCTAATTTGCCAGCGGAGGTTATTCCAAACCCCCCTGGCCCACCCGCGAGTAGTGGCGGAGAGGGAGGGATTCGAACCCTCGGTGACGTGAGCCACACACACTTAGCAGGCGTGCGCCTTAAGCCAACTCGGCCACCTCTCCATAATTAAATTAAACAAATGCTAAAGAATTTATTATTAAACCCGTGAGGTATAAGCCCCTCAACCCCTTCTTTAAATACGTCATCGCGAGCCGCTTGTAGCGGCGCGGCGACCCAGATGTGTTCTAAATAATAATTCCAGCGAGCGAAGGCTCGCCACCCTCTTTATGAAAGGGGAGTTTCGTTTTACCTCTTAGCACAAACCTATAGCCAGGTAGTGGCGGAGAGGGTAGGATTCGAACCCACGGAACTTTCGCTCAACGGTTTTCAAGACCGCCGCCTTAAACCACTCGGCCACCTCTCCAAAATCATTTCTATTTTCAAAGTATTGATTTATAAAGCCCAATACATATTCAGGAATCTATAGGATTCACTTCAACCAGCTTAATTCAGGATCAGCAGACTTTACCAGATTTGCCTCGTTCCAGCCAGTCAATCTTTAATATTTATCTATATCCCTTTAAAAGTCAATAGGGTGATTACGCACTGTTTTCATGATTCGGATCAACGTCGATTTTATTTGAACGTTCAACCCAACTGGGAATCTGACCCCATGTAGAGTTGGAGTACTGGCGGAATCTTCACGGTGCCATCGGCTTGTTGAAAGTTTTCCAGGATAGCGACAAACAACCTGCCTGCGGCTAATCCAGAGCCGTTTATCGTGTGAACAAATTCTGGTTTGCCGCCAGCTTTGCGTTTGAAGCGGATTTTCGCCCGCCGCGCCTGGTAATCGGTGAAACTACTGCAAGAGGAAATTTCCCGAAAAGTATTTTGCGATGGGAGCCACACTTCGAGGTCATATGTCTTGGCCGCCGAGAATCCTAAATCGCCAGCACATAGGGTGACCACGCGGTAATGCAATCCGAGTTTTATCAATACCGATTCAGCGTGCCCGACTAAACCCTCCAAAGCTTCGACTGATGTTTCCGGCGTAACAAATTGCACCATTTCCACTTTGTCGAACTGATGTTGCCTGATCAGGCCAGTGGTATCTTTGCCATACGATCCCGCCTCGCGGCGAAAACATGGGGTGTACGCGGTATAACGGATCGGCAATTGTTCTTCGCTCAGTATTTCATCACGATGGTAATTGGTCACCGGAACTTCAGCGGTGGGGATCAGGTATAAACCATCGTCCGTTTTATATAGGTCTTCTTCGAATTTGGGAAGCTGACCGGTACCAATCATGCTTTGCTTATTGACCAGAAACGGCGGGTACAATTCTTCATAACCGTTTTCTTCCGTTTGCAGATCGAGCATGAACTGAATCAACCCTCGCAACAGTTTCGCTCCTTGGCCTTTATAAACCGCAAACCTCGAACCGGAAATTTTCGCCGCGCGTTTAAAATCCAGGATGCCCAGTTTCTCGCCGATTTCCACATGGCTTTTCACTGCGAATCCGAAATCCGGTTTATCGCCCACGACTCGTATTTCTTCATTGGCCGACTCGTCGGCGCCATCAGGAATCGAATCGTCCGGAAGGTTGGGAATAATGTACAAAAGTTCCTGAACCGCGGCCTCCGCATGCCGGACTTGTTCGTCACATTCACCGATGCGCTCGTTGAGTCCCTTAACTTTCTCCATGATTGATGTGGCGTCTTTACCGTCCTTTTTAAGCACACCTACCGCGGCAGACAGGGATTTCTTTTTGGATTTAAGCGCTTCCGTTTCGTTCAGCCATTTTCGCCGCTCATCATCCAGCTCTAACAATTTAACGAGTTCCGATTCGATGCTGGTGTTTCGGCGTTGCAAGCGATGTTGCGCCTCTTCGGTATTTTCTCGAATTAGTTTAATATCCAGCATTGTTACCAAGTCTCATATTTCAATTGCAGTTAACCAAGCGAGCGAAAGCTCGATCCCCCCTTCTCCGAAGGGGGTCAGGGGGCTTCATCCTTCTGTTTTTTAATAAATTATATTTCTCGTTCAAAAAAACACTCATGGTTAGCCCGTTAATAATGTCAACGGGTTGCATTCTTCTCGTGCCAGGCCCCTTTGCAAGGGGGGAGCCGACCATTGCCCCAGAAACACACACTCATAAATTACTTAAGCTTATTGCGCCTGCAAACCATATTTCTTGCTCCATTTGCGAGCCCAGGCTACTGGGCCTATCATCGTCTGCGGCGGGTGCGTTTATTTTTCGGGCCATTCTTAATACGGCTTTCCAGTCCGGCTATCTTCATTTCCAGTATTATCGGCAAGGGATACTTTTCCCCCAACGATTTGAATTTTTTCAGCGCCAGTTTAAATTGCCCCAGGTCCTCCAAGCAAGACGCTTGCACAAATTCCATTTCCACACGATCTTTTCCGGTCGGGTATTTCTTCACGAACCGTTTGTAATGCGGCTGGGCTTCTTCGCATCTGCCAAGGGTATATAAAATTTCAACTGCTTTCAATTCCGAACTTTGACCCCATTTTGAGTCCGGATAATGCTCCTGGTGATCCTCCAATTCCGACAGCACCTGATCGTAGTTTTGCAGTTTATAATAAATGGACACAATACGAAAATGATGATCCGCGTTTTCGTTCATCTTACCGTATCGATTGATCAGCGTTTGGTATTCGAGGATAGCCTGGTTGTAATCGCGAATTTTAAATTCGACGATTTCGGCAATGTATTTTTGCGCTTCGTAGCTAAATTTTCCTTGCCGATTCAGCAGGAGAACTTCTTGAAAATACAGGATCGCCTGTTTCGGTTTTGCCAGGCTGAAGTGGTAGATTTCCCCCAAGCGAAACAAAGCTTCTTCGGTTTCAGGTTCGTTGGGAAATTGCTCGAGGAAATTTTTATAGAGGCTAACAGCTGTTTGCGTCTGCCCGTCGACCCATTCCTGGTTCGCTTGAGATAGAAGGAGCGCAGTTTTTTCGCGTTCACCTTCACAGGCCGTCAGGAGAAGGAGCAGAAAGATAATCAGGGCCCGTTTGCAGTTTAGGAACACGGTCGACCCTGGTTATTCACGCAATTTTTCGATACTGACCACATGATTATTGTCCCCAACACCCACTAGTCGAACACCTTGGGTGCCTCGGCCAAATATGGAAATTTCACTCACCTTCATACGCACAACATTGCCGCTGGAGGTGATGAGCAGTAGTTCTTCATCATCCGCAACCTGCTCGATGCCAATGACCAACCCAATTTTGTCGTTGCAACGAATGGTCATGACCCCCATGCCGCCGCGCCCTTGCACGGGATACTCTTCCAGCGGAGTGCGTTTGCCGTAACCGTTATTCGTCACGGTGACCAGGGTATGTCCGGGCTCGACAATTTCCGCACCGACGACCCGGTCGCCCTCTCTCAACTTGATGCCACGGACGCCGCGAGCTGTACGCCCCATTGGGCGAACCGCACTTTCATCGAAACGAATCGAGTAACCTTTTTCTGTGGCAATCAACACCTCTGTTTTGTCACTGCACACTTCGGCGGAGATGACCCGGTCGCCTTCATCGAGGGTGAGGCCGATGATGCCGCCTTGCCGGGGTTTGCTGTAGGCCATCAGGGAAGTTTTTTTGACGATGCCGCGTTCAGTGACCACCATCACGGACTTACCTTCTTCGAACTCGCGTACGGAAAGGATGCGCGCAATTTTTTCTTCGGGTTTCAGGGCCAAAAGATTGGCAATGGATTTGCCTTTGGCGATCCGGCTAACATCCGGCACTTGATAAACTTTCAGCCAATGGACTTTGCCGATGCTGGTGAATACTAATAGGGAACTGAGCGCCGAGGCGATGAACAGGCTCTCCACCAAATCCTCTTCGCGCAGATCCATACCCTTGATTCCTTTACCACCACGTCGTTGCGCGCGATAGTTGTCTAATCCCTGGCGTTTGATGTATCCGGTGCGGGAGTAAATCACCACCGCGTCTTCATCGGGAATGGTGTCTTCGACATCGATCTCGTAGTCTTCCGACTCGACAATTTCCGTGCGGCGATCATCACCGTATTTATCGCGGATAGCAACCAGCTCATCTTTAATGATCTGCATCTTGATCTCTTCGTGCGCGAGGATCTTTTCCAACTCGGCGATTACTATTCTAATTTCCGCAAGTTCATCAACGATCTTTTGTCTTTCCAAACCCGTCAATCTTTGCAGTCGCATTTCGAGAATAGATTTGGCCTGAATTTCCGTGAGGCCAAATTTTTCAATCAATCCTTCCCTTGCTTCTTGCGGATCAGCGGAAGCACGAATCAGTTTCACCACTTCGTCGATGTTGTCGACAGCGATTTTTAAACCTTCATAGATATGTTCGCGTTCTTTGGCTTTTCTCAGGTCAAACTGAGTGCGCCTGGTCACCACCTCTTTGCGAAATTGCACAAAGTGGTAGAGCATTTCTTTCAGGTTGAGTACTTTCGGTTGCTGATTCACCAGAGCCAGCATGATGACACCGAAGGTATCCTGCAATTGCGTATTTTTATACAGGGTGTTGATCACCACTTGCGTCATAGTGCCTTTTTTCAGCTCCAGCACGACACGAATACCGTTGCGATCCGATTCATCACGCAAATCGGAGATGCCTTCGAGTTTCTTTTCCCGCACCAGCAGAGCGATTTTTTCTACCAGCCGAGCTTTGTTGACCTGATAGGGCAGTTCATAGATGACCACCCGTTCGCGATCGCTTTTTTCCATTTCTTCAATCGACATCCGTGCCCGCACTCGTATGATGCCGCGTCCGGTATGGTAGGCCGAACGAATCCCGGCGGTGCCATAAATGATTCCCGCCGTGGGGAAATCCGGGCCCGGTATGAATTCCAACAAATTGGTGATGGAGCAATCGGGGTTGTCGATCAAATGGATGGTGGCGTCGCAGATTTCTGTTAAATTATGCGGCGGGATATTGGTCGCCATGCCGACAGCGATTCCCGATGAACCGTTGATCAGCAATTGCGGAAAGCCGGCGGGAAGCACCATCGGTTCTTCCAGAGAATCATCGTAGTTGGGTTGAAACCCTACGGTGTCTTTATCGATATCGCGTAATAGTTCCTGGGTGATCTCGGACATGCGCACTTCAGTGTAACGCATCGCCGCGGCGCGGTCGCCATCAATGGACCCAAAATTGCCCTGGCCATCAACGATCACATAACGCTGGGAAAATTGTTGCGCCAGACGAACCATTGTTTCATAAACCGCCGTGTCTCCGTGTGGATGGTATTTACCGATGACATCGCCTACGATGCGGGCGCTTTTCTTGTAAACGCGATTGAATACATTGTTCTGCTCGTGCATGGCAAACAAAATCCGGCGATGTACAGGCTTGAGTCCATCACGGACATCTGGCAAAGCCCGCCCAATGATCACGCTCATGGCGTAATCCATGTAGGAGTTTTTCATTTCATCGTTGATATTTATCGGTTCGATGATTTCGGGCATTCGGCTTCCTTCTTATAAATCAAATAGTATATGAATTGTCAGTGTGAGCTGATGTAATCAGCGTGGTAACCTTGGGTTTACTCTCCCTTCTCCGAAGGGGGCCGGGGGCTTCTTCCCCAAGGGGTTCTCGGTTTTAAAATAAACTTTCCAGCGAGTGTTTCCACTAAATATCAATATTGCGGGCGTTGAGAGCATTTTCCTGGATAAATTCGCGCCGTAGTTCGACGACATCCCCCATGAGTATGGTGAACAGCTCTTCCGATTCCACCAGATCATCTGCGCGTACTTGCAAAAGCACGCGTTTTTCCTGATCCATAGTGGTTTCCCACAATTGGTCCGGGTTCATCTCCCCCAAACCTTTGTAACGTTGGATGGTCATACCTTTTTTAGCTCCCTGCAATACCCCATCGAGCAATTGATGTTTGGTATTCACAGAGAACAATTCCTCTTCACCACTTTTCAGCACAAAAGGCGGGTGATCCATGAATCGGATCGGTTCATAGAATTCGAGGATTTTTTTCATAATCACCGAATCAAAGAAATCGGCGTTGAATTTTATATTGAATTCCCGCCCCTCATTTAGTCCACGAACGAAAAACTTAAACAAACCGGTTTCTTCGTCCTGATCCACCATCAGCGAAACGTTTTTTATATCATGATTCAAGTCGATTGTGCTCAGGCCGTGCGAGGTTTTCGCCCTGACCCCATCGGCTGTATTTTCCACTTCCACTAAATATTTTTTGAGCTGAGTTTCATTTTCCCAATTGATTTTACGGTCGCCGTTAAAATTGATTGGCACATTGAGAAATTCCTGTTTGTATCCATATTTTTCGCGGTTTTCTTCATCGATCAACTTATCCAATAACAAAACAATGGTTTCGACCAGGGATTCCAGTTCCGTGAAATTTTTTCTTTCTACGTTGAGTTTGATCAGCCCACTCAAAATACCCGCTGGGATATTGTTTTTAATCACTTGATCGAAACGTTCACGATATTGCAACAAATCGTGCACCAATTGCGTCAGACGACTCCCTTTGATAGCTTTATCATCGCCGGAACAGTAAAGTTCCAGTTTTTCTGTGCCTTTTTCTATCAAATGTTCAAACAACAGTTTTTCATCTTTGATGTAGTGTTCAGATTTACCCTTTTTCACTTTAAATAAGGGCGGTTGCGCAATATATAGATAACCTCTTTCGATCAGTTCCGGCATTTGGCGAAAGAAAAACGTCAGCAATAAGGTGCGGATATGCGCACCATCGACATCGGCATCGGTCATTAAAATGACTTTGTGGTAACGCAGGTTTTCTATTTTAAAATCCAACTGGCCGATGCCCGTACCCAGCGCGGTAATCAAGGTCCGAATTTCATCCGAACCGATCATTTTATCGTAGCGAGCTTTTTCAACGTTGAGAATTTTTCCTTTGAGCGGCAGGATCGCTTGATACTTTCTATCACGACCCATCTTGGCGGAACCTCCGGCAGAATCTCCTTCGACGATATAGAGTTCTGAAAGAGCTGGATCTTTTTCCGAACAGTCGGCAAGTTTGCCGGGCAAGGCGCTGACTTCCAAAGCATTTTTGCGACGCACCAGGTCTTTGGCTTTTTTCGCCGCTTCTCTTGCCAAGGCGGCGCTAATCGCTTTGGAAACGATGGCTTTTGCCAGCGCTGGCTGTTCTTCAAATATTTGTTTCATCTTATCGTAGACGATTTGGTCGACGATTCCCTTGATATCGGTATTTCCAAGTTTGCCTTTGGTTTGACCTTCAAATTGCGGTTCAGCAATTTTTACACTGAGGACAGCGATGAGCCCTTCCCTTACATCTTCACCTGTAAGGCTGGTGCCAACGTTTTTCAACATATTGTTTTGGACTGCGTAACTGTTGATAGTACGGGTTAGAGCTGTACGTAATCCAGACAGATGTGTACCACCGTCGCGGGTATTAACGTTGTTGACGAAGGTAAAAATTTCTTCAGCATAACTGTCGTTGTATTGCATTGCCAGTTCCAGATCACAATCATCACGCACGCGTTCGATGAAGATAGGTTTTGGATGCAATACTTTTTTCTTTTTACTCAAATGTTCAATGAAAGATACAATGCCGCCTTCGTATAAAAAAACGCTGTCTTTTCCATCACGTTCATCATGCAGATGAACTTTCAATCCTCGATTGAGAAAAGAAAGTTCTCGCAAACGATTTGCGAGGATATCAAAACTAAAAACGGTATCATCGAAAATTGTTGAATCCGGTTGGAAAAGTACTCGCGTTCCTGTCGCCTGAGTCTTACCGACAATCTCTAGCAAAGTCACAGGTTTGCCGCACTGATACTTTTGTGTGTAAATGGACCCGTTACGTTTGATCTCAAGAAAAAGGTCTTCAGACAAAGCGTTAACGACTGACACCCCGACTCCGTGCAAACCTGCTGACACTTTATAAGTGTCTTTATCAAATTTACCTCCTGCATGCAGAACAGTCATCACTACTTCCGCCGCAGAAATTTTTCTATCAGCATGCAGACCTACTGGAATTCCACGACCATTGTCCGCAACAGAAACACTGTTATCGAGATGAATGATGACATCGATTTCCGTACAAAACCCGGCGATAGCCTCATCGACACTATTATCCACCAACTCAAAAACAAGGTGGTGTAAACCACCCATGCCAGTTCCACCAATATACATGGCGGGACGTTTGCGGACAGCTTCTAGTCCTTCGAGGATCTTAATACTGCTGGAATCATAATCCTGTTGCTCCATGTGTTCATTTGGAGGCAAGGACTCTGTCGATTGATTCGTTGCAGTAGGATCGGTTGGCGGTGGTGGTGGTTCGGTTGATTGAGTCACGTATACTGTCTTAATTAAATAATATAAAAAGAGTTTATAAACCTAGTAGAAGCAGTAGGTCCTGTGGATATGTGGAAAAACGGCCTAAGTATAGGAATTTAAAGATAATCTATGATGAAGAACTTGTTATTAAAATTGCCCGGAATTCACATGCTGGGGGGATACTTTCAACTGTGCTTATTATACCTTATTTTGACCGAATTATTCACACATTTTTGTACAGATTATGAACAATTTATTCACTTTCAATTTTTTCTACCAGGTTTTGGATGACAGTTGACAACTCATTGTTTTCTTTGACAATTTTAGTTATCTTTTTGTGCGAGAACATGACCGTTGTATGGTCTTTGCCACCAAACTGCTTACCAATATCCGGAAGCGATGCTGTGGTGTATTCGCGGCATAGGTACATAGCTATTTGTCGGGGAATAGAGATATCACGTGAACGCCGCTTCGATTTGATGTCACTGACCTTAATATGGAAATTTAAAGCCACGGTTTTCATGATATTGGGGATGTTAAAATTCTTGGTTTTGTCAAAAGTGAACTCTTTCAGAACCTCTTTTGCTAGTTCCAGGCAGATCTTCTTTTGTGTGAAAGAAGAATAAGCAATAATGCGCAACAATAAGCCTTCTAACTCGCGAATATTGGATTTGATGTTGCTGGAAAGAAAAATAGCCACATCATGAGGCAAAGTTTTGCCGTGAAACTCAGCTTTTTTGTGCAAAATGGCGACTTTGGTTTCCAAATCAGGGAAATTGATGTCTGCTACCAAGCCTGATTCAAATCGGGAGCGGAGGCGATCCTCCATTTTGTGGATAGCTTTGGGGTATATATCGCTGGTAAGAATAACTTGCTTGTGGGATTCGTATAGTGCGTTGAAGGTATAAAAAAACTCTTCCTGGGTTCGTTCTTTACCGGCGATAAATTGAATATCATCGACTAAGAGTACGTCCAGGGGGCGATATCGCTGGCGGAAGGCAGGCATATCTTCCTTCTTAAGCGATTCAATGAGGTCCACGGTAAAACTTTCAGCAGAGAGGTATCGCACTCTCGCATCCCGATTATTCTTTACAATTTCATTACCAATAGCATGTAAAAGATGGGTTTTCCCCAGCCCAACGGAACCGTAAATGAATAACGGATTGTAAGCCATGGCCGGATTTCCGGCAACGGCTTTGGCTGCGGCATGAGCAAACTGATTGCTGGAACCTACAACAAAATTCGAAAACAAGTACTTGGGACTTAGAGTTCGGCAGGCTGGACTTTCGATTTTGCCGATCTCTATGCTTTCAACAGGCGCGTTACTATATTCTTTGGCCTGTTGTTTTGACTTTTCCTCACAATCAGGATCCACCAAAAACTGCACCTGAACTTTTTTTTCTGAAACGTTTTCCAGGGTTAACTCGATCAAGTCGAGATAATTCTCTGTCAGACATCTCTTATAAAAGTCATTGGGAACAGCAATCGTTATTGCACCGTTGTCTAAACTATGTGGATAGGTTGGCGTGAACCACGTTACGTAGTTCTCTGGTAAAATTTGTTGTTCAATTTTTACCAAACACCGATTCCATAGAGTCTCTTTGCTTTGCATTCAAAACTCGAAATAAGGTTTGTTTAAATGGAATACTTGCTGGGAGGAAAGTCAGGCGTCAATATATAAAATGTTTAGCGTGAAAGCAACTGCAAAATTGTAATTTATTCATTTTTTTTTGTAACGGTTTCTTAGATAGATCTATAACTTTGCGCTTAAGCGTATCTTTTGAATACTTTGCGCGAGCTTGGGTGTAAAACAAATTTATTTTTATTTCCCTCCATTCAATGCCCTGTTTCAGCCTTATCTGACAAGGGTTTCCGGGTGATTCACCCTTAAGCTCCCGCTATGGTCAGGGAGAAAGTCAATCACATTTTAAAAGTTATTTTTACACTCTTTATGAGAAAGCGGTTATCAAAATTTTGAATCTCATTCCAGCAAACTAAAGGGTTTAGCCTATTGAGGCCTTGCCCAGATTTGCAATTTGAGTCATGCCCGCCGCAATGCGCATTGGGGTTATCCAACCCCACAAAGGGCGGACCCTTCGGGGTTCGCCCTTCTCTTCTTTTATTTTTAAGGAGTTCGTGTGGGAGACTTGACGAAAAATTTTTCTCGCAATGAATTTTCTTGTGCTTGTGGTTGTGGACAAAGCTTAATTCAAATGCAATTGGTCGAAGCTCTGCAAAGAGCTAGAAATGAATTCGGATCGATCACTATCACTTCTGGTGTCCGATGTCCTGGACATAATCGAAAGGTAGGAGGACAACAATTTAGTTCACACTTAAACGGATGGGCGGCCGACCTACATTGTTTTCATAGCACTTACCGATTTAAATTGGTCGAAGCATTGCGAAGGGCAGGGTTTTCCAGGTTAGGTATTGCGCAATCTTTCGTTCATGTCGACTGCGATCCTAACAAAACCCCTGGGGTCATCTGGCTCTACGATTAAAAAAAACGGTGACCGGGCCAGCCCGGTAGAAAATGTTCTCACCTTTAGCTCTATAAAACTTATTGATTACAAAAGCCTCTCTATAAAATCATTGACTATTAAAAACAGGAGAACTTTATGTGAATTCTATTAAACCTGGATACAAAAGTACAGAAGCCTGGGCCAGTTTGTTGGCTTCCGTATTTGTGATGATCAACTTGCCGCCTGCGCAATCCTCGGTCATTGTTGCCGGTATATCCGGTCTATACACACTCGGTCGGTCCATCGTTAAAAGTTTCAATAATTAAACCTTCCAAAAGGTCATGAGAAATTTTGTTGGGCGACATTGCCATAATAGAATTCGCGGAGGAAAACGCTGAACAAACCCCTCCATCAATCCCGTTAACGCTTGAGAAATTTGCAAAAAAATACTTAGGGACGCATGTCACTGAAAAAGTTTCCAAGATGCACAAGGAGTTGTACCGGCATTACCAGAACCGGTTGAATAAGTCGGTTAAGAAAGGCCTCGGATTAAAACTAGCCTTTGCAGCTCCCAGGGGACATGCAAAATCCACTCTGACGACAATCATTCTGCCTTTATGGTGTGTGATTTACCAAAAGCGCAAATTCATCGCCATCATCTCCGATACTTCGGAGCAGGCGGAAGAGTTCCTGGAAATCATCAAAGATGAACTGCTGGGGAACAAATTGCTGGCTAAGGATTATCCGCAAATTTGTCAAAAGGGCTCGACTTGGAAAACGGGACGGATCATCACCAAAAACCGGATCAAAATCGTCTGCTGGGGCAAAGGCAAAAGTCTGCGCGGCGCACGTTTTGAACATACCCGGCCAGATTTGATCATTTGCGACGACCTGGAAAACGATTTCAATATTGAATCGCCTAACCAAAGGGAAAAAGATCGCAAATGGTTCAATAAAGCGGTGATGAAGCTCGGCACTAGATCGACCCTCGTCATCGTTATCGGCACTATTCTGCATTACGATTCCCTGCTCGCCAGGTTGCTCAAACAGCCCGGATGGTTTGGAAACAAATGGCAGGCGGTCATCAAATGGTCACAATCGCCACTTTGGGAACAATGGGAGCGTTTGTATAGCATCTCGGGTCCTGAAACGGAAAAACAGGCGGATGATTTTTTTCACCGCCATAAAAAGGTAATGCTACGCGACACGAAAGTTCTTTGGCCGAAGGTCGAGGATTATTACTACTTGATGAAAATGCGAATATCCGACGGACCGGCCTATTTCGATTCGGAAAAACAGAACGAGCCGGTGAATCCGGACGATTGCCTGTTCCGCGAGGAATGGTTTCATTACTGGGACGAACTTTTATCACAGCCGGATGCGATTTATTGCGCCGTCGACCCGTCTATGGGAAAGCGATCTGCACGATCCGATCCCTCGGCCATCATCATTGGAGCGGTTGGGCCGGACGGTAACATCGATATCCTGGAGGCAGATATTCAAAAACGTCACCCGGATGCCATTCTCGAAACAATATTGGATTACCACGAACAATATCAATTCACCCGCATCGTCATCGAAGAGGTGCAGTTTCAGGAATTATTCAAAGATCAAGTCATCAAGGAAGGAGCCAAACGCGGTTTGTACCCGCCGGTGGAAGGCATTCGGCCAAATATCGACAAGACCTTGCGTATCAGCAAACTGCAATCACAGATCAAAAACGGAATCATCCGATTCCATCGTTCGCAAAGAATGCTGTTGGATCAGCTGAAATATTTTCCCAAAGCCGATCACGATGACGGGCCTGATGCGCTGGAAATGTTGTTCACTTTAATCGCTTCCGCCAAACAAGGCCCAAGGATAAGGCGCTTGTTGTAAACAAGAATTAAATCCCGCCAACCCCCTTTTGACAAAGGGGGGAATCTTACACCTTTTAAAACAAAAATACCCATGTTCAATTGGTTTAAAAGTTTCCGTAAAAAGGAAAGCGCTATCAACCGTGCGCTCACATTATTCCTGCCCTTGGAGCAGGGGGTCTCGACCCCCACGGATTACGCTTCATTAGCGCGGGAAGGATTCTCACAGAATAGTGTTGTGTTCGCCTGTGTCAAAGAGATCGCAACCGCAGGAGCGAGCGTGCCATGGAAAATATTTCGCACCTCTTCCGACGGTTCTCGTAAGGAGTTGCTGGACCACCCTCTGCTCAAGTTGCTAGCGAACCCCAATCCCCTGCAGGGCCGATTCGAGTTTTTCGAATCGGTGCTGTCGTACCTGTACCTCTCGGGAAACACTTTTATTGAGACCGTCCATACCGGTCAATCGCAAACTCCCAGGGAATTGTATTCTCTGAGACCGGACCGCGTTCGGGTGATCCCGCATCCAGTGACTTTGGTGCAGGGTTACGAATACAGCGCGGGTGGTGAAAAGGTGCGCTTTCCGCGCGACCGGATTCTGCATATGAAAATGTTTCATCCTCTGGATGATTTCTATGGTCTTTCGCCTATTCAAGTTGCGGCCTTGGCTATCAACAAAATGAACGCCGCCGACCAATGGAATTCTGCGTTGTTACAAAACGCCGCGGTTCCATCTGGCGCTTTAGTTTCCAAGGAACGTCTCACCGAGGAACAATTTGATCGCCTAAGGCAGGAGATGCGCGACCAAATGCAAGGGGTTCGCAACGCTCGCGAACCTTTGTTGCTGGAGCAGGGTCTCGATTGGAAAGAGCTGTCGGTCAATCCAAAAGATATGGATTGGATAGAAGGAATGCGCATCAGCGCCACGCAGATTGCGCAAATCTACAACGTCCCGCCTGAACTGGTGGGGCTGCAACCGGCGACTTATCAAAATCGCAAAGAAGCCAGGAAAGCCTTGTACACCGAGGTGATCTGTCCGGCGTTGAATCGTTTACGCGATTCCTTAAACCATTGGTTGACGCCAAAATTCGGCGCTGACCTTTTCCTCGATTACAGCAAGGAAAATATCGAAGCCTTGTCGGAAGATGTCGACGCGCTATGGCGCAGAGCCCGAACGAGCGATTTCCTAACTATCAACGAAAAACGCCGCCTGGTGGGTTTCAACGACATCGAAGATGGGGATTCGCTGAAGTCATAACTTTAATCCGTCTTTGCAAGCCGCTGAAAGCTTTTCTCCCCCTTCTCCGAAGGGGGAGTTTTCAAAACCCTGAAGGAATACTTTCATCCGCCCCATTTATAAAAAGGGAAACTCAACTCTGTTTAGAAATTATTCAATAGGAAAATGTATGACTCAATTCAAAACTTTTAAATTCAAAATCGACCGTGTGGAAAACTCCGGCGAATTTTGCGGTTATGCCGCGATTTTCGACAATGTCGATTTAGGCGGCGACGTGGTAGACCGCGGCGCTTTCATCAACACTTTGGAAGCTACCCAGGGACGAGTGCCGATTCTAGACCATCACGACCCGAAAAAACATATCGGCTGGAACCTGGAAGCCAGGGAAGACGAACATGGTCTGTTTGTCTGCGGCCAGCTCAATCTGGAAGTGCAGTTAGCGCGTGAACGCCTCAGCTTAATGAAGCAAGCCTCCCAGGTTGGCGGACGGACGGGTTTGTCCATCGGCTTTCGCAGTATCAAGGAAATTCCTGATCAGCAACGTCCGGAAATTCGCCATTTGCAGGAATTGCAACTGATCGAATATAGCCTGGTGATTTTTCCCATGAACACCGAGGCAGGAGTCACCCATATCAAACGAGGAATCGATGACGACCCAACGGCCTGTGGCTGTTCGATTCCTATGGCGAACGAAACTTTAATCGTCAATACCCTCACCCAAATGATTCACGAAATGCAAACGTCTAATTAGGAGACAGCAATGGAACAACTGAAAAGTAAAATTGAAGAACTCGCCACGGCGCATCGGGAGTTTGTGCGTAAGAACGATCAGCGGTTGGTGGAAATCGAAGAGAAAGGCCGTAAGGATCCTCTCTTGGAACAACAGGTCGACCGTATCGCCCGGGACGTTCAGGAGTTAACCCAGGTGAAAAGCGGACTGGAACGAATCGAGACCCAACTCAATCGGCCAGGATTTGACTTTGCCCATTCTGACAGCCGTGATCCTGAGGCAGAAAACCGCAAGCTCGCAGTGTTGACTTACCTTAGAAAAGGTGAAGCCGCCATGAGCCCGGAGGAACGCAAGGTTTTGTCCGTTGACAGCGACCCCGATGGCGGGTATTGGGTCACGCCGCAAATGTCGGCACAAGTGATCAGCAAAGTGTATGAAACCTCGCCCATGCGCAATGTGGCGACTGTCGAAACCATCTCAACTGATGCGTTGGAAATTCCCGACGACGTTGACGAAGCAGATGCCGGCTGGACAAGCGAACGCGGAACCCGCACGGAAACTACCACGCCACAGACTGGAGTCCGGCGCATCCCAGTGCATGAACTGTATGCCATGCCCAAAGCAACACAGACGCTTTTGGACGATGCGAAGATCGATGTGGAATCCTGGCTGGCACGCAAGGTGGCCGATAAACTCAGTCGCCTGGAGAACGCCGCTTTTATCAATGGAACTGGATCCGGTCAGGCACGCGGCTTGTTGACTTATCCCGCAGGTACGACCAATCCGGGTCAGGTCCAGCAGATTAAATCCGAAAGTGCCTCGACACTCACGGCGGACGGGTTGCGGTCTTTGTTCTATTCGCTAAAGAGTTCATACATTAATAACGCCAATTGGTTGATGAGCCGCGCGACGCTCGAAGTGATTTCTAAATTAAAGGATTCGAGCAACCAGTATTTGTGGGAGCCATCCTTGCAGGCAGGCGAACCACAAACTTTGCTGAGTCATGGCATTGAACGGATGGAAGACATGCCTACGGTAGCGGCGAATTCTCTCTCGATCGCATTCGGTGATTTCCGCCAGGCATACACCATCGTGGACCGCATGGGACTCAGAGTACTTCGTGATCCCTTTAGCGCGAAACCGTTTGTCTTGTTCTACACTACCAAACGCATCGGTGGCGATGTGACGAATTTCGAAGCCTTCGTCATTCAAAAAACCGCCGCGTAAA
>SMVB01028929.1_pt1 | contig 20907 bp, 22 predicted proteins | sample 2456461 | NCBI WGS metagenome assembly SMVB01 (sample SAMN11095934, study PRJNA526329) | marine sediment metagenome | biome: Marine sediment; feature: Surficial sediment; material: Deep marine sediment; isolation source: Hadal surficial sediment | place: Pacific Ocean | collected 2014-05 | depth...
AGCCATGCGGGCCAAGTACGAAGACCGCGGTCTGGAGCGGCCCCGTTACCACGGCGACCTTCCGCAGGGCCATGACGGGAGGGGGCTGATGCTGCTCGGCATGCTCGGTGACGAGGTGCTGCCGCCGGAGGCATACGAGCAGATCAAGGCCGACGTGCTGTCACGAGTCCGGGGAACGGTGCAAGCCGACATCCTCAAGGAGGACCAGGCACAGAACACCAGCATCTTCTCCACGGAGTTCGGGCTGAGGATGCAGGGAGACATCCAGGAGTACTTCGACGCTCACCGGATACGAAACTTCTACTCGATGTCGATCTCCGGCTACCACATGGCAGAAGCCGGGGCCAACCCGATCACCCAGCTGGCGTTCACGCTGGCCAATGGCTTCACCTTCGTTGAGTACTTCCTTTCCCGCGATATGCCGATCGACTCGTTCGCTCCGAACCTGTCGTTCTTCTTCTCCAACGGCGTCGACGCCGAGTATGCGGTGATCGGGAGGGTGTCGAGGAGGATCTGGGCGAAGGCGATGCGCGACCGCTACGGCGCCGACGAACGGTCGCAGAAGCTCAAGTACCACATCCAGACCTCTGGCCGGTCGTTGCACGCCCAAGAGATCTCGTTCAACGACATCAGAACCACCCTCCAGGCCCTGTACGCGGTGTACGACAACGCCAACTCGCTACACACCAACGCCTACGACGAGGCGGTCACCACCCCCACAGAGGAATCGGTTCGGAGGGCGATGGCGATCCAACTCGTCGTCAACCGCGAGCTCGGGCTGACCAAGAACGAGAACCCATTGCAGGGCAGCTTCATCATCGAAATGCTCACCGACCTCGTCGAGGAGGCGGTGCTCGCCGAGTTCGATCGGCTGACCGACCGCGGCGGGGTGCTCGGGGCCATGGAGCGCATGTACCAAAGGTCGAAGATCCAGGAGGAGTCGCTGCTGTACGAGCGCATGAAGATGTCGGGTGAGCTTCCCCTCATCGGGGTCAACACGTTCCTGTCGCCGGAGGGTTCACCGTTTGTCATTCCAGACACGATCATCCGCTCGACTGACCAGGACAAGCAGCGTCTGATCGAGGCGGTGCACGCCTTCCAGCAGCGCAACGCCAAGGAAGCCGAGGCAGCACTCGACCAGCTGCAAAAGACGGCTCTCGAAGGCGCCAACACCTTCGAAGCGTTGATGGACGCCACCAAGGTGGCGTCGCTGGGCCAGCTTTCCCACGCCCTGTACGCCGTCGGGGGCCGGTACCGGCGGAACATGTAGATCCGAAGGGGCCCGTTGGCCGCTCGGTAGGCTCCATCTGATGGCTTGGACCGAAATCTTCCCGGTGCCCTCGACTGGTTCGTCAACCTCGGGGCGCGCGCAGACGACACCCAGCAGGAAAAGGCACAGAAGACGACCCTGGTTGTGATTGTCGGCGTGACGACGCCGATCGTGTTGCTGTGGTCGGTGGTCTACGGCTATCTGGGGCTGCCGCAAGCGGCGGTGATACCACTGATATACGCCGTGGTCTCCACGGCCGGTCTCGTGCTTGTCGCTCGGAGAAAGCGCACCGACTTTCTTCGGAGCTCGCAAATGGTGATGTTCCTGGCTCTTCCCTTCCTGCTGCAGTGGAGTCTCGGCGGTTTTGCCAACGGAAGTGCCGTCGCCATGTGGGCGATGGGGGCTCCGTTGATGGCCAACGTCGTCGGTGCGTATCTGTGGCCTTTGATGGCAGCGTTCGCCGGCCTGTCCGTCTTCTCCGGCTTGATCGATAGCTCGCTGGCCGCCAACGCACCGGAGCTACCCGAGGGAGTGTTCACCGCGTTCTTCGTGCTCAACTTCCTCGGGATTGCCTTCGTCACCTTCGTCTCTCTGCGTTTCTTCATCGGCGAGCGGGAGAGAGCGCGCATCGCCCTCGACGAGCAGACCCGGCTGCTCGCGGTGGAGCAGGAGAAGTCGGAGCGGCTGCTGCTCAACGTCCTGCCCGCGGCGATCGCGCAACGACTCAAGCGAGGGGAGGAGCCCATCGCCGATCGCATCCCGGAGGTGACGGTGGTGGTGGCGGACATCGTGGGATTCACTCCGATGTCCGAGCAGGTGGCGCCCACCGACGTGGTCCACCTGCTCAATGAGCTGTTCTCCAAGTTCGACGACCTCACCGACGAGCTTGGCCTCGAGAAGCTGAAGACCATCGGCGATGCCTACCAGGCCATGGGAGGGTTACCTGGCACGGATCCCGACCACACCGCGGCCATTGCCGACCTGGCGCTCGCCATGGGTGCCGAAGCCGATCAGCACACCGTCCCCGGCTTTGGGCGCCTTCAGCTGCGGATCGGGATCGACGTCGGACCGGTTGTGGCTGGGGTCATCGGCAAGCGAAAGTTCAGCTACGAGATCTGGGGAGACACGATCAACACCGCCAGCCGAATGGAGTCGCACGGCGTTCCCGGACACATCCAGGTCACCGAACACGTCTACGAGAAGCTGCGCGACCGCTACCTGTTCGAACCCCGCGGCGTCATTCCCGTAAAGGGCAAGGGCGACATGCCGACCTATTTCCTCCGGGGGCGGCTACCGGATCCACCAACCGCGGTGCCTGGGTCAGAGCAGGCATCGACCAGCACACCGATCGGGTAGTTCAGCTCCCCGCGCCGCTCGGTGAGAGGTTTGGGCTCGCTACGCTCGACTTGGTGCGACGGAGCCTGATCGCTGTTGCCATGTTTGCCTTGGTGGCTGCCGCCTGCGGCGTCGAAGATGCCCCCGTCTCTTCGTCGGCGGACGTCCCGACGGCAACCTCGCCGGGAGCTTCCACTTCAACCGATGCAGCCGAGCCCGTCGTGCTGCTCTCCGGGTCGTTCGAGGTTCCTGCGGCGGATGGGTTCGGAGATCCCGGGTTTCATGAGCCATTCACCCTCACCGGGACCGTCCCAGGATCCGCCGCCGGTAGGTCCGGCGAAGTGGTGGTCAGGCTGTTCGATGCCGGCCGCCCAGACCAGACGTGCGATCGCGACCATCCTCTGTCGGGCTGCGCCACCATCGATTGGTCCGACTTCGAGAACCGGCCGGGCGTGCCGGACGGCGGGGTCTTCGACAATCGTCTCAGCATCGCGTCTACCTCCGGACTCATCGATCTGTACCTGTCCGAGGGTCGTGGGCTCGCAGCAACGCCCGATCAGTATTCCCCGACCTGACCGCACACGGCGGTGGGCGGGTCCGCCCAGGAATGGCAAGCCAGAATCGACGAGGGCCTCGTTGCCGGTTCCCCGATCGAGCTGCGCCTGGTGATGACCAAGTTCCGCGGTGACGCCGCGACCATCGGCTACGAGGTCGTGATCCGCACCGGCTAGCACTGAAACCCACCGCCCACCGCCCTGAACCCAGGGTTCACAGGGCGATATATGTGCCTGGGAGCCCTGGGTTCGCAGACGCGCAATAACCTCCCGCCCATGGATCTCGATGCCATCAATAGGCGGATCGCCGAGGTCCACCGCGACAGGAAGTGGATCCTGACGCCGGATGTCGCAGTCTCGGCCACGCCCATGGTGGAGGAGCTCCGAGAGTGGGGGGCCGGGCCGCTGATGGTGGTGGCGGTGAGAGAGGGGGTTGGCGAGCTGCCCGAGGTCGAACGAATCCACTACACGCATGCCGGCGGCGACACGGTCATGGAGGGAATCCGCGCCTTTGTCGAGTCGATCGAACACCCTTCGCGAGAACTGCTCGCTGCCGTGGACGCTTTCGACCCCGATGCCAAGGCGAAGATCCTCCGCACGGGTTTCAGCCGCGAGCCCGAGCTGTTCGGGAGAGCCGTCTACGGCGGTAGGCCTGCGGCGTGGGCAGCGCTCGAGGACAAGATGATCATCGACGAGCTGTGTGACACCGCGGGGATCACCAGGGCGCCCTCGGAGATCGTGCCGGTCGCCGATGCTCCCGACGCCGCGAAGCGCCTTGCCGGGGAGCTCGGCACCGTCTGGGTCGCCGATAACAGCGAGGGCTGGCACGGCGGAGGGGAGTATGTGAAGTGGGTACGTGGCGCCGCCGATGTCCAGCCGGCGGTCGAGTGGCTCTCCGCGCACGCCGCGACGGTGCGGGTGATGCCCTTCCTCGACGGGATCCCGTGTTCGATACACGGGTTCAACACCCAAGACGGTACCGCCGTCTTTCTCCCGGTCGAGTTGATCATCTTCCGCCACGCCGAGGCACCGGAGTTCGTCTATGCGCGAGCGGCGAACTTCTGGAACCCGCCCCGCACCATGCGGGACCAGATGCGTCGGGCGGCACGGGACATGGGTGCGCTGCTCTACCAGCGGGTCGGCTATCTCGGCGGGTTCGGCATCGACGGTGTAGCGACTCGAGACGGGTTCCGCCCCACCGAGCTGAATCCTCGGATCTCGGTCGGCCACTGGATCCAGGCAAGAGCAGCCGACGTACCGCTCGCCGGCATGGAGCGGCTGTTGCTTGCCGGTGACCTCGACGTGGCCGCCGCCGAGCTCGAGGAGGTGGTGGTGTCGGTCGTCGAAACGACGCGGGGTGGAGGCACGTTGTACCTGCTCGCCGGAGAGTATGACACGGCCGAGACCGGCGTCGTGTTCACGGGTAGGGGGGCGGTAGCGGTCGACGCCGACGAGCCAAACGACGCCACCATGCAGATCGGCCCCGGCGCCTACGGCTCCATCATCATCATGCGCCTCGACCCGGAGCGGAATCCGGTCGGCCCGTCGATGGCACCGCGAGCGCTGGACGCTATCGCCCTCGCCGGCGAGCTGTGGGACATAGAGGTTCCTCCACTAGAGCCCGCACCTGACTTCTTGTCAGAGCACGGCTTGGAGCAGCCATAGCGCACCCATTCCGGTGACGATGGTGGCCGCCACGCTCCTGGTGCGCCACGCCACCGCCAGCGCGATCACGGTGGCCAATGCGCGCGGGTTCGCTCCCGGTGCGAGGACGAGATCTCCCTGCTGCAGAAGCACCGCAGGGGCGACGAGGGCGGCGAACACGGCAGGGGGGACGTAACGGAGCGGCAGCAGCGCCCATTCGGGAACCGCGCGCTCGCCGACGAACCCGATAAGCGAAAAGCGGAGCAAGTAGGTGCCAATCCCGATGATGAGGATGGCCACGGCCGCGCTCATCGCATGATCCTGTGTGCCAGCACGCCGGCGGCGACGCCGCTCAGCGCGCCGATGATGAGGCCGAGCCCGTAAGGAGCCGGGGCGGCGATCACGGCGATTCCGCCACCGACGATGGCGGCGACGAACTCGGGCCGACTGTGCACCGTCAGCACCAGCAATGCCACGAACACCAGCGGGATGGCGAACTCGAGCGACAACGATTGCGGCAGTTGCCCCCCGACAACGATGCCGGTCAGGGTGGCGAGCTGCCACGACCCCCACAGGGTGAGGGCGGCTCCGGTGAAGAACCGCCGCTTGTACGCCGGATCGGTGACTTCCTGGTATCGAACGATCGACACCGCAAACGCCTGGTCGGTCAGCACATAGGGGAGGGCATATCGCGCCCAGCGCGGGAATTCGCTGAAGTGTGGAGCCAGCGCCGCGCTGTACATCACATGTCTGGAGCCGATGACAAGCGCGGTGGCGATCACCACTGCTGCCAGCGCTCCTTCATCGAGGAGCTGGATGGTGGCCAGCTGGGCTGCCCCGCCGAAGATGATGATCGAGGTTGCATATCCGAGCGCAGGCCCGATCGAGGAATCAGCGGCGATGATGCCGAGCACCAGCCCGAAGGGAACGACGCCGATCAGCAGCGGTGACACTGCCTTGGTCCCGTCGACAAACCCTTCCCTCAACTGCATCAGCGGAACCTTCTTGGGGTTGGGGCACGATAACGAGTCGCAAGTCGCAAGTCGCAAGTCGACTGGGAGCGAGCGCAGCGAGCGACTCCTACGGCAAGTCCAGCTCGATGACGACGCCGTTGCCGTCTGCACCGTCGGCGACGACGCGAAGCTCGACGGTCCCCGATGGCCCGTCGGAGATCGTCATGGCAAAGGCGCGCCACACGTACTGCTCGGTCGCGGTCGACACCGACCGGGACACGGCCACCCCGCTCCCGTCGCTCAGCGTCACGGAAACCGCTTCTATGCCGGGAGCGGCGTACCCGACCACCTGGACAGGGTACAGACCGGGCCCAGGGAGGGGACTGGCAACCACCAGCCCATCTCCGGTGTCCGGTGCGCTCCCGAGCGGGTCGTCAGATATCGGTCGCAGATCGACGACGAGCCGCGAAGGGGAGGAGGTGGTGAACGCCCGCGCCGCGGCGCGCGCGGCAAGGTGCACGTCGACTACCAGGCCGTCCTCGATGCCCTCGACAACGTAGATCCGGTCGACCAGGGACCCGGTGATGACGCTGTCGCCGATGGCAGACGCCTCTACCTCGTCGGGCAGCGAGATGCGCACGATGCCGGAATCCGGCGCAACGGTCACCCCGACCGGGCCGAGGCGTGTGGCCGGTGATCCGCCGTCGGCGAGGAACTCGATCACGATCCGCTCGCACTCCTCCTCCCCCTGCCAACGGATTCCACCGATCGTGGTGGCGTCAGGCCGCGGGCTGTCCAGAGCGGCGGCGATGCCTTGCGCGGCGAAGGGGAGGGCACCGGCGAGACAGTCCGGTACCGCGGCCGGTGCAACGGTTGTCGACGTCGGTACCGGGGCGGTCGTTGTCGGCGAGTCGGCCGGCTGTGACGGGGTGCATGCGGTCAAGGCGACCGTGACGACCACTACGGCGGGGGCCCAACTCATGGCGGCGAGCCTACCGGTGCAAGGGTTTTCGCGGTCTTTCTTGCGACGCGCCGACCGACGAAGACGGCGCCACCGAGCCTGACTTTGCCATCGACGTCGAGGAAGACGTCACCGAGATGCCGGGAGTGTGATAGCTTCGCTCGATGTCCTACCCGGCACCAGAGCCCGACTACGCCCTACGCCTCCTCGACGGCGATTTGCCTGCCGAACCTCTGTTCGCTGAAGCAAGCCGCCTCCGCGACGAAGGCAAGGGAAGAACCGTCACCTTCAGCAAGAAAGTATTCGTCCCGCTGACGACCTTGTGCCGGGACACCTGCACCTATTGCACCTTCGCCAAGCCGCCCGGCGCGGGTGGCGAGTACCTCACCCCGGAGAACGTCATGGCGATCGTTGCCGCCGGTGAGTCCCATGGCTGCACCGAGGCGCTGTTCACGCTTGGCGACCAGCCGGAGAAACGTTGGGAGGCGGCCCGCAACTTCCTCGCCGACCGTGGTCACGACACAACCCTCGACTACGTCCAGGCGATGACCGAACGGGTAGTTGCCGAAACCGCGGTGTTCCCACACGCCAACCCCGGGCTCATGAGCGAGGACGCCCTGCGGGCACTGCGACCATCCAATCCGTCGATGGGGCTCATGCTGGAGAACTCGTCGCCACGGCTCATGGAGCCGGGCATGCCACATCACAACTGTCCGGACAAGGAGCCGTCCGCTCGGATCGCTACCATCGTGGCGGCGGGAAGGGCGAAGGTGCCTTTCACCACCGGGATCCTGGTCGGGATCGGAGAGACGCCCGCCGAGGTCGTGGACAGCCTGTTCGTGCTCGAAGAGCTCAACAGGCGCTTGGGGAACATCCAGGAGATCATCGTCCAGAACTTCCAGCCGAAGGCCGACACCCTGATGCGGAACGACCCGGCGCCGAGCGTCGAGTACTTCGCCAGGGTGGTGGCGGTTGCCAGGTGGATCTTCGGGCCGGAGATGAACCTCCAGGTGCCACCCAACCTGACCGCCGACTTCGGCATCTACCTCGACGCCGGCATCAACGACTGGGGCGGGGTTTCACCCCTCACCATCGACTGGGTGAACCCGGAGGCGCCTTGGCCGCATCTCGACCAGCTCGAGTCGGCGACCCAGGCGAGAGGGTTTGAGCTGAAGCAGCGCCTCCCTGTGTATCCGGAGTTCATCACCGAGGAGTGGATCGATCCCGGTCTCATCGAACAAGTGCGCTCGGCTGCGGACGCCGACGGGTACGCCGCCACGACAGAGCGGGCATCTGTATGACCACCGTCACCTTCCTACGACTGCGACCGGCCGAGCACCCTTCAGAGAAGTGGGCTGCGGCGCGGCACCGCGAAGGTTCGACCACGGTGGAGGTAGACGACCTCACCGATGCCGACCGCAGCTCCGTCCTCGCCGGCGGCCTGCTACCGGTGACGGCCGGCACCGGTGGGTCGACACCGGTCGGCTATGTCGCCGAGCCGGCGGACGCCATGGAACTGTTGTCCGAGGGGGTTCCTGGCTGGCGAATAACCGTTGCCGCCACCGACGACCGAGAAGCCACCCTCGATGCGCTTGCCAGAACCGAGGCCGCATATCTACGAGTAGGACGGAGCCGCGTCGCATGGGGGGTCGAGTTGGCGATTCTTCCCGGTATCGACACCAGTGTCTCCGTGTTCGTCGACACGGTCGAGGACGCGGTTGTCGCGGCCGACGCCGGAGCCACCGACCTGCTGCTTCGTGCCTGGGACACCGAATCGCTGGCCGAGCTTCGCGATGCGCTCGCTGGCTACTCGTTCGTGGAGCGGACCGCGCTGCCGCCGGGCGTTCCCATCGACGAGGCTCGGGAGCGGCTGGATCGGGACCTGTTCAAAGCGTGGCTCGACCAGATCGACGGCGCAGGAACCGCCAGGCCACGTACCGAATGGGCACCGGGCAAGGACCTTCCAAGCCCTCACCCACCGGCACGGTTCTCCAACCAGTGGCCCGATGCTGGATGGCTCAATGCGACGAGCCAGGGGATCGAGGGCGCCTCCCAGGAGGTTCGCCTCATCCTGGAGCGGTCGCTCGACGGCGCCAGGCCGACTCGGGACGAGCTGGAGCGACTGTTCCTGACCCGCGGCGCCGAGGTCGACGCCATCGCCAGCGTCGCCGATACTCTGCGGCAACGCACCAACGGCGACACGGTCACCTACGTCGTCAACCGCAACATCAACTACACCAACCAGTGTTACTTCAAGTGTGGGTTTTGCGCCTTCTCCAAGGGCCCACGGTCGCTCAACCTGCGCGAGGACCCGTACCTGCTGACGATCCCCCAGGTGGTCGAGCGATCCGTCGAGGCATGGGGCCGGGGAGCAACCGAGGTGTGCCTCCAGGGAGGCATCCACCCCGAGTTCACCGGTGAGTTCTACGTGACCGTGGTCGAGGCGATCAAAGCGGCGCTGCCGGACATGCACATCCACGGTTTCACACCGCTCGAGGTGTGGCAGGGTGCCGACACACTGGGGATGCCGGTGCGCGATTTCCTGATCATGCTGCGCGACGCAGGGCTGGGCACCCTCCCTGGAACCGCGGCCGAAATCCTCGACGACAGGGTGCGCGCCCACCTGTGCCCCGACAAGATCCGGACGTCGGAATGGGCGGAGGTGATGCTCACCGCTCATGAGCTCGGGCTGCGTTCGACGTCCACCATCATGTTCGGCCACATCGACGACGCCGCATCCTGGGCCAACCACCTCGAAGTGTTGCGAACGATCCAGGAGCGGACAGGAGGCTTCACCGAAATCGTGCCGCTTCCCTTCGTGCACATGGGTGCCCCGATCTATCTTCGTGGCAGGTCGCGGCCCGGCCCCACCTGGGACGAGATCGTGCTCATCCATGCGGTGTCTCGGATCGCCGTGGACGGCCTGATCGAGAACATCCAGGGGTCGTGGGTCAAGCTCGGGCTGGACGGTGGAGCCAAGCTGCTCGATGCCGGGTGCAACGACCTGGGGGGGACGCTGATGGGCGAGCTCATCTCGGCCGCCGCCGGCGCGTCGCACGGTACCGAGACCGCGCCTGAGGACTTCGAGGCGGCAATCAGATCCGTCGGCCGCGTACCGCAGCAACGCTCGACGTTGTACGCACCGGTCGAGGCCAGGACGCTCGGCTGACGCCCGTCCACGTCTACCCTTCGCCCATGGCGGTCCCATCGTTGCAAACGAGAGATGCGCTTCTGGAGGCGGCGAAGCACCTGTTCGCTGAGTTCGGATATGCCAGGACCTCGCACGCCGACATCTCTGCCGAGGCCAAGATCGGACGCACCACGTTTTACGAGCACTTCGCCTCCAAAGAGGATCTGCTCGTCCAGCTGGTCGAACGCGACCTGCCGGCCCTGATCGACGAGATCCTGGACTCCGTCGCCTCCGATCTCCCCCCCGATGTCCGGATGCGCGAGCTCACCATTCGCTTTGTCGAGTTCGTCGGAACCGACCACCTCGGCCTCATCCTCCACACCGAGGTGCCGCGGCTGTCGCTCGATTCTCAGGTTTCCATCGCCGCCACCCACCGCAGGTTGTCGAGCGAGATCATGGAGATCTACCGGGAAGGGATCGATGCCGGCGTCTTCGTCGATCTCGATCCGAGGCTCGCCGGTCGGCTCATCCAGGAGACGATGATGTGTGGCGGAAAAGTCGTCATGGAGTTCGAAGATCCCAAACAACATGTGCACCCCATCGCCGAAGCGACTGCTGGTTTCCTAGTCGGTGGGCTGGGTCGATAGCCTCAACGACGATGAGGATCAACGTCGTCACCATCTTCCCCGAATACTTCGCCTCGCCGCTGGCGGCCAGCCTGGTAGGCAGGGCCCAGGTCGACGGTCTGCTCGATATCGTCCTCCACGATCTCCGCCAGCATGGCAAGGGGACCCATCGTCAGGTCGACGATGCACCGTTCGGCGGTGGAGCCGGGATGGTGATGATGATCGAGCCGCTCGCCGACGCTCTCGACCCACTGGAGTCCAGCCACCGGGTGCTGCTTGCCCCTGCAGGAAAGCCGCTCGAGCAAGGGACACTCGACCGGTGGGCGGCGCTCGATGAGCTCACCCTGGTGTGCGGCCGCTACGAGGGCATTGACGAGCGGGTGGCCGAGCACCTCATAGATGAGGAAGTCTCAATCGGCGATTACGTCCTCCTCGGTGGCGAGGTGGCCGCCCTCGCCATCATCGAGGGAGTGACCCGACTGTTGCCAGGTGTCGTTGGCAACCCGGAGTCGGTCATGAGCGAAAGCTTCCGCGACGGGCTGCTCGAAGAGCCCCATTACACCCGCCCTGCTGAGTTCCGGGGGTGGGTGGTGCCAGAGGTACTGCTGTCCGGAGACCACGGCAAGGTCGACGAGTGGCGGGCGGAACAACGGGAGAAGCGGACGAGGGAGCGTAGGCCGGATCTGATTGAAGACTGAGTTGCCAGTTCCCAGTTTCCAGTTGGCCGGTGGCCGGTGGCCGGTGACTGATGACTGATGACTTCGTTCCTCTTTCCGCTACCATTGCCGCTCGCTTCCCCCCTTTTGGAGGATCCCGTGAATACGCTCGATGACATCGAGGCCGCGCAGCTGCGCGACGACATCCCGGATTTCAGTCCCGGTGACACCGTTCGCGTCGACGTTCGCGTTGCCGAGGGCGGCAGGGAGCGAACGCAGGCCTTCGAGGGGGTGGTCATCGCCCGTAAGGGCGGCGGTATTCGGGAGACGTTCACCGTGCGCAAGATCAGTTTCGGTGTTGGCGTGGAGCGCATCTTCCCTGTGCACGCCCCGATCATCGACAAGATCGAGGTCCTCAGGCGCGGCGACGTGAGGCGCGCCAAGCTGTACTTCCTTCGCGATCGGGTGGGCAAGGCAACTCGCATCAAGGAGAAGCGGGACTGACCGAGCCCGGCCGCCCGCACGCCTCGCCCTCAGACGTGATGGATGCTGAATCCCTGGCCGACGGTGTTGCCCACCTCGCCGAGATCGAGCCCGCCTTCGCTGCCCTCAGGGATCGGAACGGAATACCACCGTTGTGGGAGCGAGATCCAGGGTTCGCCACCATGGTGCGGTTCATATTGGAACAGCAGGTATCGCTTGCCTCCGCTGACGCCGCGTATGCACGTCTCGATGAAGCGATAGAGGTGGTGTCGCCAGCGGCGTTCCTCACACTCGGCGACGAGCAGCTCCGCGAGATCGGTTTCTCGCGACAGAAGGCCGAGTACGCCCGCGGCCTTGCCGACGGGCTCATCGAAGGTTCGATCGCCCTCGACGGGTTCGGTGCGCAGCCGGACGATGAGGTGACCGCGGCGCTCGAGGCGATCCGCGGTGTCGGGCCCTGGACGGCGAGCTGCTATCTGCTTTTCGTGCTTCGCCGCCCCGACGCTTGGCCATCGGGCGACCGGGCACTCTACGTGTCGATGGCGAGCGTCTTCGACCTTGGTGAAGTCCCCGAACGCAAAGCAGCAGATGCCGTCGCCGCACAGTGGAGTCCGTATCGGGGGGTGGCCGCCCGGATGTTGTGGCACGACTACCTCGGCGGTGATCCGGTTCGCCCGGCCCTCCAGTAGGGTGCCCGGCGTGACCGGTCCCGACACCGACGAAACCGCGCCGGACCTTCCAGACGGCGATCAGCCCGAGATTCCAGAGAAGAAGAAGCACGCGCTTCCGTTCTGGGTTGAGCTGCCGTTGCTGGTGCTCGCCGCTCTGATGGTGGCGGTCGTTATCAAGACCTTTCTCATCCAGGCGTTCTATATCCCGTCTGCGTCGATGGAGAGCACGCTTCAACTCAACGACCGGGTGATGGTCAACAAGCTGGCCTATCAGTTCGGCGACCTACAGCGCGGCGACATCGTGGTGTTCGATGACCCGCGTGGTACTGCGCAACCGCAGGAGTCGTTGTTCGAGTCGATACGGCGAAACCTCGGAGAGTCGGTCGGGATCTCGGTGCCCCGCTCCGAGTTCATCAAACGGATCATCGGCCGTCCCGGCGAGCGCATCGAGATCCGAGACAATCAGGTCCTCATAGACGGCCAGCCGATCGATGAGCCGTATCTCAAGCCCGGATCGGCGATGGCGGATATGGATCCTCTGATCGTCCCAGAAGGCGAAATGTTCGTGATGGGGGACAATCGCAGCAGGAGCCAGGACAGCCGGGTCTTCGGGACGGTGCCCATCGACACCATTGTTGGAAAGGCGTTCGTGATCATGTGGCCGGCAGATCGATGGTCGTGGCTGTGACCAGAGCCTCGGCGAAGCTGAGCCGGGGCCTGGTGCCCTTCGTTGTACGCCGCGTTAGGCCTCGACGGCCGGGTAGCATCGCCAGCCTACTGGCACGGGAGGCATCGGCTGATGGGTGACGAGGACCTCGAGCGGTTCGAGACCGATGTCGAGTTGCAGATCTACCGCGAGTACCGCGACGTGCTCCCCATGTTCCGCTACGTCGTCGAGACCGAACGCCGCTTCTACCTGGCGAACGAGGTCGACATGACCACCAAGACTCTCAACGGAGCCGTGTTCTTCGAGCTCGAGCTCAAGGACGCCTGGGTGTGGGACATGTACCGGCCGGCCCGGTTCGTCAAGCGGGTCAGGGTGACCACCTTCCGCGACGTCAACATCGAAGAGGTCGACGTCCCGTCCGATCTGAGCTGAGCAAGTCGCTAGTCGTTTCTCCTACTTTGGGTGTCGTGTTTCGCGACTGTGCGACAGTTGGGGGCTCTGCTCCGTCGCGATCTGGCAACTCGGAACTTGGAACTCGGACTTGCGACTCTGGCAACCGGCAACTTGGAACTGGTAACGGACTACTTTTCCTTCTCATGGGGCTCAACCCGTTTCGCGAGCATGACCGCACGACGTTCGACGTCGTCGTTGTCGCGCTTTTCTTCATCATCACAGCCGTGGTCGTCGGGTGGGCTTTTCTCGGATGACGTTTGGTCCCGAGCTCGTTGAGCCGGTCCAGCCGTACCAGGCACGCAACACCTATCTGTGCCCCGGCTGTGAACAGAGGATCGAAGCGGGAACCGGTCACCTCGTCGTCGTCCCCGAGGAGGACCCCGATCTGCGTCGCCACTGGCACCATGGCTGTTGGTACAAGGAGCTACGCCGTCGCGGTGTCCTACCCAACGTCGGATAACCACCGCACCCTTGCCCCTGTCGCGTCGAAGACGACCGTGATCAGATCGACGCGGGTTGCCCCTACCGCACCGGCAGCCCGGCGCACGCGCTGTTCCTTGAGGTGATCGAAGTTCTCCTCTGGTCGGTCCTGTTCGTGTCGGGCGGTCTTCACCTCAACGGCGACCCGCCGCCCGTCCACCGAAACCAGCAGATCGATCTCGTCGCGCCCAACCCGAACGTTCCGGTCGACCACAACGGCACCTCTTCTCTCGAGGAAGGCGGCGGCGATGTCTTCGCCAATTTTGCCAAGTGCCATGCGACCGGGTTCCACCCGAACATCCTCCCAGCCGACAGTGACACGAACTTGCGTCTTGCGTCTTGCGACTTGCGACTTGTAGCTTCTCGCCCATGGGTTTTGTGGAGATAGAGGACCGTGATTCGGTGCGCTGGATGACGATGTCGGCGCCGGCGACCAAGAATGCGGTTCCGAGGACCGGATGGGACGAGCTCGCCGACGCCTTCGACGCCTTCGACGCCTCCGAGCAACGGGCGCTGGTCCTCATCGGAGAGGGCGAAGACTTCTGTGCAGGGGCCGATCTGGGTGGCGACCTGTCCGCCAGCGCCTCGGCGGCGTCGAACGTTGAGTGGATGCGGGGGCCAAACCGCGCCGCCACTGCGTTGCATCGCCTGTCCAAGCCGACCGTTGCCGCTGTCGATGGCGTCGCCGTCGGCGCCGGGATGAACCTGGCCATCGGCTGTGACATCGTGGTCGCTACCACCCGGGTTCGCTTCTCCGAGATCTTCGTGCGTCGCGGCCTCACCGTTGACTTTGGCGGCTCCTGGTTGCTGCCACGGATCGTCGGTCTGGCCAAGGCCAGGGAGTTGGCGCTGACCGGCCGCATCGTCGACGCCGCCGAAGCCGAAGCGATCGGGCTCGCCGCCAGGGTCGTTGAGCCCGACGACCTCGAAGAAGCGGCATCCGAGATCGCCGAGGCGCTCGCCGCAGGATCGCCGCTCGCCCAGCGCTTCATCAAGGTCGCCATGGACCGCTCGTGGACGATGACCTTCGAACAGGCGCTGGCCTTCGAGGAGCAGGCCCAGGCCATCCTGCTCGGATCGGACGACCTCGTCGAAGGGGCGGCCGCCTTCTTCGAGGGTCGGCCTCCGGAGTTCCACGGTCGGTGACTGCGGAACTTCCCGTTGCCGAATTCGGTTGAACGAGACGATGAAACCCGCAGTCGTCGTGATCGCATTCCTCGGAGTCGCAGTAACGCTCGTCATCATCGGTGTGATGTCGTCGACAGACGACGAGCCGACTTCGGCACCGACCACCACGACAGCGGTACCGACCACCACCACGGTCGTAACCGCCGCCGAGGCTGCGGCCACCGCCCAGATCCTTGCCCAGGCCAGCGACGTCCTTGGCTCTGCGACCAGGGGGTCGGTCACCGCACTCGCCGTCGCCATGGGCGCGAGCGGCGATCCGGCGTGGGTTCCCTATCTGATCGACATGCTGCGGATCTACGGTGCGGGGGGAGTGGTAGAGCCGATCGCGGCCAGCCTCGCCAGCCTCACCGGCGAGCCCATACCCGAGGACATCAGGCTGATCTACAGCACCTACGGGCGGTGGATGCACCGCGAGGAACCAATACCGGCTGACCTGGCGAGCGGCGGGCAGGAATACATCGCCTGGAAGAGCCTGCTCTACTCGCAGGTGGACCTGGCGTTCGCCGAGCTCATCCTCCAGATCGACGACCCCATCCTGGCTTCACAGATCCAATGGGGCGGGGTGCGCCGCGGCGGGATCCCCGAGCTCAACGCCCCGGCCACGGTCTCGGTTGCCCAAGCCGACTGGATGATCGACGATGAGCTCACCTTCGGGGCCGTCGTCAACGGTGAGGTTCGTGCCTACCCGCATCGGATCCTCGACCACCACGAGCTGGCAAACGACACCCTCGGCGGCGAGCCGGTCGCTCTCGCCAACTGCACGCTGTGCCGCACCGGGATCCTCTTCTCCCGTCGGGTTGGTGACCGGATCCTCATCTTCCAGAGTTCGGGGCTGCTGTGGAACTCGAACAAGGTGATGGTCGATATCGAGACCGACACCCTGTGGAACCAGCTCACCGGAGAAGCCATCGCCGGGCCCCTCAAAGGAACCGTCCTCGACCGGTTCCCGATCACCGTGACCACCTATGGAGAGTGGATCGCCGAGCACCCCGACACCGCCGTGCTCGACATCCCTACACGCTCTTCGGCGTCGCGAGGCGGCAACGAGGTCACCGGCGGAGCCAACTTCTCATACCAACCCGGCGACGCCTACGCCGAGTATTACGCGATACCCGACTTGTGGTATCCGGCGGCGGAGGTTCCGGACGTTTTCGCCGACAAAGACCTGATGGCGACCCTGGACCTCGACGGCAAGCAGCTCGCCGTGGGTGTCGATGCGCTGGCTGCGGCCGGGCCACAGGCGTTCACCGTTGCCGGGCAAACGGTGGTTGCAGTCCCCACCGACGGCGGGGCGCGTTTCTACGGTGGGCCCGTCGCCGGCGGCCTCGTCCTGGTGGTGGAGGACGCAGGCGAAGACACGCTGGTTCTCGCCGACGGCTCCGAGCTGGTCCGGCTACAGAGCGGCCACTCGTTCTGGTTCGCCTGGTACGCCAACTTCCCCGACACCGCGTGGTGGCCGGGCTGAGGGAAAAGCAAGTCGCAGGTCGCAAGTCGTAGGTCGGAAGTCGCAGGTCGCAGGTCGCAGGTCGCAGGTCGCAAGTCGCAAGTCGCAAGTCGCAAGCGCAGGTCGGAAGGCCGCATTCGGTGAGCCGAGCGAGGAAGGAGCCGGCGGTCCGGGCGGGAACCCGCCCCGGGCCTGGTTGGGCCCACCACATTCGTGTCGCACCCTGTCCGTACGGTGCAGCCATGAACGCCACCGTTATCTCCAGCGCTCTTGTCGGCGTCGAGCCCCGCCCGGTCAAGGTTGAAGCCCACGTCGGGGGCGGGGGCAAGCCCGTGTTCATCGTCGTCGGGTTACCCGATGCCGCGGTGCGCGAGGCCAAGGAGCGGGTCCGCGCCGCCTTCGCCTCCGCCGGGCAGACCTTCCCCAACCGCAGGGTCGTGGTCAACCTGTCACCCGCGGATCTGCCCAAGGTGGGATCCGCCTATGACCTGCCGATTGCGCTCGGGGTGCTCGCCGCCGCCTATCCCGAGTTCCACGGCGTCACCGATGTCGTCGCCCTCGGCGAGCTTGGGCTCGACGGTTCGATCAAGCCCGCCCGCGGCGGGCTCGGCGCTGCCCTGGTGGCAAAGCGCCTGGGTAAACGGTGCCTGCTGCCGCTGCAGTCCGCCGCCGAAACCGCCGGTCGGGACGATCTCGGAGTGGAAGCGGTGAGCACGCTCGCCCAGGCCGTGGCGGTGGCGATGGGGAACCAACCCGGCGAGCGGGTCGACGTACCTGAAGTGGCAACGGTCGATGTGCCTGACCTCGCCGACGTGCGCGGCCAGCCGCTGGCACGGCGGGCCCTCGAGGTTGCCGCGGCGGGAGGGCATCATCTCCTCCTCGTTGGTCCGCCGGGAGCCGGCAAGACGATGATGGCCCGCTCTCTTCCCGGACTGCTGCCACCCCTCGAAGGCGATGAGTCACACGAGGTCGCCTTGGCCTGGGCCGCAGCCGGGCTGCACCGGCCGGATCCGACCCTGCCTCCGTTTCGCTCGCCGCACCATTCGGCGTCACTGGCTGCTCTGATCGGGGGAGGCTCCGGTGTGCCTGTGCCCGGTGAGGTGGTGTTGGCGCAGGGCAAAGTGTGCTAATGTTACCGGACGTATGGGCATCTCATCGGCGGGGATTTACGTCCGCATCTCTGACGATCCCACTGGACGACGAGCTGGCGTGCTTCGACAGCTCGATGATTGCCGAGCGTTGTGCGACAGGCGGGGCTGGCATGCTGCCCGGGTCTACGAGGACAACGATCGAGGCGCGTGGTCTGGCAAACCGCGGCCAGCATACGAGGAGCTACTCGTTGACATGAAGGCCGGCGTCCTCGATGCCGTGGTCGTGTGGCATTTGGACCGTCTTACACGGCATCCCCGGGAGCTAGAAGAGTTCTTTGAGATCGCTGATGTGGCGGGGCTTCGGGACATGGCGACTGTGACGGGCGACATTGATTTGGGGACCGACGACGGACGTTTCCACGCCCGGATCCTGGGTGCTGTTGCTCGAAAGGAGTCAGACGACAAGTCCCGGCGGATTCGAAGGAAGCATGAAGAACTCGCCAAGGCGGGGAAGGTCGGAGGGGGCGGGATGAGACCCTTTGGCTATGAGTCGGACCGAGTGACCATCCGACCACAGGAGGCTGCTCTCGTACGAGAGGCTGCGTCGCGGATACTCGCCGGAGCGTCGCTTCGGTCGATAGCGTCGGACTGGGCCGAGCGGGCCGTACTGACGCCCGCCGGAAACCACTGGCGATCGACGGTGCTTCGCCGAATGCTCGTGAGTCCTCGGATCGCCGGTTTGCGAGAACACCGCGGGGAGGTCGTTGCCGAGGCGGAGTGGAAGGGGATCGTTGACGAGGCCACTCACAAGCGATTGTTGGCGATTTTCGACCCGCGGCGCGCCAACGCAAGACCTCGCCGCAGATATCTATTGACGGGAGGAGTCGGCCGCTGCGGGCTGTGTGATGCGGCTTTGGTTGCTCGACCCAAAGCAGGCGGGAGACGCTCCTACGTCTGTGCCGCAGGCGTCGACTTCAGTGGTTGCGGGAAGATCCGCCAGCTTGCCGACCCTCTTGAGGATCTCGTCCGGGATGCCGTGTTCATTGCTTTGGATGGAACGGGGCTCGCAAGAGCCCTGCATTCCGAGCGCGAGGGCGACCGAGAGGCAGAGATGCTGGCGGCGATGCGCGCGGACGAGGAGTCTCTCGAACAGCTTGCCCAGGACCATTACGTCGACCGTCTCATCTCGCGGAGGGAGTTTCTGTCGGCGCGCGAGGCTCTGGAGCGCCGGCTCGAGAGCGGCCAGCGAGCGTTCGGACGCCTCGAGGGTCGCTTTGTGTTGGCCACGGTCCCAGTAGGCAGGTCGGCTCTGGAGACTGCTTGGACGGATGCAGACATCTCATGGCGTAGGGCCCTCATCCGGGCCGTGCTCGATTCAGTAGTCGTGAATCCGGCGGTGCAGGGACGCAATTTCTTCGACCCCTCCCGGGTTGAGCTTGTCTGGCGAGCCTGACGAGTGGCTCCGAAGCTTCTCTAGTCCGCCCGGTTGCCTATTCGGGTCTCTCGCTGCGAACTACAGCGAGAGATGGGCTCCGGCTGGCGCCCTTTATCGGAGTCAAAGCCTTCGCGGAGGTGTGTCGCTCCTGGAGATCTAGCGGGAAGCCGTTGTGTCCGTCTCGGACGCTGACGAGAGAAGCCACGCGTGCGAGAGTTCCTTTGTCCTCGATGAACTGCGGAAGGCCCTGCTTCGCGCGGGACTGCCACACGAGGATGTGCACGCCGTCCGCTAAGGCGTCGGTCCGGCGTCGGCTACGAGACTGGTCCCACGCGGTCGCATCTGATGCGTCGGTTCCAGACGAGGAGTTACTCACACCGGACTGACTGTCATCCTCAGCCGCATGTTCGAGTGGTCTCGCATCGGAGATGGGACCTTCGGATCGTCTCACCGCGATCGCCTCCGCGTCATTGCATAGCCGGCCAGACTCTCTGGATACCCGAGCCTCGGTTCGGATCTACCTGACACGTCCAGATACTCAGCGAGGTTCTGCCGTGTGAGCAGCTGGTCGACGTGCTCCACCCGGAATCCTGGACCGCGACGGTTTCAACCGAACCCACGCCGAGCAATGCGGCTGCCTGGGAGATGGTCAGTGTGCCGCTTGCCGTCGCCCTTTCGTCAGATTTCGAGGAGTCCGGATGTGCCGGCGTACCGATCCCTGACGCATCAGAGAGACCATTGCCGAGAGGGGACGAGTCGTCGTGCGGCCCGAGCAGGTGGTCGATCTGGTTCATCCGCGCATGGTGCGCCGTGAGGGTTACGAATGGATGACAGATCGCTATCAGATCAGATTTTCTTGTCTGTTATCTATCTGTAATCGATCTGTAACTCGTTTGAAACCCTCCTCGATGACGCTCGCGCTCCGCCGAACGGGGAGGAGAAACCAATGGCTGCCCCATTTCATGTGAACGGCCCACACGCGAACGATGACGACACAGCAGCACCAGCCCGGTCGACCGACGACGCGCCGCGGTTGGTGCCCGATGGGGAGTTGGATCGTCGTATCAAGGCTGGTTGGGAGGAGTGGGTCGAACTCCTCGACGGTCTGGTCAGCACCGGAGGCATGTTGCCTTCCCGGGAGCTGGTGGGTCGGGTGTTGAACTTCTTCGACGAGGTGTATTGGAGCGCCGAGGACGCCCGCGTCGAGGCGCTCCGACGCCAATACCGAGCAGAAGCGAGTCGCCGATGCCGCAGTCCAGATCGTTTCTGGGGGCTCGATGGTCGTTGATCGCATCACCGGGCTTCTTCAGCGGACATCGGTCGCCGGTAGCCGCCGCTGGTTTGGACCCCTCGCGCAGGTGAGATGGTTTCAGGTGGCGTTGTGGCTGTTGGTCGTATCGGGTCCCATCGCTGCGACAGTGTTGGCCTTCGGCGTCGGCGGCCTCGACAGTCGTATAGACGGGTTGAGTCGCCGGCCGGCTCCGGTCTCAGTGGCTGACTCGGCGGGTGCGGAGGGGTTCGCCGAGCTGTATGTGGCGGCGGTCCTCGCCGCGGACGCTGACACCGCTGAGGGTCTGTCCGGGATCGTTGAACTGCCCGTGGGGGGAGCCTCGGGGGGTGGGTGGTTCGTGTCTCGGACAGTGAGCCTGGGCGCAGAGGAGCTGGCGCCTGGCTACTTCGCGGTGACTGTCGCCGTCGAGGTGGTCGCAGAGAACAGCGACTCGCAGACAGAACCCGGCTGGGTGGCGGTCGGTACCCGTTTCTACACCGTGGGAGTCGTGGAATCCGGCTCGGGCTGGGTCGCCACCGGACTACCGACCCTGGTGGCCCGCCCGGCCGGTCCGCCGCCGCCTGAGCTTCTGGTGA
>SMVB01203243.1_pt1 | contig 20907 bp, 19 predicted proteins | sample 2456461 | NCBI WGS metagenome assembly SMVB01 (sample SAMN11095934, study PRJNA526329) | marine sediment metagenome | biome: Marine sediment; feature: Surficial sediment; material: Deep marine sediment; isolation source: Hadal surficial sediment | place: Pacific Ocean | collected 2014-05 | depth...
CGATATCACGATGCCCGATGCCATTCCAGACAGAGGTGTAGTTGTGTCCACTAGAAAGAAGCTACCTGGAAATCGTGTAAAGCACTGAAATACAAATGCTTATAAGCGAAACCTTTACTAGTACTTATTGGAACTTCCGCTAAATGCAGCTCACGAGTGTCTCAAAGTTGTTGACATGTTCCGTTCACGCATTTCTCGACAGCCCTTACGTCACACTTGCTCCGACCAGTTTGACGACGAGTGATCGCTACTCTCGAATCGCTGTGTCTCTACGAGAAAAAGGCCGTCCGATCCCGACGAACGACATATGGATAGCTGCGCACGAGATGGAGACATCATGATCAGGGACCGAGTTGGAAGGGCCATGGCGCCTATGCCGCCAACAGACGCGCGTACTCGAGCCCACCGAGCTCGTTTCCGCTCAAGAAAAAAATCGAGACCTCGTTCAAACGAGGTTGGAAAAAGGGCTAGAGAACGAGCGGCTCGAGCCAGTCCGGCAGGGGCTCTTTTGAGGTCATCAGGCGTCCCTGCTCGAACACCGCGACTTGCTGATAGGGGTTGCTCAAGTCATCGTTGTCGTAAACCAAGACGTGAGGAAGTCGTTGGATCGCCAGTCTGAGATTATCGATCGTGCGGGCGAAGCGCGATTGGAGTTTGTCGCTAGGCACATCATGACCACCTTGAGAAACGCGCATGGCAACACGTTCCTCGGATACCTCCGGCCCTGCAATTCCGATGTAGCACAACACCACCGTGTACCCGCTCTCCGCTGCCTTTTTCAGAAACTCCACTTTGTCGCCGACTGGATCGGAGAAGACCGTTTCGAAAATAAGACTCTCACGACGCTTCACCAGTTCACGTCGGATCGAGCTGGCAACGCTTGCCGCAGCATAGGCGTCGAGCTCTAGTTCATGTACCAGGACGTCAGCATTGATGAAGCTTAGAGCCGCGGACCGCAAATGGGCATTACAAAATGTTGTTTTGCCCGCGCCGTTCGGCCCCGCGACGGCTACAATGATAGGTCGCTGGTCGAACGACGCGAAGTCTATCAATCGGCTTCCTTGAACTCCCGATTAATGAAGCGACCCACTGTGCGTGTCCCGTCCGCCAAGATGCGAACCAGCATTCCTGGCCTATCCGGTGCGGGTTCGTAATGGGGAAATGGCTGGCTCTCGAGATGCTCGGCCACTCGCCGCCGCCCTTCGTCGGAATCGACCGATTGAAAGCACTCCGACAGTGACTTGACAGTACCGGCCCGGCGCAACGCCAGCGCCTGAGCTCCCTGCAAAAGCGGTTCGATCGCCCGTCCCAACTGCGCCCAATACTCGATCTGCCCCGCAATCGATCGCTCGGCGAGCTTGGACGTGAGCCTGGCGTCGAGGACGAGCTCGTCGGAAAGTTTGACCGGCTGGCTCATACTCTCTGGTAGCATAATGCTACCTCGTCATAAAGTGCTTCATCTACCCAGTCTGCCCAGTTTCAGTCTACCCCACCGGATGCGGCAGATGGTTTGAGCGGCAGCGGGCACAGGCACGCTACTCCCGCGAAAAATACCGTGTGGCAGCGAAGTGAACGAGACCTCGTTCAAACGAGGTGTCGCCAAAATGGCACTCGGTCCGGGAACACCTCCTTCGTTTCGTAAGCGTGTACCACAGAGGCTCCGCTTTCCTCGAGCTCGCTCACGTACCCATCCAATCCTGGAATAACCACGAGTTAGACAATACGGTCTTTCGCTCGGATCCGTCGGCACGAATCGCTTGGATCGTGGTTCGCTGCTGGTCGCCGGTATAGTTGCCGTAGAGCACAGCGCTACTCCCCTCTGTGAACGAGGAGAAACGCGTTCGATGACGAGAACGGGAGCACCTCTCAACTCGGAGCTCGCGTCGTCGAACGGCACGACGAAGAGGCGGCCAGCCAGGACATAGGCGACTACGTGTCCGCTGGCGAGATATTGGGGCGCCGAGCTGGAAACAAAGTATCGGTGCTCGCCGGTCGCAATCGTATCAGGAAAGAATTGAGCGCTCTTGACTCTTCGCCTCCACCCCTTTAGATTGATGGCGGCTTCGGAGGTCAAAGACCATGCGTTGGAACAAGATTCGTCTCGCCATGCTTTTGGTGCTCGGACTGCCCTGCACCGGTCTCTCTCAGTCCGCGGGGGACGACGCGTATACGCGATACGAGCTACTGGAGCCCGCGAGTGCGAGCTTCCGCATCGTCTATGACGTGACCGCCGTAACTCCGGGAGCGCGCTTCTTCTTCAACCCGATCCGCAAGGGCAGCGAGGCGCGGGACGAGTCGGTCTTGGATCTGAGCACGGGCCAAGCACTTCGCTTTGAAGTCGTCAGCGGCCAAGAGGCGCGAGACGCGGGCCACAGCACCGCGGACCTCGAGACGGACTACATCCAAGTGCATCTTCTCCACCCGGTGCCCGAGGGCGGCGAGGTGCGGATCCGAATCGACAAGACCTATCGCGACCCGAAGAGTTATTTTCGCGAGGGCGACGCCATCGTGTTCGACCGGCGCTTGGGGATCAAGAAGAACATCGTGGTGCTACCTCAGAACTACGAGCTTCTCTCTTGTAACGTGCCGTCACAGATCCTCGAGGAGCCGGACGGCCGGATCGCGGTGAGCTTCATCAACGCCTATCCCGTCGCGGCGCCCCTCGTCGTGCGGGCGAAACCTTTGCCGCGTAAGACGGATTCGAAGCAGCCATCGGGTGGGGCTTCGCCGACGAGCGCGTCGACGATAACGAGGCAAGCGCCGACGCTGCACGATATCGCTTTTCCAGAGCGCGCTCGCCAGGATAGAGAGATCGTGTACTTCTTGAATCCGCCCGAGTCGCACTCGTTCCGGCTGTACCACGACTATACCGAGTCGAAAGAGGGCGTCGCACGCTATGTCAACGTGGTTCGCGGTGGAAGCAAGGTCTCCGAACCTTCGGCACGGCTTCTCGATACCGGCGAAGCGCTCGAGACCGAGACCCTTGCGCGAGAGCAGGCTCGGAAAGCTGGCCTGATCGGGGACGACGCCGGTCCGGATGCCGAGGTCGTGGTCATTCATTTTCCTGCGGTCAAGAAGGGGCGAACCACGCGGATCCGTATCGAGGAGACTTACACCGATCCTAGCCGCTACGGCTTGGTGGGTGAGCGGCTCGTTTGGCGGCGAAGCTTCGGGCGCGCCTTCAACGACGTCGTGCTTCCCGAAGGTTGGTATCTGACGAGCAGCTCGATCCCGGCGACCGTGGTACGAGACGAAGACGGACGCGTGCGACTTTCCTTCGTAAACGGACGGCCGGACACCATCGACGTTTTGTTGACGGCTCGCAAGCGCTGATTTTCGGACTCGCGGCAAACTCCGCCCAGACCGAGTTGGTTCAGTCTCGACTGAACCGCCTTCTTTCCACAGGTTTTCCACAGACCTTGTCAGGGTTTTCCACATAAAACGTTTCCGCGGAAACGTGTTCGACGTGCGCCGCGCTACAATCGCATCGAGGAGCTGATATGACATGCCTCGATTCATCTTCACACTCGCCGTTCTCGGATTCTTTTCTCTCGCGACCCCTCTGAGCTTCGCGCAAAAAACGCTCACAAACCTCCACGTGCTGCCGAAGGATATTTCGGAGGACGAGCTCAGCGCTAGCATGCTCGAGAACCTCCGCGGTTTAGGCCTCAGGCGGCGTCAGAACGAAGGCTGCCTTCACTGCCACGTCGGAGACATGGAGCAGCCGTCCGATTCCTGGGATTGGGCGTCGGATGCGAAGCCCGCCAAAGGCAAGGCGCGGACGATGATGGCCATGGTTCGGGACATCAACGCTCAGCACTTGGAGAAGCTCGAACCACGGCTCGACCCGCCGATGCGGGTCACATGCTACACGTGCCATGCTGGGCGTATCGATCCGCGACCGCTTCCGGATGTCCTCGCTGCGGCTTATGGGGACGGCGGGATCGAGAGCGCGATGGCTCGGTACCGAGAGCTGCACGAGCGCTATTTTGGCGGGGACGCTTACGATTTTCGTGTCGGCGTTCTGGCGGGCGTAGCGTTCGAGATGGCGGGGCGCGGGGCGTTCGACGACGCGGTCGCCCTCGCGGAGCTCAACACTGAAGTCCATCCGACAGAGCCAGCGGCGCGTCGCATTTGGCTGCAGCTTCGTCTTGGGCGGACCCACGCCGAGTCCGGTAACACGGCGGCGCTCAGCGAGTTCGATGGCTGGCTGCGTGGTCCCGAGTCCGAGGCTATCGACCCAGCGCTTCTCGACGGTGTCGGGTGGGGGCTCTTTCGTCGAGACCGTCAAGACGACGCGCTCGCGGTGTTCCGGCGGAACCATCAGCAGTTTCCCGAAGAGTACATCCCCAACGAAAGCTTGGCCGACGCGTTGTGGAATCACGGAGAGCGCGACCAGGCTATCGAGATGTTCGAAGCCTGGCTCGCGCGGCATCCCGATCACGCGATGGCGCGGCGGCGTCTCGCAACGCTCAAGAGACAGCTCTGATCGTGGCGGGAACCGGGCCGGGTGACGCGTCGACCCCGGAGCCGTTAAGATACGACGCATGAAAAGCCTATTTACGCTCCTGCTGTCGCTCGGCACCACGATCGCTCTCGCTCAAGATCCTGTCCGCGTCTTCATCTCCGTCGATATGGAGGGCATCAGCGGCATCGCGCACTCCGAAATGACCGGCGCGAGTGGTGCCGAGTACGAGCGCGGGCGGGCGTTCATGGTCGCGGATGTGAACGCTGCGATCGAAGGCGCGCGTGAGGCGGGCGCCACCGAGTTCCTCGTGAACGACTCCCACGGCACCATGCGGAACGTGAAGATCGAAGAGCTGCTGCCGCCCACGATGCTCATCAGCAACAACTCGAAAGCGCTCGGTATGATGGAAGGGATCAGCGCCGAGTTCGACGCGGTTTTCTTCATCGGCTATCATGCGATGGAGGGACAGCCGGGGCTTCTCGCCCATACAGGCTCGGGCGGGAAAGTCGCCGATATCAGCGTCAATGGGCGGTCGATGAGCGAAGGCGGAATGAACGCGCGGGTCGCGGGCAGCTTTGGTGTTCCCGTCGCGTTGGCCACCGGCGACGAGGCTTTCACCGAGGAGATCAAGGCGCTGGTCGATGGCGATATCGAGACCGTCGCGGTCAAGCGTCACATCCGCCGCCGCACGGCTGAGCTTCTCCACCCCGAGGAGGCGCGACACCTGATCCGCGAAGGCGCGCGGCGGGCCATCGAGCGGCTTTCGTCCTTTCGGCCGACGCGACCACGCGAGCCTGTCACCGTGGCCATCACTTACAAGAGCCCTGACCTCGCGGACATCGCCGCGATTTTGCCGACCGTCGAGCGTACCGCTCTCTACACGGTCACTTTCGAATCCCCGGACTACGTGCACGCGTACAAGATGATTCGCGTTCTCTACCGTAATTTGTCCGAGTAACCGCGCTCGCGCGAAAGAGGTCGACGCAATGAATTGGGCTTGGCGTTTCAGGCTCGCTGGTTTCCCCGTCGCGATTGATGCGTCTTTTTTCATCCTCGCGGTCCTCCTCGGGTTCCAGCTCCGGGACCTGCGCCTCATCCTTCTGTGGGTCGTGGTCCTATTTGTATCGATCCTCGCGCACGAGCTCGGCCACGCGATAGTCGGCCGCTCCTACGGCCTTCAGCCTCAGATACGCCTTTACAGTATGGGAGGCCTGACGTCCTGGAGCTCCGGCCGTGGTCTCACGCCGCGCCAGAGCATTCTCGTTAGCCTTTCCGGTCCGGCCGCTGGACTCGCTCTAGGGGGGCTCGTCTATGGGTTCAGCGTACTCGAGCCCATCGAGCTTACTCCCATGGGGAGCTTCGTCGTGTTCCTACTCCTCCAGGTCAACATCGTCTGGAGCATTCTCAACCTCTTGCCGATCGTGCCGCTCGATGGCGGCAACGTCATGCGCTCGCTCCTCTTCATGTTTCGGGGCCAACGAGACGAGCGCCTGCCAGCGATGGTCTCGATGGTCGTCGCCGCCGCCGTATTCGTGCTCGCGCTATCGGTGGGAAGAACCTTTGGAGCGATGATGGCCGCCTGGCTCGCTTTCTCGAACTACCAGACGTTCAAAGGCGAGACTTACGGCGCGCGCTTTCCCGGCATGGGTCGCTGACGCGTGTAGTCGAAAAGCCTATGGCTCTCGAAGTCGGGACGAAACTAGGCACCTACGTAATCCAGGCCGCCATCGGCGCCGGAGGCATGGGTGAGGTCTATCGCGCCCAGGATACAAAGTTGGGACGCGAGGTCGCGATCAAGGTCCTTCATGAAGCGCTGCGGCAGGACGCGGAGCGGCTTGCTCGTTTCGAGCGCGAGGCGCGCGTTCTGGCGTCTTTGAACCACCCGGGCATCGCGACCCTCTACGGGCTGGAGGCGGAAGGCTCGATCACGTACTTGGTGATGGAGCTCGTGCATGGCGAAACACTTCAAGAGCGGCTCGCTCGAGGGCGTCTCACGATCGAAGAGGCTGCCGACATCTTTGAGCAAATCGCGGAAGCGCTCGAAGCGGCACACGCGGCGGGGGTCGTGCATCGTGACTTGAAGCCGGCCAACATCAAAATCACACCCGAAGGGCGGGTTAAAATTCTCGACTTTGGCCTCGCGAAAGCGTTTGCCCTTGACGACGATGAGCCGGTCACCGATTTGTCGTCATCCCCCACCCGCACACGCGGCGCCACCGCGGTCGGGGTCATCATGGGGACCGCGTCTTACATGAGCCCGGAGCAGGCTCGGGGAAAGAAGGCCGATAAGCGCGCCGACATCTGGGCGTTTGGGTGCGTTCTGTTCGAGGCCATCTCCGGGAACAAAGCGTTCGACGGCGAGTCCGTGACGGACGTGCTGGCGAACGTGATCCATAAAGATGTCCCGTGGGCAGTTTTGCCCGCCGAGACGCCGTGGCGCGTGGGCTATGTGCTGCGCCGATGTCTTGCGAAGGATCCCGGGCAGCGCTTTCACGATATGGCCGACGCCCGGATCGAGCTGCTGGGCGACGAGCGTCCGCCTGGACTGGACACCGAGACGCCGGCGTCAAAGAGCCGGCTCGTCATCCTCACCGGCGGCCTCTTTGGCTTGGTGATCGCTTTGTCCGTCGCGTTGGCAACCTTTGCGCTTCGGGAAGAAGAGTCGCCTCCCGGCGACTTACAAGCGTTCGTCATCACGCCGCCCACGAGCGAGCCTCCCCTTCTGCTCGAAACCCCGATGATCTCACCCGATGGGCGCCGCATCGTCTACATCGGTGTTCGGGAGGACGACCGGCGCCTCTACTTGCGGGAGCTCGGCGAGCTTGGGTCGCGGATCCTCGCGGGGACCGAAGGGGCCCACTCGCCGTTCTTCTCGCCGGACGGTCTTTGGGTGGGGTTTTTCGCAGGCGGCAAAATCAAGAAAGTTTCGATCCCCGGAGGAGCGCCCATCGACATTTGCGATGTCTACGCCGAGGGGCCGGGCGGCTCCTGGACAGCTAACGACACGATTTGGTTCTCTGGGAACTGGATCTCAGGCTTCTTCGAGGTCTTGGCGGATGGCGGCGAGCCCGTTCCGGTCACGACACCTGATCGGGAACGAGGTGAGATCGGGCACTGGTGGCCGGATTTTCTACCGGTTGGGAAATCGGCCCTCTTTACCGTGTTTACCGATGAGGGCTCCCACCGCATCGCCGCGCTCGATCTGGACACGGGAACGTGGAAACACCTCTTCCCGGGTATGCAAGCTCGCTACGTGCCGAGCGGGCACATCGTTTACTACGCATCAGGGATCTACCAGGTCGTTGCGTTCGATCCGTCGCGCATCGAGTATCGAGGATCGGCGGTGCCGGTTCTGGACGGCACTAGGGGTATCGGGCCGGCGGACTCGGTCGATCGCTACTTCGACGTGTCCGATACGGGCATCGTCGTCAGCGTTCCCGGCGGTGCCATCTTTCCGAGGTCCGTCCTGACGTGGCTCGAGCTCGACGGAGGCGTCGAGACAGTGCCTTTCGACTCGGCGGCCATCGGTTCCCTCCGATTGGACCGGATTGGTACGCGCGTCGCTTTGACCCGCATCGATGGTGGGATCCAGAACATTTGGATCTACGACCTCGAGCGCGGTACGGAGGAGAAGATCACACTGGAGTCCACCAACTTCGACCCGCAATGGACGCCGGATGGACGGCGGATCGTATTTACGACGGCCCGTCGAGGCGCATTCGACATTTTGGTGAAGCCGACCGACGTACTCGCTACTGAAGAGCCCCTCGTTACCCGCGACGACGTCGACGAATCATCCGAAGCACTCTCACCGGACGGCCGTTGGCTAGCGATTGCCGAGTTCGCTATCGGGACCGGCGCAGACATCGCGATCCTCGATCTAAGAGACGGATCCGAGCCCGTTCCCGCCGCCAAAACGCCTTTCCAGGAGGACTCGCCGTACTTCTCTCGGGACAGCGAGTGGCTCGCCTACCGCTCCTACGCCTCCGGGGGACCGGAGATCTACGTGCAACGTGTCGCCGATAGGGCGGGCCGCGTAAGGGTCTCTTCGAACGGCGGTTCGACCCCACGATGGTCGCCGATAGACGATGAGCTTTACTACGTCGCGGGAGACACAATTATGGCGCTCGGTTATCGTGTCGTCGGCGCCGAGTTTCGCGCCGAGACGCCGCGCGCTCTCGTGAAATTGCCGGAAGGTCACTCGACCGAGAACAAGCTCGATGTCTCTCCCGACGGCAAACGGTTCCTGCTCGCCGTCGAAACCGGCGAAGATCCTTCCCCAACGGAGCTGCACGTAAAGACGAACTGGTTCGAGGAATTGAAACGCCTGACGGGCCCGAACTGAGCTCCCATGCGCGCGATGATTCTCGAGGATCAGGGTCGACCTCTCGTCCTGCGGGAGATCGAAACTCCTCGCCCCGGTCCACGCGAGATTCTCGTGAAGGTGAGCGCGTGCGGCGTGTGTCGCACCGACCTTCACGTTCTCGACGGAGACCTGCGCGAGCCGAAGCTTCCTCTCGTGCTCGGCCACGAGATCATCGGCACGGTGGCCGAGCTCGGCGCGGAAGTCGAGGGTTACGATCTTGGCGCGCGGGTCGGTGTGCCATGGCTCGGCAAGACTTGCGGCCGATGTCCGTTCTGCCAGAGAGACGAAGAGAACCTGTGTGACGAGCCGTCGTTCACCGGATATCTCATCGACGGCGGCTATGCCGAGTACGCGGTCGCCGACGCGCAGTTCTGCTTTTCCGTTCACGGCGATGACTCCGACGTCGAGGCCGCGCCCCTGCTTTGCGCGGGTTTGATCGGCTATCGATCGCTACGGATGGCTGGGGACGCTCAGCGTCTCGGCATCTATGGCTTCGGCGCTGCCGCTCACATCATCGCCCAAGTGGCGCGGTATGAGGGCCGCGACGTTTACGCGTTCACGCGCCCAGGTGACGACAAAGGGCAGCAGTTTGCCAGAGACGTGGGCGCGGTATGGGCCGGCGATTCAACGACCTCCCCGCCGGTCGCGCTCGATGCGGCGCTTCTGTTTGCTCCCGTCGGCGCACTCGTCCCGATCGCGCTGGCCGCGGTCAGAAAAGGCGGCATCGTCGTGTGCGCCGGAATCCACATGAGCGACATCCCTGCGTTCCCCTACTCCATTTTGTGGGGCGAGCGCGTCGTCCGCTCGGTCGCGAACTTGACGCGCGCCGACGGTGAGGCGTTCCTCCGGCTCGCGCCTCAGGTCCCAGTGCGGACGGAAGTGCAGACGTTCCCGTTGGCTGAAGCGAACCGGGCGCTCGAAGATCTTCGCGCGGGGCGCATCCAGGGCGCGGCGGTGCTGACTCTCGCGTAAGCTACTTCAGCAGTCGCACCGTGCGCTCGAGATCTTGCCGGTGCACCACGTCGAGGACCTCGAGCTCTTCGTCCATCATGCGGAACAGCACGCGATAGTCTCTCCCTACGCGCTGCCTCCAAACGGTCCCTTGTTCGTCCGAGCTCGCCGAGGAGCGTGTCGAGATCCATAAAAGGAGCATGAGACGCCACCCCGCGAGCTACGAGAATACCGAGAAAGGGCCACGGACTCTTGAGGAGGTCGATGGCAAGATCGATGGCCCCGTCATCGATGAACCTGCTGGCCTCACCGTTCAAGATGTCGAGAGCCTCGACCTCCTCGATCCCCCGCTTGAGGAACCGAAACGGAAACCCGACCCACTTTTCCTCCGGTGCGTCGTGCAGTGCGAGAAGCGCTCTGGCCTCGTCCAGATTAGAGGATTCAATAGCTCTGTCGATCGCATCCATGAAATGTCCCTCGAGCCCTTCGACACCAACCGTGGCAAAGAAATGCCTCACGGCTTCAATCTCCCAGAACCGGTTGAGTCGGTTCAAGACGGCTCTGTGAAGCTTCGGGTCGATGCGTTTGGGGTCGAGGCGTACGAGCTCGTTGATACGCTCGAGGGTCAGAAAGTCCTCGAGCTCACGCCGTAGCTCGGCCTGGGTCACGCCTACGATATCCGAGGAGTCTCGTAGCCGCTCCTGGTCTTTGTCGATGCAGCAACGTTTGTATTTCTTTCCGCTGCCACAAGGACACGGGTCGTTGCGCCCGACACGCGCCACCGATCGACGGCGGGTCGAGACGTGAGCGGATTCGTCCTCGTCGTCGACGTTCCACGTAATCGGCTGTTTGGCATATTCCAGCAATGCGTCGGCAACCATGGCAGCGGCGTCGGGGGACTGCGCCGCGGCCATACGCGAGATCAGCAGGTCGAAATTAACGTCGGACAGCATTTCGCCCGCAGCGACGAGCAATAGCTGGCTTTCGATACCGAGAGGCTCCCGCGCAAGTATGCGTGCTCTCCGCACGATGCTTACGTTGTGATGGGTGAGCTCTTGCTCTTTCGCCCACCATGCCGCGAGAAATAGCGACGCCGCCTCCCTTTCCCAGGACAAACGCCGACCCTCCACCTCCCCGACCAGCGCCTCCGCGACGTCCCGCTCACGCGCCCGACGAGCTTAGCGATGTAGCGAGGGTCAGGTAGCAGGCGAACACCGTGAACCATGAGCGCGGCGTCCACCGCGATGCCCTCGTTCAAAGCGGCGAGCGAAAGCAATGTAAACGCTCGGGCGAAGTTGCCCTCGATCGCCTCGACAAGAAGCGCTTCCACCTCTGGCTGGCTCCGGGGGAGCTCAGAGCCGACGGCTTCAATCGAAGCCGCGCTCAGACGCACCTCTTCCGCGCGGTCGATGAGCGGATGGCTCGGAGCAACTTTCACGTCGCGAGCCTAGCAGATTTACTCGCTCGGCTCGGAAACGTCCTTGATGATCTCTTTCAAGATGTCGTCGGTGTCGATATGTTCCGCCTCGCCCTCGAAGTTCAAGAGCAGGCGATGCCGCAAGGCTGGGTAAGCGACCGCGCGGATATCCTCGCACGAGACATACACGCGGTCGTTCAGGAGCGCTTGCATCTTGCCGCCGAGAACGAGCGCTTGCGTGCCGCGTGGGCTCGCGCCGAAGCGGACATATTTGTTCGAGAGCGGATGGGACTGGGGCGCATTGGGATGGGTCCCGAGCGTGAGGCGGATGGCGTAGTCCTGGACCGGTCTCGCGATCGGAACGGACAACACCGTTTCTCGCATCTGGAGCACTTCGCCCTTCTCCAGGACCGGTTTCACTTGCGGCGCGTCGACTTGCGTCGTGCGATCCATGATCTTGTGCATCTCGTCACTGCTGGGATATTCGATCTTGATCTTGAAGAGGAACCGATCCATTTGAGCTTCGGGAAGCGGGTAGGTGCCTTCGAGCTCGATCGGGTTCTGGGTGGCCATCACGAAGAACGGCTCGTCGAGCTTGTGGGTGATGTTCCCGACGGAAACGCTCTTCTCCTGCATCGCCTCGAGTAGTGCGGATTGCGATTTCGGGGTCGCCCGGTTGACTTCGTCGGCGAGCATCAAGTTGCAGAAGATGGGGCCTGGTTGGAAGTCGAGATATTTCTCACCATCTTCGGTCTCCCGAAGGACGTTCGTGCCGATGAGGTCGCCCGGCATGAGGTCCGGCGTGAACTGAATGCGATTGAAATCGAGGTTCAAGACGTCGGACAATGTCTGGACGATCAACGTCTTTCCCAAGCCCGGGATGCCTTCGAGAAGCACGTGACCTCGTGTGAGGAGGCATGACAGGATGCTGCCAATAACCTCGCGGTTGCCGACGATGACCTTGCCGATCTCATCCTGGACGGCGTTGTACCGTTTGTGAAACAGGCCGATCTCTTTCTCGATCGCAATCATGGGTCTGGGCTCGTCTCCGTTTGAGTAAGAATGGATAGGAAATAGCGTTTCACCAACGAGCGATATTGCCAGGGCACTCCCTCGCGCTCCATAGCGCTCTCCTCGGCATAGTCGGAACGCTGCTGAATAACTTCGTAGTTGAGGGTGGACTTCTCTTCTCTAGACAATCTTTCGAAAATCTCTTCCGGGATAGGCTCTTCTTGATCTTCTTTGGCAAGCATCTCGAGCGCGAGCTGAACTTCGAGGCTCGTCGCTTCCCCAAAAACCTGCTCGTCTCCGCCGCCGCCCGGGCCGGTCGTATCCCCGGCCGGTCCCGCATCCACGGGCACGGCACTTCCGGGGTCTCCCTGCATCTGAGCCATCTGCATTTGATTGCTCATCATGCCTTGCGCGCTCTGCATCGCCTGTCCCGAAGCTTCTTGCTGCTGCCCGGATTGCTGCTCGCCGGCTTGCTGCTGTCCCATCGACGCTTGCAGCTGCTGCATTTCCTGGCCCATCTGGTCCGCGTCCTGCTGGGCCATCTGCTGCCCCATCTTCTCGAGCTGCTCGGCCATCGCTTCGAGGCTTTGCGCCATCTTCGCGAGGTCTTCCGGCGACAGGTCGCCGGCGGCCTGCTGGAGGTTCTCCATCATTTCCGCGAGCTCTTGATTTTGAACGTTGGCGCCTTGCAGCGCTTCGAGCAGCGCTTGAAGCTCTTCGGAAGTTTCGGCGTTCGCGAGACGCTCCGCGAGCTCTCGAAGAAGCTTGGCGGCTTCCTCCGTGTTTTGATTCTTCAGAGCTTCCGCGAGGTCCGCGAGGGCGGCCGACGACTCGAGCTGGGCGGCGAGCTCCTCGAGGTCCATGGAAAGCCGCTCCATATCCACCTGGCTCGCAGCGAGCGCCTCTTGGGCCTCGCTCAACTCCTGGAGGCTCTGCGAAAGTTCGATGTCCCTCCGGCGCAGCCGGTCTAGAGCCTCCGAGAGCTCTTCGAGCTTTTCTTCCTCAGGAGCTAGAGCTTCGGCTTGGTCGAGCAGCTCTTCGAGAGCCTCCTCTTCCTGCCCGAGCGTAGCCGAGAAGTAATCGACATTCTGGAGCTCTTGAAACCAGCCTGGGTTCCATGAGAACAGCGTAAAGAGAACGACGCCGATGCCCGACGCGTAGTAAAGATTTGTGGGAACGACGGTCGGGGCCATTTCCGCGGGCGAAAGCTCCGAGGCCGCGTCGGCGCTTCGCGCGATTTGGAGCTCCATCCACTCGGACGTTTTCTCGAGGCCGAGAAAAGCAAGGGCGCTCTTGAGCGCGTCTTTCAAATCGGCGCCCCGGTCGGCGACGACGGCCGAGCGAGAGAGACTTCGCCGCTTCAGGTAATTCCAAACGACCCATGCGGCTATTCCGGCGGCCGCAAGCACGAGCAGGACGGTGCGCGCGGTGGTCGAGCTCCAGAGCCCGGTGAGCTTGAGAAAGAGAAGCGCCGACACGAATCCCCATGAGCCTTGCGTCAAGCGCGTCAAGGCGTCGTTCCGGCGGAGACGTCGGTCGACCGAGCCGAGAAAGTCGAGGATCCGGTCGCGGTTTTTGGTGTCGTGCTCAGAATGCATCTGCCCGGCGGATGACCTCTCCTCTCTATAACTGCCCTTTTGGCCAGAAACCGACCGGTCATTAGGACGGTCGCATTCTACACTATTCTGCTAATCTCTGGCGGATGCGTGCTGTCCTTTGGATGCTGGTGGCCCCCCTCCTGTCGGCCTGTGAGACGGGGCAGACGCTCACAACGCCTCCCGAGCCCGCGGCGCCCGCGGCCTCCGCGCCGGGCGCGATGCCGCTCGTGCGTATCATGCCGCTCGGCGACTCCATTACACAGGGCGACTCGAAACGCAACACCTACCGGCGCCCGCTCTGGAAGAGCCTTCAAGCCGAGGGCTACAACGTTGATTTCGTCGGCAGTCTCCGCGTAAACCACCGGGGTCCGCCGCCAAACGACGATTTCGACCGCGATCACGAGGGCCATTGGGGCTGGCGCGTCGACGAGATTCTCGGCGACATCCACCGCTGGGCCGAAGAGCACCAGCCGGACGTCGTGCTCGTTCACCTCGGCTCGAACGACCTGTTTCAGCGCCAGAGTCTCGAGAGCACCCTCGACGAGCTCGGTGAGCTCATCGATACCGTGCGCGAAGTGCAGCCGCGGGCGACCTTTCTCCTCGCCCAAATCATCCCGACGGACAGCGCCGCGGCCAATACGCGCATCCGAAATCTGAACGCTCGCATCCCGGAGCTCGCCGCGGCCAAGTCCACCGCGATGTCCCGCGTGATCGTCGTCGATCACTTCACCGGTTTCGACCCTGCGTCGCAAACTCATGACGGGGTCCATCCGAACGCGGACGGTGAGATCCACCTCTCCGATCGGTGGCTCGAGGCACTGCTTCTGGTGCTGTCGCCATGAAGGCCATCACGTTCCGCGGCACGGAGAGCGTCGCGCTCGAGAACGTTCCCGACCCGAAGATCGAAGCCTCGACGGACGTTATCGTGAAGAATCGCCTCACGGCGATTTGTGGCTCGGACCTGCATGTCTATTTTGGTCGGGAGACGGGAAACGATCCAGGCACGCCGATGGGCCACGAGTTTCTCGGCGAAGTGGTCGAAGTCGGTAGCGCCGTCGGCACGTTGTTGCCGGGGGACGTTGTCGTGTCGCCTTTCACGTCCAATTGCGGCGCGTGTTTTTATTGCAAGAAAGGACTCACCTGTCGGTGCACACGCGGCCAGCTCTTTGGATGGGTCGAGAACGGCAAGGGCCTAGCGGGTGTGCAGGCCGAATATACGCGCGTGCCGCTCGCGGATGCGACCGCGTTCAAGATTCCGGAAGGCATCGAAGACGAGCCAGCTTTGTTTCTCGGGGACATCCTCGCGACCGGCTTTTTCTGCGCGGACATGGCAGGCGTCGAGCCGGGGGGCGTCTACGCGGTGGTAGGCTGCGGGCCGGTCGGACTGCTCGCGATCGTGGCTGCGCGTGAGCTCGGGGCGGAGACGGTGTTCGCCATCGACAGGCTTCCCGAGCGGCTCGAGCTCGCGAAGGGGTTCGGCGCGACGCCCGTGAACGCGGTCGTTGCAGACGCCAAAGCTATCGTCGATGAGGCCACGGATGGACGCGGCGCGGACGCGGTGCTCGAAGTGGTCGGAAGCCCAGAGGCCACACGCCTCGCCGTCGATCTCGTCCGTCCCGGCGGTGTCATCTCCGCCGTGGGCGTCCACACCGAATCGAGCTTCGCCTTCTCGCCAGGCGAAGCCTATGACAAGAACCTCACCTACCGCGCCGGCCGCTGCCCAGTGCGTCACTATATGGAGCGGCTCCTCCCGCTCGTCCGGGACGGGAAGTACGATCTGAGTGCGATCGTCTCCCACCGACTTCCCCTCGAGGACGGTGTGCGCGGCTACGAGCTGTTCGCCAACAAGCTCGAAGCCTGCACAAAAGTCACGCTCACGCCTTGACTTTATTCTCATTTGAGAATAATTAGACCTTGAACCTTGGGGGCGGGAGCCACCCGTATCCTTATTAGTAGTAAACTGATGAACCACACGATTTTTCAGATTTTGCTGAGTCTCAAGGACGATGCGCGAGACGCTGACGGGGTCCTCGAAGCCATGCGCACCCACGGCGGCAAGCAGGTGGTGCCGGCGCTCGTGTCTTTTTACCGGGGGCTAAAAAAGGCCTCGGATTCGGGTTTCATCCGCGTGCTCGACGCCACCAAACGAGGCGCTCCGGGCCGGCCGCGCCAGCGCTACCAGATGACCCGATCGGGACGCTACGCGATGCGTACGGAAGCCCAGCGACTCGGGAATCTCGCCGCCGCCGCGCTCTCGGACACGAAGATCTCATGAGACTCCAGCGCTGGTTCGACCGGGTGGTGCGGCTCTATCCTCGCGGGTTTCGCGAGCTCTTCGCCGACGACATGTCCGGCCTCTTTCGGCGCCAGTGCCAGGGCGTCCGGAAGCGACACGGGCGGCTCGGTCTTTTCTGGTTCGGCGCCAAAACGCTCATCTCGGTGGCAGCCGCGGCGCTCTATGAACGCCTCACCACGCGTGAGACGCGAGCTTTTCCTAAACAAAGAGGTGGTCGCATGACATCCATCGGTCACGATCTGCGCTACGGGGCACGCTCGCTCATCAAGAATCGAACCTTCACGCTTCTCGCGGCCGGGACCCTAGCGCTCGGCATCAGCGTGAACACGACGATCTTCAGCCTCGTGAACAACATTCTCTTCAGCGAGCTCCCATCACCGACCCGGACACGTTCGGCCTCATCCAGGCGGTGAGCGTGGAGTCGAACGACACCGAATCTCCGGCAACGCTCGCGGACTTTGCGCTCTTGAAAGAAGACTCGAACGTCTTCGTCGACGCCGCCGTAGCGGTGCGGGAATATTTCGTGCTGACCGGCGACGGTGAGCCGGCCCACGTTCGAGCATTGAGCGTCTCCCACAACTATTTCGAGCTTTGGGGCACCGGTGCCGTGTTGGGCCGAGGTTTCGCCGACGGCGAGGATCTCCCTGGGGCCCCACCCGTCACGGTTTTGAATCACGGCTTTTGGAGCCGCCACTACGGCGAAGACCCGAACGTCGTGGGCGACGAGATCCTGTTGAATGGTCAGCCCTATACGATTATTGGTGTCTTGTCCCCGAAGATGGGGTTCGGCTTCCTCTCGAGAATCGACCTCTGGGTCGGGCTTCGCGAGGATCCGGCAACCGCCCCGCGCGAACGCAAAGCCCTCATAAGCGTCCGCGTCGACCCGGAGGTCCCGTTCGACCGGGCGCGCGACGAAGCTGCGGCGGTGGGCGCGAAGCTGGCGGAAATCTATCCGGAAACGCATCGCGGCTGGTCGCTCCGCGTACAGTCCGTCTCCGAGGCCTTGCTCGGCGAAAGCGACCGGCATCTCGTCGCGATCTTGTTCGCCACCGTGGGGCTCGTGCTTCTCATTGCGTGCGCCAACGTCGCCAACATGGTGATGGCGAGGGCAACGACACGCTCGAAAGAAGTCGCGGTGCGCGTCGCCCTAGGAGCCAGCCGCCTGCGCCTCGTCCGCCAGCTGCTCGTTGAGAGCTTTCTTCTCTCGGCCCTCGCCGCGGGACTCGGTTTGCTCCTCACGCAAGGCCTCTTGGATTTGCTCGTGCTCATCACGAACGGCGAGCATCTCTTGTTTCAGACGGCAGATATCGATGGACAAGTTCTTGCCTACACGCTCGCGATAACCGTCGCAACGCCGCTCATCTTCGCGCTCCTTCCTTCTTTACGTGCCTCGCGCCCCGATCTCGGCGGCATGCTGAAGGACGGGTCGCGCTCGGGCGACGGACGCGTGGCGCTCGGCGCACGAGGTGTTCTCGTCGTCGCGCAAGTCGGCATGGCTCTTCTGATGATGGTTCTCATCGGACTTCTGGTGAGGAACTTGAGCGAAATGCGGCGGATCGATCTCGGTATCGACCTCGAGGGAATCCTCAGCGCCCAACTGAATCTGCCTGAGTCGAAATATGAGGACGGTGCGGCGCTCACTCAGTTCTACGATGCGCTCATCGAGCGCCTCGAAGCGACGCCTGGCATCCGTGCCGCCGCCGCGGTGAACGAGATTCCCCTTATAGGGTTTGGCGCACGGCGCACGCTCAGCGTCGAGGGCGGTCCCGTGAACGAAGAGACGGCGCCCACGGCGCACTTTTTACCTGTACGTCCAGCTATTTCACCGCCGTGGGCATCGCGCTGGTCAGCGGGCGGGTCTCCGAAACTGGAGATACGAGCGAGGCCGAACCCGTCGCTCTCGTCAACCAAACAGCGGCCGAGCGCTTCTGGCCTCGAGGAGGCGCGCTCGGATCACGGTTGAGCACCGACGGCGGTAAGGGATGGTCGCGGATCGTAGGCATCGTTGGCGACGTGATCAATCCCGACATAGAGAACCTCCACGTTCCGCAAGTCTACTTTCCGGCGGCGCAATCGCCCCAGGCGCGAATGGTCGTGCTCGCCCGCACCGAGGACGACCCGGGAAGTTACGCGGACAGACTGCGCAGCCACGTGTGGGCGCTCGACCCAGGCCAGCCGGTCGAAAAGGTGCGCACGTTCTCGGAAATGCACGACGAGATCTTCGCGGAGAACTACGCGCTCTTGACCCTCTTCGGGATCTTCGCCGGGTTCGCTCTGGTGATGGCTTCGATGGGGATCTACGGGGTGATGTCCTATTCCGTCAACCAGCGACACCGTGAGATCAGCGTTCGCATGGCGCTCGGCGCGAGTGCTCGAGACGTGGTCCGCCTCGTTGTCGGCGCGGGCGCCAAGCTCGTTCTGATGGGCGCGGCCATTGGTTGGCTCGGAGCCCTCCTCGCCAACCGCATGCTCGCGAGTGTCCTCTTCGGGGTCTCGAGCGTCGACGTCGCGTCCCTCGTCGGCGTCCCAGCGATTCTCATCACCGTCGCTCTGATCGCGAACTACATCCCGGCGCGGCGCGCGGCGCGGATCGATCCGATGGCGAGCTTGCGCGCGGACTGAGCGAGCTGTAGGTTTGGGTGCTAGCATGGTGAGATAACCTAATCACATCGCTAGCAGGAGCCACTTCGCATGGATCTCGCAGAATTGCTCACGGTGGAGACCGCTGTTCTCCAAGCCCTGTGTATGAGCACCGCCTCGGAGAGCTCCGAGCTCAGAGACACGATCCTGAAAGAGCTGGAACAGGACGACTTCTATTTTCCGATCACGCGTACGATCTATGCCGCGGTGTCTTCGATGTCCCGGGACAAGACCCCTGTTGATGCAGACAGCCTGTTGCGCGCGCTGAGCCGACGCTCGGTCGACGTTCCCGACGATTTTTTCCTCGAAGACCTGTTCACCGGAGCGAAGCCGTCCAAGGAAATTTTGGCGGAATGGCTCAAAGGCGTGAAAAACGGAGAAGAAAAAGAAAAGCCGGACGCGCGAGCGAAGCCGAAGGTGAAGACGAAGCCCAATGTCGCTCCCCCGATAAAGCCTAGACAGGTGACGCAGCCAAGACTTGCCGATACGCATCGGTCGGTCAAAGTGACATTCGATCCTCCGCCTCCCGACGCGCCGCTAGTCGCAAAGCCCGAGCCAAAGCGCGAGCAGAGGAAAGCCGCCGCGCCCGCGAAGGAGCCGGTGGCGAGCACGAGTGCTCCGGCGCGCCGCGGCGACGACATCCTCTCACCCGAGAGCGGCGAATGGCTCGGCTACCTCGCCGATCTGACAAAACAGCAGGGTGAGCACCTCAAGACCGGGTTTTCGATCTTCGACCGGCACTGGGGCGGCCTGGCGCCCGGGTTTTTCTTGCTGGCCGGCGAGGACCAACCGCGCCTGCTGGATTTTCTCAAGCAGCTCGTCGATCAGATCGCGAGCGAGTGCAAGCTACCTTGCCTCTACTTTTCGTTCGAGCGCAGCAAGGCGGCGCTTCGGCTCTACACGCTGTCGCGGCTGTCCCGCGCACCGTCCGCGCACATCAAGGGCGGAAAGTTCACCAAAGACTCCGAAGCGTGGCGAAACATCATCCGCATCGGCGAACAAGCCGTAGATTGGCTCCAGCGTATCTACGTGGTGGAGCCGACGCCGGGTCTCCCGGTATCACGGATTCGGGACATGAGGCAGACGCTGATCGAGTCCGGCGCCGGTGCGTCTTGTCTCATCGCTATCGACAATTTGGAGAAGCTCGCGAGCAAGACAGACCTGCTGCAAGCTTTGGCGGAGCTCAAGGAGCTCGCGGAGTCTCTCGGGATCGTGGTTATTGGCGGGGCTTCGAAGGTTGAGCTCGTACACGAGAAGAGTGCGGATATGGCGGCTAGCTTCGTTGTCGAGAGCGATGGTGCGGTGCTCGAGGTGACGACCTTGGGCGAGTCGGAGCCTAGGGAGTTGCGCTTCGACTACAATCCGGCGACGCATCGGTTCGAGGAGTGACGTTCGTGGTCGCGCTCGAGCGCGAGCGCGAAGGCTGGTAAGGCTTAGGGCGCGCGGAACAATAAGCTGGACAATTCCTACGCCGTCGGATAGCGTATTCTGCCATCTTCGCGGCTGCAATCGGATCGCAATCTTTTGGATGTCCAATCAATCAACTACCACCCGCATAGCGGGTGGTTTGATGAAGGCCCCTCGAAGGGGCCTCCACCGTACGGAAGGGGGCTAAAGCCCCCTGAGGTTCAGCTGTTCCTGACGCTTTTCCTCTTCCTCTTGGTTTCGGATGTACTCCCGTATGACCGCCTCGTCTAAACCCACCGTGCTCACACAGTACCCGCGGGCCCAGAAATGGAACCCTGTGAAATTCCTCGTCCGACCCAAGTATTCACGATGGATTCGTATCGCGGATTTGCCCTTCAGAAACCCCACCGTGTGCGCCACGCTGTACTTCGGTGGAATACTCAGACACAGGTGGACATGGTCCGACAGCGCATGTCCCTCCACCAATTCTACTCCCGACTGGTTGCACAGTTCCCGGAGGATCTTCCCGACACCCTTTCTCAATCTTCCGAACATCGCCTTCTTTCGGTATTTTGGACTAAACACAATGTGGTATTTGCAGTACCATTTCACGTGCGATTGGCTCTTCCACTCTCGCATGTCGATCTCCTTTTTTGAACTTCCCGGTTCATTGAAAGGAGATCGTCTATCACACCCCGGAACGGCAGAGCCTCTTTGAGTCGCACCGCCAGAGGCGGTGGTTTACCTGTTCTA
>SMVB01110911.1_pt1 | contig 20898 bp, 19 predicted proteins | sample 2456461 | NCBI WGS metagenome assembly SMVB01 (sample SAMN11095934, study PRJNA526329) | marine sediment metagenome | biome: Marine sediment; feature: Surficial sediment; material: Deep marine sediment; isolation source: Hadal surficial sediment | place: Pacific Ocean | collected 2014-05 | depth...
GATCGGGACGACAGCTCCCTGTCCCTCTTGGTCTGTCTTCGAACGACGAACGTGAACACGAAGACCGCCTGCGACCTCTTCTAGATCCGAAACTTCGAGCATCGCCAGAGTGGAGCGTCGGAAAGACCGTGGCCGCGAAAATCGTGCAGGATCACTCTGGCCCCGGCGCTGACAAGGGGGTCGACCTGGGGGCGCCAATTTTCGTGGGTGGTGCAGTAGCCGCACGAAAAGACCACCGGAACGCCCTCGCCGTGGGCCTCTACGTAGAGTCGAGCGCCGTCGCTCGCCGGTATGGTTTCGATTCTTTCCAGGGTCTTGTTCAGATTCACATCCATATCAACAATCCATATCAACAACGGGCTCCAAGTCAAATGTCAGCAAATGGTTCGCGACAGTAAAGAACAAGTTCCATTCCGCCCGACCGCGCAGCCTACAGCAGGGCCCTCAGGGCTTCAGACATCTGAAGCAGCTGGTCCTCCATGGGGCCCTTGATCGCAAACTCCGGCACCATGGGCTTGGTGCGCCCCTCCATGGACATCCACACGCGAGTCGAGTGCGGTTCTTCTTCCGCCCGAACCTCACCTCTGAGTTCTGCCCAGACGACTCCGTCGCATTCTTTTTCGAAGCGAATGCTGCCGTCCATCAGAAAATGGAAATGGAAGATCGCCGTTCCTTCGCGGCCCAATGCCGTGAACTGTGTCGAGGTCGTTTTGCGGTCTCCGTCTCGGTCGGTGATTTCGCTGCGTCCCGGTAACAGAGCGATCAGGGTCTCGTCCAGAAACAAGGTATCGACAACTTGGTCTCTCGATCGATCGACGGTGAAGCTTGTCTCGAGCTGCATGGCTTCTCTCCTGTGCGCAAATGCCAGTGACCTCGGCCTTCTGCTCAGCGAATTTCGACGAGCACAGAGGGAATCAACAAGGGACCCTCGAAGGACAGATCGACAATCCATTTTCGAAAAGCGCTCAGCCCGGGCGGGAGGGGGATCAGGCTCTCGGCGGCATTGAGGGGCGAGACGGCTGCGCGCAGTCCCTCTAGTGTCCCGCTCTGAACGAGATCCGCAATCTCATTTGCGAGAGAAGCGGGTTCCGGGTACGAGATCAGCTCGACGTCGGCATCCTTCTCCAAGCCGAGATCGAACAAAATCCATGAAACAGCGTCTCGAAACCCGCCGAGTTCGTCGACCAGGCCAACTTCCAATGCCTGTTCCGCGCTCCAGACCCTACCCTGCCCTAGGGTGTTGACCTGATCGGGTGCGAGATCCCGACCGGCTGCAACTCGCTCAACGAACAGATCGTAGACATCGCGAGTGAGCATTTGCATGCGCTCTCGCGATTCTTGCGAGAGCGGCCCGAAGTTGGAATTGAAGTCGGCGTAGCGACCTCGCTGTAGCGATTCGACTCCTATTCCGAGCTTTTCAAGCAAGCCATCGAAGATGGGTCGCAGGGAGAAGACTCCGATTGAACCCGTGAGCGCCCCGGGAGAAATCACGATGGCGTCCGCGGCCGAGGCGACATAGTAGGCCGCAGACGCAGCGACATCCGAAACCGAGGCTACGACGGGCATGCCCGTGTCCGTCACTTCCTTTACAGCGTGCCAGATTACTTCGGCGGCCATTGCCGAACCCCCGCCACTGTCGAGCCGGATCACGATGCCCTTGATCTGCGGGTTGTTCGACGCATCGCGCAGCGCCCGCCGAAATTGATCCGCGGAAAAGACCGGCCCGCCCGACCTCGAACTCCGGGCATTCCCCGAAACCACGGCGCCGCTGCCGTAGATCACCGCCAGCTGAACCTCGGGATCAAAGCCGAGACTGCGCGGGTCGAGGCTGCGATAGTCGCGGCCCTTGACGGTCTCGCCCTTGGCTTCGGGGATCTGCTCTAGATGGCGGATGCCATCGATCAAGCCCCGCGCCAGCAGGTCTTGGCTCCTCACCAGGCCTTCATCGATGATCTTTTGCACCGCTTCGGGAGTGAGACCGCGCCCGTTGGCGATTGCCGACACGAAACGCTGATTGGCCGAATCCAGCAACGAGTTCGACATTTCGCGTGCGGCATCGGACATTTCGCGACCCGTCATGGATTCGACTGCGCTCTTGTACTTCCCCACCTTGCTTGATGCGATCTGGATGCCGATCTTTTCCCACATCTCTCCAAAGTAGAGATAGTCGGCGGACAGTCCGACCATGGGCATCACGGCCCCTGGAACCACGTAAATCTTTTCGGCGGCGGTCGCGAGGTAGTAGGCCCGGTTGATCGATGTGGTGTTGAGTTCGAGGTAGGCGATGGTCATGCGACCCGCTTTGCGCAACCTCGCCAGCGCCGCGCGCAGTTCCGATGCCTTTCCCCAGCCCATTGTGGACTGGCGAATGTGCAAAATCACGGTTTCGATTCGATCGTCTCGTTCCGCCAGTGCCAACAAGGAGAGCAACGATAGAAATGGTTGGTCGGTGTTCCCCAGGACTCGGGCGAGCAAGGTCGGATGGGTGGCCTCTACGTACGGGCCCGAGATTTCGACGATCAGCGTGCTCCCGGGTGCGACGTCCACGCCTCGACCTCGACTCAGATAAATCACCAGCCCAAGGCCCAGGACCAGCACGAGCACGATCCAGAACCTTCTGCGCGTTGCGCCGCTCGCTTGATCTCCTGAACTCATGGTGCGAAATCCATTTCGTTTTGAACTCCTGATCCCAAGGTGAAATCCCAACCACGACTCACGACCCACAACTATCACAACTATCACAACTATAGAAGTTGTGTGCGCGGCGCGACTCCCGACGTCAATCGCTTCTCGTTGCTTAAGCTCGGGCTCCCACTCGTCCGATAGTCCCCCATACCCGTCTCTCAACCACCTCGGGTCAGACAGATTTCGGGGACGACACGGGGCGCGAGAACTCGCGAACGAGCTGAAAAAGTGAGAACGGAGTCAAATCTCGAATGACAGGGTTTCTGCAGCGACTCATGTCCGGCAACACGGATCCACAATGGCCCGAAGCCGAGGCTGGAAACGGCGCCGAGCTGAAGCGCGATCTCGCAGCCGCACAAACGCGGATCAGCGAGCTCGAAGGCGATCTCGAGGGGATGGAGGCAGAACTCGCGAAGGCTGAAGTCGAACGCGACCAGATCGAGACTCTGACCGAGGACATGGCTGCCTCGCAGGTTCGCGCTGCCGCAACCGTGGCGGATCTCAATCGCGCCAAGTCCGAACTCGAAGGGATGAATGACTCGCTGGCGGAACGTGACCAAAAACTCAAGCTAGCGCTCAAGGAAGCCAATGATTCGAACCAAGAAAAGGATCACATGTTTTCCGCCGTGACCAAGGCGATCGAAGAGATCAACGAGTGCTTGAGCATCGCGTCATCGAGCTGCGAGGAGAACGCCAAAGCATCTCGAGCGGCCGGGATCGCTGCAGATAGCGCCATGGCGGAAGCGACCGACATGGCTCAGCGCGCGGGCGAGATCATCGATGTCTCTTCTGCGATTCGAGCGGTGGCAGACCGAACACGTCTACTCTCGCTCAACGCCAAGATCGAAGCCAGCAAGGCACAGGAGTTTGGTCGTGGTTTCAGCGTCGTGGCGGACGAGGTCAAAAAGCTATCCCAGGAGGCATCCGAGGCGAGCGAGCAAATTGCAAGGGTCGCTGGAGCGATCGAGAAGAGCACAAAAGCCGTTCGCGACTTGATCGGCGAAGTCCGTGAGACCACTAGCGACGTCAACACCAGCTCGGAACGCATCGTCGAGACGGCATCGCGTCAAGAAATTGCGATCAACGAACTGCTGGTGAAGATCGGGGAAAAACACAGCGGCGAAGTCGATCTCTTCTGAATACCCCTCGCCGAATAGCCTGAAAAGGCCCGGGACCGTCAGTCCCCAGCCACCGCCGCGCGATACGCCGAAATTACTTCGTCGGGCGCCTGCACGAGTTCCACCAACACGCCCTCGGCCCCAATCGGCGAAGCTTCATTGCCCTTTGGATGGATGAAACAAACGTCGTAGCCCGACGCACCCTTGCGGATGCCCCCGGGAGTGAAGCGGACGCCCTGCTCCTCGAGCCAACGAACCGCGGCCACTAGATCATCCACCCACAGCCCCACGTGATTGAGCGCCGGGTCGTGCACCCGAGGTTTCTTGTCCGGGTCGATGGGTTGCATCAGGTCGACTTCGACCTTGAACACCCCTGCCCCCGCCACCGCGATGTCTTCATCGACGTTCTCGGCTTCGTTGCGATAGGTCCCGGTTGCGGTCAGACCGAGGGTGTCGATCCAGAAGCGGCGCAGCGCCGCTTTATCCAAACCCCCAACCGCGATTTGTTGAAGTCCCAGCACGCTAAAGGGTCGCTCCGACATGTCCCAATTCTCCACAGCTTGGCCGCCACAGGCGCCGGTTGTCATACAGGCAATACTCTCGCCGATTCCGGCGCCCCCCGCACTATTGCCGCAGCGGATCGATGCGTGCAACACCCAGCTGCGTGCAACAGCAGCTGCGTGCAACACCCAGCTGCGTGCAACATCCGGACCCGCGAGACTGCTAATCTGTTCGCTTGTCCTCCGAAGTCGAGATCTTTCAAAAACTCTTCGAACCGTTGACCTACCACGCCCCCGGCAGCGAGTCTTCGACCCAGCGCGCGCTCGACGCGACTGCCGGACTTGCGCATCAGCCGCAGATCCTCGACATCGGTTGCGGCGTCGGCCGCCAGACCCTGGACCTAATGCGATTGACACCGGGTCGCGTGACCGCGATCGATCTAAACGCCGCAGCGGTCGAAACCCTGGCCCGGCTGGTCGGCAACGAAGGCCTTTCGCATCGCGTCGCGGCGGTTCGGGGCTCGATGTCCGAACTCTGCTTCGCCGACGAGAGCTTCGACCTGATCTGGTCCGAGGGAGCGATCTACTGCATGGGTTTTTCCGACGGCCTCTCGGCCTGGAAGCGCTACCTGCGACCCGGAGGGTTCCTCGCAGTCACCGAGTTGACGTGGCTCAGCGAGTCCCCACCTCGAGCAACCCGAATGTATTGGCAAAAGCAGTATCCCGGTATGGTCAATCTGAGCGACAATCTCGCTGCGATCGACCGCGCGGGCTATCAGCAGATCGGCGATTTTGCGCTGCCCGAATCCGACTGGTGGGATCGCTTCTACCGGGACCTGTCCGCCGAGATTGTCGAGTTCAAGCGGCGGCACCCGGGCAGCGAAGGCGTTGAGTATGAGGGACAAGCATTGATCGAACAACTAGAAGCCGAGATCCACACCCTGCGCGAGAGTCAGGGCTCCTACAGCTACGTCTTCTACATCATGCGAAAGCCGGCCTGATGCTCGAACCCCTGCGCTCATTATTTGAACCGCCGATCTCGACTGACCCGAGTCAGATCAAGGCGAGGCTCGCCTGGGTCGTGCGACTGCGCTGGGTTGCGCTTGGCACGTCGGTGTTGTCGATCATTCCGGCGCTGCGATTCGAGGTTCTCCAGCGACAGTTGCTGCCCTCGTTCATTGCGGTGATCACGGCACTGACGCTGTTCAACCTGCTTTCGTGGGCGGCGCTGCGCAGGCAATCCGAAACCCATCTCGTACATGTATTCTTTCAACTCGCCACAGACATCATCGCCTTGACCGCGCTGCTCGCCTTATCCGGAGGAGCGTGGAATCCCTTCATGCCGATTCTCTTCATCCACATGGGCCTCGGCGCTTTGTTGCTCGAAGGGCGGCTCAGCTTTTTGCTCTTCGTACTGCTGCTCGGGTGCATCGGCTTCAATCAGGTATACGCACAAATTCCCCCGGGTCTCGAGTCCAGCTTGCTTCCCGCCTACATGTTGTTTCCCGCGCAGTACATCGTCGCCGGGGCGTTTTGGATCCAGACCGCGTGGCTTTCGCGAACCTTGATGGCGCTGCAGGCCCACTTTGCATTCTTGAGCGAGCGCAAGACGCGGATCGATCGCCTGCGCGCCGTGGGAGCGCTGGCCGCGGGTCTGTCCCACGAGTTCGCGACTCCCCTGAACACCGCGAAACTCAAACTCGCGCGGCTGGCGCGCACCAATGATCTCAAGGACGACAGCGATTGGGAAACGGCTTCAGATGCCCTCGAGCGCTGCGAAGAGATATTGCGACGGATGTCCGGTTCCCAGCTCGAACCCGAAGGCTTGAAGCTCGAGGCCGTCGATGTCGGGAGGATCGTCGAGCGCATGTGCGACAGTGCGTCCGAGGAGGGGCAGGGGTCTGGAGACTCGAAGATCCAGTTCTCCGACAGCGGCCGCATCCATCGACGCGCGCTGCTGCCGGCGGTCGCCTTTTCCCACGCGATCTTGAACCTGCTCGACAACGCGCGAGAGTCCACCCGCGGCGAAGGTCAAATCGACGTCGATGTGAGTTCCCGCAGCGGGCGGATCCAGGTATTGATCATGGACCGCGGCCCGGGTTGGCCCGACGTCGTACGCAAGCACTTTGGCGAGCCATTCATTACCACCAAGCCCGATGGCGTCGGGCTCGGGCTCTACTATGTTCACAATCTGACCGAGGCCATCGGCGCTGAGTTCACGCTGGAGGATCGCGACCAGGGTGGCGCGGTGGCGCGGATCTCCTTGCCGGCGCTGAGTCCGGTCGGAGAAACGACACTGTCCTGAAACCACTGCAAACCGATCGAAACGAGAAAACCAACATGAGCAATCCAAACGAAGTCCACTCCGAGCAAGAAGAGAAAACGCTATTGATCGTCGAGGACGACGAGCGTTTCGCCGACACCCTCGCCACTGAGTTTCGCGATCGCGGCTACACGGTGGCGCACGTCGCGGACATCGCCTCGCTCGAAACCACGGACCCGAGCGAGTTCAGCTACGCCGTGGTCGACCTGCGACTGCGTCGAGACAGCGGCCTTGACGCGATCTCCTCCATCAAGTCACGCTCACCAGGCACCCGTATCGTCGTGCTCACGGGCTACGGAAGCATCGCCACCGCCGTTCAGGCCACCAAAAACGGCGCAACCAACTACCTCACCAAGCCCGTCGACATGGATGAACTCGAACACACCCTCATCACCGGCGGAGCCGGAGACGAAACCCCGATCCCCGACGAGTTCCAGAGCCTCGATCGCCACGAACGCGAATACATCGAATACGTCCTCAACGAATGTGGCGGAAACATCAGCCAAGCCGCGCGCCGGCTAGGCCTCCACCGCCAAAGCCTCCAGCGAAAACTCCGAAAATTCACCCCGCGCTGATTTTTCTGGAATCAGTTTCGGCCCGGCAAACGCCGTCGAGTCCACCAACGAAAGGAATCCCCATGGACCGCTTCAAAGATCTGGTCGTCCTCCTCACCGGCGCCGCCTCCGGCATCGGCAAAGCCAGCATCCTCCGCATGGCCGAAGAGGGCGCCGCCGTCGTGTGCGCGGACATTCAAAGTGAAGCAGCCGAAGCCACCGCGAAGGAAGCGAGAGAACTCGGCGCCAACGCGATCGCCGTCAGCGTCGATGTCTCAGACCCTGAATCAGCAAAGAGCGCGATCGCCGCCGCGATTTCAGAGTTCGGACGCATTGACTCGCTGTGCAACATCGCAGGCATTCTGCGCTTCGACCACACCCACGAACTCACGCTCGAAAACTGGAATCAGATCCTCGCTGTCAATCTCACCGGGACGTTCCTCATGACCCAGGCCGCCCTGCCGCATCTGCTCGAGAGCCACGGCGCGCTGGTCAACATGGCCTCGACCGCTGGGCTCGCCGGTCAGCCGTGGAGCGCAGCCTACTCGGCTTCGAAGGGGGGTGTGCTTTCGTTTACCCGTTCGATCGCAGTCGAGTATGGCAAGCAGGGCATGCGGGCAAATTCGGTTTCCCCCGGCGGAATTTTGACTCCGATCCAGAACGAGTTTCATCTGCCCGAGGGCGCGGATGAAAAGTTGCTCCTGCGAATCATGCCACTGGACAAAATGCGAGAAGCCGGAGCTGCTGCCGCGGTCGTGGCATTCTTGGCATCGCCCGATTCGATTCACATCAACGGCGAAACGATCCGAGTAGACGGCGGCACGCTCGCCTGAACTGGTTTCCGACGATGCATCGCTTGTGACCGGCGCAGCACTCAGCCTCGACGGTGGCTACATTCCGAGACAGCGGCTGACTTGATCGCTACCCCGAGTGGGGGATCCAGCAGCCTATTCGAGAAAGCTCCGCAGGACCGAGCTGCGACTGGGGTGTCGCAACTTGCGCAGGGCCTTGGCCTCGATCTGGCGAATGCGTTCCCGGGTCACCTCAAAATCGTTTCCAACCTCTTCGAGGGTTCGCTTCGAGTGCTCGTCGATGCCGAAGCGCATCTTGAGGACTCGCGCTTCTCGCGGCGGCAGGGTCGAGAGTGCATCGCGAGTATGATCCGCCAGGCTCGCGCGGATCGCCGCTTCTTGCGGGCATTCGGCGTTCTTGTCTTCGATGAAGTCCCCGAGATGGCTCTCTTCATCGCCAACCGGCGCCTCGAGACTTACGGGCTCCCGGGCGATCTTGAAGACCAACTGCACCTTGTCGAGAGGCAGGTCCATTTCCTTGGCGAGTTCTTCGGGAGAGGGCTCGCGACCCAGCAGCTGTACCAGGTGGCGGGTGGCGCGCACCAGCTTGTTGATGGTGTCGATCATGTGAACCGGAATTCGAATGGTTCGGGCCTGGTCGGCGATCGCCCGGGTAATGGCCTGACGAATCCACCAAGTCGCGTAGGTCGAAAACTTGTACCCGCGTTGGTACTCGAACTTTTCCACCGCCTTCATCAGACCCAGGTTTCCCTCTTGAATCAGGTCGGAGAACTGTAGACCGCGGTTGTTGTACTTCTTGGCGATCGATACCACGAGCCGCAGATTGGCCTCGATGAGTTCTTCTTTTGCGAGATGCGCGCGGTCAGCGGATTCCACGTAGCAATTCAGTGCAACCCGCACCGCGTCGCTGGACATCCTGCAATCGGCTTCGAGGTCCCGCGTGTCGCTGAGAACTTCGTCCAGCAGTTCGCGCGCCTGGGCGATGCGTTGGGCGTCACCTCCCAACTTAGCCAGTGCATCGCGCGCCTTGACGCCCTTGCCCCTTGATGCCGTGGCGTAGCGAACGAAATCCTCGACGCTGATCATGAACGGGCGCACCACCATCTGGGCGCGGCCGTCGAGCAGGCTGAAGGTTTCGCCGAGCTCGCGAAAACACGCGACGAGGTCGTTGAAGCGCGGTCGTGCGAACCGCACCTTGCGAAGACGGGTGAGGAACTTGCGGTAGTCTGCGTCGTTCTCGGCCCGCAGCCGGGTCTGGGTCTCGACGCTGGTGCGGGGCTTTGCGATCTGATCGTGTCGCTTGACGGTTGTGGCTTTGAGCTTCGCGATGTAGTTCATGGCCAGCAAGAACTGTTTGCGGCGCTGTTCGGGCGGTGGCCCGCTCGCGTCGTCCAATCCATCGACGACCCGACGCAGGCCGATTTCCCCGGCCTTGAAGAGTGCGCCGAGTTCCATCACGGCCTCGATTCCCCAGGCATTCCCCAAGACGGCAAATTGGGCGTCATGGGTCGCGGCTTCGATGCGCGTTGCGATCTCGACCTCACCCTCGCGAGTCAGTAGCGAAACCCGTCCCATCTCGCGCAGGTACACGCGCACGGGATCCCGCACCGTCGAAGACTCTGCGGGGGGGGCTTTAGCAGCAACCCTTCGCGCTCGAGTTGTCTTGCTGGAGCGTGTTGTCGTTGCCTTCTTCGCCTTCTCCGCCTTCTTCATGGCGGCGGCTTGCTTGCTGCGGGACTTGGTCGCTGAGCGTTTTACGGGCGCGGATGCGACGTCTTCGCTCGAGCGGCTCTGACTCTCGAGCTGCGCTTGAGTCTTGCTATCGCGTGCTTCGGCGGGTGGCTCGGGAAACGATAATTCTGCGGACGTCGTTGACGCGTTCGAGGCCATGGGGGGGCTCCTTGCGATCTGCTGAGCCGACTTGATCCACACGCAAGATCGTGAATCAGTCGGCACCACTCTGCTTCAAAAGTTTTCTACTACTGTCTCGTTCTACTTTCCATCGCAGCGCGCCGTTCCTCGAGCTGCTTTTGTTTTTTTGCCAGTAACTTTTCCACGTCCGCGTTCGGGTCGCGAAGTTGGCGAGTCACCGAATCTTCCGCCTCATTTCGCTGTCTTCGGGCGAACCAATTGAGCACATCCTCGAACACGCGTTGGGGGGGAGTTTCGCTGTCTTCGACCATGTCGTCTACCGCTACCCGGCGTAAACATGCCGCGGCTTCGCTGTCGAGCAGGGGAGCGATGATTTCGAGATCGATGGCACCCGAATCGTCGAGCTTTCCATCCTGCGCTGCGTCAATTAGCAGCGTCAAAATGGCCTTCCACTTCCCCGCTGGAATCAATTCGTCGACCTCGCTGCGCACGCTCTCAGTCAGCAAAGTCGGGTGCAGAAACGCCAGCTGAGTCAGCAGGTGAAGGTGTTGTTCCTCCCGGCCAACTGGGCCGCTTTCGACCAGACGCGGCGGGGCAGACGCCGCGTCTTGATGATCAGCATGTGCGCTCATACGACGCTCACGCGCTCTAGACTTGTTCAATGCGCCTCGCACCACTTCAGAGACCGCGGCAGAGTCTGTGCCGGTGACCATGGCGAGGCGCCTCGCGTACTCCGCGCGTTCGACGGGGTCTACGTAGAGTCCCACCAGGGGCGCAATCTGGGAGACCACCGCAGCCTTCTCCGAAGGTGTGGTGCAACCGTGCTTCAGCGCGTTCTGAATCACGATCTCGATCGCGTCTGGAGACTCTTCCACCAATTTACGCAGTGCGTCAGGACCGTGCTGCACAAGAAAACTGTCCGGGTCCTGGCCCTGGGGCAAGAGTGCTGCGCGAACCCGCAAACCACCGGGTAGCAACACGGTCAGCGCCTTCTCGACAGCGTTCTGCCCGGCGACGTCTCCGTCAAACAGCAATACGATTTCCGAAGTTCGGCGCGAAAGTTGGCGGGCGTGCCCCTCGGTGAGTGCAGTGCCACAGGTCGCGAGCGAGCCCGTGAGGCCCGCCCGGGCCAGAGCGATGCGATCGAAGTAGCCCTCACAGACGATTGCGCGGCCCGCTTTGCGGATGCCCTCGAGTGCTTCGGGGAAACCGTACAGGGCGTCGCGCTTGTGAAAGATGGGACTCTCTGGCGTGTTGAGATACTTGGGCTCTTGATCGGGGAAGATGGCTCGACCGCCAAAGCCCACGATGCGGTCGCGCACATCGCGAATGGGAAACACCACGCGACCTCGCAGCCGAGCGTAGCTACCGCGCTTGTCGGCACTGCTGCCCGAGTCGCCTGGCTTCGCTTCGCGCTCGACCAAAAGTCCGGCCGTGATTGCGCACGCCTCCGTCACTCCGCCACTGGCGAGGTCGGCCCCCAGTTCATCCCAACTGTTGGGCGCGTAGCCGATCCCGAAGCGCAGGCTGGTCTCGCTGTCGATCCCTCGCTCGGCGAGATACTCGATCGCCCGGGCGCCGTCCTTGCCCGCGAGACTGCGTCGATAGAAGAGCTGCGCGCGCTCGTTGGCGGCATACAGCGGCTCGCTTCCGTCGGAGCTGCCCGGATCGTTTTCTGGAACTTCGACGCCGCATTCGCGACCGAGAGTCCGCACGGCCTCGGGAAAGGAGAGGTTTTCGTACCGCATCAGAAAATTCATCGCATTGCCGCCCACCTGGCAGCCAAAGCAGTGAAAGATCTGTCGTTCGGGATTGACGTTGAAGGAAGGAGTCTTCTCTTCGTGAAAGGGACAACGAGCCTTGTAGTTCCGGCCGGCCTTCTTCAGATCAACATATCGACCAATCAGGCTGACGATGTCGATTCGATCTCGAATCGTCGCGATGGTCTCTTCAGGAATCCGACCCACAGGTGCCCCAATCAGGGCGACGAACCCGCAGCCCTTTAACGGGTCATTCGCCTTATCTTTTTCAGCGCCCGCTTGCGAGCCGCAGCAGCCTTCTTCTTCTTGCTGATGCTCGGCTTGTCGTAGTACTCACGTCGCCGCAGCTCGGTGAGAATGCCGGCCTTCTCACAGGTCTTCTTGAATCGCTTCATCGCCTGTTCGAAAGATTCGTTGTCCTTGACTTTGATCACGGGCATACGCGCTTCTTGCTCCTGACTCTCGTCGGCCGAGGACGCATCCACGGGTCGCACGTCGAGTCTGTAGTGAGTGGTTCCTGATTGATTCTCGTGTCGAAATTGCACCGAAAGAAATTGCTTCTTGAGGCCTTTTTTCCCCTCGAGGCCTTCTGTTCGATTACAGCTCGACGATTATTTTTGCTTCCCTGTTTCCAAATCGGTTTCCAAATTGATTCGATGTCCAGTTGCCGCCGAATTGCCGGCCAATGACACTCGAACACCGAATTGCACGCTCTTCGGAATCCGACGCGATTGGCTTCAGTCCAAAAAGCACCGTCAATTCAGCCAGCTACGACGGGACTGGCGCAAGCGAATCACCCTAGCGCAGTGGGCCTGCCGGCTCAAGAAGCCTCGATTGCCGCGAGAGCCGACGCGAGGTCGACGGCGCCGGTGTAAATCGCCTTGCCGACGATGATTCCGGCAATTCCGCTGTCGGCCTGGGCCAGGGCCGCGAGGATATCGGCCTCGCTCGACACCCCCCCGGACACGATCACGGGGATCGATATCGAGCGTGCAAGCGCCGCGGTCCCCACGAGATCGGGTCCAGTGAGCATTCCGTCCCGGGAGATATCGGTATAGACGATCGCCGCGACGCCCGCGTCTTCGAAGCTGCGCGCCAGGTCGCCGGCCTGGGCCTCACTCGTGTCGAGCCACCCCTCGACCGCCACCCGGCCCTCGCGCGCGTCGATCCCGACGACAATCTGATCGGGGAATCGCCGCGCAGCTTCGCGCACCAACTCGGGTTCGCGCAGGGCCACCGTACCGAGGATCACGCGCGAGATTCCCAACTCGAGAGTCGTTTCTACGGCGGCGATGTCGCGAATTCCGCCGCCCAACTGAACCGGGATGTCCGGTCCAACGGCGGCCACGATGGCGGCGATGGCAGCGCGGTTGATCGGGCGACCCGCCTTCGCGCCGTCGAGATCGACCACGTGCAAGCGGCGAAGCGGATGCGCGGCAAAGCCCTTGGCAACCTGCGCGGGATCTTCGCCGTAGACGGTCTTGTCTTCGAAACGCCCCTGGGCGAGGCGCACGCAAGATCCGTTCATCAGATCGATCGCGGGGATGAGTTCGAAAGGCATACGCAAGCGCAACCGCTACAGCGCACCCTTTACCGTCGGCAGACCCTGTTGTCGCGGATCGATCTCCAGGGCAATGCGCAGCGCTCGCGCCATACCCTTGAAGATCGCTTCGACAACGTGATGCGGACTCTCGCCGTAACTTCGATTGATGTGCATGTCCAGCCCGGCGTGTTGCGCAAAAGCGCGCACGAATTCCTCCACCAGGGAGGCGTCGAACTCGCGGATCATGCGGTTGTTGAGTTCCACCCGATACACGACGTAGGGTCGGTTCGAGACATCGATCGCCACTTCGACCTTTGCCTCTGCCATCGGCAGCACGAAACTTCCGTAGCGGCGAATGCCCGCGGCATTTCCCAGCGCCTCGCGGAAGGCCGTTCCCAGCGCGATCCCGACATCCTCGACCGTGTGATGAAAGTCCACCGCGGTGTCGCCCTTGGCCGACAAGTCGAGGTCGAACAACCCGTGCTTGGCAAACGATTCGAGCATGTGATCGAAGAACGGAATACCGGTCGAAACCTGATAAAGACCCTCGCCATCGAGCAGCAACTCGACGCGAATGTCGGTCTCCCGGGTCTTGCGCACGACCACCGCCCGGCGCTCGGCGCCAAGTGCAGGGGCGCTTGTCTTTTGCTTTGTTTTCTTGCCGGCGTTCGTCATCTTGGTCATCTTCGTCAGCGCAGAACTCGGGCGCTGTCCCAATGCGGTCCTGCGGGACATCCACCCCAGTCCGGGCGCAAACCACACGGCCCTGTATAGCGTCTTCTTGTCGCATTGAGCGAGGAATCCTCGCGGGCGGGTGCCGCGAGCGTGGGGGCCTAGCAGGCGCCAGGCTAGAGTTCGGCCTCGCGAGCCGCCTCGCGCTCGCGCCGCACCCGTCGAATCTTTTGCAGCCGGAGATCCACGGAGCGACCCGGGCCGGACTGGCCCTCGACGCTCGCCAGGCGGATCACCTCGGCGCCCAGTTCTCGCAACTTTGGAGGCTCGAAGGACAAGAACGCGGTGCGCTTCAAGAAGTCTTCCACGCACAGCGGCGAAAGGAAACGCGCGCCACCACCCGTGGGAAGCGCGTGGTTCGGACCCGCGAGGTAGTCACCCACCGCGACCGGGGTGTAGTGCCCCAGGAACACGGCACCCGCGTTCTTCACCAGCTTGTGCACCACATCGGGCTTCTTGACCGCCAGGGCCAGCCGTTCCGGCGCGTACTCGTTGGCCAGCTCGATCGACATCTCGATGTTGCTCGTCACGATGATCGCACCTCGGGCGGTCAGCGCCGTGCGCGCGACATCGGCGCGTTCGAGGGTCTTGATCTGACGCGTTATTTGATCGTTGACCCGCGTGGCCAAAGTCTTGCAGTGAGTGATGAGAAGCTGCTGGGAGCGCTCCGAGCGCTCCGCTTGAGAGATGAGATCCGCGGCGACCCACGCCGGAGTCGCGCTCGAATCCGCGACGACACAGAGTTCGCCCGGTCCGACCTCGGGATCGACTCCGACGACCCCGGACAACAAGCGCTTGGCGGCCGATACCTCGGGCTCGCCGGGACCGACGATCTTGTCGACCCGCGGAATCTGCTCGGTTCCCAGCGCCATGGCTGCGATCGCGGGGGCGCCCCCGACCTTGAAGACGCGATGAACTCCCGCGACTCGCGCGGCCATCAATATTTCAGCAGGGATCTTGCCCTTGCGATTCGGGGCAGTCGCGAGAATGATCTCCGGCACTTCAACCACGGACGCCGGTGTCACGTTCATGATCACACTGCTGGGGCGCATGGACTCGCCGTAGTAGTTGTACACCCCGACTCTGTCCAGCGGGCGCACGCGCTGGCCCATGTAGGCCCCGCCCTCTTCTCGCATTTCCCAGCTGGACGGAATTCGCTTGCGATGAAACTCGCGAATCCGCATCGCGGCTTTGCCGATTGCGGCACGATCACTCGGGTCGACCGATTCGCACGCCTCATCCCACTCGTCGCGCTTGACCTCGAATGCACTGAGCTGCGCGCCGGTCGCCTGCTTGATCAGCGCAAACAGCCCGGCGTCTCCTTCTTCGCGAACCCGAGAAACGACATCGCGCACTTGCGCTTCGACGCCCGGATCCCGCTCGAGACTGCGATCACACAGGGTCGACCATTCTTCGGCAAAGGAAGCATCGTCGGCTTTCAGCGTCCGGAGCAGCTTCGTAATCGTTCGAGTCGCCATTTTTACAACCTCCCGGCAACGCGATGAATCGATTTCACCCCGCCTGCCGCTCGCATTCATGTTCACCGGAGACGGCTGCCGATGTCCATGAAGGACGCGGCGTCACGCTCCGGTCGTTGTCTCTGGTTGCCTCTCTTCGTCTATCACCCGTACCCGTCGCGCAGATACGGCTCGCGCGCGCCCGGCCAAATCGTGCAAGACCGAAACGTCTGCGAGACCCGCCTCTCGACACCAACTCATCACGGTGTCTGCTTGACGAGGATCGAGCTCTACGAGAAACAATCCCCCTTCATTCAATGCCGTGCCGACCTGAACCACCAAGGGCCGAAGCACCGCGTATCCATCTTCACCGCCGAACAGAGCAATCTCAGGTTCGTGAGAAAGCTCTGGCGGAAGCGCCGCACGTTCCGATCTGGCGACATAGGGGGGGTTGGCGATCACCAGATCGAAGGTCTCCCCGGGCACGGCTGCGAAGAGGCTTCCCTCGACAAAGCGAACCCGGTCTTTCAGCTGCAATTGATCGGCATTTACGCGCGCAACCTTAAGCGCCGAGATCGAAACATCGCTTGCGGTCAAGTGGGCCTTCGGACGCTCGCTCGCGATCGCGAGGGCAATTGCACCCGAGCCAGTACCGACATCCAACACCCGATACGCGCGATCCAGTTCGGACATGGCGTCGAGTGCGGCGGCTACCAGCACTTCGGTTTCGGGTCGGGGCGTCAGCACATCTCCGTTGACCGAGAATCGCAGCGACCAGAACTCGCGCTCACCCAGGAGCTGAGAAACCGGGACCCGCTGTTGGGCGCGTTTGATCACCAATTCGCGATAGATCGCGCGCTCAGCGGGCAGTACGGGCTTTTCGTAGTTTACATAGAGATCGAGACGGTCGGTCGCAAGCGCGTGCGCGAGCAGAAGCTCGGCATCTAAACGCGCGGTGTCGATGCCCTGGTCCGCGAGGTGCTCGGTCGTCCATTGCAGTAATTCAAGAACCGTCCACGTGCGGTCGCGGGATGTCTTCTCGGCCATCGGGTGGGGGTCAACCTTCGACTTGGCTTTCGACCTTGGCCAGCATTGCGCTCCGCACAGCATTCAACAGCTCTTCGAGATCGCCTTCGAGGATGTCGTCCAGCTTGTGGAGTGTGATCGATGCCCGGTGATCGGTGATCCGGTTTTGGGGAAAGTTGTAGGTTCTTATCTTCTCGCTGCGTTCGCCCGTACCCACCTGCTCCTTTCGCTCGCTCGCCCGCTCGGCGTTGACCCGCTCGGTCTCGAGATCGAGCAATCGCGAACACAGGACCTTCATCGCCTTGGCTTTGTTTTTGTGCTGGGACTTTTCGTCCTGGCACTGAACCACGAGTCCGCTGGGCAGGTGGGTGATGCGAACCGCGGAATCGGTCGTGTTGACGCTCTGACCTCCCGGACCACCGGCCCGCATCACGTCGATGCGCAGATCCTGGGGATCGATCTGGACGTCTACTTCTTCGGCTTCGGGCATGACCGCAACCGTGACCGTCGAGGTATGGATCCTGCCCTGGGATTCGGTTGCGGGAACTCGCTGCACTCTGTGAACTCCGCGCTCGTACTTGAAGCGGCTAAAGACATCCCGGCCGTTGATCATCGCGATGACTTCCTTGAAGCCGCCTCCGGGAGTTTCGGAACTCGACAGGAGTTCGACCTTCCAGCCCAGGCCCTCGGAATAGCGGACGTACATGCGAAACAGATCGCCGGCAAACAGCGCGGCTTCGTCGCCGCCGGTTCCAGCGCGAATTTCGAATATGGCGTTCTTGCTATCCCGCGGATCTTTGGGAGTGAAGTGCTCGAACAGCGTCTGATCGAGAGACGCCAGTTCACTTGCGAGACTTTCGAGTTCACCGCGCGCCATTTCCGCGAGATCCGAGTCGGCGTCCCCGATCATCTGTTCGGCTTCTTCCAGTTCGCGCACCACCTCGCGATAGCGCTGGCTGAGATCGACCACCGGACGCAGGACCGCCAGGTCCTTGGCGAGTTCCTTGAAGCGACCCGGCTGGCTCGCGACGTCTGGATCGGAAAGTTGCCCTTCGATCTCGCGACTGCGCTCGACGGCCTGGGTGATTCGTTCGAGGTATTTCGACATGGTGAAGCTTTCGCATTCAAGCGGCGCGGCGGGGAAACCGGCCCCCGTCACTCGCGGTTTGAGACGCGAGCGAGAGTATCGAATCCGCCGCAAGGCAGCAGCCCGAAGGACGGGTTTGAGAAGCTTTACTCGTGGAGCTCTGCCGTCTCTACCGTCTCTAGGAGTTCATCGACTCCAGGAAGTCGTCATTGGTCTCTGTGGCCTTGATCTTGCCCAGCAAGAACTCCATCGAATCGACCGGAGACAGCGGGGCCAACACTTTGCGCAGGATGTACATGCGGCTGAGTGTCTTCTCGTCCAGCAGGAGTTCTTCGCGCCGGGTCGACGAGCGGTTGATGTCGATCGCGGGGTAGGTACGGCGGTCGGCGAGCTTGCGATCGAGTACGAGTTCGCTGTTGCCCGTGCCCTTGAACTCCTCGAAGATCACCTCGTCCATACGAGATCCGGTGTCGATCAGCGCCGTGCCCACGATCGTGAGGCTTCCGCCTTCCTCCACATTGCGCGCGGCGCCGAAGAAGCGCTTGGGCTTGTGGAGCGCGTTCGAATCCACGCCGCCCGAGAGAATCTTGCCCGAGTGCGGGACCACCGTGTTGTGAGCTCGAGCCAGGCGGGTGATCGAATCGAGCAGGATCACCACGTCGCGCTTGTGCTCGACCAGGCGCTTGGCCTTTTCAATCACCATATCGGCAACCTGGACGTGTCGACTCGCGGGTTCGTCGAAGGTCGAAGAAATCACCTCGGCCTTTACCGTGCGCCGCATGTCGGTCACTTCCTCGGGGCGCTCGTCGATCAACAGCACGATGAGATACGCCTCGGGATGATTCTCGGCGATCGCATTGGCGATGTCCTTGAGAATCATCGTCTTGCCTGCCTTGGGCGGCGAGGTGATGAGCGCACGCTGTCCCTTCCCGATCGGAGCGATCAGGTCGATGATGCGCGTGGTCACACCGCCGTTCTTGGTTTCGAGAACGAATTTTTCTTCGGGGTAGAGAGGCGTCAAGTTGTCGAACAGGATCTTGTGCTTGGCGTTCTCGCGCGGCTCAAAGTTGATCTCTTCGACCTTGAGCAGGGCGAAGTAGCGCTCGCCCTCCTTGGGCGGTCGGACTTGACCGTTGATCGTGTCGCCGGTCTTGAGATTGAAGCGTCGCACCTGAGAAGGAGACACGTAGATATCGTCAGGTCCAGCCAGGTAGTTCTGGTCCGGCGCTCGCAAGAACCCGAAGCCATCTTGCAGAATCTGCAACACACCCTCGGAGAAGATCTGACCATGTTTGGCCGTCTGGGCCTGGAGGATCGCAAACAGCAGGTCGGCCTTGCGCATGCCGGCTGCGTTTTCTATCTCGCGCTCCTCGGCGAAAACGGTGAGCTCCTCTGCGGTCAGAAGCTTCAGCTCCTGGACGTAGATCTTCTCCTGGCCGTTGTCCTCGGCTAGCGCCTCGTCTTCCGCCAGTTCGTCGTCAGACGGGAAGTAGTCGCGCTTGGCGCTCTGCTGCTGCTTGTTTCCCGAGGCGCGATTCCCGCCTCCGCCTCCGCCTCCGCCACGCGAGCGGCGACCGCGGCTGCGACGCCGAGAGTTCGACGAGTTGCCGGAAGAAGAATTCGAGTTGTTCGATTCGCTCGCTCGCTCAGTGCTCACAGATTCATCTCTTTCTTGGTTGATTCAGTGGTGTTGGATTTCATCAGGTTTGTTCGGGTAGTGAATTTTTTTGATGGATTCTTTGCTGATCACAGTCATCGTGCTGGAATGGAACCGCGGGCTGGGAAGGTCTGGAACGCGGTGCAAAAGATTGTGGCGCGATGGCGCCGGGAAGGTCGCTGGGCTCGGGTCTGGCTTCGACCCGGCAAATGGGATGCGTCGATGAATTCTTCTTATTGGTAGTTCGGGCATGCCGACCCGAAAGTTGAACATCAAATTGAAATTAGTTGTTTTAGTGTACGAATCTGACCAATCGATCTGCGACTTGCCGCTTTGGTCGAACAGAGTGCTGGGAGAGTTTGTCAGCAGCTCCGTTGTTTGAACAGGTTCCTACAGTAGGTGGTACTCGGAATAACGCAATTCGTGGAGAATGAAAAGGGCGATCGGGGGGCTCGAACCATTCGAGACTAGACCCGCGTTGGCTCACTGTCAACCCCAAGAAAATCTCGAACAATAAGACTAAACCCTTTATTAACCGATAGTTGCAATAAAGTGCACCATGCGGCCGGCGCTCTCTCCCTGACGTCGAAACGAATAAAATTGCTCTGCTCCACACCCTGTACAGCATTCCGCAAGATCGCCTTGCAACTCGGGTCCGACACCTGCGCGTTGCAGAGACAGAGCGGCCAGTTGGGCCAACGACAAGTGCGCGTGGCCGCGGCTGCTTGCGCGCGATGCTCGCGAAACAACTTCGGCGCCAAACCGCTGGGCCATCGCTTCGAGCACGGGCGCATCGACTTCGTAGCAGCAGCTGCCAATGTGCGGCCCGATCACCGCGACAACTTGCTCGCCCGTCGCGGCAATCCCCCGCAGCGCTTCGATTCCCGCTTCGACCACTCCCTTCGCCAGACCCCGCCACCCGGCGTGAATGGCCGCCACCGCGCGGCCCGATGCGCTGCACGCCAAAATTGGAATGCAGTCGGCGGTCACGATCGCAACGGACCCGGCGGGCCGATCGCAGACGATCGCATCGGCTTCTGTTGCGAGAGTCCGCAGCTGATTGTCCACGTGGACAACATCGGCTCCGTGTACCTGAATTGGACGCAGGGTGCCGGCCGGCGCCACGCTGTCCCGGGTTCCAAACCCGTGAGCCACACCCATGCGTTCGAGCAGCGGATGCCGAATGAAGTTGGTGGTCTTGGTGGTCTTGGTGTAGCCGGCGCCACTCATGTCGATTTGCTCTTCGACTCGAACGCCGCCAAGGCCTGCTCGAGCGCAGCGAGATCCTCCGGCAGAGCGGCCGAGAAGTCGAGTCGCTCCCCAGTGCGGGGATGTGAAAAGGTCAGCATTGCAGCATGCAGCGCGGGCCGCTCGAGTTCGATACGAAACCCGCGACCCCGCTGCTTTTCACGCGAGCGACCGTAAACCGGATCTCCCGCGATCGGCATCCCCGCCGACGAAAGGTGGACGCGGATCTGATGGGTCCGTCCCGTCTCGGGCCGGATCTCGAGTTGGCTGAGACCTGCACTGGGGTAGCGCCTGAGAACCCGCCAGTTCGTGCGCGCACTTCGCCCGGACTCTGTGCGGATCGACATGCGCTTGCGATCTTTGGGGTGGCGTCCGATCGCCGCGTCGACCTTGCCGCTCGCCGCGCTGGGAAGCGCGCGAACAAATGCCAGATACATGCGCTCGATCGTGTGGTCGTGAAACTGTTCCGCGAGATGGTGATGGGCGGTGTCGTTCTTCGCCACCACCATCACCCCCGAGGTCCC
>SMVB01279854.1_pt1 | contig 20886 bp, 17 predicted proteins | sample 2456461 | NCBI WGS metagenome assembly SMVB01 (sample SAMN11095934, study PRJNA526329) | marine sediment metagenome | biome: Marine sediment; feature: Surficial sediment; material: Deep marine sediment; isolation source: Hadal surficial sediment | place: Pacific Ocean | collected 2014-05 | depth...
TAGCCCCGTCTTTCGAAAAGGCGCTGATAACCTACACGGAAGCCATGCCAGAGTTCAGCGTTCCCCTACCAACCTATTCGACTGCACGGAGATTGCCATATGGGTAATGTTTTGTGGCGCGACGACATTCCCCTCAGCGTGTAACTAGATTACCCAGCGGCCCGAACTCCTGCTTTATCTTTAACAGGAGGGGTTATAACAGGGTCAATATTCGATGATGATTGAAGCAGTGCCCGCTGCCAGTGAATTTAAGGGTAGGGTGAAAAGCAGTGGCAGAAGCACGGAAATACGTATTAGTCGCATATGAAATATGTTGTAAAATGCAGTCGAGTAATTCTGGATGTTTTTAGGCTTTTTGTACGTTTCTATCGCTTAACCTTCCATGCTTGGCCCAGACCCCAGGCAAAAGTAGCCGCGAAATGGTAAGTGAGCCTGAGAGCAACCTGAACATGATGGTAAATAGAATAATAATGACCAGAGTAATAATTGTTTTTTCTCTTCTTACGCTTAACCTGACTTGCTTTGCTGATTCAGCCAGTGAGGTCGCCAAGGACCTGTCCAATCCTGCTAACGCAAGAGCCAGCATGAGCTCAAATCTGGAGTATATTTCCTTTGACGGAGATCTGGATGGGGCGTCGAGTCAGTCTAATACTGTCTATCTTTTTCAACCGTCGCTTCCGTTCCCGGTTGGGGACTCGGGTAAGAATATTTTGTTTCGACCGGCATTGCCGATATTCATCTCTCAATCTCAATTTGACCCCACCGAAAATGGTGGTCTGGGTGGTTTTGATGATGTCAGTGGTAAAGTCGGAGATATCGGGTTTGATCTGGTTTAAGCCGGCACCAGTAAAACTGGTTTTCTCTCGGGTTTTGGTATAGCAGGTACATTACCCGTCGGCGCAAGTGAGGTAACGGGTGATCAGTGGCGAGTAGGACCGGAAGTCTTTTTCGGCATAGTCCGGCAGTGGGGAGTCGTTGGTGCACTGGTAAGCCATCAATGGGAAGTTGGTGGCAGCAATGATGAGGATTTTAGTACAACCATTGCGCAGTACTTTTATGCTATTACGATGGGAGGCGGCTGGATTTTCGGTGCCGGTCCAATAGCAAGTTACAACCATGAAGCCGAGGCTAGTGACGACGCATTGACCTTCCCAATTGCCATTGGTATTTCAAAAACAATGGTTAAGGGTAAGAGAATCAATAAGTTCGCAATCGCATTAACCTACAATGCTGTACGTCCTGAATCTTTTGCTCCTGAGTGGACGCTCAAACTGACCTGGACCCCGGTTATTGATAATCCCTTCATCCGTAAATAATCCACATAAAGTGGTTCACCCCTTAATTATGATTACTGATTTTCTCACCATCGATAGATTGAACCTCAAATTTCTTGTTGTCTTCAGTACGCTGTTTCCTGCAGCAGTCTTTTCTCAGGAAGAAGCCGATACGGAAGAAACCATCAAAACCAACTTACATCGCGGGTCGCTATAAACCCTTTTTCAGAATTAACAGAGTGATTTTGCAATTGTGATGCAATTTCGGTACTACCGTGCAATCAGGAATGACCCGACTCCAATGAGCAAAATGAAGACTAACCTGCGCACGAGTTTGTCAGGAACAAGATGAACAATTCGACCTGTCAGCACCGTCACAACGACAACGAGTGGTATCGACACAGCCGCAACCATCAAGACACCTGCATTCAGGTGGCCTCCTATCCCCGCTATGATCGATCTACAGAATGTCGAAACAGCAAATATGGCGAGTAGCGTTGAACGGATAACATTCAGCTCAATGGGTTGCCGGTACATGAAATATGCCAGCGGCGCACCACCTGCACTATAGAAACCCGCTATCAACCCTCCCAACACTCCACAAGAACCAATCGCCAGTTTTGAAGATTTATTCTTGTAGGGTGCGGGTGTCATCATCAGCATGACACCCGCACCGATTATCACAAATCCAAGAAATACCTTGAGCAACTCATAATAACGACTACTGAAATAGTCCAGCAGTACAAAACCAACAGCCAACAATGGCACCAAACCCACCGATACCCATTTTAGGTAATGAAAGTCTATATGGCGGTGATTGTGCCTGAGGGCGACTGTCGCATTAGCCAGGGAAATAAAGCTGATGACAGCAGCAGAAAAACTGATCTCTGCAATATCGAGCGCGGTCACACCGGCTATAATGATCAGGCCCATCGCGAATCCAGTAATTGTTTGTACCAGGGCGCCACCCGCCACAAGGACCAGGAACAATATTATGTTAATCTCGGGCACTAAAATTCTACCTGCTTACCGGAACACCTGGAAAATGAAAGACGATTTATCAATCAATCCTGTCAATATTGTAACCCAGCCGTGAGCCTGCTCTGGATAAAAACTGCTCATATTCTCTTTGTCATTGCATGGATGGCTGGTGTGTTCTATTTACCGAGAATACTGGTGCATTATGTAGAGGGTAAAAATGCCGGAGAAGATACCAGACGGCTCGTTACCATGGCGGAAAAGCTTTTCAGATTTTCATCTCTCATGGCGATATTCGCCATCATTCCTGGCATGATACTCATGCTGGGTTACAACATAACGGGTGACTGGTTATCTATTAAGTTGGGGCTCGTTTTGTTGTTGATTGGCTACCAGTTTCAGTGCTTTCGGTATCTCCGTCAAATGCAGCATGACGAGGTTATTCAATCATCCCTGTTCTTCCGGTTTTTCAATGAATCGGCCCTGATCATCGTCATTCCCATACTCATCATGGTCGTCGTCAAACCTTTCTAGGAGAAATTGCCCCGCGAGCGGCGCGCTGTCGCGCAGTAAACATTTGAGGCGTGCAAATGAGGGGCAATCGAATAATACGAAATTTTTCTGTAATTAAATCAATGGATTGGTTTATGTTTGATGAGAGTCTGTCGGACTTATTTTAAATACAGGCAAATTAAAACGACGGGAATCTCTGCCATTCACGTATGAATGTGTAAACACAAACTTATCCAGAGGAGAAAACCATGTTGTATTTGAAGTCGTATTTGAAAATTAAACTAGTCGCGTTCGTCCTTATTGCAAGTACATCCACAACTGCATTCGCTGCCCGGGATGGCAGCAGGGCTGTCACCCGCCTGGATACTGATGGCGATGGTCTTGTCAGCCTTGAAGAGTTTCATGCTCCAGATGGCAGTCATGGAGGCAATATGATGGAAAGAGCAGATCTTAACGGTGATGGCGCAGTGACCCTGGAAGAGGCAACCCAGGCTCGCGCTGAAAGAATGGCTGAACATCAAAGAAAAATGGCAGAGCGACAGGCGAAGATGGCAACCCGAATGGAAGAAGCATTCGCCAGGATGGATGCCGACGGCGACGGTGCTGTCACCAGGGAAGAAATGCGCCTCTATGCCTTCAATAAAATCGATGCCAATCAGGACGGTTATTTATCGGCGGATGAATTCAAGGAGGCCGGGAAGCGAGGCAAGATGCGACACGACCACCAGGGCGATAAACATCGACATTGGGAGGGTTAACAGGGAGTGACTTTCATTGACGCCCTGCGTCATGATATGTATCACTTATGGAGGTGGATGAAGCAGAACTCATCAAGCAATCAGTAGCCGGAGATGAATCCGCCTACCAACTGTTACTTGAAAAACACCTACCTTCACTATCCAGTTATGTATTGCGAATGATGGCCAACACAGCTGAAGCAGATGACATTATCCAGGAGACTTTCATTCGATTGTGGACCCGGGGAAATAAATTCAATCCGGGAACCGCCAGGCTGACAACCTGGCTACACAATATCGCACACAACCTGTGCATAGATTATTTCCGAAAACAGTACCGGTTTGCAGGCCACTTCTCCGAGCAGGAAGTTTCAGAAACACCTGGACCAGAGGAAAACCTGAGCCACCAGGGTCTGGTTAAAAATATTCAGGAGGCAATGATGTCATTACCAGAACGACAGCGGAGTGCCATCATCATGTGTCACTACCAGGGCTTGTCGAACAGGGATGCCGCGGTCATTCTGGATGTATCTGTTGATGCACTTGAGTCCTTGATGGCCAGGGGACGAAAAAAACTCAGGAAGCTATTGGGGTCAGACAATGAACATTGATCGTTTCATCCGGATCATGGAGGCATATGGAACAGATGAAGACAACTGGCCTCGAGATGAAAGACTCGCAGCGAAACAACTACTTCAATCAAGCGATGAGTGTGTTGCGATCTTGAAATCCTATCGTTCGCTCGATGCGCTTCTGAATGATTATTTGCCTCGACGCCCGGTAGTATCAACCCGGCAAATATTAGATAGCCTACCCAGACCACTGGTTGACCGGATAATCAACTGGTTGATTCCAGGACCCATAGAGAATCTGTGGCGGCCCCTCATGGCGGGTTCTCTGCCGCTGGTACTGGGTGTCATTATTGGCACCAGCGCTTCAGGCGAGATATTTAACTTCGAGGCCAGCCAATCAGCCGTGAACTGGGAAGACGAGATCTATTTGCTAGCACTGGATGATTCAGCATTTTCCACGGGTTTAGACAATGAACAAGAATAGGATTGTTAGCATATCGTTGGTATTTTCAGTGGCACTGAATTTGCTGTTCATTGGCGCAATGATAGGGCGATTCATGCACGGCGCCCCGCCAAGGCCAATGTCTTCTCATTTGGGTTGGGTCTTGCGCGACCTGGATGAAGAGGCTCGAGCCAAAATACGCCCCGTTCTCGAAGATCAGGCAAAAACAATCAAGCCCCTTCGCCGTGAGATGTGGAAAGCGCAAAAAGAATTTAGAAAATTGCTTGTTGCGGAGTCATTCGATGAAGCAGCGCTGGAAAAATCGCTCAAACACCTGCGTCACACCTCGGAAGAATACCAATCCGGAATGCACCATCAAATGCTGATGGTATTGAAAGACCTTGAACCTGAACAAAGGCACAGGATTTCCCGGTTCCTGATGCGCCCACGCCCGGAAGGCAGGAATAATCGGCCCGGGAAACGCGACTAACCAGCACGCATTTATCCCGGAATGTTGTAGAAGGAAAAGGTGAGCCGGTAGGAGGGCAGACATTTATCTTAGACTCTCGTGCAAGAGATCAGAAATCATTCCAGGGTACAGATGTTATTCCACCGGGCTTTATCTTCGTTGATCCTCCACATACACACTTTCCGGTCTTTCAACTCTGCAACTTGTTCAAGCAAGATTCAGCAACCCAGACCCATATCACGGTTTCATCAGGTTAAACCGGCTTTTCATCCTTTTATCGGCAATTTGTCAAACAACTTAACTTTGTATCCGTATAATTGTAATTGCTCCAATAACCATTTCTTTTCCGGGAATCCGGACTCGAGATGGATTATTCTTTCTACAATATGGAGGTTTATGGTCCTGATAAGCAAATTGCATTACGAGTTCATGCACACTTTGTCAGCGAAATATTGAACTATGTAATCATCAATCGGGTCTAGTAATAAAATGAGGCTATCCCTGGATAGTCTTCAAAGTAATTGCAAACGAGTTGACGCAGGGTGGATACCATGAGTATTTTCAGCGACTACCAATCCAGATTTGAGGATGCAAAAGAGGAAGAGTACACCCTTCCTGAATATCTGGAGATTTGCAAGAATGATTCGCTTGCCTATGCTTCGGCAGCTGAACGTTTGTTAATGGCAATTGGTGAACCGGAACTGATCGATACCTCCAAAGATATCCGCCTTAGCCGAATCCATTCAAACAAGATCATAAAACGCTATGATGAATTCCGCGAATTCTACGGCATGGAAGAATGCATTCAACAATTAGCTTCGTTCTTCAAACATGCAGCACAAGGGCTGGAAGAAAAGAAACAGATTCTTTATCTGCTTGGTCCAGTCGGTGGCGGTAAGTCATCCATCGCCGAGAAGCTGAAACAGCTGATGGAGAAAATCCCTTTCTACTCGATAAAAAGCTCACCGGTCCATGAGTCACCCCTGGCATTATTTAATCCTCAAGAAGATGGTCAAATTCTAAAGGAAGAGTATGGGATTCCATTGAGGTACGTGGAAACCATTATGTCTCCCTGGGCGGCCAAGCGTTTGATTGAATACAAGGGAGACATCACCCAATTTAGAGTGATAAAGCAGCACCCATCTATTCTTAACCAGATCGCCATATCGAAAACAGAACCCGGTGACGAGAACAACCAGGATATATCCTCGTTAGTGGGTAAAGTCGATATTCGTAAACTTGAAGAATTTGAGCAGAGTGACCCGGATGCCTACAATTTCTCCGGTGGTCTATGCCTGTCGAACCAGGGCATTATGGAATTCGTGGAGATGTTCAAGGCGCCGATCAAGGTACTTCACCCACTGCTGACGGCATCACAGGAAGCGAACTACAACGGTACCGAAGCCATCGGTTCGATTCCTTTCGACGGCATCGTACTGGCGCACTCCAACGAGGCGGAGTGGCAAAGTTTTAGAAACAACAAGAACAATGAGGCATTTATAGATCGAGTGTATACCGTAAAAGTACCCTATTGCCTGCAGGTATCGGAAGAGGTACGCATATACGAAAAGTTGCTCCGCAACAGTTCACTGGCAGGCGCACCCTGTGCTCCCGATACGTTGCGTATGCTGGCACAATTTGCCGTACTTTCCAGGTTAAAAGAACCGGAGAATTCCAGCATCTATTCCAAAATGCGAATCTATGATGGTGAAAATCTTAAAGATATCGATCCCAAAGCGAAGGCAATGCAGGAATATATTGATGCGGCAGGAGTCGATGAGGGCATGGACGGCCTTTCAACTCGATTCTCTTTCAAGATTTTGTCCAAAGTTTTCAACTTTGACCCGTCAGAATTGGCTGCTAATCCCGTGCATATGCTGTACGTGCTGGAGAAACAGATTGACCAGGAACAGTTCCCGCCGGAAACTCGTGATCGTTATCTGAACTTCCTGAAGGAGTACATAACACCAAAATACATCGAATTTATCGGAAAGGAAATTCAGACAGCTTACCTGGAATCCTACTCTCAATATGGCCAGAATATATTTGACAGATATATCATCTATGCTGATTTGTGGATTCAGGATCAGGAATTCAGGAATCCTGAGACAGGTGAAGTACTGGATCATGTGGCACTGAATGCGGAACTGGAAAAAATAGAGAAACCTGCAGGCATTAGTAATCCTAAGGATTTTCGTCACGAGGTGGTTAATTTTGTACTGCGTGCACGTGCCTCAAATGAAGGTAAAAACCCTGCCTGGAACAGTTATGAGAAACTGAGACTGGTGATAGAGAAAAACATGTTCTCCAGTACCGAGGAGTTGTTACCGGTGATCTCGTTTAATGCCAAGTCATCGAATGATGACCAGACAAAACACCATGAGTTTGTAGAGCGGCTCATGAATCGCGGTTATACAGAGAAGCAGGTTCGATTGTTGTCTGAATGGTATTTGAGGGTTCGCAAGTCCCAGTAATAGAGTCGTCTTAGCGAGAGTAGAGTTGTGGCCCTTCTAATCATCGATCGACGCTTGAATGGAAAACACAAGAGTGCAGTTAACCGGCAGCGCTTTCTACGTCGCTATCACGCCCATATAAAAGAAGCTGTAACCGAATCTCTATCGAAAAGAGGGATCACCGACCTGGTGCATGGTGAAGAAATCAGTATCCCAAAAAAGGATATTTCCGAACCAACCTTTCATCACGGGAGCGGGGGTCGACAGACCCGTGTATTTCCCGGAAACAAAGAGTTCACAAAGGGCGATAAGTTCAAACGTTCATCTGGCGGTGGTGGTGGCGGAAGCGGCCCGGGTGATGCAAGTGATTCCGGTGAAGGGTCAGATGAGTTTGTATTCGAGTTGACGCAGGAAGAGTTTCTGGACTACATCTTTGAAGACCTGGAACTACCCAACCTGATAAAGAAACAACTTAAAAACTCAGATTCATATAAGCTGATCAGAGGTGGGTATACCAATGAAGGGATACCCGCACGACTCAACGTAATTCAGACCCTGCGAAGTGCCCAGGGCCGACGCATTGCGCTGGGTGGGATGATGAAACAAAAAATAGCCAGGCTTGAAAGGGAACTGGCAGCCCTGGAAAACGATGACTTGTCCGATGAAAAGCAAGATCGTATTCTGGAAATCGGCACTGAACTGGAACGATTGCATCATCGCAGACACCAGATTCCGTTTCTGGATAACTTCGACCTGAAATACAACAATGTGATCGAGCAGTCGACGCCCACGACCAGTGCGGTGATGTTTTGTCTCATGGATGTCTCAGGCTCCATGACCCAGGAAATCAAAGACATGGCAAAGCGGTTTTACATGTTGCTTTATATGTTCCTGGAAAGAAACTACCAGAAAGTTGATGTGATATTCATCAGGCACCATACCAGCGCAAAGGAAGTGGATGAGCATGACTTTTTTTATTCCCGTGAAACAGGCGGCACCATTGTTTCCAGTGCACTAAACCTCATGCATGAAATAGTGCATGACCGATACCCTTCAAATGATTGGAATATCTACGCCGCTCAGGCTTCCGATGGCGACAATTGGGCTGATGACTCACCACTCTGCAAAAACCTCCTGGTGGAAAAGATACTACCTTTACTTCAGTACTATGCTTATGTGGAGATTACGCCCAGGGCCCACCAGGCACTGTGGCATGCCTACGAGGATTTACCAGAGATGTACCCGGATCAATTTGCCATGCGGCAGATTGAAAAAGCGAGCGATATTTATCCTGTTTTCCATGATCTGTTTGAGAAAAAGAAGGCATGACCAGGCGCAAGCTGATCGCAGAAGGCACCGAATGGACCTTTAAAAATCTGGAAGATTACGAGCGGGAAATTGCGCGGGTGGCTGCAAGTTACAAACTGGACACCTATCCCAACCAGATTGAAATAATCAGTGCAGAACAGATGATGGATGCCTATTCATCCACTGGAATGCCGGTGGGTTATCATCACTGGTCCTTTGGCAAGCAATATTTATCAACCGAACAGAATTACAGGCGAGGGCATATGGGCCTCGCCTACGAACTGGTCATCAATTCAAACCCGTGCATCTCTTACCTGATGGAAGAAAATACACTGACATTGCAGGTGTTGGTTATCGCTCATGCCTGTTTTGGTCATAATTCTTTTTTCAAGGGCAATTACTTATTCAAGACCTGGACTGATGCCAGTGCCATCGTAAATTATCTGTTATTCGCCAAACAGTACATCGCTAAATGTGAAGAGCGTCATGGCGCCAAAGAAGTGGAGTCCCTGCTCGACTCCTGCCACGCATTAATGAACTATGGCGTAGATCGATATCTGCGCCCTGTTCCCCTATCAGCTGAAAAAGAACGGAAACTCCAGGAAGAGCGTGAGGCGTATCTTCAGCTGCAGGTAAATGACCTATGGCGTACCATTCCGACCAGGGAAGAGGACACAGAAAAGTCCGAGCGTCGTTTTCCGGAATCGCCCCAGGAAAATTTGCTCTACTTTATTGAAAAGAATGCACCCAATTTGCAGGCATGGGAGCGTGAGGTTGTTAGAATCGTGCGCAAGATTGCCCAGTACTTTTATCCCCAACGACAAACCAAAGTGATGAATGAAGGCTGGGCTACCTTCTGGCACTACACTATTTTGAATACCTTGTACGACGAGGGGCTGGTCAGTGATGGGTTTATGTTTGAGTTTCTCTCATCCCACACCAATGTGGTGATGCAACCTGGGTTTGACTCACCTTACTTCAGTGGTATTAATCCTTATGCATTGGGTTTTGCCATGTTTCAGGACATCAGGCGGATTTGTGAATCACCAACGGATGAGGATAAAGAATTCTTTCCGGATATCGCAGGTTCGGACTGGATTGAAACAATTCACCACGCCATGCAGAACTACAAGGATGAAAGTTTCATATTGCAGTTTCTATCACCCAAAGTCATTCGAGACCTCAAGCTCTTTACGATCCAGGATGATGACAGAAAGCCTGAATTAGAGGTGACTAACATCCATGACGAAATAGGCTACCTGGCAATTCGAGAAGAATTGGCTAATAGCTACAATATGAGCCAACAGGAACCGGACATTCAAATCTATGAGGTGGATATCTCCGGCAATCGCTCGATGACCCTGCATCATATACAAAGGGATAGAATTCCATTACATACCGAAGACATGAAAGAAGTAGTGAAACACCTGCATAAGCTATGGCGGTTTGATGTGATACTTGAATCCATTCAGGATGGCAAGGTAACCGCAAGGTATGAATGTAATGAAAAAGTGTTGAAGCAGGATCAGGCCTAGTGAGGACAAATTCAATCGGTGATTGAGTGAATCACGGCGCTGGCTTTGGTTGAAGCGCTCGAACTGGCTGAGTCAGAAAACTCCGAAGAAAACTCAAGAAAACTCCGACACACACCTCAAGAAAACTCCGACACACACCTAAGCTGGTCCTACATCAACGTAGGACATTCGCTCTATGAGCCGGCTAATGTCTCAAATAAACATCAGTAGAATAATGAAAATTTACTAAACAGCGCCCGATAATTTCACCTAATATTGTTCTAGCCAAAGTTATTAGTGGGTTTCAGACCTATGGCAAATGTCTTACAGGATGTGGGATGAAAAAAGTGTGTGTCAGCCATTTTGAAAAAGTGTGTGTCAGCCATTTGGAGTTACCAGCCCTTCTTGTTTTTAGAATCAGGTTATCTCGCAATGAGTGAGGAGGAAGGGGTCTGAACGACCTAATTTAGTATGGGATAATAGAGACGGTTGGGTCTGTTGTAGGTAGGGACGTTACACCTGTCTGCTGCGTACTCTGCCGTTGTCAGTAAGCGAAGTGACTTCAGGTGCCCGGTCACATGCAATAAATAGTAAATCGAAGCTGTTCTTTTATGGATTTTTTTGAGTAGACAACGCTCGCGAATATGCTCGATCAACTGACAATTGGTATATAATTTTTCGTTTGAATATCCGCCTTTGTGAATCAAATCGTAAAAAAAACGTTATCCACCCTGTATAAAACCGCATTAAAAAGTTCTGGAGCGGAATGCTTCACCACTCTGTTTGATCCGGAATGGAGGTCGGCCTGTGAAATTTATCAGGAAGGTGAAAATACTTACTGGCAACCGGTACTGCAAGAAACATCAGTAGACTTCTCCGGATTGGCCAATGCGGTGGGACAACCTATTCATCCGGATATCTGTGCCTATTACAGTAGCTATTGGGCGGGTGCGCTGGAGACGACCAGCCAGGAAGGCCGTGTGAGCCTGATCCAGTTATGGAATCAGGAAGATTTTGACAGGCTGATCGCAAATTTAATTGGTCACCTGATGGCGAAACAACGGATTAAACAACCCTTTACGGTTTTCTTTGCCAACACCGAACCCGATTCTGAATTATTTCTTGGTATCGACAATGAATCCGGGAAAATCGTTCTGGAGGAGCCGGGCAAACCAGTGGTCCGGGAAGTGGAGCAGAATATTGCAACTTTTCTTGATCGTCTATCACCTGCTGCCAGTGATCCTGGCATATACTAAACAGCGATGCTACTTCTGCCTTAATCTAAAATAACGTTATGGACAAAATAATCCTCCAGCCCATCAAGTCAATCTCTGGCGATATGGTTTTGCCAGGCTCGAAAAGCCTGTCAAACCGGGCCTTGCTTCTGTCCGCACTGGCAGCCGGAAACACTACACTGACCAATTTACTGAGGAGCGATGACACTTCCAAAATGGTCACTGCACTCAGGCAACTTGGTGTGGATATTCAGCTAAACGATACATGGGATCAATGCGAAGTTACCGGCAACCGGGGGCTATTTTCCACTCCCAAAGAGTCCCGATTTAATCTTGGAAACGCAGGAACTGCAATCCGGCCGCTCACCGCAATCCTTAGCCTGATTCCAGGTAAATTTGAAATCGACGGCGATCAATATATGCGCGACAGGCCCATTGGACACCTTGCCGATGCCTTGACTCAATTGGGTGCGGACGTTCGCTATATGGAGAAAGAGGGATATCCGCCGCTTGTCGTCAGCGGGGGTAAAATTACCGGCGGTCATGCAAAATTACCCGGTAATATTTCAAGCCAGTTCCTTACAGCATTGCTCCTGAGCCTGCCTTTGGTGCGGGAAGACAGCACGATAGAAATAATAGGAGAGCAGGTGTCAAAACCTTATCTCGATATCACTATGAATATCATGTTCAAATTCGGTGTGACTGTCTCTCACGAGGATTACCATTTGTTTAGCATACCGGGGGGGCAACGATACCAGTCTCCTGGTGCCTATATGATCGAAGGAGATGCCTCATCTGCTTCCTACTTCTTTGGCGCCGCCGCCATCGCAGGCAAAATTCGGGTCCACGGACTTGGAGAGAATTCCGTGCAGGGAGACCTGGCTTTTATCGATGTTATGCAGCAGATGGGCGCCTCGGTTAAAAGGAATCCCAGGTGGATTGAAGTAAGTAGCGGACCGCTCAAAGGAATCGATATTGATTTGAACCACATTCCCGATGCGGCAATGACCGTCGCCACGGTTGCACTATTTGCTGAAGGACAAACTCGTATCCGGAATATATACAACTGGCGCGTAAAGGAAACAGATCGCATGTACGCTATGGCGACTGAACTTCGCAAACTTGGCGCAACGGTTGAAACAGGAGACGACTACATCATCATCAATCCGCCAGAGAATATCGAATCTGTAGAAATTGATACCTATGGCGATCACCGGGTGGCCATGTCTTTTTCATTGGCTGCACTCGGGGGCAATGCCATCCAGATTAACGATCCGGACTGTACCCGAAAAACTTTCCCCGATTTTTTTAAAGTGCTTGAATCGGTTTCTATTCACTAGATGTCCAGGCAATTGTTACAAGTTATTTTTTACTCACTCTTATTGATCATTCCGGTAACCTTCGTCGAGGCCGCAGAATCCGCCAAATCAGAATGGGCTCTGAAGAAAGACAAAGATGGAATCCGGGTCTATATCAGGAAAATTGAAGGCCGAATGTACCGTGAATTCAAAGGTATCGTGGAAATTGAAACAACACTTACCAGGGCCCTGGCGCTACTAGATGATAGCGACGCTTGTGAAGAATGGTTGTATCGCTGTGAGTCGGCCAGGATTTTACAAAGATCCGGATTACGGGAGCGGCATGTCTACCAGGTAACCAATTTACCTTTTCCGGCTGCAACCAGGGACGCAATCATTAAGGTCACGCTACTGGACTACCAAACCGGCAGGATTCGAGTCGATCTTCAATCAACTCCCGACTATATCCCGGCAACCTCGTTAGTTCGTATCCGCGATTCATACGGTACCTACCTGCTAGAACAACTCGATGAACACCACATGAGGTTAACCTGGACGCAGTACGTCAATCCGGCAGGCAATTTACCTGCCTTTGTGGTGAATGCATTATTAACCGACGTGCCCTTCAAGTCCCTGAAAAATTTCAGGGAAACTGTGCAAAAAGAAAAATATCGTAATGCCAGGTTTATCTACGATGAAAGCGGAACACCGGTTGACCTGTCTTACGGTGAAGTCTCGAAATAAGCGTCTATCGTTTATGATGGAGCCAGATCCAGGTTACCCTGGCCTGGAGACTCGAGTTCCAGCAGATATTTTTTGACGTCAAGGCCACCGCCAAAACCCGTCAAACTGCCATTAGTGCCAATTACTCGATGGCAAGGGATGACAATGGGTAATGGGTTTCGACCATTTGCTGCCCCGACAGCCCTTACTGCTTTGTGCCGACCGATGCTGATGGCAATATCCTGGTAAGTGCAAGTATGCCCATAAGGGATTTTTTGCAAGGCATTGAGCACATCCAGCTGGAACGGAGTACCCTGGGGTGCCAACGATAAACCGAAGTCGCGACGATCACCCCTAAAATATTCTTCCAATTGTGTGGCTGCATCGGCAAAGCAATCCGCCACAAGGTTCCAATCCGCACCGGGATTCACCTTACCCTTTCCGTTGGGAAAACCAATATAGGCAAGATCGTCACCTTCACCGGCCAGCAGCAGGTCTCCAATCGGAGAACTAATGTATCTATAATCCATCACTTCTTCCCTCAATTCGCATTTCGCCAGAGGTGCATTCCAGCATAAGCCCGCCAGGGTCGCCAGGCCTCCGCACGCTCCAATAATTCTTTTTCACCATTAATTCCTAATTTTACTTTCGCCACTTTCAGCAGAACCAGATCGCTGTGCAAAAATGCATCAGGATCATTCAGCGCCCTCATTGCGACATACTGGGCTGTCCAGGGTCCAATCCCCTTGATGGCGACCAGTTGTTCGACCAGCGTTGCCGTATCAGTTTCCACTCCCAGGCTGAGCCTTCCATCAAGAATTGCCTGTGCCATCATTTTAATAGCTCTGGCGCGATTCCCTGGCATTGGCAAATCTGCCGGATCCAGTTCGGACAAGATTACGGGCCCAGGGAATACCGTGCCATAGTCAGTCTTATCTCCGTAATTTTCCGCTATATTGCCCATGACAGTCGAGGCTCCCTTGACGGAGATCTGTTGGCCAACGATGGCCCTTACGGCAATTTCAAACCCGTCCCAGGCACCGGGAAGCCTCTGGCCCGGATTATTTTTCACCAGTTTCGCCAGCGATCTATCCCTTTGCAGATGACATTGGATATCCTGTGGCAATGCATTTAAATCGAACAGCCGTCGGATCCTGTCTACAATACGTATCAAACACCTGGCGTTCCCCAGGTCAATCCTGCAACAAAGTGATTGCACCTTCTCATCGTTGCTAACAGATATCTGGCCCACCTCCCCATCAACCTTTATAGTTCGTTTGTACTGAGTGGAAGTAACACTTTCCACCCCCGGTATCGCTCGAAGGGATAAGAAAGACAACACACCGGTAAAGTCGAAAGGTTCGCGATACGAAAGTCTTATAGTGAAGGCTCCATCGCGCCCTGATTTTTGTTTCTTTCGCAAACTGCCAGGAGACCGATCATAGACCTTCCTGAAGTGATCATTGAATCTGCGAACGCTGCTATAACCAGAAGAATAGGCTATTGATGTCATGTCCATATTGGTTTCATCCACCAGTTTTTTTGCAAATTGTAATCTGCGAGTCTGGGCGATGGTGATGGGCGAAGCGCCAAGATATTTTTGAAACAGTCTGCTCAGATGACGCGACGTGACACCCAAACGGTCGCTTAACGCTTCGATGCTGCCATCATCCAGCGCGCCTTCCCCAATGAGCCGGAGTGCTCGTGAAACCGTGGTTGATGTACCTGACCATGCCGGTGTACCAGGGGAGGATTCCGGCCGGCATCGGAGGCACGGGCGATAACCCGCTTCTGTGGCAGCGGCTGCAGTGGTGAAGAAGGTAACATTTCGCGCTTTGGCCATTTTTACGGCACAAACCGGGCGGCAATAGACACCGGTGGTGCTTATGCCGATGAAAAATCTGCCATCAAACCTTGGGTCACGAGTCTGCCGGGCACTTTCAAAAATTTCGTATTGCGAGTCCATGTCACAAATCATAGGCTCGTTGATCGGTACTTACTAGCCAGAATCGGACCTGATATTTTGCAAGTGCACAGAGTTTGTTGGTGCCTGTTGGTGCCTGTTGGTGCCTGTTGGTGCCTGTAAATAGTACACTCACCTTTAATATCAGTCATTCTATCCTGCAAAAAAAGTTTCATGATCAATTCTCTTGGAAAAATCGATAACCCGGCTGAAGCGCTTGAGGCTTTTCGCGTTAGCAAGGAAGCCCATTGCGTTCACCTGACGTTCGATCACATCCAGCACTATTTTTCAGGTGAAGCCTTAACCATCGGAGCGCTTTGTTACATCGATGAAAACGCCTTCAGGGTAACCTTGTCTTCTGACATTGAATCACTTCAAGAGGCTGTTGAAAAACAAACCCAAACCACGGCAATAGATAGTTACGATACCCTGTTAGCCAGTTCAGCACTGCCAGATATCAACCTGATGGCGCCGATGAAATTAGACAGAATCCATATCACTAAACCCTGGGGACAAGAAATCTGGTACACGGGCATCGAAAAGAGGGGAGTCTGTTCAATTCAGGCAATTCCACTGCCCTGGCTGTTGGATATTTTTGCTCATTTACTCACAGGATCGGATTCTTTGACACCCATTCTGCTGAAGATACTGGACCCGCTTGCAGATGAAATTTATGGGGATCTTTATTTTGAACTTCATGAACAAAAGCGTGAAGTTTACGTCGTCACTCATGTGGATGATCGAGCATGGCCGGATTCTGTCGGCAAGATTCGTTATGGATTCAGTCAGGATAAAATCAACGAATATGCAGATTTACAAGCATTCAAACAGGCATACCTCAATTCTGTTGAAAACTACCAGCAGGTAAGGAATCAAATTGATGCCAGGCTTGACGTCATGGGATCAAGCCTAGAGCCGGACGAGGACAATATCGTTCATGTCTCCACCAAAAAACAGTGGCAAAACGAAATTGACCCTGATCTGCTCAACCAGGAAAAAGTTCTCCGGGAAACCATGAATTCCTTTTCCGCAATGCGAGATCTTCATCTGGGGGATGTTATCCAGGTACATCCGCACACGCCCCATTCATTGCAGCATGGCGTCCGTGTGATCGAATTCCAAACACCCCACTATGAACGTTACATCCTGTCCTTTGCACAGAAAGTGATGACGCAGGATCACTGGGATACAGAAAAGGCACTTGAACAGGTAAGCTTTGAAGAACAAGGTCGTGAGGAGATTGAAAATGTTGATGCCAGGACGCTAAACGGCGAATCGACTATCGCTGATTTTGAAGAATTTACTGCAACCAGGGTCCATCTCAAACCCGGCATGAACTGGACCCTGGACGCCGAATCCTATTGCCTGGTTATCGGAGTTCTGGGCACTGCCACATTCGACGACCACCTTATACACCCTGAGGATGGTTACTACATCTCCGCACTATCAATGCCAGTTTCGGTCCACAATGACAATCCAGCGCCAGCAACTTTTCTGGTTGCCAGGCCAAAATGATTCACTCGTCATGATGACGAAGGCAATAGATCCCGTACGGCGTCTCTTTCTTCTGTCAATTCCGTTTCGGTTTCGGTCATCTTTGTCCGGCTGAATTCGCTCACCTCCAGACCCTGGACAATCTTCCATTGCCCGCCCGCACAGGTGCATGGAAAGGAGTAGATTAACCCTTCCGTAATGCCATAACTGCCATCGGAATAAACGGCCATACTGACAGTGTCCCCGCCTGTTCCGAGCGTCCAGTCTTTCATATGCTCAATCGCCGCATTGGCAGCGGATGCAGCACTGGATAATCCGCGAGCTTTAATAATCGCTGCACCGCGCTGCTGTACAGTCGGGATAAAATCGTCTTCTACCCAGGATTGATCAACCAGTTCCATTGCCGGCGTACCGGCAACTGTCGCATGAGTGATATCAGGATATTGAGTCGCAGAATGATTCCCCCAGATAGCAAGATCTTTTACATCCGTAACATGCTTACCTGTTTTCTGGGCCAGTTGTGCAGCCGCCCGATTGTGATCTAATCTCGTCATTGCAGTAAATTGCCGGGCATCAATATCCGGGGCATTGCGTTGCGCGATCAGGCAATTGGTATTCGCAGGATTTCCAACGACAAGAATCTTTACGTCGCTGCTCGCGTTGTCATTCAGCGACTTGCCCTGCACCGAGAATATTTGTGCATTTGCCTCCAGCAAATCCTTACGCTCCATGCCCGGACCCCTGGGTCTTGAACCAACCAACAACGCGAAATCGACATCCTTGAATGCTTCATCAGGTTCGGTTGTCGCCATAATCCCCTGAACCAGGGGAAATGCACAATCATCCAGTTCCATTACCACGCCACTCAAGGCATCCATGGCAGGCGGAATCTCCAGTAGTTGGAGTATCATTGGCTGATCATCGCCAAGCATTTGACCCGCTGCAATCCTGAATAGCAATGAATAGCTGATTTGCCCTGCGGCACCGGTAACGGTGACCCTGACTGGTGATTTCATATTGACTCCTTGGCTAATCCGGCGCGCATTCCATTGAACAAAGGGAACCGCGAGAAAGGGCGCAGAGTATACCAACACGATTGGATTTCAACCATGCTAAAGTTGGAATCTGTTTAAGCAGAATCCCAAATCCCGTCGTCGCACAGAAAATGATGCAACGATGATCTACCTGCAATCCCTCAAAATTAAATCCCGGGACACACTACCGGCATGCTTTCCTTTCCAGATACCTGTCATCGAGTCCCTGGAGGAACTACATTTCACCACACCCGTCACTTTCCTGGTGGCTGAAAATGGCACTACCAGGGGCCACGATTTTGAGTTTCGACCATATTCCTATCTGCCCCGTCGCCTGGGATGAAGTGGAACATGTATCCATCGTTAGAGCATTCCTTAATGACCCGGAGCGCTATCTGAGGCACCTCTAAATTGCAGCTTTAAACCTCCATTAAAACTCCATCTTCTAAAATGTCTTAAATTTCAAGATGTTAGAAAAAAACTACCGGCGTGGTGTGTGCCTATACCCTTGACTTTCATTGTCCTGATGTTATTGTTTTCGACCCCCAAAAAGATGGGTTTACCGGTTTATCCGGCTAAATGGGCTTGTGACGGGCGTGTTGCATCGTGTTGCCAGTGGGCGCTCTTTTCTGGCATATGCAGTCTGGAACTTCAATTAGAAGATCAATTAGAAGATGATCAGAAAAAAATGATCCACAAACGAATCGATAATAAGACCGGCTTTCCCGAGAGATCAGGGCTCTATGATCCTGCATTTGAGAAGGATTCTTGCGGGGTTGGATTTGTAGCACATATCAAGGGTGAAGCCAGTCACCAGATCATGTTGGATGCCTATCATGTGAACTCCAGAATGGGTCACCGTGGTGGCTGCGGATTTGAGGAAAACACCGGTGATGGTGCAGGAATCCTGACCGCGCTACCGCATTCGTTTTTCGAGGGTATCGCCTCAGAGATGGGCTTTAGACTACCCAGGCAAGGTCAATATGCCATTGGCAATATCTTTCTGCCACAGATTGAAACCGAGAGGACGCTTTGCAAGCGTGTCATTGAGCAGATAATCGCAGAAGAAGGTCAAAATTTTCTGGCCTGGCGCCAGGTTCCTCTTGACCCGACCGGCGCAAATGTCGGTCCCGCGGCACGCGCTGCCATGCCCGTCATCGAACAACTATTTGTCGAATCGACTACCCAGGAGAATGACGCATTTGATCGTTCCCTTTTCATCATCCGCAAGAGACTGACAGAAAAACTGCGCAGGGGCTCTGATCTGACTCAGCCCCACATGCTCTACGCCTGTAGCCTGTCTCCAAAGGTCATCGTGTATAAAGGCATGTTGACACCAGGCCAGTTGTTTCCGTTTTACAGGGATCTGGAGAATGAGAAGTTTGAGACTCACCTGGCCATGGTGCATTCCCGGTTTAGTACCAACACGTTTCCGTCATGGGATCGTGCTCAACCAAATCGATATATGAGCCACAACGGCGAGATCAATACACTGCGCGGTAACAAGAACCAGATGACTGCCCGGCAGGGTGTTGTGAGCTCTCCGCTTTTTGGCGAAGACATCGACAAACTATTTCCAATTGTAGAACCCGATTTTTCTGATTCCGGGACTTTCGATAACGTACTCGAATTTCTAATGCTCTCCGGCCGTACCTTGCAAGAAGCCATCATGATGATGATTCCGGAAGCCTGGCAATCGGACGTCAACATGTCCCAGAAGAAAAAGGACTTCTACGAATATCATTCTGCGCTGATGGAACCCTGGGACGGGCCCGCTTCGATCGTCTTTACCGACGGCCAGTTTATTGGGGCTGTTCTCGACCGAAACGGCTTGCGACCCAGCCGCTACTATGTGACTCACGATGACAAGGTGATCATGGCTTCAGAAGTCGGTGTACTGCCTGTCGAACCAGCCAATGTGAAAACCAAAGGGCGCTTGCAACCCGGGAAGATGTTCCTGATTGATTTCGAGCAAGGGCGCCTGATTCCCGATGAAGAGTTAAAGGATGATTTCGCATCCAGAAGGCCTTATGGCAAATGGCTGCAAGAGCAGAAACTGGAATTAAAACATATTCCTGCAGCCCAGGATGAACACGGCTTCGAGCCAGACACCTTATTGCAAAGGATGCAGGCATTTGGTTATACCGTGGAAACAATGCAATTCATGTTGCTTCCCCTGGTCATTGAAACCAGGGACCCACTGGGTTCGATGGGCGATGACACGGCACTGGCATGTCTTTCAGATAAGTCGAGGATGCTTTACGACTACTTCAAACAACTATTTGCGCAAATTACCAATCCGGCAATCGACTCGATCCGTGAAGAAGTTGTGATGTCCCTCGAGTGTTTTATCGGCCCTGAAGGGAATCTTCTTGAAACCACTGAAAGCCATGCGCATCGGTTACATGTACCCCACCCTATTCTCTCCAATGAAGAGCTAAGCGCATTGAAACACATGGACTACCGCGGTTGGCGGAGTCAGGTGATAGACATCACTTTTGAAAAGACACTTGGCCAGCAAGGAATGATCCAGGCACTGGACCGGATATGTAGCGAGGCAACCAGTGCCATTGCAAGCGGATATTCACTTGTCATTCTCTCCGACAGAAACCTTGGTAAAGACAGGATGGCACTCAGTTCGCTGATGGCCTGTGGCGCCGTGCACCACCATCTGGTCAGCACTCACCAGCGCACACGCATTGGCATTATCATTGAATCCGGCGAAGCAAGGGAAGTTCACCACCACTGCTTACTGACTGGTTTCGGTGCGGATGCCATCAACCCTTATGTCGCATTCGAGGCGTTACAGCAGGCGCAACTGGACGGTTTACTGCCCGGCCTGCAATCAATTGTTGCCTCTTACAAAAAGGGTATCGCCA
>SMVB01006938.1_pt1 | contig 20883 bp, 20 predicted proteins | sample 2456461 | NCBI WGS metagenome assembly SMVB01 (sample SAMN11095934, study PRJNA526329) | marine sediment metagenome | biome: Marine sediment; feature: Surficial sediment; material: Deep marine sediment; isolation source: Hadal surficial sediment | place: Pacific Ocean | collected 2014-05 | depth...
AAGCGGAACAAGCCGCGCATACCGCCTTCCTCGCCAAGCTCAAGGACCCCATCTGGTCGCGTTGATGGGGGACGACTTGAGCGCGCCGCATAGTTCGCAAAAGTGTTACGCTAGCGCCGTGGGGTGATCCACCATGACGATCAAGATCGCGGGGAACTGGAAAAGCGGTCTGGCGTTTGATGTCCACACGCTGTCCAGCACCTATATCGGACCGAATGAATTTGGCCACGATCAATGGGAAAACGTTCGAAGCGAAATGGGCGAACTGGTCTACAAGCTCAAATACCGGAACGACAGGTCAGCCCTGGAGCCGATCATAGCCTTGCTCGACAAGATCAAGGGCATCGAACAGTTCGATTACATCATTCCCATACCCCCCGATACACCGGAACCGGGCGTTCCAACCCGTTACCGAGATCGCGCGCGCCATCGGTCGCCGGCGCGGCGTCGAAGTTCGCGCCGATTTCTTGAAGAAAAGGGACGGCGGCGAACAGCTTAAAAATGTTCATGACCCGGAGGAACGGGAAAAGCTATTGAGAGCGTCGCTTCACATCGACGATGATCGTTCCATGGCGGAACGCGATGTGCTGTTGGTCGATGACCTATATCGATCCGGCGCGACGTTGTCCGTGGCGACCGGCCTCCTATATGACGAGGCCAAGGCAAAGACGGTTTGCGTCCTCACGATGACGAAAACCCGGAGCAAACGATGACGACCACTATTTTCCTGTCGGGATCGCGCGGGATCGGTCGGCTAAACGGCATGATCCGGAAGCGCATCGAACGAATGATGGATCAGGGTTTTCATATCGTCGTTGGCGACGCCAATGGTGCCGACAAGGCCTTTCAAGGTTATCTGGCTGAAGCCCAGTACGACAATGTCGAGGTGTTTTGCTCCGGGCGCGCGTGCCGCAATAACATTGGCAAGTGGACCGCAAAAAATATCGACGTCGACCCCAAACTCAAGGGGCGCGATTTTTATACCGTAAAAGACAGGGCCATGGCTCTTGAGGCGGATTACGGCTTCGTCTTATGGGACGGCAAAGGCACCGGCTCCATCAACAACATCGTGGAGCTTTTGAAGGGCCGGAGACCGGTTGTCGTCTATTTTGCGCCGAACAGGGATTTTTACGATCTTAATCGCATGAACGACGTGCGTGCGTTGCTTGAGCGCTGCGGCCAAAGCGACTACCGTAATATCATGAAGAGAACGCGATTAGACCCCCAGTTCGCGGATATCGCCGAATCATCCCAGGAGTCCTTCGGCTTATAAGTCCCTGCCCTAATCACCGCGCGGTGTTCCTTGGCGGCGGCGGCGCCGCCGGCCCGCAAGACACGCGGCTCATTGGGCCGCCGCCCCGAATTCACCGACCGCCCGCCAATAGGCTTCCATGGCGCGCAGGTGCGCGTCCAGGGTGGTTTCTTGAATGCGGACGTGGTGCATGCGGCCGAACACGTTGTTGAGCGTCACGTGGGTGACGCCGGCCCGCGCCCAAGCCTCGGCGGCGCGTTTCCAATCGTCGGGGCCGCCTTCCGCCGTCGACACCCAGACCTCGATGCCGACGTCGGCCGGATCGCGCCCGGCTTCCTCCACGAAACGGCGGAGCTTGGCGAATTCCGCGTCCGCGGCCTCGCCTAGCGGGTAGGCCAGCATGATCCAGCCGTCACCCCACTTGGCGATCCGCTTCAGGGTCACATCCTGGTGGCCGCCGAACCACAGCGGTATCGAGCGCGCGAGTGGCAATGGATTGATGCCGGCGTCGTCGATATCGTGCCAACGGCCCTTGAAGGTGACGTGCGGCTCGGCCCACAGCGCGCGCATCGCCTCGACCTGCTCCTCCGAGCGCCGGCCGCGGTTCGAGAAATCCTCGCCCAGGGCGACATATTCCACCGGGTTCCAGCCGACCCCGATGCCGAAGCGGAAGCGCCCGCCGGACAGCACGTCGAGGCTCGCGGCCTGCTTGGCCACAAGCGCGGTTTGGCGTTGCGGCAGGATCAACACTTGCGTCGAGAAGCCGATGCGCGAGGTGCAGCCGGCGAGAAAGCCGAACAACACAAACGGGTCGTGGAATAGATCGGCGGATGTATTGCGGCCCGCGTCCCAATCGGGCCGGCTGTCCGCGTTGACGCCAAGCACGTGATCCGGCGCGGCAAGATGATCATAGCCAAGATCTTCCGCCATTCGCGCGAACCGCCGCGCGGTCTCCGGCGCCCCGCCCACATCGATCAGTGGCAACGTCACGCCGATTTTCAATCCGTCGTTTCCGGCCATGATCCGCCTCCCATCCCTAGATCGCCGGGCGTTTGTCGCGCCACGGCGTGGTGGCGGCCTCGAACGCGGCGGCGGCGCGGAACACACTGAGATCGTCATACGGCTTGCCGACGATCTGCAGCCCGGTCGGCACGCCATATGACGAGAATCCGCTCGGCACGCTCATCACCGGGCATTGGCTGACCAGGTTGAAGCCGTGGGTCAGCACCCAGCCGACATAGGCTTGCACGCGGACCCCGTTGATCCGGTAGTCCGGGTCGGCGTCGTCGTGGTCGGCCTTGACCGCCGGCACGGCGAGGGTGGGACAGATCATCACGTCGTGCGATTTCAGGATCGGCTGAAGCTGTCGCCACATCCAGCCGCGGAAGGTGTTGCAGCCGTAAAGGCGCGCCGCGCTGTGGCCGAGACCCTTCTCCAGCAGAGTCACCACATAGGGGTCCATGTCGTATTGCCAGCGCGGCAGGAAGTCGCCCGCGACCGCGGCGAAAAGGCCCTCCCACCAGGTCATCCAGCAGTCGAGCACGCCCCAGTTCCAACCCAGATCGACTTCCTCGACGTCGCAGCCGAGGTCGCGGAAATGTTGTACCGCGCGCAGCGTGTTGTCGCGCACCTCGGGGTCGATCTCGACATAGCCGAGGTCCATGGTGAACGCGATCTTCCAGCCGCGGATGTCTTCATACGTGGCCGGCAGGCGGATCTTGTTGGGCAGGGAGCAGATATCCTCCGGGTGCGGGCCCGACATGACGTTCTGCATCAACGCGGCGTCGGCGACGCTGCGGACCATGGGCCCATAGTGCAGGATCGATTCGAGCGGATGGTCGCGGTCGAGAGGGTTGCGGCCGAACGGCGCCTTGTAGCCGAAGATACCGCAAGCCGAGGACGGGATGCGGATCGAGCCGCCGCCGTCGGTGCCGTCGGCGAGCGTGGTCATGCCGCCCGCCACCGCCGCGCTGGCCCCGCCGGAGGAGCCGCCGGAGGTATAGTCGAGGTTCCACGGATTGCGCGTGATGCCCCACAGCGGGCTATGGGTCGCGCCCGAATAGGCGAACTCGGGCGAGGTCGTGCGGATGTGCATGATGGCGCCGGCGCGCAGCAGACGATGCACGGTCGGCGCCGTGTAGTCGGGCCGGAAATCCTCGAAGATCTTGGAGCCGAAGGTGGTGATCTCGCCCTTGACCGGGTGGAAATCCTTGATCGCGACCGGCACGCCCTCGAGCGCGCGAAGCCGCCCGTCGGCGCGCCCATACTTGGCCTCGGCCGTCCTGGCCTGCTCGCGCGCGCGGTCGAAGAAGTCGTATGTGATGGCGTTGAGCTTGGGGTTGATCGCTTCGCAGCGCGCGATCGTCGCATCCATCAGCTCGACGGGCGAGAGCGTCCTCGCCTTGAACCGCGCGATCGCCTCGCTTGCGCTCAGGTAACAGAGATCGAGATCAGCGGACGCCATGGAATCCTCCCTCTGTGTTCTTTATTTCGGGCGGGCGCCGGGTCCCGGAACGGATCGAACGCCACCCGCCCACAGTCTAATTCGGTTACGCTTTGTCGCGCCACCCGGATTCGGGCCCGTCACCCGCGCGGTCTCGTCGGCCCGGTACCTTTCATCGTGATCCGAGACGAGCTCGGTCAGGTTGCTTGGATCGGCCGCGGTTCAGTCCAGGCGCAGGGCGGTGGCGAGGGTGTCCACCACGCGCGCCACGTCATCGTCGGCCATGGCCGGGAACAGGGGCAGGGTGAGCGCGCGGCGGTAATAGGCCAGGGCGCCGGGCAGGTCCGGGCCGTCGTCGCGCCGGTAATAGGGCTGCAGGTGGAGCGGCAGGTAGTGGACCATGGTGGCGATGCCGGCGTCGCGCAGGCGCGCCATCACCGCCGCGCGCTCGATGCCGGCCGCGTCGAAATCGATCAGCGCGACGTAGAGGTGCCAGGCGGGGTCGCTGTCGGCCGCGCGTCCTAGCGGGCGGACCCGCGGCGCCAGCGGCGCCAGGGCTTCGTCATAAAGCGTGACAAGGTGCGCGCGCCGCGCCACCCGGCCGTCCAGCTTGGCGAGTTGGCTCAGCCCCAGCGCGCAATGCAGGTCGCTGGCGCGGTAGTTGAAGCCGGGCGCGGCCATCTCATAGTACCAGGGGTTGGCGTCGCCGGCCGCGTCGAAGGCGAGATCCGCGTTCTCGAAGGTCGCGGGGTCGCGGCTCATGCCGTGGTTGCGAAAGCGGCGCAGGCGTTCGGCCAGGGCGTCGTCGTCGGTGGTCACCGCGCCGCCCTCGCCCATGCAGATGGTCTTGACCGGGTGGAACGAGAACACGCACGCCGCGCCGTGTCGGCCGTTGCCCACCGCCAGCGTCTTGTCGCCGTCGCGCCACCCCGCGCCGATGGCGTGGGCGGCGTCAAAAATCACCGCCGCGCCGTGCCGCGCCGCCACGGACAGGGTGCCCGGGATATCCACGCATTGGCCGTTGAGATGGACGGGCAGGACCGCGCGCACCGGCCCACCGGCGCGCTCCAACGCCGCTTCCAGGTCGTTGGGTCGCATCAGGCCGGTGTCCGGGTCGACATCGGCGAACACCACCTCGGCGCCGGCGTGGCGGACGGCGTTGGCGGTGGCCAGGAAGGTCAGGCTGGGCACCACCGCGCGATCGCCCGGCCCCAGCCCGACGGCCACGGCGGCGAGATGCAGGCCGGCGGTGCCGCTGGAGCAGCTCACCGCGTGCGCCGCGCCGACCTTTTCCGCCAGCGCGTCCTCGAACGCCGCCACCTTGGGGCCCGAGGTCAGCCAGTCGCTTTTGAGCGCCTCGACCACGGCGGCGATGTCGTCGTCGTCGATCTGCTGGCGCCCATAAGGCAGCACCGGCGGCGTGCTCACGACCGTTTATTTGGCGGCGACACGGCGCAGCCCCCACTTGATCGTGGCGCCGTCGGCGCCGGTCACGCCGGAAACGACGATCTGCTCGGTGCGCCGGTGCTGGCCGCCATCGCCGAAATAGACGCTGGGCCGCAACGCCAAGTCGCCGCCGCTGGCGCGGAAATGCCACCCGGCCCCGCCCGGCATGCGCAGCAGCACCGCCTTGCCATTGTGCACGACCGAGGCGCGCACCGTGGGGTGGAGGTGGAAACGCGCCGCGAAGGGCGGCATGTCCCGGTCGCGCCCGGCGTCCGGCGGCGTCCATTCCAGATTGTCCTCGCCGCGCAAGTCCTCGCCGTCGCCACGCAGGTACAACCGGCGCCGGTGGACCAGGCCGAAAATCGGAAGATAGCCGTCGTGGCTGAGTTCCAGCCAGATCGTGCCGTCCTGCTCCATGCGCGTGCAGGTGACGTCGCGCGGGCGCCGTCCCAGGCCGTTGGCGGCGAACTCGGTGGCGTTGGTATCGTCGACGCAAAGCGTCGAATGGGCGGCGGTACTGCGCAGGGCGGCCGCCCATTCGGCGCCGCGTCCGCGATGGGGCCCGCAATTCACGATGAGGCGTTCCTTGGCGATGCTGAACTCGAAGCTCAGCGTGCCGGCGTGGGTGTTTTCCGCCAGCGCCGCCGGCGCGCCGGAATCGACCAGCACCAGCGCGCGGCGCGCCTGAAGACGCTGAAAGCCGGTATGGGGCGCGTTGGTCAGCGCCGTGCCCTTGGCTTCCGACACGGTCAGCGCGGCATCGATGCGCCACGGCTCGCCCTCGCCGCTATTGTTGAAGCAGGCCAGGCCGCCGTCGCCGTGGCGCAGGCCGCGCAGCATCGGCGCCATGCGGTCCAGCGCCGCGACCAGTTGTTGCGGCGGCGCAAGGTTGGCGGCCAGGAACAGGCCGCGCAGGTCGGCCAGGTCGGCCAGCACCTGGTGCACCAGCCACGGCGCGCGCTCCACGTGGCCGCCGTCGCCCAGCACCTGCGCCGCGATCTCGCGCACCAGCAACCGCTCCGCCTGGGCCAGCCGGCGGGGCCCCTGGTCGAGGCAGATCACGCCGTAGAGCAGGCCCCGGATCGCCGCCAGACGGCGCGCGCCCACCACCTCGCGTCCGACCACGCGGCTCAGGTGGCGCGTCTGGCGCGCCAGGCTGTCGAGGAAATCCTTGCGGAAACGCGACTCCGCGCCGTTCAACAAAAAGCCGGCCGCGACCGCCCAGGCGGCGACGCGCCGGCCCAAAACATCCGCGCGCCAAGCCAGCGGGTGCCAGGCCGCGAACTGGCGCCGCCAGTCCTCGACCAGGGCGCGGGCGTGGCGCCGGGCCGCGTCGCCGCCACTGGCCTTGAAGTCGCGCAGCCATTCGAAGCCGTGCAAATCCTCGATCCAGGCGTCGGAGACATCGACCGGCAGCCACACCGGGCGGCCCGGCGCGTTGATCTCGTGGCCGGCGAAACGGAAGCGGCCCTGGAACAGCGCGTCGCCGTTGGCGGCGTCGCCGGGCCACGGGTCGGGCGGCTCGACACTGAGCGCGTCCGGCGCGCGGCCGTTCAGGCTGATCCGGTACAGTGGGTTGCGGTAGAACGCCAGGCGCAGGCCCGCGCCCAGCGCGCGCGGCGCCGACGCGCGCGCCGGCCGGGCGAAGTCGAGCAACAGGTCGTCAGTGCTGCCGTGGGCCATCGTCGCCGTGGTCCCCATGGCCGCGCAGGCGTCTGATATTGTCCGCGTAAGCGGTGGCCCCGCCGGTGAAAGTCGCGGTGCCGGCGACCAGCAGATCGGCGCCGGCGGCGATGGCGCGCGGCGCGGTGTCGAAATTGATGCCGCCATCGACTTCCAGATCGATGGTCCGCCCGCTCGCGTCGATCAGGGCGCGCAGCCGCGCGATCTTGTCGAACTGGCTTTCGATGAAGCTCTGGCCGCCGAAGCCGGGATTGACCGACATCACCAGGATCAGATCGACATCGTCGATCACGGCCGCCGCGGCTTCGATTGGGGTCGCCGGATTCAGCGCGACGCCGGCCTTCTTGCCGCCGTCCTTGATCCGCTGAATGGTGCGCTGCAGGTGCGGCCCGGCCTCCGGGTGCACGATGATCAGATCGGCGCCGGCCGCGGCGAAGGCGGCGGCGAACTCGTCCACCGGCGCCACCATCAGATGCGCCTCGAAGGGCAAGTCGCTATGGGAACGCAGCGCGCGCACGATGTCGGGGCCGATGGTGAGGTTGGGAACGAAATGGCCGTCCATCACGTCGATATGGATGGCGTCGGCGCCGGCCGCGGTCACGGCGCGCACTTCTTCACCGAGGCGCGCGAAATCGGCGGCCAGTATGGAGGGGGCGATTCGCACCGGCTGCTGCATGTAAGTTCAAGTAGCAGTTAAAGGATTCAGCTTCAAGCGCGCCGCGAAAAAGCCGTCCATGCCGCCGCGATCGTCCCAGTGGCGGGGCAAGGTCCGAAGATCGCCGTCCGCGGATATCAACTCGCCCGCGCCGCCCAGTTCCGACGCCAAGATAGGCACGCGGTGGATGTCGGCGCGCCGCGCGAGCGCCGCCGCGATGCGGTCCGGGCCTTCCTCGGGCTGCAAGGAACAGGCGGCGTAGACCAGCACGCCGCCGGGCGCCAGCATGTCCAGCGCCGCGTCCAGCAAGCGGTCCTGCAACGCCGCCAGGCGCGCCACGTCGCCCGCGCTCTTGAGGCGCGCCACGTCGGGATGGCGGCGGATGGTGCCGGTGGCGCTGCACGGCGCGTCCAGCAACACAAAGTCGGCCGGCGTGTCGGGCCGCCAGTCGCAGGCGTCGGCGGCGACCACGCGGGCGTCAAGTTTGAGACGGCGAAGGTTTTCGCGAAGCCGCGCGAGCCGCGCCTTGGAACGGTCAACCGCGGTCACGCGCGCGCCGCCGGCGGCCAGTTGCGCGGTCTTGCCGCCCGGCGCGGCGCACAAGTCGATCACCGCGCGTCCCCTGACATCGCCCAGCAGGCGCGCCGGCAGGGCGGCGGCGGCGTCCTGCACCCACCACTGCCCGTCCGCGAAGCCTGGCAGTTCGGTGACCGCGCCGAATCCGGGGCGGCGCAGGCTTCCGGTGGGGAGAATTTCAGCGTCCAGGCTCTCCGCCAGCGCGGCCGCGTCGCCCTTGACGGTGATGTCGAGCGGCGGTTCGCGAAGATGGGCGGCGGCGATGGCGCGCGTCGCGCTCTCGCCGTGCGCCGCGACCCACGAGTCCCATAGCCAGTCCGGCGTGTTGAGCCGCGCCGCGTCCTGGCCGTCGCGCCACCCCGCGCCGTCGCGCGCGAGCCGCCTGAGCACCGCGTTGACCAGTTTCTTGTGGGGGCCGTCGGCCAGCGCCACCGCCGTATCCACCGCGGCATGGGCCGGCGTCTCGATAAACAACAGTTGCGCGGCGCCAAGGCGCAGAATATCGCGCGTCCGCGCCGCCCGGCGCGACAGGGGGCGGTCGAGACAGCGCCCGATCAGATCGTCAAGTTGGCCGAGACGGCGCAACACGGTCGCCACCAGCAGCCGCGCGAACGCCCGGTCGCGCCGTTCCAGCGCCGCCAGTCCCGCGTGATCGACCAGGGCATCGTCCAGCGCGCGCTTGTCCCGCAGCACCGCGTCCAAAAGCTCAAGCGCGACCGCGCGCGCGGAAGTATCGCCAGCCATGGCCGTGGTCTACCCCACCGGCCAGTCAAGTCAAGGCGGCGCGGGGCGGCCCGCCGCCTAACGGCGGCTTCTCATCCTTCGACGACGCTCAGGATGAGGTGAGTGGGACCCTCGACTCAACACCCTCATGCTGAGCAGCCGCCGCCAGGCGGCGTGTCGAAGTATGCTCAGCGGCACGATTGGCGCAATTCGGTGCGTGCCTACGACTTCCGCGCCGTCTTGCGCTTGGTGGCGGGCTTGGCCTTCGCCTTTCCTTCCAACTTGTCGAGGCGGGCCGCCAAGTGGCTGTTTTCCTCGCGCGCCTTGATGGCCATTTCGCGCACCGCGTCGAATTCGTCGCGGCGCACCAGGTCCATGCGCTCGAGGATCCTCTCCAGCCGGTCGCGCAGGCGCGCCTCGGCCTCGTCGCGCAGCGCGCCGAACGAGCTCATCGCGCCGCCGGCCACGCGGGCCAGGTCGTCGAACAAGCGGCTGTCTTTTTGCATCGCGCGCGCCTCCGTCGTGGGATCGGTAAGGGCCGGAGCGCGACTTGCCGGCGCGCCGGGGCTCTCTTATAACCCGGAACGATGATCGTGGTCACCGGCGGCGCCGGATTCATCGGGTCCAATCTGGTCGCGGCGCTGGGCGAGCGCGGGGCGCGCGACGTGGTGGTGTGCGACTGGCTGGGCGACGGGGCCAAGTGGCGCAACATCGCCAAGCACGCGGTGGCCGACATCGTGGCGCCCGGCGACCTGGTGGATTTCCTGGCCGCGCGCGGCGCCGGCGGCGTCGAGGCGGTGTTCCACATGGGCGCCAATTCGTCCACCACCGAGACCGACGTCGATTTGATCCTGGAACAGAACTTCACCTTCTCGATGGCGTTGTGGGAACAATGCGCGGCGCTGGGCGTCCGGCTGATCTACGCTTCGTCGGCGGCGACCTATGGCGACGGCACCGCGGGCTTCGACGACGATGGCTCCGCGGAAGCGCTGGCGCGGCTGCGTCCGCTCAACCCCTATGGCTGGAGCAAGCATTTGTTCGACCAACAGGTTGCGCGCTTCACCGAGTCCGAAGGGCCGACGCCGCCGCAATGGGTCGGGCTCAAGTTCTTCAACGTCTACGGGCCCAACGAATACCACAAGGGCGCCATGCAAAGCGTGGTCGCGCAGAAGTTCCCGCTGGTCCGCGACGGCCGCCCGGTGACCTTGTTCAAATCCGCCCATCCCGACTACGCCGACGGCGGCCAGTTGCGCGATTTCATTTACGTGCGCGATTGCGTCGACGTGATGTTGTGGCTGTACGACCAGCCCCAAATCAATGGCCTGTTCAACCTGGGCACGGGCCGGGCGCGCAGCTTCGACGACCTGGCGGCGGCGCTGTTCGCCGCGCTCGATCGGCCGGTGGCGATCGACTATATCGACATGCCCGACGCGGTGCGCGACCACTACCAGTATCACACCCAGGCCGAGATGGGCCGCTTGCGCGCCGCCGGCTACGCCGCCCCGTTCACCAGCCTCGAGGACGGCGTCGGCGATTACGCGCGGCGCTATCTGGCGGCGGACGATCCGTACCGATGATCGAACTCGCGGCGCTGACCTTCCCGGCCATGGATCCGGTGGCCATAAAGCTTGGGCCGCTGGCGATCCGCTGGTACGCGCTGGCTTATATCCTGGGCCTGATGCTGGGCTGGCAATATATCCGCCTGCTGGCGCGGCGCGGCCTGTCATCGCTCAATCAGGTCGAGGTCGACGACCTGCTGGTGTGGTGCACCTTGGCGGTGATCCTGGGCGGGCGGGTCGGCTATGTGCTGTTCTACCGGCCCGATTATTACCTGAGCGAGCCGCTCGAGGCGCTGGCGATCTGGCGCGGCGGCATGTCGTTCCATGGCGGCCTGGTCGGCGTGATCGTCGCGTTTTTTATTTTCGCGCGGCGGCGCGGCCATGGCTTCCTCGCGGTGGCCGACGCCGCCGCGCCGGCGTTCCCGATCGGGCTGTTTTTCGGGCGGATCGCCAATTTCGTCAACGGTGAGTTGTTTGGCCGGACCACGGACGTGCCGTGGGCCTTCGTGTTTCCCCATGGCGGGCCCGCGCCGCGCCACCCCAGCCAGCTTTACGAAGCCGGCCTGGAGGGCCTGGCGCTGTTCGCGCTGCTGTTCTGGCTGACTCATTTCGTCAAGGCCGCGCCACGCGCCGGCCGCGCCGCCGGGACCTTCCTGGCCGGTTACGCCGCGGCGCGCATCGTCGCCGAGATGTTCCGCGAACCCGACCTGCATATCGGCTTCCTGGCCGGCGGGCTGACCATGGGGCAAGCGCTGTCGCTGCCCATGCTGGCGATCGGTCTGTGGTTGGTGGCGCGGTCGTGTCGCGCGCCAAAGATGGGCCGCGCGCCATGAACGCGGACGCGCCCGCGCGCGTGTCGCCGCGCGACTCTCTCGGGCGGCTGATCGCGCTGCAGGGGCCGATCACCGTGGCCCGCTTCATGGCCGAGGCGCTGACCCATCCGCGCGACGGCTACTACATGCGCGCCGATCCGCTGGGCGCGGCCGGCGACTTCACCACGGCGCCCGAGATCAGCCAGATGTTCGGCGAACTGATCGGGCTGTGGTGCGCCGATTGCTGGCGCGCCATGGGCGCGCCCGACCCGGTGTTGCTGGTCGAGTTGGGGCCCGGACGCGGCACCTTGATGGCCGACGCGCTGCGCGCCGCCGCCACCGCGCCGGACTTTCGCGCCGCCCTGGATATTCATCTGGTCGAGGCGAGCCCGGCGCTGCGCGCGCGCCAGGAAGACGCCTTGGCGGAAGCGCCGCCGTCCTGGCACAACGATTTCGCCGATGTACCGCAAGGCCCCATGCTATTGATCGCCAATGAATTCCTCGACGCCCTGCCGATCCACCAGTTTGTCGCCACGGCGCAAGGCTGGCGCGAACGTCTGGTCGGCTTGGACGATGACGGGTTCCGCTTCGTGCTGGCGCCGGGCGCCACGCCGGCTTGTGCGTTGATCGGCGCCAATCCAATCGGCGAGGCGGGCGCGGTGCTTGAGATTCGCCCCACCGCCGCTCTGCTGGCGCGCGACATCGCCGAGCGGCTGGCGGCCGATGGCGGCGCGGCCCTGCTGGTGGATTTCGACAAGACCGGGCCATCGGGCGACAGCCTGCAGGCGGTGCGCGGCCACAAACGCCACGACGTGTTGGCCGATCCGGGATCGGCGGATATCGCGGCGGCGGTGGATTTCGCCGCGCTGGCCGAGGCGGCGCGCGGCGCCCGCGTCCACGGTCCGGTGCCGCAAGGCGAATTTTTGGAGACGCTGGGACTCGGCGCCCGCGCCGCCGCGCTCGCCGTCAACGCCACGCCGGACCAGGCGGCCGCTATCGACAGCGCGCGCCATCGCCTGACCGCGCCCGATCAAATGGGTATTTTGTTCAAGGCGTTCGCCATCACCGCGCCGGACATGCCCGCGCCGGCGGGCTTCGCCACGTCATGATCCGGGACCCCGGCCTTGGCGATGCCCCGGGAATCCGGCACGGATTTTTCACGCGCCGGGGCGGCGTCTCCGGCGGCCTGTTCGCCTCGCTCAATTGCGGCTACGGCTCCGCCGACGCCGCCGACGCCGTGACCGAAAACCGCGTCCGCGCGATGGCGCGCCTCGATCTGGAGGGCGAACCGTTGGTGACTTGCTATCAGGTACACAGCGCCACCGTGGCGGTGGTCGAGGCACCCTGGGCGGCGGGCGACGCGCCGCGCGCCGACGCCATGGTGACGCGGGCGCCGGGCATCGCGCTGGGCATCCTGACCGCCGACTGCGCGCCGGTGCTGTTCGCCGCGCCCGGCGCGGTCGGCGCCGCCCACGCCGGCTGGCGTGGCGCGCTGGCTGGCGTGCTGGAAGCCACGGTGGCGGCGCTGGCCGACCTCGGCGCGGCGCCGGACAGCATCCATGCCTGCGTCGGCCCCGCCATCGCGCAAGCGTCATACGAGGTCGGGCCCGAATTCCCGGCGCCTTTCCTCGACCAGGACCCGGACAACGCGGCGTTGTTCCGCCCGGGCGAGCGGGCCGGCCACGCGTTGTTCGACCTCGCCGGCTATGCCGCGCGGCGCCTCGGGCGTCTGGGCCTGGCCGGCGTCGCCGTGCTCGACCACGACACTTACAAAGACGCAGCGCGCTTCTTCAGCTACCGGCGCGGTGTCCATCGCGACGAACCGGCTTACGGGCGCGGCCTCTCGGCCATCGCGCTGGCGCCGTAATGCCCTACCTGGTGTGGTTCGTCATCGCTTGCGTGCTCGGCCTGATGGTCGGCTGTGTCCTGCTTTAGGCGCGCCCCCCCCTTCCTTCCCCCTCCCCCCTCGCGGGGGAGGGTTGGGGTGGGGCGCGCGCGCGAAACGCGGCCAAGAAGAAGGTTTCGTCGCCTGAAGCGTGCCCTTGACCGGCTGATCAGCCGCGCGACTCTTGGTGTGGCCACCCCCTCCCCAACCCATCGAGGGGGAGGGGGAAGATTGGCATGGCTGGCCGTTGGGTTGGCCGTGGCGTTTCTGGCGGCGTGCCAGCCGGTGCCGCGGCCGTTCCTGCCCGACGACAAGGCGGTGGACGTGACCGGCATCGTCATCGCCGACAAGCTGGGCGTGTTCGTGGCCGGCGTCGACGACGCGCCGGCGGCCATGAACGCGGCGCTGAGCGCGGCGCTGGTGGCGCGCCTGCACGCGCGCGGCATCCCGGCCAGCACGACCGGCGCCAACCGTGGCAGTTACCTGCTGGAATGCGCCGCCGAGGTCCGCGACGGCGCCGTCGCGCTGCATTGGCAGTTGATCGCCGGCGACGGCGAAATCGCCGGCCTGTTCGACCAGGTCGAGGCGGCGACACCGGACGCGTGGCGCGCCGGCGCGCCCGACCTTGCGCGGATCATCGCGGAGCGCGCCGCGCCGCGCATAGACGCGCTGCTGCGCGACGTCGCGCCGGTTGCCGTCGCGGCCTCCTTGCCCCGTGTCGTGGTGCGCCCGGTGGACGGCGCGCCCGGCGACGGCCGCCTGGCGCTGCGCCGGGCCATGGAACGCGCGCTGACCCGCCGCGCCGTCCCGGTGGTGGCCGACGATGCCGCCGACGATGCCGACGGCGCGCTGATGGTCCTGGGCAGCGTCCGTGTCAGCGAGGCGGAACGCGGCCAGTGGGTCGAGATACGCTGGGCCGTGATCGGGCCCGACGGCGCGGAGTTGGGCGTGGTGAGCCAGTCCAACACGGTGCCGCCGGGAGCGCTGGACGGGCCGTGGGGCGAACTGGCCGAGGCGGTGGCCGACGGCGGCGCCGACGGCGTGCGCGCGCTGCTCGAAGCCGCGGCGCCGGGGGCGCGCCCCTGACCGCGCAACGTGATCGGGGAAGAGTTTTGCGCCGCGCGCGCCTCGTGCTAAAGTCACTCCATGCGTGAGGTGATCCGGATATTCGCTTGCTGTGGCGTCGCCGCGTTGATCGCGACTTCGGCCGTGGCCGATGATGAACGCTACGAGGCGTGGCGGCCCGACGGCGGCGGCGCCGAGGAAATGGTCAAGGCGTTGCGCGCGCTGATCGACGAGGCCGAACATGCGCGCGCCGCGGACCCGCTTTTCCTCAAGGACCTCAAGGCGCTGGCCAAGAAATACGACGTCGCGACTCCCGCCGCGCGGGCCGCCGCGACTCCCGTCCAGTTGATGCGCGACGATTTCCGTGACGGCGACTACACGCGCGGCGTCCGGTGGACGGTGGTCAGCGGCAAGTTCTGGGTCGAGGACGCGGTCGGCCTGCGCACCCTGGTGACCCAGACCGCGGCCCAGCCGACGGCGACCGAACAACAGCCGCGCCGACGCGAGGGCGACCTGGCCAGCGCGATCATCGGCAATCTGCTCAGCAAGACCCTGGGCGGCGGCGACAGTCAGCCGGCGCGCGACGAACCCCAGCAACAGGCGGCGCCGACCGAGCCGGCCGAGATCAGGACCGCGCTGTCCATCCCCAACGCCTTCACCATCCGCATGGAACTGACCTCGCGGGCGGGCGAAGGTGAATTTCACGTGGCGGCCTATCAGGGCCGCGACGCGCTGTACGGCTACCGGGTGGTCTACGCCCCGGGCGCGCGGACCGGGCTCAAGCTGGTGCGTTTCTCGCCGCGCCGCGACCGCGTGATCGGCTCTTACAACCGCCGGCTCAACCTCGAGGACAACCGCCTGCACGTGCTTGAGATCAAGCGCGGCACCGACGGGCGCATGGTGATCAGCATGGACGGCGCCAAGCTGATCGAGGCCACCGACACCGCCTTCCGCGACCCCTTCGACGGTTTCTCGGCCACCAACATGGGCGGCGACTACGCCATCCGCGACATCGCCATCAGCCGCCTGCGCTAAGCGGGCGAAACCCCTTCCCCTTCTTCATCCGGAACCTGTCGCCCTTCCTCATCCTGAGCCTGTCGAAGGACGAGCAGCCGGCGTAAGCCGGCGGTGGGGCCAGACCGTTGCGGACGCCACGGGTTCGGCGCGCCGCGGGGCGATCCTTCGACAAGCCCGGGATGAGGAAGTGAAAGAATCAAGCTGACCGCCCCCCTCCCCCGTCGCGGCGTGAGCCGGCCAGTGGCGTCGGTCACTTGCGAGAGGGCGCCGGACCGTGGTGAATCGACCCTTTGGAACCGGATTTGGCCAAGCGAGGCAGGTCGTGGAAGTCGCCGCGGATCAAGGCTTCCTTCTTCGCCCGCGACCAGCCCTTGAGCCGCCTTTCCATCGCGATGGCGTCCGTGATATTGGCGAATTCCTGATCAAACATCAGCGCCACCGGACGCCGCGAGAACGTGTAGCCGCCATAAATACCGGCATCGTGCCGGGCCACGCGCCGTTCCAACGATCCGCGCGTGGAACCGACGTAATAATGCCCGTCGGCGCAACGCGGAATGTAGACGGTGGCGCTCACACGGCTTCCTTGCTTCCACCGCATCGGCGGGCTCCATGGCGCCCGCGTCGCGATTTTGTCATGCGCCGCTCCGCCGCCTGACGGCGGCTACTCATCCTTCGACAGGCTCGGGATGAGGGTATGGAGTGTTCGTTCCGAACCGATACCCCTTAGCGCACCATGTATTTCTGCCCCAGGGTGATGGTCTCCAGGGGATCGCAGGTGGCCAGTTCGCCGTCGACGAAGACCTCGAAGGTCTCCGTGTTGACCTGAATGTCGGGGCAGGCGTCGTTGTGCAGCATGTCGGCCTTGGTGAGCTTGCGCGTGCCGACCAGCGGCACCATCGGCTTGGCGAGGTCGAGGCGGCCCGGCAGATCGGCGTCGAGCGCGAGGTGGTTGACGAAGGTCACGCTGGTCGCTTGCGGCGCGGTCCCGAACGCGCCCCATTGCGGGCGCAGCACCATCGGCTCGCAGGTCAGCAGGCAACCCGCGCCGTCGCCCATCGCCGCCCAGGCGACGAAGCCGCCCTTGATCACGCATTGCGGCTTGATGCCGAAATAGCCCGGCTGCCACAGCACCAGGTCGGCGATCTTGCCGGGCTCGATGGAGCCGATATAGGCGTCGATGCCGAAGGTGCGCGCGGCGTTGATGGTGTATTTGGCGATATAGCGCTTGATGCGCTCGTTGTCGGCCGCGGCCGTCTTTTCCTCCGCCAGGCGTCCGCGCTGGTCCTTCATCTTGCTGGCCAGTTGCCAGCACCGCGGGATGACCTGGGCGATGCGCCCCATGCCCTGGCTGTCGGAGCCGAACATGGAGATCGCGCCGATGTCGTGCAGCACGTCCTCGGCCGCGATGGTCTGCGGGCGGATGCGGCTTTCGGCGAAGGCCACGTCCTCGGGCAGATGCGGGTTCAGCATGTGCGCCGTCATGGTCATGTCGAGATGTTCGTCGAAGGTATTGACCGTGTAGGGATTGGTCGGGTTGGTCGAGGACGGCAGGCAGTTGGGTTCGCCGTTGCAGCGGATGATGTCGGGCGCGTGGCCGCCGCCGGCGCCCTCGGTGTGGTACATGTGGATGGTCCGCCCGGCGATCGCCGTCATGGTATCTTCGAAGAATCCGGCCTCGTTCAGCGTGTCGGTGTGAATCTGGACCTGGAAGTCGAGGTCGTCGGCGACGCTCAGGCAGCAGTCGATGGTGGCCGGCATGGCGCCGTAGTCCTCGTGGATCTTGACGCCGATCACGCCGCCGGAAATCTGCTCGACGATGGCCGCCGGCTTGTGCGAGCTGCCGCGCGCGAACAGGCCGAAATTGATCGGGAAGCCCTCGGTCGCGCGCAGCATGTTGGCGATGTTGAACAGCCCACCCGAATCGATCGCGAAATGGGGCCCCAGGCCGCCGCCGATCATGGTGGTCAGGCCGCTGCTCAGCGCGTGGTCGCATTGCTGGGGGCTGATGAAATGGACATGCACGTCGATGCCGCCCGGCGTCACGATAAGGCGCTCGCCGTTGACGATGGTGGTGTTGGGGCCGCACACTAGGTTGCCGTCGACCCCGTCCATGACGCTGGGATTGCCGGCCTTGCCGACGCCGACGATCTTGCCCCCCGTGACGCCGATGTCGCCCTTGACGATGCCGAGCACGGGATCGATGATCAGCGCGTTCTCCACCACCATGTCCAGCGCGCCGCCGGCCCCGGTCTGGGCGGCGCAGAACCCCATGCCGTCGCGCAAGGTCTTGCCGGCGCCGGCCAGGCATTCCTCGCCCGGCACCGCGTGGTCGTATTCGACCTCGGCAAAAAGAGAAGTGTCGCCAAGCCGCACCCGGTCGCCGGTGGTGGGGCCGTACATGGCGGCGTATTCGGCTCTGCTGATGACGGCCATGGCTCAGGCCCCCTTGAAGCCGGCGGCGCGGGCGCGCTTGATCGCCCGTTCGCGGGTCGCCGCGGACCGCACCGAACCCTCGGTGAGGCCGTTGAAGCCGGATACCGCCCCGGTGCCGCCGATGGCGACCAGGGTGACGGGTTTGTTTTCGCCGGGCTCGAAACGGGCCGAGGCGCCGGCGGGCACGTCGAGGCGCATGCCGAAGGCCGCCGCGCGGTCGAAATCCAGCGCCTTGTTGGCCTCGAAGAAATGCATGTGGCTGCCGACCTGGATCGGGCGGTCGGCGGTGTTGAGCACCGCCACGGTGGCCTTGCGCCGCCCGGCGTTGAGCTCGATATCGCCCTCGGCCGTGATCACCTCGCCGGGCTTGGGCGTATCGGCGCGCTTTTTCTTGCCGGGACGGATCGGGTCGTGCACCGTGATCATCTTGGCGCCGTCGGGGAACATGCCCTCGAACTGCAGCATGCGGATCAGCTCCGACACCCCGTCCATCACGTCGTCGGTGGTCAGCAGGGTCGAGCCCGCGCTCATCAGTTCGGCCAAGGTTCGGCCCTGGCGCGCGCCGACCAGCAATTCGTCCACGATATAGGCCGCCGCCTCGGGCTGGCTGAGTTTGATGCCAAGCTGTTTGTGGCGGCGGGCCAGTTCCGCCGTGGTGAAAATGGTCAGCCGTTCAAGCTCCGTCGGTGTCAAAAGCATGACGCGCGCTCCTCCCTAACTTGCCGGCGCGACCATCGCGCGCCGTTGCGTGAAACCGCGTCAACGATACCGGCTTTTGACATGCGCTGTCACCGGTCGTGGCCCGGCCCCTGCTTCCCCCTCCCCCTTCACGGGGGAGGGATGGGGTGGGGGGTGGCGCGCGAAGCGCGGCCGGGAAGGCCTTACCCATATTGATGAGAGTACGGTCTTACCGTGGTTGACGACGCGACATTTTGGTCGAACCTTGCCTCTGACCCGCTGGTCGACCGCGCGACTCTTGGTGTGGCCACCCCCGCCCCAACCCTGCCCCGTCAAGGGGGAGGGGGAAGAGCGGCGCGGCGCGGGTTGCCGAGATTCGCGTTGCCAGAGGGCAAAAACTGGCCCATGGTTCGCCGTAGCGCCCAAAAAAAGTGCGCGGGGAGTTAGAGGGGGACCGGCTCAGGGACGGCCCTCGTAAAGTGTTGAAAAAATAATCCGGCCGTCCCCCGGTGACGGAATGACGAACGAAGGTGGCTACGCCCGGCGCGGGCGACGCGCCGTGTTGGCGGTCTCGGTCAGCCTGATCGGGGCGGTGGCGGCGCTGTGTTTCTTCACCGTCGACACCAGCGAGTTCGCCGTGGTCACCGAATTCGGCGAACCGGTCGCGGTGATCACCACGTCGGGCCTGCGCTTCAAGTACCCCTATCAAAGCGTCGCCAAGTTCGACAACCGCCTGTTCATTCACACGCCGCCGCTCAGCGAATTCCTGACCCTGGAAAAGACTTCCGTGGTCGCGTCCAGCGCCATCCTGTGGCGCATCGACGATCCCCAGAAGTTCCTCGAGACCGTGTTCGACCGGATCGGCGCCGAATCGCGGCTCAGCGATATCCTGTTCGCCGAACTCGGCGCGGCGATCGGCGCCGCGCCGCTGGACGCGTTCATCTCCGCCGACCCGGGCGTCTACCGCGCCGAGGCCATCATTGCCGGCGTGGCGCGGCGCTGCCGCGAGATCGCGCTGCGCGACTATGGCATCGCGGTGACCGACATCAAGCTGCAACGGCTCGACTTCCCGGAACGCAACCGGCTGGCGGTGTACAACCGCATGAAGTCGGAACGGGTGCGCATTTCCATGCGCTTCCGCTCGGAAGGCGAGGAGGAAGGGATGAAAATCCGCGCCACGGCGGAACAGGAAAAAAACCGGCTGCTGTCGGAGGCCTTCAAGGTGGCCCAGCGCCACCGCGGCGAGGGCGAGGCGCGCGCCGCGCGCATCTATGCCGAGAGCCTCGGCCGGGCGCCGGAATTCTACCGCTTCCTGCGCTCGCGCGAAGCCGCCAAGGTCTATCTCGACGAGGATACCACCCTTATTTTGCCGGCGGAATCGGAGTTGTTTAGCTTGCTATACGATAGCGATCACTTCAACCACCCGGCGCAACCGCGTTCCGATTTGGCCGAAACACGACGGAAAGGAGGATCGATAAACTGAACACGAAACCGTAACGGAACCGCGACGCGGTTCCTAGAACGCCGGCCAAGGGGGGCGGACATCCCACGTTGCGCCGGCCATGTTTGAAACCACGTTTGGGAGGATACAATGTTTCGAAGGTACAATATCGCCGCGACGGCCTTGATGGTGGCTCTGCCAGCCGCCGTTGCGTTCACCACGTCCACCGCGCCGGCCTCGGCGGAGACATTCACGTACGATCCGGGGGACAACGTCTACTTCACCTATTGCTACTCACATCCCGTGGCGTTGCGAATCAAGCCCGGCGATACGGTCATCACGAGCACCCGGGACGCGTCGAACGACGTCTATTCGATGTCGGACAAAACCATATTCCCCAAGCTCGACCTGACCGCGGTGAACCCGCAAACCGGCCCGTTCTACATCGAGGGCGCGGAGCCAGGCGATACCCTGGTGGTTCATATCGACAAAATCTCGCTCAACCGCGACTGGGGTTGGGGCGGATCGATTCCGGGCTTCGGCACGCTGGCGCCCGAGTACAAGACCGCCATGATCACCGACCCGGTGCCCGACCTGCTGTACATCTGGCGTCTCGATAGGGACCGCATGGTCGGCACGCTCGACCTGCCGAAAAGCAAGATCGGCTCGATCGAGGTTCCGCTGCGCCCGTTCCTGGGCACCATCGGCACGGCGCTCGGGGGCAAGGAATGCTGGAGCTCGCTGACCCCGGGTCCGCACGGCGCCAACATGGACTTCAACGAGGTGGTGGAAGGCGTGACCATGCACTTCCCCGTTTCCGTGCCCGGCGCGCTGTTCATGCTGGGTGACGGGCACGCCGCCCAGGGCGACGGCGAGGTCGGTGGCGCCGCCATCGAAACCTCGTTCGACGTCACGTTCACGGTGGACCTGATCAAGGGCAAGTCGATCGGCTGGCCGCGCCTGATTACCGACGACGTCATCATGACGATCGGCAGCACGCGTCCGATGATCGACGCCATCAGGCTGGCCTGTGTCAGCATGGTCAACTGGCTGGTCGACGACTACGGCTACGACAAGCTGGAGGCCGTGCAACTGCTTGGCCAGACCGCTTCGATCGAAATCGCCAACGCGGTCGACCCGCAATACTCGGTGGCCTGCATTTTGGACAAGAAGTATCTGCCGTAGGAACCGGAAACCAATCCGGACGGCATGAGC
>SMVB01037810.1_pt1 | contig 20883 bp, 17 predicted proteins | sample 2456461 | NCBI WGS metagenome assembly SMVB01 (sample SAMN11095934, study PRJNA526329) | marine sediment metagenome | biome: Marine sediment; feature: Surficial sediment; material: Deep marine sediment; isolation source: Hadal surficial sediment | place: Pacific Ocean | collected 2014-05 | depth...
GATTGGTGGATTCCTGCCGAGCAGCGATGACGAACGGCAACTCGGCACCCAGGAAGGCCGGGTTCAGGAAGGCTGGGTTGTAGAGGGCGGGCCATGAGAACGTTCATCGTGAGGCGGCTCCTCGGCGCGGTCCCCCTCGTCCTCGGTATCGCCACGATCATCTTCTTCGTCGTGAACCTCGCCCCGGGCGACCCCGCCACGAGGTTCTTGAACCCCAACATGTCGCCGGAGGCCATCGAGCAGGTCCGGGTCAACTTGGGCCTCGATCGGCCCATTCATATCCGCTACGTGCGGTGGCTCGGGGCGCTTGCTCAAGGGGACCTCGGCGTCTCGTTTTCGCACAATAGACCGGTTCTGGACGTCATCAAGGAACTTCTGCCCAACACGCTGCTCCTCTCTGTCACCGCCATCGGAGTCGCGTTCGTCCTCGGGATCCTGCTCGGCATCGTACAGGCTGTTCGACAATACTCCCTGCTGGATTCGGTCGCCTCCATCGTTGGTCTCTTCTTCTACTCCATGCCGTCCTTTTGGCTGGCGCTGATGATGGTGCTCGTGTTCAGTCTTTTCGCCTATCAGTTGCAGTGGCCGATCCAGTTCCCGGGTACGGACATCCAGAGTGTCGACTACGTCTTCCTCAGCCCGTTGGGGAAGGTCCAGGACCGGCTCTTGCACCTGACGCTTCCGGCTACGTCCTTGGCTCTGGTCCTGGCCGCCGGGATCGCCCGTTATACACGAGGGAGCATGCTGGAGGTGATCCGCCAGGACTTCGTTCGTACGGCACGCGCAAAGGGGCTCTCGGAGCCCGTCGTGATTCTTAAACACGCCCTCCGGAATGCCCTGATTCCCGTGATCACACTGCTCGGTCTCTACCTCCCCTTCCTGTTCAGCGGCACCGTCTTCATCGAGTCGGTCTTTTCGTGGCCGGGGATGGGTAAGCTCGTCGTAGACGCCATCGACCAGCGCGACTACCCGGTGATCATGGGTGGCAGCCTGATTTTCGCGATGATGGTCGTTGTGGGTAATCTCGTTTCGGACGTGCTCTACGCCGTTGTGGATCCGCGGATTCGATATGACTGACCCCGGCATCCAACCGTCCGACGCCGGCGTGACGGGGGCCGGTTCGAATCTCTCTGTTGGACGTTGGCGAAGCCGACGGGCTCTTTCCGCCGTACTCCCCGGGTTTCCGCAGCTTGTGGCGGGCCGGTGGGGCGTGGGCGGCTTGGGTCTCATGGTGTGGATCGCGTTTCTGGGCCTGCTCCTGACTCGGTGGGCCCGGTTCGCTGCGGGCTGGGGCGGGCCGTTGGATCATCAGGTCGCCTCCCTGACGGTCGTGGCTGGCCTGCTCGGCGCGTGGGGATGGTCCATGTTCGACGTGTCACGCGCTGCCGACGCGAGGCCCAGCGGCATAGGTCAATGGAGTCTCGCCGCCCACGCGTTCCAGAAAAACCGGATCGCCGTGATCGGGGTGTGGGTCGTCGTGGGGGTTTACCTGATCGCCTTGGTGACGCCCTTGATCGCTCCTCACGATCCGGCTGCACAGGCGTCACTTGTGACGGCCCGCTTGCTTGCTCCCGGTGGTGAATTTCCTCTCGGGACGGACCGTCTGGCCCGAGACGTTTTCTCCCGCATCATGTACGGCGCACGGATCTCCCTCTCGATCGGCTTCGTTGCCGTGGGCATCAGTGTCACCATCGGCACTCTGCTGGGAGCTGTGGCGGGCTACCTGGGCGGCTGGGTCGATACGGTTGTGATGCGCTTCGTCGACATGGTGATCGCGTTTCCACGACTGGTGCTTCTCATCGCCATCGTCGCCCTATTCGAGTCGAACTCGATCTTCTTGATCATGGCGGTGCTGGGCTTGACCCAGTGGCCCGGCACGGCGCGAATCGTTCGTGGCGAAGTCCTCAGTCTGCGAGAGCGGGAATTCATCGAGGCGGCCCGGGCTCTCGGGTTCAGTCGGAGGCGCATCATCCTCCGGCATGTGATCCCCAACGTGCTGGCTCCCGTGATCGTCACCGCTACGCTCGGCATAGGAAACGTCATCGTGCTGGAGGCCGGCCTCTCATTCCTCGGCCTCGGTCTCCAGCCTCCCACGCCCTCATGGGGGTCCATGGTAGCGGACGGCCGAGGTTATCTGCTCGACGCTTGGTGGATATCCACGTTCGCGGGTCTGGCCATCGTGCTTACCGTGGTCGCGTTCAACCTGGTCGGGGACGGGCTGAGAGACGCTCTCGACCCGCGCTTGAGAACGTGACGTGAGACGTAATGTGAGAGGTGCCATGAGAGGTGACGTGGGACGTGATGTGGGAAGCCGTGACGTGGAGGGATGTCGCTGATGGCTCTCCTCGAGGTGACGGATCTCCGTACGTACTTCACGACGGACGCAGGCGTGGCCCGGGCGGTCGACGGCGTGTCCCTCCAGGTCGAAACGGGAGAGGCGTTAGGGATCGTTGGGGAGTCGGGGTGCGGAAAGACGGTAACGGCGCTTTCAGTTCTACGCCTGATCCCTTCGCCGCCCGGTGAGATCGTGGCGGGCAGCTCCATCCGCTTCAACGACGAGGAACTGCTGGAAGTGAAACCCGCTCGGCTCCGCCAAATTCGGGGCAACGAGATCTCGATGATCTTCCAGGAGCCTATGACCTCGCTGAATCCGGTCCTCACGGTGGGACTACAGATCGAGGAGGTGCTCAGGCTGCACCGTGGCTTGAGCAAGCGTGAGGCCCGTGCCGCGGGGGTGGCCCTTCTCGCGGAGGTCGGGATCCCGGAACCCGATCAGCGCTTCGACGCGTATCCGCATCAGATGTCGGGTGGAATGCTCCAGCGGGTCATGATCGCCATCGCTCTCTCCTGCGAGCCACGTCTTCTGATCGCCGACGAGCCAACCACGGCGCTGGACGTCACGATTCAGGCGCAGATTCTGGATTTGCTCGTGGAGCTGCAGCGTGCGCGTGGAATGGCTCTACTTCTGATTACCCACGATCTCGGGGTGATCGCGGAGGTGTGTGATCGGGTGGTGGTCATGTACGGGGGCCAGATCGTGGAGACGGGGACGACGGAGGAGATCCTGACCCGCCCCCAGCATCCGTACACACAGGGGTTGCTGGCCTCTCTTCCGGGAATCACGGACCGCGACGTCCGCCTGAACCCCATTCCAGGCACCGTGCCGAGTGCCGTGGATTGGCCGGAGGGGTGCCGATTCCGGGACCGCTGTTCCTTTGCATGGGATCGTTGCGCGGAGTTCGCACCGGATCTGTTCCCCGTGGACGGCGGGTCGAGCCGGCGCGCAAGGTGTTGGCTCGTCGATCGGGATGATTCCCCGAGCGGGCAGGCTGGAGAGCCGACGTGACGTCGTCTGTCGACGTGACGTCCACCGTGGAGGGGAACGGCGCGTTCGACGCCGATGTGCTTCTCGACGTTCAGGACCTGCGAAAGTATTTCCCCGTCCGTCGCGGCGTGCTGGGCCGAAGTTCGGTTCAGGTCAGGGCGGTGGATGGAGTGAGCTTCCGGCTCCAACGTGGGGAGACGCTCGGACTCGTTGGAGAGTCGGGTTGCGGAAAGTCCACCACCGGACGAGCCATTCTCCGTCTCATCGAGCCGACGAGCGGCCGTCTGTTCTTTGACGGTCAGAACGTCCTGGAGTTCGATCGTACCCAGTTGAGAGAGTTTCGTCGACGCGCCCAGATCGTCTTCCAGGATCCCTTTGGGTCGCTCAATCCGCGGATGACGGTTGGCAGTATGCTCACGGAGGTCCTATATGTGCACGGGTTGGGCGAGACCCGCGGGGATCGGTTGGCCCGTGCACGCGAGCTACTCGAGATGGTGGGCCTACACGCGGAGCACGCCGGCCGTTATCCGCACGAGTTCAGTGGCGGCCAGAGGCAGCGGATCGGTATCGCCCGCGCGCTGGCCGTTGAACCGGAGTTCATCGTCTGCGATGAGCCGGTCTCGGCTCTGGACGTGTCCGTGCAGGCCCAGGTGATCAATCTTCTCCGGGATCTCCAGAAGGAACTCGGCCTCACCTACCTCTTCATCGCTCACGACCTGGCCGTCGTCGAGTATATGAGTGATCGCGTGGCGGTCATGTACCTCGGCAAGATCGTCGAGATGGCTGCGGCCCAGGAGCTGTACAAGAACCCACGCCACCCGTATACCCGGGCACTGCTTTCAGCGGCTCCCCGACGCTATTTCAAAGCGGCACCGACCCGTGAGCGTATCAGACTCTCCGGAGATGTGCCGAGTCCGATCCGGCCGCCCTCGGGATGTCCGTTCTACGCCCGATGCCCCCACCCTGGGAAGGATGAGGAGTGCCGGGAGCTAGTCCCCGTCCTGGAGGAAAAGGCGCCGGGTCACCTGGCCGCGTGCTGCAAGCATGCAATGGTGGCGGGCGGGGCTTGACAGGGTTGTCGGGCATAGGCAGGTTCGGATTTCTGCAAATCAAGATCTGTCGCCTTCATGGGCGGCCCCGCGACGTTGTTAGAACTCTTTGCTGGAGGTCCTTTTGGTCGGTGTGATGCGTGTTTACGGTGCGCTACTGCAGATCCCCGGGGTAGATCTACCGGAGGAGACGTTTGGGGAGGCGGTTGCCGGGCTTTGGGACGACATGGGGTTCATGCGCTGGCCCCTACTCTTCTGCATGGTCGTCGGCATTATCGTCATCATCTGGAAGTTCTTCGACCTCTACACCAAGTCGTCCAGGACGAAGAAGATTCTGGGTGAGGTCGACGGGCTTCTCGAGGACCACCGGATCGATGAGGCGCTCGAGGCGACCCGGAACTCGGACGCTCCGGCCGCGAAGATTCTCTATGCCGGGCTGGACCGGCATGAGGAAGGCACGGAGCGCGTGATGAAGGCCATCGAGAACCAGGGTCTCATCGAGTTGAGCAAGCTGGAGAAGGGGCTGGTGGTTCTCGCTACGCTGACCAACGTGGCTCCGCTCTTCGGATTTCTCGGGACCGTGATCGGAATGATCATCGCCTTCCAATCCATCGAAGCGGCGGGCGAGGTTGAGGCCACGCTGGTCGCCGGTGGGATCAAGGTGGCGTTGCTCACGACTGCGGCGGGACTCGTCATCGCGATTCCGGTGAGTGTTTCGCACAACTATTTCGTGGCGCGCATCGACAGCTTGGTCATCGACATGGAGGAGTCGGCTCAGAAAATGATCGACATGCTCCACGCCATGGAGGCGGACCGCGCTCGGTCGTAGGAGGACTCGCACGCACGACCGAAGGGGCCGTCCGAAAGGGCGGCCCCTTTTTCCATCCCCCTCGTAGTATTATTAGATGTCCGCCTCCTTGAACCATCTGTTTCCGGACTTCCTTCGCGTTGAGTAGTGCTGTTCAGTGAAATTCCTTGGGTCGATCTTTGTTTTATTGACGATGTGGGCGGGCGTTCCCACGGCTCCGTTTTTTCCGGACTCCCCGCTTACCGTCGGTGCGCACCCTTCCTCCGAAGAAGGACGGTATACCGCGATCCGATCCTCGTCCGCCCTCCAGGCCCGGGCCGATACTCCTGATCAGACGGTCGACTCAGCCCGAGCCGAGTTCGAAGCGGGAAGGTTTTGGCACGCTAGTCAGATATTGAGAGAGCATGGAGCTCAGGGAGCCGTCCTGACGCCCTCGGAGGTACTCCTGCTCGCTCGTGCCGATGCGGGCTGGAAAAATTGGGGCGCTGTGCTTACGGGATTGGAAGGGGCCGACTGGCTCGACGAGATCGGAGGTGGTGAGGGCGGGCTGCTGGTGGCGCGGGCGCTCGAGGCGGCGGAGCGGTGGGATGAGGCGGCTCAACAATACGCATACTTCCGGTCGACCGGAGCTATGGTGAGGGAGACTCCGTGGGCGGCTTCCCGGGAGGCGCAGGTCGCGGCGCGGGCCGGCCTTTGGGAGCCGATGCTTTCTGCTCTGGAGGCGGCAGGCCGACGCTCGCCAGAGTTGTCGGAATGGACGGTGTTACAGCTGGCCCGCAACTCGCTTGAGCGAGGAGACGCTGAACAGGCGTTACGGATCCTTCCCATGATCAGAGGGGACTCCGCCATCGCCGAGTTGGCGTGGGATCTCGAAGCTCGTGCCTGGCTGATGACCGGAGACACATCACGCGCCCTGGAGCATTATGCCGAGCTTGTCCAGGGGGATCTAAGGGCCGCGCAACGTGGTGAGGCGCTGGAAGTCATCGGTGCTCTGGCGGAAGCTGGCGGGGATATGGGTGCGGCCCACGCGGCGTACGAGGCGTCCTTGGACGCTTACCCACGGGGAGCGAGCGGGGCGAGGGCGGCGTGGGGGGTTCTCCGGACCGGTACGGTGGACGCGGAGCAGGCTCTCCGCTCGGCTAGGATCCTGGACCAGGTCAGGGAAAATCACCAGGCGCTTCAGGCCTACGAGCGGCATTTGGCCGCGTTGCCGGAGGCAGTCCAGCCTGAGCCCACGGTTCTGCTGGCTCGTGCCCGGCTGCTTTCTGCGGTCGGCACGCATGAGGCGGCGGTGGTGGAATTCAGGAAGCTGGTCGAGACCGACGACCCTGTTTTCGAGCTCCGCGTTCTCGATGAGTGGCACGCGGCTCGGAGCCGACAAGGCCGAAGGGATGCGGTCCGAACGATCGAAGGATGGATCATCGATCGGTTCCCGAAGAGCCGCCAGGCGGTTGATATTGTCGTCTCAAGGGCCAACTCCGCCTGGACGCGGAGCGCATACGTGCAGGCTGCCGCTGGTTTCGAGCGCGCGATCGCCATGGAGCCGTCGCACGCCTCGGCCGGTCTAGCCCGAATGAGACTCGGTCAAATCCGTCTTCAACAGAACGATGAAGAAGCGGCGGCCCAGGTGTTCGGGAGCTACCTCGAGGAATTCCCTAACGGGCAACGTTGGGCCGAGGCAACCTATTGGGCGGCTCGGAGTCTACGGGCCCTCGGCCGTGACGAGGACGCCTTGGAGTATCTGAATGAGATACGAGAGCGAGACGTCCTGTCCTACTACGGCGTGCTCGTATTCGAACTCCTCGAGGAGCCTTTTCTCCCCGAGGTGCCCGCGGGGCCGGTCTCGCTGCCCCGAATCTGGCTCCAAAGTGAACTGAGGACGCTCGACCTGCTCGTGGGGGCGGGTCTCGAGGCGGGAGTGGACGTCCACATTGGTAGGCTTGTTGCGCGAGCCGAGGGATCGGTGCCGGAGAGTCTAGACTTGGCCGACGCCCTGATTGAACGGGGCTTCGCCATCGAGGGAATCCGCCTTGGGCAGGATCTGCTGCGCGGCGGGGCCCCGCAGACCAAGCGCCTCCTTCGCGTGGTGTATCCGTTTCCCTATCGGGAGCTTGTGACCCGAGAGGCGCGTGAGCGCGACATCGATCCGATTCTGCTGGCCGCTCTGATTCGACAGGAATCGGCATTTACGCCGGCGATTCACTCTCCGGCAGGAGCCATCGGCCTCATGCAGGTGATGCCGGCGACAGGGCGGGATCTCGCTCGACGTCAGGGACTCCGGGGGTTCACGGCCGCGAGTCTCGAGACCGCCGAAATCAACCTCCACTTGGGAACGAGGTTCTGGCTCGACATGGAGCAACGTTACTCCGACGGGAAGCTGCCGCTTGTGCTGTCCGCATACAATGCCGGCCCTACCCGAGCACGCCGTTGGAGACAGCTTCCCGAGTTTGCGGATCCCCTTCGGTTCACGGAGCGTATTCCCTTCGACGAGACCCGGGGATACGTGAAAAATATCACACGCAACATCGGGCTCTACCAGTTTCTCTACGGAGAGGACTAGGAAGGCTGTTAAAGGAGCACAGCCTTCTACTTTTGGGGGCTCTTCGAGGAATTTCTTGACGGCTGCCCGGTCGGGCCCATAACCTAGGGTCGGGCCACTGGGCCTCTGTCATGGCCCTCGGTCGGGCGCAGCGCCCCGGGGCGTGACGAACCATTGTTTCATGCCGCAGAAGGAGTAGGCCGCATGTCCAAAGGGACCGTCAAATGGTTCAACGATTCTAGAGGGTATGGGTTCATCACCAGGCCGGAAGGTGATGACCTGTTTGTCCACTTCTCAGCCATCATAACCGATGGCTTTCGCACCCTGACAGAGGGCGAGGAAGTGGAGTTCGAGTTGGCGGAGACCGAGAACGGATACCAGGCCACGAATGTAATCAGGGCCTGACACCGCCACGACCGATGAAGATGCTCCGGGGAAACCGATGGACGTCCCACCGAAGAACGCGCCCCGTCTCTTCCTCATCGATGCCTACGCGCTGATCTACCGGGCGTTCTTCGCCTTTATCAACCGCCCGCTCACGAACTCAAAGGGGGAGAACACGTCCGCCCCTTTCGGGTTCGCGAACTTTCTGGTGGAGATCCGCGATAAATATCAACCAGACTACCTTGCGGTGGTGTTCGACGCCGGGAATAGCCACCGGGAGAAGGTCTACCCAGCGTACAAGGCGACCCGGGAGAAGATGCCCGATGAGCTCAGGGCCAGTTTGCCACGTGTGCGCGAGCTCGTGGCGGGGTTCAATGACGCCCTCGTCGAATTAGACGGCTACGAGGCGGATGACGTCATCGGCACTCTCGCGATCAAGGCGAGAGATGCTGGGCTCGAGGCCGTCATCGTTTCCGGTGACAAGGATCTCTATCAGCTCGTGGGACCCGGTATCCACCTCTTGAACCCCGGGCGCGGCGGACGCACGGGCGTGGCGGCCGAATGGGTGGACGAGCGGAATGCCCACGAGAAATTCGGTATTCCGGCGACCAAGGTGGTCGACTACTTGGCGCTGGTCGGCGACTCGTCCGACAACATTCCCGGAGCCCGAGGTGTTGGGCCGAAGACGGCCCTCAAGCTTCTCGATGAGTACGGGAGCCTCGACGAGATCCTCGAGCACGCAGCAGACATTTCCACAAAACGTGTACGGGAGTCGCTCACGGAGAATGCAGATGAGGTTCGCCTCTCCAGGCAGCTCGTAACGATCATGACGGATCTGGACGTCGAGTTGGACCTCGAGGCGCTGCGGGTGCGGGAGCCCGATCGTCCCCGGCTTCACAGGTTTTTTGCCGAGATGGAGTTCCGCCGCCTCATGGAGCGCTTTGCGCCGGGCGCGGCTCCAGGCTCTGAAGGGGCGGTCCTGGGTAGTGCCGATCCCGATTCGACTCTGGGTGGAGACGTCGCCGGGGCGCAACAGGCGGCCGTGGGCGGGCCTCCTACAGTCAATTGCCATCTGGTCACCGATCCAGACGACGTCGGGGTTTTGGTCGGCCGGGCCCGTGAGCTGGGTCGGGTGGCCCTGGGGGTGCAGAACACTTTCCTCGATCCACATCGGGCCGGTTTGGTCGGCCTCACGCTGGCGGTGGATGTGGGTGAGGCCTTCTATCTCTCCTTCGGTCATGTCCCTCAGGGTGAACCGACACTGGCGTTCGAATCGCCCGGGATCGGCAATCTTCCCGAAGTGCGCAGCGTCGCTCTCGCCGCCCTGGTGGCGCTCCTGGAGGATCCGGGCGTCGAGAAGGTAGGCGCTGACCTGAAGGCCTCGGCGCTGTCTCTGGCCCGGGAGGGTGTGTCCCTGAGAGGGATGACATTCGATGTGACAGTTGCGTCCTATGTTCTCGATCCCGGCCGGCGGAAGCACGATCTGGAGGCACTCTGCCAGGACTTCCTCGATTTTTCTTTGACGCCCTACAAGGACGTGGTCGGGACCGGCCAGAAGCGAATCAGCTTTTCGGAGGTCGAGCAGGAGAAGGCGCGGGACTATGCGGGTCAGGGCGTCGACGCCGCACTCCGGCTGACCGAGCGCTTCACCGCGGAGCTCGCAGATCAGGGGCTTGGCGGACTCTTCGCCGAGCTGGAGATGCCGCTCGTGCCGGTTCTGGTGGGGATGGAACTGGAGGGCATACGCATCGATCCGGCGTTCTTCCAGGCGATGAGCGAGCGGCTGGAGCGCGATCTGACGCTCATCCGGGACGAGATCTACAAGGTCGCGGGGGCGGAATTTAATCTCAACTCTACGCCTCAACTGCGTGAAGTCCTTTTCGAGCAGCAGGGACTTCCCGTGATCAAGCGGACCAAGACGGGCCCTTCCACAGATTCGTCGGTCTTGGAAGAGCTCGCGATGGAAGGGCACGAGATTCCGCGACTCATGATGGAGTACCGGGAGTTGGAGAAGCTCCGGTCGACCTATGTGGATGCTCTGCCCCAGCTCGTGCTTCCACGAACGGGTAGGATCCACACCTGCTTCAATCAAACGGTGGCGGCCACCGGGAGGCTATCGTCGAGCGATCCGAATCTCCAGAACATCCCGATACGTACCGACTTGGGTCGGGAGATTCGCAAGGGATTCATTCCTGCAGACGGCTACCTCTTCTACAGAGCTGATTATTCCCAGGTCGAGTTGCGTATCCTGGCCCATTTTTCGGGGGATGAGCCCTTGGTGCGGGCGTTCAACGAAGGGATCGACGTCCATAAGCAGACCGCATCAGTCGTCTTCGGCATTCCCCTCGACCAGGTGACGTCCGGGCAACGGGGTCAGGCAAAGACGATCAACTTCGCCACCCTATACGGACAAGGTGCGTTTTCGCTCGCACGACAGCTGGGCGTCAGCCGGGACGAAGCGAAGGCGTTTATCGATCAGTACTTCGAGCGCTTCAGTGGTGTGAGGGCCTATCTGGACGGGCAGGTGGCCCTCGCCCGCGAGAAGGGATTCGTCGAGACCCTTATGGGGCGGCGGCGCCACATCCCGGAGCTGAACGCCAAAAACTGGAATGTCCGCCAATTCGGCGAACGAGTTGCCCAGAACACGCCCATCCAGGGTACGGCGGCGGACATGATCAAGAAGGCGATGCTTGACGTGACCAATGCGTTGGCCGAGGTGGACACGGGGGCGCGTCTTCTCCTTCAGGTCCATGACGAGCTGCTCTTCGAGGTGCCGCGTGGCGAAGAGGACGATCTTGCCGAATTGGTGGTGTCGGCGATGGAGGGTGCGATGGCGCTCAGCGTTCCGTTGGTGGCGGAGGGAGGTGTGGGAGAGAGCTGGTTCGAGACGAAACATTAACTTTCCCGCGTTTCCCTAACACGACAGGCCCGTTCGGCCATCCTCCGGCCCCACCCTACTCTACACCTTCCCTCGTCCCACTCAAAGACAGGCCGTCGTGGACCGAGCTCGATGGAGCCGGCCGGACGGGCCGACCACGAACTCACGCGGGAGGATGAGATGAGCCGCACCATCAACAAGGTCATTCTCGTAGGTAATGTCGGACGCGATCCCGACGTTTACGAGACGAAGAAGGGAACCAAGGTCGTGCACCTGAGTCTGGCGACCAATCGTCCGCCGTTCGGAGACGAAGCTGAGCAGCGGACTGATTGGCATCGGCTCACGCTTTGGGCCGGTCTGGCCGAGTTCACGGAGGAAAACGTGAAGAAGGGTGATCGGATCTACGTTGAAGGACGGCTGGAGTACGATACCTACGAACGGGAGGGTGTGAAGATTCCCACAGCGGACGTCAGTGTACGCGAGTTGGTGCTGCTCACCGCGCGCGAGGCGGAAGTCCAAGTAGCCGCCTGAGTCGGCCGGAGGGGCGGGGCCAGACTGCAGAAGGCTGTTGAAGGAGTACAGTGGGCCGCGTTGCGGATGCCACGGCCCCAGATCCTAGGCGGAGCGACGACGCCATAGCCTCAGCTATGGCTAGGAGCTCCAACAACGGAGATGGGGTCGTGCCACCGCAACCCTTCAACATGTGAGGTTATGCCCTAAATGGTGGTGGGCACAGGGCGGTTGTGCGGTTGATCCTGCGTCTCTCCTCCTCGCCGTAGCGTTGCTATGCCTCGTCGTCGTTCGTTCTTCGCCTTCGGCTCAGGTGCCGCGTAAGTCACTGTATATCGCCGAACATCAAGGTCGCGACGTTGTCTGAACGCGCACAAGCGCCATGTGCGCGACCCGCTGTACTTCTTCAACAGCCTTCATGAAGTCGGAGAGAGAAGGGAATTGAGAGACCCTATGAAAGAGGACACCAGCGAAAGGCGCTTCCGTACCGGCAGCGGGATCGAGGTCGATGCGGTGTACGAGGCCACGGCTGGTGAAGCGGAGGGGCTCGAGCAGCCGGGCCAATTCCCGTTCACCAGGGGCATCTACCCGAACATGTATCGGGGCCGTCTCTGGACCATGCGGCAATACGCCGGGTTCGGGACGGCCGAAGAGACCAATCGGCGGTATCACTACCTATTGAGCCAGGGAACCACCGGTTTGTCGGTCGCGTTCGATCTTCCCACCCAGATGGGGTACGACTCGGATCATCCCATCTCGCGGGGTGAGGTGGGCCGAGTGGGCGTGGCGATCGACACCATCGAAGACATGCGGACTCTTTTCCACGGGATCGCACTCGATGAAGTGTCCACGTCGATGACGATCAACTCGACGGCCGCCATTCTCGTCGCGTTTTACCTCTCCGTCGGAGACGAACAGGGAGTGGGGAGGAACGCCCTGGCCGGAACGGTCCAAAACGACGTGCTCAAGGAGTACGTGGCGCGAGGTACGTACATCTATCCGGTGGAACCCAGCCTCAGGTTGGCTACGGACCTGGTGGCTTTCTGCACCCGCGAGGTTCCGCGCTGGAATTCGATTTCGATCTCCGGTTATCATATCCGGGAGGCCGGCTCCACGGCCCCACAGGAGGTTGCCTTCACGCTGGCCAACGGGCTGGCCTACGTCGAGAGGGTGATCGCCGCCGGAGTTCCGTTAGAGGACTTCGTGCCGCGGCTCTCCTTCTTCTTCGCGGCGCACAACGACCTCCTTGAGGAAGTCGCCAAGTTCAGGGCCGCACGCCGCCTTTGGGCACGGCTCATGAAGGAACGCTTCGGCGCCTCCGACCGGTCATGTCAACTGCGCTTTCACACGCAGACGGGCGGATCGACACTGACGGCTCAGCAACCGCTCAACAACGTGGTACGTGTTACGGTCCAGGCTCTCGCGGCTGCGCTTGGAGGGACCCAGTCTTTGCACACGAACGGATTCGACGAGGCCCTGGCCCTCCCGACTGAGGGTGCTGCGAAACTCGCTCTTCGCACCCAGCAGATCTTGGCCCACGAATCGGGAATCACGAATACGGTGGATCCGCTCGCCGGCAGTTACTACGTGGAGGCACTGACCAGCCGGATCGAAGACGCGGCTCGTGCCTATCTCGAAAAAATCGAGGGTCTGGGCGGGGCGCCGCAGGCCATCGAGTTCATGCAGAGCGAGATCCACGAGTCCGCGTATCGGTATCAGATGGAAATCGAGGCAAACGAGCGCCTGGTGGTGGGCGTGAATACATTCGAGGAGGAGGAAGGACCGCCGTCGATCGAGAAGCCCGATTTCTCAGCTTTTGAGACCGCTCAAGGGCTCCGCCTGGAGGACTTCAAGGCCTGCCGAGATTCGGGCAACGCCTCACAGGCCCTCGAAGGAATCCGGTCCGCCGCCCGATCGACCGAAAATCTGATGCCGCCGATCATTGAAGCGGCGAAAGCCTCCGCAACACTCGGGGAAATCAGTCAGGTGCTCCGGGAGGAATGGGGGACTCACGACCCATAGAGTTTGGTGGAGGAAAGCCGTTACCTTTCACCGCTGTTGGACCCACGCCGCCGGCGTGCATACCGCGGTCGTGCGCCACCGCGGCTGTTGTTCCGGCCATTTGGCGAATCACCGATTGACGCGAATCCAAGATGCCGACGTACGAATATCGTTGTCCAAAGGGGCATGAGTTCGACCTGTTTCAGCGCATGTCTGACGAGCCAGGGGCAACCTGTCCGGAGTGCGAAGAACCCGCAGAGCGTCTTATGTCCGGTGGGGCGGGCCTGATCTTCAAGGGCGAGGGATTCTACATCACGGACTACCGAAGCGACGCCTATAAGAAGGCCGCTTCATCCGACAAGGAAGCGGCCTCGTCCGAAAAAAAGGCGTCCGACGGCGATTCCGCCAAAAAAACCAGCGGGGCGAAAGGCTCATCCGGCGGGGTCGGCGGATCCTCGGACGGGGGCGGCGGCTCATCCGACGGGGGTTCGAGCAAGTCGAAGGGGGGTTCCTCGGGTTCTTCGGACGGATCGAAGACCTCCCGGTCCGCCAAGTCGTCCTCATCGGACTCCTGACTCGGTTCGGGCGGGGTTGATCTGCCATGCCAGAAGAGGCTATTCGCCAAGCGGTCCAGAAGGCTCTCGCCGAGATGGGCGTGGAGGAGGCCGACGTGCATCTCGAGCAGCCCAAGGATCCGAGCCACGGTGATCTGACCACGACCGTCGCCCTTACGCTTGCGAAGACCCTTCGACGTTCGCCGCGAGCGATCGCCGAGGAGATGGCCGCCTTGATCCTCTCAAAGAAGTTGGGCGTCGAGGGGTCCGGCATCGAGTCGGTGAGCGTGGCCGGGCCGGGGTTCGTCAACTTCAAGCTCAGCTCCGGACAGGTCGCCTCCGGACTCGTGGAGATCATCCACGCCGATGACGATTACGGGCGGTGCGATGAAGGTGGCGGGGAGTCGATCGTGGTCGAATTCGTGTCGGCCAACCCGACGGGGCCACTGCACCTCGGGCATGGACGGCAGGGCGCGATCGGAGACGCGATCGCGGGTCTGCTTGATTGGACGGGATGGTCTGTGAGCCGGGAGTACTACTACAACGATGTCGGAGCCCAGATCGATCGTCTTGCCGAGAGCGTTTGGGCCCGGTATCAGCAACGCTCGGGGCAGGACGCGGAGATCCCCGAGGGGGGTTACCGAGGGGAGTATGTCGGAGAAATCGCGGCGGGCTTGGCGGAGGAGCATGGGGACCGCTTCGTGGGAAAACGGGACGAAGAGGTGATGGAGGTCATGCGTAGAACTGCCGTGCGAATGCTTCGCGAGGAGCAGGACCGGGACCTCTCGGAGTTCCGCATTCACTTCGATGTCTATTTCCTGGAGTCCTCCCTATACGAGGATGGCCGGGTGGAATCGACCGTCGACGCCCTCCGAGAGACCGGCAAGGTCTACGATCTGGATGGGGCGGTCTGGCTTCGCACGACAGAGTACGGAGACCAGAAGGATCGCGTCATGATCAAGAGCGATGGATCTCCGACCTACTTTCTTCCCGACGTGGCCTACCACATGGACAAATGGGAGCGTGGTTTCCATCACGCCATCAATGTCCAGGGGGCTGATCACCACGGAACCGTCGCTCGGGTGCAGGCCGGGGTACAGGCGCTCGGGTTACCAGCGGGTTACCCGGAGTACGTACTCCATCAGATGGTTCGCGTCGAGCAGGACGGTGAAGAGGTCAAGCTCTCGAAGAGGGCGGGCTCGTATACGACGCTTCGGGAGCTCATGACGGAAGTCGGGGTCGATGTTACGCGCTATTTTTTCCAGATGAGAAAACCGGATGGGCATCTGGTCTTCGATCTGCGTCTCGCTCTGGACCAGTCGGACAAGAATCCGGTCTACAAGGTGCAGTACGCCCACGCCCGCATGTGCAGCATTTTTAAGAAAGCCGGCTTGGAGCGGTCCTCCATCGGGACGGAAGGGGTTGATCTGGCGATGCTGACGACGGACGCTGAGCGAGAGGTCATCAAGGCACTCGTTCGGTTCCCGGATCTGGTCCGCAACGCAGCGCGCCTGCGCGCTCCTCACTTGATCTGTGACTATCTGGAGCAGACGGCGGGTGCGGTCAATTCATGGTATCATGCGGGGAACCCGAGCCGGAACCCCGACTTGGCGGTGTTGGTGAAGGATGAGCGGCTTCGGAACGCACGGCTCGCGTTGGCCCGTTCGATACAGATCGTGCTTCGAAACGGGCTGGCTATCCTAGGCATCCTGGCTCCCGAGCAGATGGCGCGGGCTGACGAGGTAGCCGGAGAGTGAGAAGGATCCAGGTAGAAGAAGGATTCAGGTTGAAGAAGAATGCAGGTTGAAGAAGGTCCGCGTTGAGAGACGGGTCCGCGTAAGGAACGGAGAGATTGCTCGATGTCGATCTTGGCGGTAGGAAGTGTGGCTCTCGATTCGGTGGAAACGCCCTTCGGCTCCGCCGACAGGGTGATTGGGGGGTCTGCTGTGTTTTTTGCCGCCGCCGCGAGCCTGCTGTGCCCCGTCCGCCTCGTGGGAGTGGTCGGGAGCGACTATCCCTTGGAGAAACTGGATTTTCTCACCGAGCGAGGTGTGGACCTCTCGGGTGTGGTACGTGCCGAAGGTGAGAGCTTTTTCTGGGCCGGGCGGTACTCCTATGACCTGAACTCGAGGGACACGCTCGAGACCCGCCTCGGGGTGTTCGGTGACTTCGAACCGCGCGTCCCGGAGGCATATCAGGACTCGCGGTACGTCTTCCTGGGAAATATCGATCCGGTGCTCCAGCTAGAGGTCCTCGATCAGATGCGGGAGCCCGCGGCTGTCATCTGCGACACGATGAATTACTGGATCGAAGGAAGTCGCGACGCGCTCATCGAACTCTTGAAACGTGTCGATATCTTGATGGTCAACGACGCCGAGGCACGGCAGCTCGCGGGAGATCACAATCTCCTGAGTGCCGCCCGTTGGATACAGGAGCGCGGCCCACGCCTCGTTGTGGTGAAAAAGGGTGAGCACGGGGCGATTCTTTTCGGCTCGGACTGGATGTTCTTTGTCCCGGGGTTCCCCTTGGAGGTGATCTTCGATCCGACCGGGGCTGGGGATTCCTTCGCGGGTGGCTTCGTCGGGTATATGGCCTCTGTCGACTCTCAGGAGCCCGACGATCTGCGGCGCGCCATGGTTTATGGGTCGGTTATGGGCTCCTATGCGGTCGAGAGCTTCAGCGTTGATCGGTTCCGCTCGCTCGATGAGAAGGAGATCCTGCACCGGATCAGGGAATTCAAGAAAATGACCGCCTTCGAGCATCAGCTGGTGGAGTCGGATGGCTGAGCCGGGCGCGCTGAACTACCGCGCAGCGGGGGTCGATCTCGACGCAGCCGAAGGTGTGATGGAGGGCCTCAAGTTGTTGGTGGCTTCCACCATGGATGAGAACACCCTGTCTGCGCCCGGCCAGTTCGGCGGCCTGTACGCAGTACCCGGAGACGTAACGAGCCCGGTACTCGTCTCGAGCACAGATAGTGTGGGAACCAAGGTCAAGGTGGCTTTCATGTCGGGACGGCATGACACGGTGGGCCAAGATCTGGTGAACCACTGTGTCGACGACATCCTCGTGCAGGGAGCCCGGCCTCTGTTCTTCCTGGATTATGTCGGATGCGGCGCCATGGACGAGTCTATCGTGACAGGAGTCGTGGGCGGAGTAGCCACGGCGTGCAAGGAGAACGGGTGTGCGCTCCTCGGCGGAGAGACGGCCGAAATGCCTGAATTTTATGCCAAGGACGAGTACGATCTGGCTGGATTCGTCGTGGGCATCGTTGAGCGCGACAAGATCCTGGATGGCTCCCGGGTCCGTGCTGGAGACGTCTTGATCGGCCTCGGATCGACCGGCCTCCATACCAACGGATACACGTTGGCGCGGAAAATCGTCTTCGACTCCATGGGTTTGTCGATCGACGACGAGTTTCCGGAATCCGGACGTTCGGTGGCAGACGTGCTCCTGGACGTACATCGGAGCTATTTACCCGTCCTGTCCGATGCTCTGGACGCCGGACGTATTAACGGGTTGGCGCATATCACCGGTGGCGGCATCCCAGGCAACCTGCCCCGCACCCTCGGTTCGGAGCTCGGCGCGGTGATCGACCTTGCTTCTTGGGAGGTTCCTGATGTGTTCCGCGTGCTCGGTGAGGCAGGAGGTGTCGAGCAGGACGAAATGCTGCGTGTGTTCAACATGGGCGTGGGCATGATCGTTCTGGTCGCACCTGAGAACGTCGACAGTGTTCTCGAGAGCTCGAGCCAGTCCGACAGTCCAGCGTGGATCATGGGAGAGGTGGAGGCGGGTGAGGGCGTAAGGTGGGTGTAAATCCCCGGAACGCCGGGCCGATATTTGGGCGTTTCGCCATTTTTCTTGCAACCGTCCGTCGTATCACGTTCTGTTTCGTGGTGGTTGTGGGGCGTTTCGGCACTGCCAGCGCGCAGGATCTGACACCGCTTGTCATGCAATGTGCTTCAGGCGGATCGCCGGAGTTGCTCACGTCCTGCCAAAGTGCGGTTCTGGCTGCGCAGGCCATTCGGGGTGGAGTCGCCGTCGCCGCCACTGCGGGCGCCGACCTGTCGGGGTCGTTCAGCACCATTGGGCGACGGCTGGGCAGTACACCCCGCGTGAGTATCGACCTCCGCCTCCGAGTGGCACGCTTCTCGATGCCCGACATCCTCGGCGGAGGCACAGGGGTTGCGGCCGACAACGCCGTCTATGTATACGGCGTCACGGGCTCGGTAGCTGTGGGTGTTCTGGACGGGTTTTCCTTGATGCCGACCGTCGGCGGGATACTGTCCCTCGATCTTCTCGCGTCCGCGAGCGTCCTGTTCCTCGGTGAGTCCGACGGCTTTTTGGGGAATGAGGGTCTCATTTCGCTAGGCGGGCGGCTCGGGATCTTCCGCGAGTCGTTCAACCTGCCTGGGGTCACCGTTTCCGCAATGCGGTCTCTTGGGCAGCAGGTGAACTGGACCGACGCCGTGAGCGGCGAGCAGATCGATACCGACATCTCGATGACCTCGGTGCGGGCAATCATCGGAAAGGACTTCTTCACCCTGGCGGTTCTGGCGGGCTTCGGATGGAATTGGGACCATGGCGAAATACGCGTTCAAGTACCGGATCCCACGATCCCAGGGGGACAGGGGATCGGCTCTGTGGACGACCTGACGACCCGTCGATCAGTCTACTTCGGCGGCGTATCCATCACGAGACTCGTGTGGACGCTCTCGCTCGAGGGGGGTTGGGTAGGCGGGTACGACGGACTGGCCGGATACCCGGGTGTCTACGATCCCGGTGCGATCACGCCGTTCGTCAGCGTGGCAGCCCGACTCACGATCTGACGTGTCTCTGAGCGAGTCGGACCGGGAGTGGCTTCTGCAGGCCGCCTCCTTGGCGGGGCGGGGGTGGGGCCGGGTGCATCCCAATCCGATGGTCGGGTGCGTCCTGACGCGTGATGGGGAGCGCGTAGGGGAGGGATGGCACGAGGAATACGGCGGCCCCCACGCGGAAGTGAACGCGATCCGCTCCGCCGGAGATGCCGTCCATGGGGTTACCGCATACGTGAGCTTGGAGCCGTGTAGCCATCATGGCCAGACACCCCCGTGTGCTGTGGCCCTGTTAGAGGCGGGGGTGGCCCGGGTGGTCTTCGGGGCCGCCGATCCTGGGTCTTTGATCTTTGTTGTGGACGAGGGCTTCTCATTCCTTGAGACCGGAGGTGGGGGCGAGCTTCTGGCGCAGGCGGGGGTCGAGGTCGTAGGCCCCGCGGCCGACGTTCGGACGTTTCAAGACGTCGATCCCGTGTTTTTCTATACAACGCGATACCGGCGACCGTACCTCGCTCTGAAGCTGGCGGTGAGTCTGGACGGGCGGATCGCGGCCCGGGCCGGCGAGCGCACACCCCTCACGGGCGACGAAGCGAACAGAGAAGTCCATCGTCTCAGAAGCGGGTTCGATGCCGTGTTGGTCGGTGGCGAGACGGCACGCGTCGATGATCCCTTGTTGACCGTAAGATACGGCATGGACCCACGGATTCCCCCTACGCGTATCGTATTGGACCCGAGCGCTGCCCTGTCACCGGATGCCTCTCTGTTGCGTACCGAGAGTGAAGCGCCGGTCCTGATTTTCGCGACCGAGGCTGCTTCTGCCGAACGCGTTGACACGCTCAGGAATGCCGGCGCCCAGGTGGAGATCGTGCCACAGGCGGAGCCAGTGCCGCAGGGGGAGCCCGTGCCGCAGGCGGATGGAGGAGCGAACTTGGAAAAAATGCTGGAGCGGTGTTGGAGTCTCGGTATCCGGTCTGTCTTCTGCGAGGGTGGGGGAAGGCTGGCCACGGCTCTGACCCGTGAGGAATTGGCCCGGCGGCTTTACCTTTTCCAGGTACCTTTGACCCTTGGGCCCCAAGGTGTTCCGGCGTTTGGGGGCGGAGATTCGACCCCTGAGGACCTCGGCTGGTCGAGCAGGGGCGAGCCGATCCGATTCGGACCCGACGTTCTACTCACGTACAGTCGAGAGGCCGATGTTTAGTGGGATCGTGGAGGAGGTGGGGACTATACGGGCCACGCGAGAGATGGACGGTGCCCGAGAGCTGGAGATCGATGCGAGGGTCGTCCTTGAAGATCTTCAGCCCGGTTCGTCGATCTCTCTAGACGGAGCCTGTCACACCGTGGTCGAGGTTATGGCCGGGGGCTTCACGGTCAACAGCGTGGGAACGACGCTCTCGCGGACGGTGGCCGCGGATTACACCGAAGGGAGCCCGGTCAATCTCGAACGTGCGGTCGCCGTAGGAACTCGCCTGGATGGACACCTCGTTCAAGGCCACGTCGACGCTGTGGGTGATTTGATCGGTGTCGAGGACAAAGGGGAGTATCGTCTCCTCGACTTCAGAATCACTTCCGATGTGGCATCGGCGACCATCCTCCATGGATCGATCACCCTCAATGGTGTGAGTCTTACGGTCAACGCGATCTCGGACGACCACGTCTGTCAGGTCGCCGTGATCCCCTACACGTGGGAGCATACCAACCTCCGAATGCTCGAACCCGGCGCGCGGGTGAACGTCGAGGGTGACCTGATCGGGAAGTACGTTCGGAGGATGCTCCCCGACAGCTCCTGAGAGCATTGGAGCTTCACTGCTGATATAATGTCTGTGTGGCGAAACGCACGTCGCCACAGCCGTACGCCGTACGTAATGGAGCCATCGTAGCGGGGAGGAGCGTCTGGTCATGCCGTTCGATACCATCGAGCAGGCCCTGGAGGACATTCGCCAGGGCAAGCTTATCATCGTCGCCGACGACGAGGACCGCGAAAACGAGGGAGACCTGGTTTGTGCGGCTTCCCTCGTGACGCCCGA
>SMVB01225904.1_pt1 | contig 20881 bp, 18 predicted proteins | sample 2456461 | NCBI WGS metagenome assembly SMVB01 (sample SAMN11095934, study PRJNA526329) | marine sediment metagenome | biome: Marine sediment; feature: Surficial sediment; material: Deep marine sediment; isolation source: Hadal surficial sediment | place: Pacific Ocean | collected 2014-05 | depth...
CATGCGGGACCGTGACCGACCGCGGAGAATCCGCGAGCAGCAGGCTTCCCGCCCCACGACACCTGGCACGACCTCCGACGGCCTCTCACTGCAGCCCACAACCACCTCAAGTTGGGTCGATGGGAATTCCGACCGCCTCTTCACTACAGGATCGATCGCTGCCGCGACGGCCGGTCGACCAAAGGCCGCCCGCGTCGCGGGACACATGGAGGACGCCGCCGAGTTCGGGCATCTCCGGCGCGAGGGTCTGGTTCGCGACGAGTTCGAGTAGCGTGCGAACGACCCCCTTGTGAGCCACGACGAGAACCGACTGGACGCCGGTCACGCGGATCCGCTTCAGTCCACGCTCGATTCGGCGCCTAAAATCGGAACGAGTCTCGCCCTCCGGAAAATCGAAGCCGCCTTTCTGGGATTGCCACTCGGCGAAGAGCGCGGGCTCCGCGATCTCGATCTCTTCGCGCGTCCATCCTTCCCAGCGACCGAAGTGGATCTCCCGAAAATCTGATTCGATCCGAATCCGGTGATGCGGTGCGATGATCTGCGCCGATTCCCAGGCCCGAGACAGGGAACTCGCCCAGACGGCCTCGAAGGTTTCGCCGGGTATCCGCAGTCGGGCGGCGCGCGCCTGAAGTCGACCCTGGTCGGAGAGCGGAACGTCCGTGGCGCCGTAGTAGCGAATGCTCGATTGGCCCAGGGTCTCGCCATGACGAACGAGAATCATCCGCGTCAATCGATCGGACATCGAAACCCCCGCATGCGCCGAGCGTCGCCTCGCGTCGCGATGGCGTCAACCCAATTCGACCCTGCCCGCTCCATCATCCAGTAGCATCACGCCGTCACAACCTCGAGCAATACATGCCCAGACTCACACCGATCTCACTTCCGATCGAAGCCCGCTTGCGTGCGAAACTGATTCGCCGCTACAAGCGTTTCCTGGCCGACATCGAACTCGAGGACGGCCGTCGGCTGACGGTTCACTGTCCGAATCCCGGGAGCATGCTCGGCACCCAGACTCCGGGCTCGAGCGTCCGATGCTCGACGCACGAGGATCCCAAGCGGAAATTTCGCCACACGCTTGAAATGATTCGCGTCGGGCGAAGTTGGGTGGGATTGCATGCCCTCAGGGCCAACGCGATCGCGCGACAGGCCTTCGAGGCCGACGCCTATTCGCCCTTTGCCGGATACGCAAAGATCGAGCGCGAAGTTTCGGTCGCGGAAGGATCCCGCTTCGACTTCCGCCTGTCGGGGCACCCCGAGCGGAAAGAAGTCTGTTGGGTCGAAGTCAAGAGCGTCACGCTTTGCGACCATCGACGAGCGCGCTTTCCAGATGCGGTGACGACACGCGGGCGCCGCCACCTCGAACATCTGATGGCCCGAAAACGCAAGGGCGAGCGCGCCGCACTGCTCTATATCGTCCAGCGCGCAGACGCGGATTCGGTCGCCCCCGCCGACGACATCGATCCCGAATATGCGGCGACCCTACGCGAGGCGGCCCGGGTGGGCGTCGAAATCCATGCGCTCGGGGCGCGCGTGCTCGCCGACCGCATTCGGCTCGAACGCGTGCTTCCGGTCCGGCTCTGAACGCTGCTATGAAGAGAACATGAAGCGCGCGACGCGAACGACCTCCGAGCGAGCCCGACCGATCCGTCGGATCCGAGCTCCGCTGCTGCGTTGGTACGACCGCCACCGGCGCGATCTTCCCTGGCGACATTCGAGCGACCCCTACGCGATCTGGATTTCGGAAGCGATGTTGCAACAAACACGCGTCGAAACCGTGATTCCCTATTGGGAGCGCTTCCTCGAAGCCTTTCCGGATGTCGACACTCTGGCGGACGCGGATCTCGACGATGTCTACGCGATCTGGACGGGCCTCGGTTATTACTCCCGCGCGCGCAACCTCAAGCGGGCTGCACAAACGATCGTTGCGGACCACGCCGGACAGCTTCCCGGAACCGCCGAGGGTCTTCGCGAACTGAGGGGTATCGGTCGCTATACGGCGGGCGCCATCGCATCGATCGCTTTCGACCGCGAAGAGCCTGTCGTGGACGGAAACGTCATTCGGGTTTTCACCCGTCTGGTGGGGATTCGCGAGGAAAGCACGGCGAAGCCCGTCATCGATCGGATCTGGCGGATCGCCGGGGAATTGGTCCGGGGTCCTCGGCCGGGGGACCTCAACCAGGCCCTGATGGAGTTGGGGGCCACGATCTGCACACCGAAGAATCCACGCTGCTCGGATTGCCCGATTCAGACGCGATGTGACGCACACGCGCGCGGCGACGCAGCGCAGCTCCCGATCAAGAAGAAGAAACCGAAGCCCAGGCCCATGCGAGCGGTCGCGGCGTGGATCGAGCGGAACGGAAAGATTCTCGCTGTGCGACGCCCCGAAAAGGGACTCATGGCGGGCTTGTGGGAATTGCCGGGAGGAGAGATCGGGCCGAAGGACGAGGCCAAGGATCGGCTGACCGAAATTCTCCTCCGCGTCGTCGGACTCGAAGTCCGAGAATTCGAATCGGTCGGCCGAATCGAACACGTCTTCACACATCGTCGGCTCGAGCTCGAAGTCTTCCGCTGTCGGGCGCACAAGGGCGAACGCGTACGCCTAGATCAGCTCCCCGCACATCGCTGGATCCGACCCGACAAATTGCTCGATCTGGCCCACGCCGGATCGACACGAAAAGCCATGACCCTGCTCGGGGTGACCGACGAGCCTTCTGCGCGCGCCGCCGGTCGGACGAAACCATGAGCGCCGACGGGGTAGGCAAGGGCAGCGGGGGAAACGATTCGAAGAACGAGGACACGGATCGCTTCGCCGACCTGGTCGGGGAAACGAAGCCCCTGGCACAGCGCCCCGCGCAGGTCGGAAAGATCGCGCATCGAGCGAAAGTCCGTTCCGCTCCCGAAACGCACGCGCCGACTCGAGCCTTTCGTCGACCCGATCCGGACGAACCCCGTCTGGCAGCCGCGCCGGGCGTCAGCGATGCCCTACTCCTCGCGCTCCGCCGAGGCGAGCCCGAATTCGAGGAGAAGATCGATCTCCACGGACTTCGGCGAAACGCCGCGGCCCGGGCGCTGGCCCGCTTCGTAAAGAGCGCTCATGCGCGGGGTCTTCGATGTGTGCTCGTCGTTCACGGCAAAGGTCGCGGCTCGGAAACCGGCGAAGCCGTCTTGCGAGAGGCCGTTCCCGGATGGCTCTCGAAGTCCCCCAACGCCGAATACGTACTCGGCTTTGCGCCGGCCCCCGACCGATTGGGCGGCGAAGGAGCGATGCTCGTCCGGCTCCGCAAGGGCTGACCCCGTTCGGTGTCGCTTCGCTCGCGCGGCTCCTCTCGAATCGCCCCTCACGAAGATTCGGAAAGCGCCTCACGAATCGCTTCGATGCGATCTCGGTTCACGCCCATATCGCTGAATCCCACCCGCGAGGCCGAACGAACGGCGATCTCGTTCTCCTCCGCCCGAAGCCAGAACTCGACATCGTCGCGATAGCGCATGATCGAGGAGGTATAGATCGCGTGGAGATAGTCGTCGGAGGAGGTCACGATCTCGACATTCCCGGCCTGCGTAAGAAAGGACAGCAACCCCTTCCAGGCATCCTCGGCCGACCCTCTGATCTCGAGTGCCGAGATTTGATGGTCCTCGTCCTCGGCGAAACTTGACACACAATTCGGTTTGTCCGGGCACGGTGCGAACGATCCTTGATGAACGCCTAACCCCTCGGGCATCCGGCCCCCACAGCCAATCCAGACCATGACCCACAAAAGAATTCCTGCACGAACAAATCGCCTCATCCACTCTCCCTTTCATTCGCCCTGTTTCGACCACGCTTCACCGTAGTCGATCAACACTTCGGCACCGGGCTGTACGTTCCGAAGGGCATAGAGTTCATCGTCCTGAAACTCCGCGTTAGGCGGACTCCCGTGATTCAGGAACCGAAGCGCGTTGCGGCCGAGAATTCCGACCTCCGAACCATCGTCGCCGATCAGCCAGAGTACATGCGTCCCGTCTCGTCGGGTCCGGTCGCCTTCGAAGCGGCCGATCCTTTGACCCCTCCGAATCCGTTTGCGAGCGAAGATTCCCTTGCCATGAATCAGGCTCTCTCGAACTTCGATCCAGCCGAGCATGACGCGATCGCGTTCTTTGCGGGCCTTGCCTTGCGACATCGATGGCGCCCTAGAACCGATCTGCGGGCCAGAAGACCATCGCATCCGGCGGAAGAATACGACGCAGAAAGGCCGAACCGTCTTCGTCCGGCAGCAAGTCCACATCGAGTCGAGACGCGATGCCGATCAGATTCACACATCGAAGACTCGCCGGGGCATCATCCATCGGGTGCGAGCGAATGCCCCTGTGTTCGAGTGCCACGGTCAACCCAACATCGTCGAAAGTCGGTAGCACCAGGAAGGAACGGAGCTCTGCACTCGCGATTTTCCCCGTGGCGGTCACGGCGATGAGCGGATCTTCGTCGAGAGGTTCGAGCAGACTGGTGACCAACTTTGCCAGCGCCCCGGCGCCATCCTCGAATCGACCCAACTCTGTAATCGTCAAGACGTCTTCGACGATCGATACCCGCGCATACGCGACGGTCAATCCACCGCGCCGCGCGATCCAGAATTCCTCCCTCGGCGTCGGTCTCAAATTGAGGCAAGCACGCCAGAGTTCGTCGTCTCGAACGACCGTCCCACTGCGGCTCGCAGCGTAGGCCGCATGAATCGACTTGACCGACTGGAGCGCGCGCGTGTCCTCGGAATCGATGGTCCGAAGTTCGAAATCCTCGGGCGTTTCCGAGTTCGCTCGGGGCGGGGCGTCCAGATCTCGCCGCAAGATCGTTTGTTGGCCGCCCCACGAATGCCAACGGCGCTTTTCGAAAAACGCCACCGTCTCTGGGGACGCCCCGGGAAAGAGCACCGCGAGTTCGATTCCGCGCGAACGCATCGCATCACAGGCGCGCTCGATCAGCTCCGTCGCGATGCCGCGGCTTCGCATTCCGGGATCGGTGTAGAGATTGCCCAGCCCGCCGGCCGGAATACTGTGTCCGAGAATTCGGAGATGCCGTGGCAGAATCGAAACCACCGCAAGGATGCGATCCTGCAGGGTGGCGACGAAGACGTTCTCGTCGGACCAGGTGGGATCGAATTCGACCTGCCTGCGAAACCGATCGCCAGCCGTCCAGCCGTCCGATAGACGCCAGCCATCGAGCATGCCCGCAACGATCAATCTCTCCTCGGCCTCGAGCGTGCGAATCTCCATCGTTTTCGAAGTATACTCACGTCCAAAGGAGCGCTTCACCATGTCCGAACCGACGAGCGAAAAAAAATCTCAGGCCCGCTCGGTCTACAAGGAGGGATTCGCTCTCTTCGTCAAAGACCAGCTCGAGGACGCGATCGCCCGCTATCGTGATGCCCTCGCGATCGATGAGACCTTGTCGATCGCCTGGAACGGCCTCTCGATGGCGCTGGCGAAAAGCGGTGATCTCGAGCTGGCGATCGAGGCCGCCGAAAAACTGGTTGAACTCGAGCCCGACGACCCACTCTCCCATACGAACCTGTCTCGAATCCTGATGCAGAAGGGCCTGATTCCCGAAGCAGAAGACGCGAGCGCTCGGGCCATGGGACTTCAGATGAGGCCGCAGAATCCGTGACGCGTGTCAGCCTCGTAGGACGCCGAGTGCGATCTCGAAGTCCTCGGGCAGAGGGACCTCGACCGCGATCTCATCGACCGACAAGCGTGCGGCATGCAGCATCTGTCGCGAGACCTCGACCGGCATCGTTTCGCCGACTCCGCCGTATTCGGCATCCCCCACCACCGGATGCCCAAGATGCGCCATCGTCGCACGGATCTGGTGCAGGAAGCCCGTCTCCAAGCGAATGTCGAGGAGCGTCGCGTTCGCAAAGACCTCGATCGGAGTGACGATCTGGCGACAGGGATGGCCGCCCTTTTCGATTTTGACGTGTGCGGGATTGTGACGCTTTACCGCTAGGGGAAGAGCGACGCGACGCGCCTGCTCGAAACGACCCACGACCAGGGCGAGGTAGTTCTTTCGAACGCGATGTTCGCTGAATGCGCCACGCAAACGCTTCCACACCGGCTCGCTCGTCGCAAAGACGAGCGCCCCGGTCGTATCGACATCGAGCCGGTGTACGACCCCCGAGCGAAGTCCGCCCTCGCCAATCCCCAATATTTCTTCTCGACGCGCGACCACCGCGTTGAGAACGGTGTCGTGCTGGTCCGGTCGCAAGGGGTGAACGCCACAACCGGCCGGCTTGTCGACCACGAGCCAACCCTGGCCCTCCGCGACGAGCCGCCAATCGAGATCCGGGCGCGACTCGGGCCGTTCGTCTTCCGCGCGCAATGACCCGACGATCTCGAAGCGAAGGCCTGATTCGGTCCGGAGTGATTTGTCAGCCAGCCCGAGGCGGCGACCGGTGAGCGAGACCCGCCCCACCTCCAGAAGATGGCGCACACGGGCTCGCGAGAGGCCGAGTCGATCGGCCAGGAAGCGATCGAGTCGCTGCCCCGCCTGATCTGCGTCGACTTCGATCTGCGTCGATTCCACGTCCTTGGGCCTCCCATCCAACTCCCCGAAGGTGCGGACACTAGCGCCCCCGCCCGGCGCTGCGCGACTCGCGGGACCGATCGACGCGGGGTACTCTCCGGCCCTCCCGGAGCCCAGACCCCAACGGGATCGAATCGGTCCAGACCGGGTCTCAGACCGAGACACCAGATGACTTCCGCTTCCAAATCCAGCGCCAAGCGATCCACCCGGGCGGCCGTCCAAGCCCCGCGAGTGGCTGTGATGGACACGACCCTTCGCGACGGCGAACAGACGCCAAACGTCTCCTACACGCCGACCGAGAAACTCCAACTCGCCCGCATGCTGCTCGTCGATCTCGATGTCGACCGAATCGAAATCGCATCGACCCGCGTTTCGGCCGGGGAATTCGAATCCGCGACCGCGATCACGAAATGGGCACGCAAGGCCCGACTGATCCAACGCGTCGAAATGCTCGGGTATTGCGATGGCAAGAAATCCGTCGATTGGATCTGCAGTGCCGGTGGCAAAGTGATCAATCTGCTCACGAAGGGCTCGGAGCGCCATTGCCTCGAACAACTGCGCCTGACTCCGGCGGAGCATCGCGAACGGATCTCGACCACGATCCGATACGCGCGAAAGAAGCGACTCACTGTGAACGTCTACCTCGAGGATTGGTCGAGCGGCGTGCGCGATTCCTTCGACTATGTGTTCGCCATGCTTCAGCAGCTCCGCGAGCTGCGCGTCGCGCGCATCTACCTGGCGGATACGCTGGGCACGTTTTCACCCTCGGATGTGACGCGCTTCGTCGGCCTGATGACCGCGACCTGGCCCGCGGTCGACTTCGAGTACCACGGCCACAACGACTATGGTCTTGCGACCGCGAATTGCCTCGCCGCGATCCAGGCCGGGGCACGCGGTGTCCATACCAGCGTGAATGGAATGGGCGAAAGAGCGGGCAACACCTCGCTGGCCGAAATCGTGGCCGCGATTCACGATCACAGCGACGCCCGAACCTCTATTCGGGAGGATCGGCTGACCGCGCTCTCCAACCTGGTCGAAACCTTCTCGGGCAAAGAGGTCTCGGCCAACACCCCGATCGTGGGGCGCGACGTCTACACCCAGACGGCGGGCATCCATGCGGACGGCGACGCCAAGGGCGATCTCTACGTGACACGATTGGCGCCCAAACGATTCGGCGGGGCTCGCCGCTACGCGCTGGGCAAGCTCTCGGGAAAGGCCTCGCTCACGCATAACCTGGCCGAGCTGGGAATCGAACTTCCGGAGTCGGATCGTGATCTCGTGCTCGCGCGCATCATCGAACTCGGCGACCGAAAACACATCGTGACGCCCGACGATCTACCCTATTTGATCGCAGACGTCCTGAAGACGCCGGACGACCAACGCGTGAAGGTCCACAGCTATCGTGTCGACGTGTCGAGCGACGAACCGCCCGAGGCGCATGTCACGCTCGCCTATCAGGGCATCCTCGAAAAGGCCGAAGCCAGCGGAGGCGGCGGCTACGATGCGTTCATGAATGCGCTGAAAAAGGCCGCCAAGGCCCTTGGAATCGACGTCCCGATCCTGTCCGACTACCGGGTACGCATTCCGCCGGGTGGCCGTACGGGCGCACTCGTCGAAACCACGATCACGTGGCTTCCCGAGGAGACGACGGTTTCAGGTCGACGACGGGCCGGTGAAACTTTTTCGACGTTAGGCGTCGACTCGGATCAGCTTGCGGCGGCGATCCTCGCCACCGAGAAAATGCTGAACGCGGTCGTCACCCGACGCAACGGGAACAAGCCGAAGCGAAGTACGCGCGAACGTCGGCGAACGAGTGTCGGTCCGAAACGGTCGAGCGATTGAGAGCGCGGCGCCATAGCGACGCCAGGCATCACAGGATCGCCCGCGCAATCCTGTGGCTGGGTGTAACTGCGCTCTTTCTCGTTTCCGGTCAGGCCTGCAGCACTTTCTCTGCGAAGCAGAGCGAGGCCCAATACGGGCCGACCGAGGGCATCCTCGAGACCGTGGCCGTTCTTCGCCGCCATGTGCCCGACGATACCTATCGCTTCCCGCCCGCCAGCGACTTCTCGGGCCGAAACGTCTACCGCGCTTCTCTTCTCAGACTCGAAAGCCTGGAACGGGCCGAAGCGGACGCGATTCGTAGCGGCTACATGGATGACGTGATCGCCTTCGCGAAGGCCCGCGCGCTCGAACGACTTCGTGCCTACGATCTCGCGGCCCAGCACTATCGTGAGAGTGCGCGTCTCTCCGCCGAATTTCGCCCGGTGGCCCTCGAAAGTGCATCGATATGCGAACGGATCGACGAGGCCGTTTCAATCGGAATCGACCTGGTCGATCCACTGGCCAATGGCGGCGTGGCCGCACTTTCCCTCGATTCGACACGCGTGCGGATCGACCTCGATGAAAGAGTGGCGAGACTTTCGAGTCTGCTCGCAGAAGTGCGCGGAAGTCACTATCGCTGGATCGTTCAGGAAGAGATCGAACGCGCAGATTGGATCCGCGCGCAATATTCCGTCGCGACACGAGCCGTCGTCCCGGACGGAACGCTCTTCGCGCTCCAGGAACTCCAACGTGTCGTCACGCGCCATGGCTCCAGCAAGAACCGCCTGCGCAGCCTCCTCCGACTCGCGGATTTCTACGAGACGCTGAGTCGCGAGTACCTCGACGCGGTACCGCCCGAGAGTCTCGACTTCGATCCAGCCAAATTCGGCGAGTTGGTCGACGCGACCATCCGACTTTTCGAACTCGTCGCCAGCCATGATGGAAGGCCGGAGAAGCTCGAAGCGACCCGAAGTCTGGAAGCCTTTCTTGCCCTGACGCTGAGTGTCGATGCGGACCGTTTTGATCGTTAGGCAACTTTTCCGCGACTCGGCGCTGACGCGGCTGGTGTGTTTCGGCTATCTGCTCGCGTTCTGCGGCGGATGTCTGTCCTCGCAGAGCGTCGTCGTCGATGATGTGCTGGAACCCCTCGCCGCTCCCAGACGCTGGATGCCAACGGAAGGCGACCTCGCCGCGAGTCGCCTTGCGCGCGCCGCGTTGATTGCGAGCTACACCTCCGCTCAACCGAAATCCAGCGATGACGAAGTCTCACCTGCCGTCGAAACAGCGCTCACCGCGCTGACTCGACTCGACCTGTCCGAAGAGGAGGAGGACCTCCTCCCGCTCGCGATCGATGTGAGAAATGCGACGCTCGACAATCCGATCGCCTATCGAAGCGCCTCCCGTGAACTTCGAAGTCGCCGCGGTCTGGATCCGCGAATCGAGAGTCGCCTCGACCGGACCATCGACGACGATCCGATCCGGCTCGCCAACCGCCGACAATTCGATGGCTGGCACCGCCTTTGGGCTCGGACCTTCAATGCGGTTTCGATACCGCTCGGAAGTTCTGTCATCACCGGCTTCGTGTTGGCGCCCTATCAGCTCGCGAACAGCTTCCTCCACTACTTCGCCGATTTCTCGAATGAGGAGGCGCTCTCATTCACCGACCGACAGGCGCTCGTCTTGCGCAAGGATTTCCTTCGCGCGCATCCCGATACCGAACTCACGACCGAACTCGAAGAAAAGATCGAGAAAGGCACGATTCTCCTCGCGAAGACCCTCGCCCTGCGACGCGTGAGGGCGGCGGAACTTTCGATCGATGCGGGTAGTCCCGCCCTGGCTCGACACCAGGCCGAGGTCGCGCTCAAGATCCTGGCCATGCATCCCGAGAGGAATTCCCGGCTACGAAAGCGTGCCCTTCGAATCGAATCGCAGACCAGCGAGTCGATCGAACGCCACCGACGCGATCGCGCGCGGTCCCTCGGCGCGCAACGTTCGCCGGAGGACTTCTACGTCGCAGAACGCGCCCTCTCCGTCGCACTCCTCACTTCCGCCCTCGGCGAGGCGGAACTCTCGACGCCGCTCGCGAAATATCGAAAGGCGACGGGCGAGGTCGGGCGCGGCCGGATCGAGTTCATCTTGGCGCTCTCTGAGCATGAGAACGGCTACGACTTCGATGCCCTCGATCGGCTGGGAAGACTCGCGGCGCTCGGCCCCAGTAGCGATCCGATGGCGCGCCACGCAAGGACGCTGACGGATGACGATTGGCAGAATCCGCATGGGGCCTTCGAGCGTCTGGAGCGGGCCGCCAACCGTGAAGAGTTGGCGTGGCGACTCGCGGGCGAATGGGTTCGACGAACCCGCTACCCGAATCTCCCGACCCCGATCGCCTATCTGATCGATGCCCCGACGATCGCGATCACGATCATCCTGGCACCGCTTCGTGCGATGATCTCCCCCTGGACGGGTTCACCCGATTTCAGACGCGCTCCGGCGCTGGCGGGCTATCGATACCTGATCCGCTATCCGGCGGGCGCGGCGCAAGAACCGATCGTCGACTGGCTCTTCAACTACGAAAGCGATCTCAAACGCTGGGGTCGCGCGCTGCGCCTGGCCGACTTGATCCCGGATTTTGATCCCGAGGAGCGCGAGGAACTCGTCGAGAAGACGACCACGGAACGGATCGCACAGGTCGACCGCCTGAAGCGGCGGGACAATCGGACATCGCTCCTGAAAAGCGTCGCGCGAGAGTTTCCGGATTCGGACGGCGGACGAGAGGCCGGCATGCGGGCACGGGCGGAACTCGAGGATGCGAGTCCCCAACACATCCGGATCACCAAGAGCTTTCTGCTCGAAAACCCCGCGGTCGCCGGTCCGAACGGAATCGGACTGAACCCGCTTCTGCTCAATGACGACGAGCGGGACGGCGAGCTTCACCCCGATGGGGTTCTCCTGCGAGGCGGCCGCGTTCTCGAGATTCTTTTGATCGCAGACGGGGCCGACGACGACGATCCGCCCGAGGTACGCCAGCGAAGAATTTCAAGACAACGCCTGAGTCAGATTTCGTCCTCGCTTGCCGAGGCCGTGCAACTCAATAGCCTGATCGATGTCGGCGCACGCCAGGACGCCGACCCCAATCGCGACGTCTACCTGGAACGAGCGGGCCTGGGGATCACGGAGGACGTGGACGCGCGTCCGAGTGCCCAATCGGATTTCGTCTACCAGAGCCTCCGGGAACGCTATGGCCTGGTTCGGGGTCGCGATTCCGTGCTGCCCTTCGATCTCGTCTTCCGGGCCAGCCTCGGAGACTTTACGCTCGGCGCGTTCCCGCGCTGGCGACGGCCGCCCGAAACGCCGGACGCCTTCCTTTATCGCTAGGCGCAGCCACACGCGGCGTGACCGAGAGCGGACGGCTCGCCTCTTCGATCAATTCGATCGGATGCAGAACCCGGGTGTCGAGCCCCCGCGCCGCGAGTCCGGCAGCGATTTGCATGGCGCAACCGGGATTGGCAGTCGTCACGATATCGGGCGCGGCTTCGACCAGGGCGTCGATTTTCGGCTCGAGGATCCGTTGCGACATCTCGGGTTGGGTCAGATTGTAGGTTCCAGCGGCACCGCAGCAGGCTTCGGGATCACGATGCGAGATCAGTTCGAGGTCGGGAATCGCTTCGAGGAGCCTTCTCGGCGCCGCTGCGATTCCCTGCGCATGAATCAAATGGCATGCATCGTCATAACAGACGCGTTTTGGAATCGACGAAAAGGCCAGCGCCGCCCCGACCTCGTCGAGGAATTCGAGGATGTCACGCACGCCCCCGGCCATCGCGACACCCGACTCTCCAATCCAACTCTCCGCCTCGCGAAGTGCGGCACTACATCCGGCGGAGGTCACGATGATCGCATCCAGCCGGCCGATCTCGCCTTCGAAGGCGAGAACGTTCTTCGCGGCGAGACCACGAGCAAAATCGAGATCTCCGCTATGCGCTTGCAAGGCACCGCAGCAGCCCTGGTTTTGGGGCACGACGACTTCGTAGCCTGCACGCGAGAGCACGAGCCGCGCCGCGTCATTGACCCGACCAAAGAATTCCGGCATCACGCAACCCTCGAAGAGTGCGACGCGACCTCGCCTAACCCCTACCGCAGAGGTCACCGGCGGCATCCTCTTCCGCTCGCGCGACGAGGGGATTTTCGGAAGTAGCTTCAGCATGTCGCCCAAGCGTTTCGGCAAGACGAGCGCGGCCAGCCGATCGAGCCGAAGCCGCTGGACCCCACTGAGCAGACGGACGAGGAGCCTCAATCGTGACGGCTGGGGCACGATCGTGCGTAGCGCGAAGCGCTCGATCCAGGTCGCCAGTCGGAAGCCCTTCTCGGACGATCGGATGATGGATCGAGTCTGTTCGAGCATTTCGCCATAACGCACCCCGCTTGGACAGGCGGTCTCGCAGGCCCGGCATCCGAGACAGGCGAAGGCCTCCTCTTCGAGGAGCTGCGGATCCGTGAGTCGCCCCTCGGCGAGCCCTCGCATCAAATAGATGCGACCTCGCGGCGAAGCGGTCTCTCGCCCTGTGACTCGATAGGTCGGACAGGCCTGGAGGCAGAGTCCGCAATGCACGCAATCGAGGCTGGCCTCGTAGACGGATGCCTTGAGCGCCACCTGAAGCGGATCCTGAGCGACTTGCTCGACGTCATTCCCACTCATTCCCTCAAAGACTCCCCACGAATCGTCCGGGGTTCAGAATTCCAGCCGGGTCGAATCGCTTCTTCAAGGTCAACCTCAAGGACTCCGTTCCGATCGCTTCGTCGAATACGTCGAGCTGCGTGCGCCAGGCGTCCGGCAAGACTTCGAAGATCGCCAGACCCCCTTGCGTTCGTGCTCGTTCTCGAATTGCCAGCAGCGACTTCACATCGTCCAGAGTGCCGCGAGCGTGGACCACACCCAACGCTGGATCGATCGAAACGTGAAGCCCCAATTCGAGAATCGCGCGGGCCAGCTTCTCGCATTCCGTGCCGATCACCCGAGCGCGCAAGACGACATCCTCGCGCCCCATTTCGGCACGCTGATCCCGCAGCACGTCGATTCGATTCGAAGCGGCCTCCTCGATCTCGAGCACCGCCGCGATTCGGTCGCGATCGTGAGTCACACCCTCTTCGCTTCCGCCCAACTCGAGAACGACGTCGGCGAAGGCGCTGCCGGGATCCTGGTTCCAGACCAGGGCCCGGACACTCGCGAGCCGACCGAGCGCACGACAGGCCTCGAAATTCGCGCGACTCGCTTCGGGCCGAGCGGAGAGCACCCTGCGAATCGCGGGCTTCGGGCGCAGTCTCAACCAAGCACCGGTCACCACCACGAGCGTGCCGAAGGAGCCACAATAGAGTTTCGCGAGGTCGTAGCCCGTCACGTTCTTGACCACGCGACCGCCGGTTTTCGAAACGGCTCCATCGGCACCGACGACATCGAGACCGAGAATCGCATCGGCCACCCTGCCGAATGCATGGGCGCGCGGACCCACGACCGCACTCGCCACCGTGCCGCCCACCGTCGATCGCTCACCGGGCGAATCGAGCGGCAGTTCCCAACCCTCGGCAGCAACAAGGGCGCGAATCTCGCGAACGGGGGTCCCGGCCGCTGCGTGCAGCACGCCCTCCTCGGGCTCGAATTGATCGACGCCGGCGAGTCCGACCAATGAAAGACCCCGCGAAATATCGCGCGCGGGATTGGCCCAATGCAATCGGGTTCGGCCCCCCGAGATCAATAGACCGGTTTTCTTTTCGGTCGCCTCCGCCAGGATCGCGCCGACCTCTTCCGGAGTCGTGGGTTCGTAGTGTTGCTCGACGAGCGCTCCGGGAATCTGGATCCGGCAAGGCTTCGAATCTGGAATGCAGGCGATGTCACTCATCCGAGTGGCACCGCGTCGTATCCGCGAGCCTTGGGATTCGATTCGACACAGAATCGCGTCGTCGGAATGATCTTGCCGGGATTGCAGACGCCATCCGGATTGAAGGATTCACGCAATCGGTACATCGGCTCGAGATCCAGAGGCGTGAAGACCAGATGTAAATAATCTCTCTTCTCGAGCCCGATCCCGTGCTCCCCCGAGATCACACCCCCCACCGCGACACAGGCCTCGAGAATCTCCTCCCCCGCTTTCATCACGCGCGCAAGCTCGTCCGGATCGCGTTTGTCGAAGCAGATATTGGGATGGATATTGCCGTCGCCCGCATGGAAGACGTTGGCGAGCTTGAGCCGATGTCGATCGCAGATCTCACAGACCTTTTCGAGAATTTCCGGAAGACGAGTTCGGGGAACCACGGCATCGTGGACATAGAGATCGGGAGCGAGTCGTCCCATCGCCCCGAACGCGCCCTTCCGCGCGCGCCAGAATCGCGTGCGCTCCTCTTCGTCCCGGGCTCTCTCGATCGTTCGACAGCCCTCGGCGTGACACAATTTTCGGATCGTCGCGACCTCGCTGTCGAGACAAACCGGGTTGCCGTCGAGTTCGATGATCAACACGGCGCCGGCCGACGTCGGGATCCCCGCTGCGTAGACACTGGCCTCGATGGCCCGGATCGTGCGTTGGTCCACGATCTCCATCGCCGCGGGAACGAGTCCGCTCCGAATCACCCGGCCGACTGCGCGACAAGCCGCGACGACATCGTCGAAGATAGCGAGAAGCGTTTCGACGCCCTCCGGAATCGAGGTGAGGCGCACGGTCGCTTCCGTGACGATCCCGAGTGTGCCTTCGCTGCCCACGATCGCGCCCACCCAATCGTATCCCGCCGTCTCCCCGACCCGATTCCCGAATCGTTCGACCTGACCATCGGGGAGCACCATCTCCAATGCGAGAATGTGATTCGTCGTCGTCCCGTATTTCAAGGTGTGCGGCCCACCCGCGTTCTCCGCGATGTTCCCACCTATCGTGCAGACCTGTTGGCTCGACGGGTCGGGCGCGAAGAAGAGACCGTGATGTGCGATTGCGGTCGAGAGTTCCGCGTTGACGACACCGGGCTGAACGACGGCGATTCGATTCTCCGCGTCGACTTCCAGAATTCGATTCATTCGTGAACACTCGATCAGCACGGAATTCTCGGTCGCATGCGCGCCGCCCGAGAGACCCGTACCGGCACCGCGCGGTACGAAACACACGTCGTGGTCCCGACAGGCGCGCACGATTTCAGCAACCTCTCGGGTCGTCTTGGGAAGCAGCACCGCGAGAGGTCGCCTGGGTTCGAGCGTGAGCCCGTCACACTCGTATGCGAAAAGCTCTCCCTCGCGCGAGAGACAATTCTCCGGGCCGACGATCCGCGTCAGACGATCGAGCAATGACTGGGGCGCTACGTGATTCATTCGATTCTCGTGTCGAAGTCGGGCGTGATCCTCAAAAAGGAATCGGACCGAAGCTCATGCCAACCCGAGGCGCTCGAGATCATCCTCGTCGAGCCCAAGATAGTGGCCGACCTCGTGGCGTAGAGTCACCTGGATCTGGTCGATCAAATCTTCTTCGTCCTGACAGACCTTCTCGAGGTTCTTCTTGAAGAGCATGATGCGATCGAGATCGAGCGGCTGGTCGGTCAATAACGCTTCCGTTCGTGGAATCCCCATGAAGAGCCCGAGGGTCTGCGGCGAAATCCGCTCGCTTCTCACCAACTCGAGCGATGGAAAGTCCTCGACCTGCAGACTCACACCCTCGATTCGCTCGCGAATCGATCGGGGAAGATTGGCGACCGAGAGGTCGAGTGCGCGGGAGAAGGCCTCGTCATCAAGCGTCACGGGAAGCGGGAATTGTTGTGGTTCGAGCGAATTCGCGCGGGAGAAGGCCTGCGCAGAACTCTCGATGCCGACATTCATCGAGCCCGATTCATCGGGAGGGCAAGCATCCTCTTCGAGTCGTTCGAGAACGAGACCCAGGTGGTAAAGCGTGTGCGCCGAATCCGGATCGACCGCGATCCCCCGCTCGAGTACCCGCTTGGCTTCGGCATAGGCGCCTAGCTCGAAGAGAACCTGACCTTCGAAGGCGTAGTAGAGACCCAACTCACCGCCGGCCTTGGCCGCACGACGCACCAGAAAGAGCGCGCCTTCCAGATCGTCCTGATAGAAGAGCGCCTTGCTCTTGAGGTAGTAGACCTCCGCCTGAAGCATCCGATCCGGCCGGGGCAATTCCGGCTGGCCCGCGAGCAGTTCATCGGCGAGGCGGCCCGCGGTTGCGAATTCCCCGAGCTCTTCGATCAAGAGTTCGATTCGGTTGAGATGGGCGGCGGTGAATTTGCCGTCCGCCGTCGTGGCACGATCGAATTCGATCAGCGCCTCATCGACGCGCCCGTCGTCCCACAGAATTTCGCCGCGGCCATTATGGGCTTCCGCGCCATCGGGATGGACGCGCAGCGCCTCGTCCAACCAAGCGAGCGCTTCGTCGATGCGCCCGCCGTGCGAAGCCTCCATCGCCTGGTCCAGGCAGTCCCAGTAGCGGTCCTTGTCCTTGCGCATTCCCGTACTGACCCGTCCTCACGCCGTCCGACGATTTGGCACCCAGCTCAAGCGAGCGGATTCACGCTCGCAAAACACTGAGGCCCCCGAAAAGGCAGGTTAGCGTAGCCGGCCCCATCGACTTGTCGTCCCGCGATTCGATCGACTGTAAGAGCTCGCGCGACAGAAGACTTGGCTGGACGGACGTGTGCGCCTCCTCCCGCGCAGGCTCCTGGCCCTCGGGGAATCCCTACCGCGAGCGAGGGCTAGTCTCTCGATCGGCATGCGCGAGGACAATGAGATGAGAATTCTGCATCGAGGCGGAAGCGACGGCTCACGACCCGGGAGCCGGAGAATCCGAAGCGCCCTTTGGGTCGGAATGGCGTGGCTCTTGGCAACGGCTTGCACGCGGGCGCCGCTCGGCCCGCCCTTCGAGGCGGCCGCGACGCCTGAGCATCGGGCGCGCCTCTACGTCTACCGGGCGGATGTCCGGGGCTCGTTGGCCACTGTTCATGTCACACTCGATGGTCGGCCCGTGGGTCGGTTTCGAAACCATGAATACGAAACCCTCGAACTCGCGGCGGGCAGCCACAAACTCCATGCCGCCTTGCGTGGCCTCGGTCTGACGGCGTGGGGCTGGAACGACTACCAGATTCTTCTGGAACCGGGCCAGACCCTCTACCTCGAACTCTCGGTTCGGCTGACGGCCCGAGCGGCCCCCGAAGCCTCCGGTCTCGAGATCGCAGGACGAACGAGCGGCGCGGCCAGCGAGAACGTGTTCATCGTCCCCCGAAGCGCGAAGGACGCGCTTCCCGATCTGCGTGCCACGACCCGGCTGGCTCGATCCGAGAGCGTGGCGGATTGATCCCCCCCAAATAGGGTAGTGGGAAATAGGCAACTCCCGCATCACCCCACTGAATTTGTTGTGTTTTTCTGACGGTGTGATAGATTGAGAGACGAGCCCGCACGACGTTGTCGGTGGGCTCATTCTCCCTTGAGAATCCGTGCGGGACCAGGCAGAACGCACACTGACTGATCCCAGGGCCCATTCCGAAAGGAATGGGCCCTTTCTTTTTTTAGCGCTCACTGCGCTCGCTTGGGCTGAAGGCTCCTTTTCACGCTCAGTGTGTTCGTGCTTGGACTGAGGGCTCTTTTTCCGCTCACGGCGCCGGCTTGGGCGGAGGGTCGGGGTCGGGCACGACGAGGGGTCCGGAGCTTGGCTGCGTCGCGCGAGGTCGCGCGTGCGAACGGCGGTCGGGGAGGGGTGGGTGGTGGGCCTGCCTGGACTTGAACCAGAGACCGTCCGGTTATGAGCCGGTTGCTCTAACCAACTGAGCTACAGGCCCTCTCCGAAGCGGATTCTAACGCTTCCGACTTGGGACGCCTCAGGCCCGGTGACTGTGCGTTGTCGAGCCATCGGCGAGCTGCGAGACTCGCATCATGACAGACGCAGACGCAGGACATTTCGTAGCGGTGATCGGGGGCGCCACAGCGGGCGCGGAGGTCGCAAGCCGTTTGGCCGATCGTGGCGCTTCGGTTTTCGTGTTCGAACAGAGCCGTCGACCCTACGGGAAGATCGAAGACGGGCTCCCGCGTTGGCACGAGGCACTCCGCAAAAAGGAGTACGACACAATCGATGGGAAGCTCTCGAGGCCCGGCGTCTGCCTCATCCCCAACACCCGAATCGGCGAACATATTGGCTTTGCCGAACTCGTCAACGACTGGGGTTTCTCGGCCGTCGTACTCGCAAACGGCGCATGGCGCGATCGTCCGCTTCCGATCGAGGGGGCGGACGAGTTCGTTGGTAAAGGCCTCGTCTACCAGAATTCATTCGTGATTGCCTTCAACCATGCCGTGGCGGGCGATCTTCCAGACTCTGCCTATATCGTGCACGATGGCGCCATGATCGTCGGCGGCGGTCTTGCCTCGATCGATGTCGCGAAGATTCACACCCTCGAACTGACCGTGAAGGCCCTGGCCGATCGCGGAATCGAAACGAATATCTTCGAACTCGAAATCAAGGGCATCCCCAAGATCCTCGCGCGACACGAACTCGAATGGTCGGACCTCGGACTCGAAGGGGCCACGATCTACTATCGACGTCGTGTCGAAGACATGCCTTTGATGAGTGCGCCGGAAGGCGCAGACGAGGCGCGCATCAAGAAAGTCGAAGCGGGCCGTCGACGCATGCTCGACAAGGCAACCGACAAATATCGTTTCAAGGTTGTTCCCCTTTGTGCACCCGACGGACTGCTCGTCGAAAACGGATGTCTGGTCGGACTCCGCTTCCGCCGCACGCAAATCGAGAACGGGCGCGTCGTGATGCAAGACGAGACCTTCGAGGTCCGCGCCCCCACGGTGATCAGTTCGATTGGATCGATCCCCGAACCGATCGAAGGCATCGACATGAAGGGCGAACTCTTCGATTTCAAGGATTGGGAGATCGGAAAGCTCGACGGCTATCCGACGGTCTTCTCGGTGGGCAATGTCGTCACGGGCAAGGGCAACATCGTGGCCTCCCGCAAACACGCCACCCAGGTCAGCAAGGAAGCGATCGAGGCCTATCTCGGCATCGCGGACGAAAGCGTGGATCGCAGCGACGTCGCGGGGGCAGGGGCGGGCGTCGATGCCGCGGCCGAGACTGCAGACCAGGTCCTGTCGTCGCTGAAATCCGCGAAACCGTTGAATGCTGAAGGGGCGAAGGCGCTCCTCGACAGGGTCGCAGCCCGACAACGCGAAGTCGACTTCGAGGACTACAAATCCTGGAAGGATCGGGTTGGGGGGCCGTGTTGAGATTGTGACTCAAGAGTGATCTGATCAGAATGGGCGAACTCCGCTAGTCGGCTGGATGGGAACACGCCGGGCGCGACTCGACGAATCTCGGTCACAAGGGTCCAGGCAACTATCACCCGCCCGCGATACGCCGATCCCCGGTCCTTCAGCCGCGAGCCGCCTGTCCTGCGCCTTCAGCCATTCGGAACCGGAGGCGGCTGTGGCGCGAACTGCCCGACCAGGGCCTCGATCCCCGAGGCGGCCGTCCATTCGCTCATTCCGACCGTCCAGACCAAAGTGTCCTCGGTCACGCGACCGGCCGCGATGGCTTGGCTCAACTGAGCGAGCGTGAAGGGCCCGACCGACTCCCCGCCTTCCGCGATATGCCACGCCACCGTCGGAACCGGAGGCGGACCCGCCGTCGGCGCGGGGCCCGGAGTTCCGCCCGAACCGCCGAGGATTCCACCCATCGAGTTCGTCATCGCGAGACCCATGCCGAGCCCGACGCCCGCGCCGGCCAATCCGCCCGCCGGATTCGCGGCGGCCTCGGGCATGGCGTTGCCGAGTTGATAGGCCTGAAACGCGTTCATATCGCCAATCGCATTCATGCTCGCCCGCGCATCGAGCGCCCGCTCGACCTCCGCGGGGACGGAGACGTTCACGATATAGAGCTGTGGAATCTCGAGTCCGAATTCGTCGTCGATCCGACTCACCACCTCCTTGCGGAGCGTCTCGGAGAGTTCGCTGTAGTTCTGTGCGAGATCGAGAACACTGATGCCCGAGCTGGCGACGACATCGGCGAAGGTCATGGAGATGATCGATCTAAGTAGCGCCGAGATTTCCTCCGCCTCATAGACGCCGTCGGTGCCCACCAATTCCGAGAGAAGCCGGCCGGGATCGATCGCGCGCAAGGTGTAGGTTCCGAAAGCGCGAATTCGAACGGAGCCGAAATCCGGGTCCCGCAAGGGGATGGGGTTCGAAGTGCCCCATTTGAGATCGGTGAGCTGGCGGGTGCTGACGAAATAGACCTCGGCCTTGAAGGGGCTGTCGAAGCCGTGCATCCAGCCCATCAGGGTCGAAAGGACCGGTAGATTCTTCGTCTCCAGCCGATAGTGGCCGGGTCCGAACACGTCCGCGATCCGACCTTGATGGACGAAGACGGCGGATTGTCCCGGACGGACGATCAACTGGGCTGCGTATTTGATTTGGTTTCGGTAGCGCGGAAAGCGCCAGACCAAGGTGTGTTGGCTGTCGTCGATCCATTCGACAATGTCGATGAGTTC
>SMVB01074587.1_pt1 | contig 20879 bp, 18 predicted proteins | sample 2456461 | NCBI WGS metagenome assembly SMVB01 (sample SAMN11095934, study PRJNA526329) | marine sediment metagenome | biome: Marine sediment; feature: Surficial sediment; material: Deep marine sediment; isolation source: Hadal surficial sediment | place: Pacific Ocean | collected 2014-05 | depth...
CAATTGTGGGTAATATTGTGGATAACGTTGATTTTTGCAATATAAACATCAAGAAAACATGGATTGATGTTTTAAAATTTATTAGTCCAAAAGTAAGAGAAGTTGATATGGATACATGGTTCCAACCTCTTGTATTGGAAAATATTACTGAGGAACAAGCTACTATCCTTGTTCCTAATAAGTTTTTTGGTGAATGGATTAGGATAAACTATAGGGAATTATTGATAGAAGCATTTCACTATGCGAATGGAATAACACTAGCTGAAATTATTTTTGTGGAGAAAGAGGAGAGTGAAAATAATATTTTCCAATCAGTGAATGTTGAGAGAAATGATGTTGATCGTTTTTCGCAGGTTTCCAAAGGTAGGCGGAAGCCACTTCCGAATCCTAAATACACTTTTGAAACGTTTGTGGTAGGAGCAAGTAATCAATTTGCTCATGCCGCATGTCTGGCTGTGGCTGAATCTCCAGCAAAGTCCTATAATCCATTATTTATTTATGGGGGAGTCGGACTCGGGAAAACCCATCTATTGAATTCTATTGGCAATTATATTGCCGATCAAACGAACTTACGGTTTGCGTATGTTACCACCGAGCAATTTACGAATGAGGTCATTAATTCTATCCGCTATGATAGGATGAGAGACTTACGAGCACGCTATCGGAATGTCGATATGCTTTTGATTGATGATATTCAGTTTCTCGCAGGAAAAGAGCGTACTCAGGAGGAATTTTTCCATACCTTCAACACGTTGTACGAAGCCGGAAAACAAATTGTTCTTTCGAGTGATCGTTTTCCTAAGGAAATGCCTACGATGGAGGAGCGATTACGATCACGCTTTGAATGGGGTTTGATTGCGGATCTCCAACAACCGGATTTTGAAACTCGAATTGCTATCCTTCAAAAAAAATCTGATGAAGAAGGCATTGCGATTGATGAGGATGTCATTCAACTCTTAGCCTCTAATTTAAAAAATAATATTCGTGAGCTTGAAGGAGCTCTTATCCGGCTTGGGGCCTATGCTTCTCTCACTGGTGAACCTATCACTGTGGATATGGCTAAAATTACTTTAAGAGATCTTTTGGTCAGTAAGCGAAAGGTCATTACAACAGAAGACATTCAAGATGTTGTGGCCACCCGGTTCCATATCAAAATTTCCGATATTAAATCGAAGCGGCGGACTAAGACATTGGTATATCCACGGCAAATTGCGATGTTTCTCTGTCGAGATTTAACTGATGCGTCTTTCCCTGAAATCGGGAGAGACTTTGGTGGAAAAGACCACACGACAATTATCCATGCTTGTAAACAAATGAAAAAATTACAGGAAAAGGATGCGACATTTCGAGCGACGCTTGAAAGTCTAAAAGAAGAGATTAGTAAGGAATAATACGAGCGTAGAAGCCCATCAAAAATTAGACTGGTCTATTGCGGTTGTGTTGGATTTGGTAAGATTTCACGATCCGTTTCGTTAGAGAGTTCCCACTATGTGCGTCAAAGGGTCTCAAATCTGTGCAATCTCGTAGATCACTAATCTCGTACAAGCTTCTAGTATAGGAAACTCATGAAAATTCGAATGGCCAGGGAAGATTTATTAACCGCGTTACAGCGAGTGCAGGGTGTGGTAGAAAGACGAAATACCATGCCCATTCTCGCGAATATTCTTTTGGAAGCGAAGCCTGAAGGGTTGGATATTCTGGCCACGGATTTAGAAATTGGCATGCGAGGGCTATATAAAGCGACAGTTGAGGAACCAGGGTCTGTGACGTTTTCAGCTCGAACGCTGTTCGATATTCTTAAGGAAGTCCGACATAACGAAATAGAAATAGTGGTTGGAGAAAATCATTGGGTCACGATCAATGCAGGGAAAAGCCAATTTCGTGTTGTAGGATTACCGAGTAAAGATTACCCTTTACTTCCGACCATAGAGAGAGAGGGATTATTGTCGATTCCGGCTCAAGGGTTATTACAGCTCCTCAAAAAAACGGTATTCGCTGTTGGTGAAAAGGACACACGGTATGTATTAAACGGCCTCCTCATCACCCTCATTCCCTCTGGCAAGAATGTCACGATAAGACTAGTTGGTACAGATGGTCACCGTTTAGGTTGGGCTGAACATGAGGTGACTCCTGAGCCATCAGGCATTCTCTCCTCGGAGTTACAAGTGATTATTCCAAAAAAAGCTGCGATTGAAATCCGTCGTTTATTAGAAGAGGATGATAAAGAGCCTCTTCTTGGTTTTACCAAGAACTTGCTGATCCTTCGAAAAAGTGGCCTTGTCTTCACGTCACGAATTATGGAAGGGACCTACCCGAATTATCAGCAAGTGGTTCCAAAGGAGTCTTCTAAAAAAGTGCTGGTGAATAAATTGGAGTTAGAGGGAGCGTTACGAAGAGTGTCTATCCTGTCTAAAGATAAGGCCCATGCTGTGAAATTGTCCTTCAATCCCAATCATGTGCATTTGTCCTCTAAAAGTCCTGATTTGGGCGAAGCCGAGGAAGAAATCGCTGCGACATATCAGGGGGAAATATTTTCTGCCGGATTTAATGCGCGATACTTTCTAGATGTGTTATCAGTTATTGAAACAGAATCACTGTCCCTCCAAATGGAAACAGCCTTAAGTCCGTGTTTAATTCAAGAACCAGGGAATCCCGCGTTTAAAGCCGTTGTCATGCCTGTAAAGGTATAGCAGACTAGATCTCACACGGACCTTCATCCTCCTACACGTTCACACATCGTAATCTGTATGGAATCATCAGAACAATCAAGTCAACATTCTGCCCAGCCTTCCATTTCTTCGCAAACCAACGCGGAGTACACTGCAGACCAAATCCAAGTCCTGGAAGGATTGGAAGCGGTTCGCAAACGTCCGGCTATGTATATTGGCAGCACCGGGGTCGATGGATTACATCACATGGTCTACGAGGTGGTGGACAATAGTGTGGATGAGCATATGGCCGGCTATGGGAATGATATCCTGGTGGTATTACAAGTCGATGGGAGTGTGTTGGTCTCGGATAATGGTCGTGGCATTCCAACCGGAATGCATTCCACTCAGAAAAAATCTGCGGCAGAGGTGGCATTAACGGTGCTCCATGCCGGAGGAAAATTTGAGGAAGGGGCTTATAAGGTTTCTGGTGGTCTGCATGGTGTGGGTATTTCAGTCGTCAATGGTCTTTCGGAATGGTTGGAATTGGAAATCTGGCAAAACGGGGAGGTGTTTGAGCAACGATACGAACGTGGTAAACCCATGAAGCCATTAGCTCTATCTGGTAAAACCCAAAAGCGTGGAACCAAAGTGGTGTTTAAGGCCGACCCGCTCATCTTTGAATCGCTCGAATTCAGTTTTGATGTCTTGGCCCAACGACTTCGAGAATTGGCCTTCCTTAATAAAGGGCTAGTTATCACCTTTAAGGATGACCGGAAGGGCAAGGAAAAGGAACAGGTGTTTTGTTATAAGGGTGGCATCGTCTCATTCGTGGAACATCTGAATGAAGCCAAGTCTCCACTCCATGCGCCCATTATTGTCGATGTCGAAAAAGCTGATCTGAGCCTGCAAGTGGCCCTTCAATACAATGATGGCTATTCCGAAATTCTGTTTTCATTTGCCAATAATATCAATACTCGTGAGGGGGGTACGCATCTCATTGGCTTTAAGTCAGCATTAACCAGAACCATCAATAGCTATGCGACGGCGTCAGGTTTGTTTAAAAAAGATTCTGAATCACTCAGTGGTGAAGATGTGCGGGAAGGCTTAACGGCTGTCATCAGTGTCAAAGTTCGCAATCCACAGTTTGAAGGACAGACCAAAGCGAAGCTTGGAAATAGTGAAGTGAAGGGCATTGTCGAATCCGCCGTGAACGAAGCTCTTGGAAACTATCTAGAAGAAAATCCTTCGGTAGCGAAAAAGATTGTTGGAAAGTCTCTGGATGCTGCCCGAGCTCGCGAAGCCGCAAGAAAAGCCAAGGAATTAATTCGACGCAAAGGGGCCTTGGAAGGCGGGTCACTTCCCGGAAAACTCGCCGACTGTTCCGAGAAAGATCCCGCGATGAGTGAGTTGTATATTGTTGAGGGTGATTCAGCGGGCGGGTCGGCGAAACAAGGACGAGATCGACGCACTCAAGCCATTCTTCCACTTAAGGGGAAGATCCTGAATGTCGAAAAAGCCCGATTTGATAAAATGCTCTCTAATGAGGAAATTCGCACGCTCATTATGGCGATTGGCACGGGGATCGGACGACCGAGGGAGGATGCTGAAAAAGGCAAAGATGATAAAGATTCGTTTAATATAGATCGCGCCCGATACCACAAAATTATTTTGATGACCGATGCCGATGTCGATGGCAGCCATATTCGCACACTCCTACTCACGTTTTTCTTTCGGCAAATGCCTGAACTTCTCGAACGCGGATATATCTATATTGCTCAACCACCGCTTTTTAAAGTGAAAAAAGGCAAAGGGGAAAAATATCTGAAAGATGAAGGCGCAATGAATGAGTATCTCTCTAATCTTGCCGTGGAAGATTCAGAACTCTTTTTACCAAGTCGCAACGAGTTTGTCACGCACGATGTGTTGTTACCCGTTCTCAATAAACTGATGGAGTTCGAAGGTTTAGTCACTCGCGTGGCTCAAAAACATGGAGACCCGTCTCTTTTAAGAATATTTGTCGATTTTCCGCATTTGACTAAAGACCTGTTGAAAAACCGAAGCGAAGTCGAAACCATGGTAGAAGAAGCCACTCGCGTTTTAGCTTTAGTTGTGAGCCAAGGTACCTGGAGTCTTGAGATTCAGCATGATGAAGAACATGATTCACATAAAATTATCTGTCGGGGCTCAGGTAATGGCAACAAAACATTCACATTGAATCATGACCTTGTCGGGTCGGCTGATTTTCGGGAATTACAAAAACTTTCGCCTGCCGTTTTAGGTTTGGGCCGCCCGCCCTATCGTCTGAAACGAAAAGGCATAGAAGCTCAGATTTCTAGCAGTATGGACCTTGTCAAAAAAATTCTAGAATCTGGGAAAAAAGGCTTGTCAATTCAACGGTACAAAGGTCTTGGCGAGATGAACCCCGGGCAATTGTGGGACACCACAATGGATCCCGAGACTCGCAGTCTTCTCCAGGTCACCTTAGAAGATATCCCGGCTGTTGATGAGATTTTTACCATTTTAATGGGTGATGAAGTTGAACCTCGTCGAAACTTCATTCAGAAACATGCACTAGAAGTTCGCAATCTTGACGTATAATTCAATCCTCACAACATTCTCATCACTCACAAAATAGCACGGTTATGAGCAATGGAGTTTTTCCACTCCTGTCTACTGACTATTTACTCTTCACTACTTATTTTTTTTAATCCATGCCACCTGAACAACGCCTCACACAAATCGCCATAGAAGACGAAATGCGCATGTCCTATTTGGACTATGCGATGAGTGTCATCGTGGGCCGCGCATTACCTGATGTGCGTGATGGGTTGAAGCCCGTCCATCGCCGCATTCTCTATGGCATGAATGAAATGGGGTTGGGCTCCGGGCGGCCCTATCGCAAATCAGCGAAAATTGTTGGTGAAATCATGGGCAACTATCATCCCCATGGTGATTCAGCCATTTACGATACTTTGGTCCGGATGGCACAGAATTTCAACATGCGCTATCTGTTGGTGGATGGCCAGGGCAATTTCGGATCGGTGGATGGAGATCCCGCCGCCGCGATGAGATACACCGAAGCCCGTTTGACGAAGCCGTCAGAAGAAATGCTGTTGGACATTGATCGGGATACGGTCGATTTTACCCCGACCTATGACGAATCGTCCGAAGAGCCCGTTGTGTTGCCCGCACGTATTCCTAATCTGTTGGTCAATGGAGCGGGTGGGATCGCGGTGGGTTATGCCACCAACATTCCAACGCATAATTTAGGGGAAATTACGGCTGGCGTGATCCTTCTCTTAGATCATCCTGAATCCACCATTCAAGAATTAATGGAATATATTCCCGGACCGGATTTTCCGACAGCGGGCTTCATCTATGGAACACAGGGCATCAAGAATGCCTATGAAACAGGCCGTGGCCTCTTAATGCTTCGCGCAAAGGCTGAAATTGAAGTTGATGCACGCACGGACCGGGGACGCATTATCGTGTCCGAGCTTCCCTATCAAGTCAACAAGGCCAAGCTCATCGAAAAAATGGCCGATCTCATTCATGAAAAACGATTGGAAGGCATCTCCGACCTCAGGGATGAATCTGATCGGGATGGTCTCCGAATTGTCATCGAACTCAAGCGAAACGAAAATCCCACAGTCATTCTGAACCAATTGTATAAACACACCAACATGCAGACCACCTTCGGGGTGATTATGTTGGCGTTGGTCAAGAATCGCCCGATGGTCCTCAATCTCAAGCAGATTCTTGAAGCGTTTATTGAGCATCGCAAAGAAGTGGTGGTCAGACGAACGGCTTACGATTTGCGAAAGGCTGAAGAACGGGCCCATATTTTAGAAGGTTTGAGACGGGCGATTGAGTCGCTTGATGAGATCATTGCCCTCATCCGTAGCGCCGCGTCGCCTGAAACGGCACGCCATGGCCTCATGGAACAATTCCAGTTAAGTGAATTGCAAGCCAACGCCATTTTAGATATGCGGTTGCAACGACTCACGCAGTTGGAACAAAACAAACTTGCCCAAGAATATAGCGAATTGCTCACTCGCATTGCACATTTACGCACAGTGCTGGGATCCCATGAAATGGTTCGCGATATCGTGAAGCAAGAAATCCAAGAAATCCAAGAGCGCTATGCCGATGATCGCAGAACGCAAATCATCCCGGCCGAAGCCGAGTTGAATATGGAGGATTTGATCACGGAAGAAGAAGTTGTCGTGACCATCACCCATGCCGGCTATATTAAACGGAATGCCGTCTCCATTTATCGAGCGCAGCACCGTGGCGGAAAAGGCAAAATTGGCATGGGAGTCAAAGAGGAAGACTTTGTTGAACAGATCTTTACGGCATCGACACATGCTTATCTCTTATTTTTCACCGATGCCGGACGAGTGTATTGGCTCAAAGTCTATCAATTGCCAGATGTTGGTCGAGCAAGTCGCGGAAAAGCCATCGTGAATGTGTTGGCGTTGAATCAAGGCGAACGTGTGACGGCAACCTTACCGGTGCGAGAGTTTAACGAAGATCGTTTTGTGGTCATGGCCACGGAACATGGCTATATCAAAAAAACGGATCTTTCCGCTTTTTCCCATCCTCGCCAAGGCGGTATTATCGCCTTAACCTTAGGAGAAGGCGACCGGCTTCTCGGTGTCGATATGACCGATGGGACATGCGATATTTTATTGGGCACACGTTTGGGCATCGTCATTCGATTCAAGGAAGAGGATGTCAGACCTGTTGGACGAACGGCACGAGGTGTGCGTGGTATCAGGTTGTCTAAAAAGAATGCCGTCATCGGGATGGTGACAATCACCGGAGAATCGCAATCCTCCATTCTGACCGTCACGGAACGAGGCTATGGCAAACGCACACAAGTCGAGGAATATCGTACGCAGTCTCGAGCAGGCAAAGGTGTCAAAAGCGTGAAGGTGACCAATAAAAACGGACCGGCCATTTCCTTTCATCAAGTGTGCGATGCCGATGAAATCATGCTCATGTCCGCCGAAGGCATGATTCTTCGGGCCCGCATGGCTGACCTTCGCGAAATCGGGCGCAATTCTCAAGGGGTGCGATTGATGAACCTTCCAGAAGCTGATCGCCTGGTCGGAGTTGCAAAATTGGCTGAGACAGATGAAGAGGACACATCTGAAGCATCCGGGGAGGAGAACATAGAGTCTCCCGATTCTGAACCTGAAACGAACACCCAAGATCAATCCTAAGGTACGTCTACTGTCCTGGATGGGTTGATCTTTCAAAAAAGTGAGTAGCTATTAATCCGGCAACTATTTAGAATGCATTTTGCATCCATCTAAAGCCATTGTTTCATAAGGTTTTTTCATGAGTACTTCGCAAGCAATAAAGTTGCCGGGTTAATAGAAAGAAGAAAAGGCAAGTTCTTCTTTCGTCCTCACTCTTTCCTTCTTATTTCTCACTTCTACCTTCTCAATTTTTATTACTTCAGTGACGTCCCAAAAAAAACGGTTAGACCCCATTGTCAAAATGGGTTTAGGGATCTTACTCGGAGGCTTTTTCATCATTGCCTTTGGTATGTATCTCTCCCGCCCGGACCGATCAATCCCACCCTATAGTATTGGCGCCCAAGAGGGGGCCTTGGTTGCTCTTCATGTACCCTCCTGGACGAGTGATCCGGAAATTGAAAGTCTTATCAAACGGTTTGGCGAAGTCGGCCGAAAGACTCGTGATTTCGCGCTCATGAAAATCCGTCCGACTACGCCACACAATACACGGGGGCGTTATCAACGTATTCAGATTATTGTTTTTTCCAATCCTTCCTGGGCTGAGCCGGACACCTTGCAGCGGTATGTGACGGGGTATTCAGCGAAAGAGGAACAATCTGAGAAAACGGTCTTTCTGAGAGAATTTGAAGCGGCTGTTCGAGCTGGCTATCGTGTGGATGACATAGGTCAAGCGGGATGGATCGGGCCCTGGAATCGAAGCCAGTCGAAAGACAGGACCCTGAGAATGCAGTGGGTCTTCCAAGAACCCTGGCCCTAAGGCTATATCTTCTCAGTAGAAGGCGTTTGCTGCGAGAGGGCTTTTGTAATGGTCCGAGCCAGTAATGCTTGCAGGTCGGGATTGTCTAAATGTTTCGTTAAGGCCGTGGCAAAGGGTGAAGGAATCACAGGGGATAGAGGAGCAGAAGTTTGCGGAGTTGTGGAACGCACGAGAGGCTTTTCTGGGATTGAGCCGATTCGTAAAATAATGTCTGTGAGAGCCAGCTCCGGAAGTAACGAATGAATCGCTTCTAAAATATTGGCTTGTAAAAACACCAATTGCTGAAGCCAAATGGAATTATCCACCACCAGATATAATTTTTTATAACGAATGTTCTCAGGGTAGGAATGCTTGGCAATCGTTTGCCCGACCAATCCTTCCCATTCCTGCTGCAAACGAGCCTCAGACAGCTTCAAGCCCAAGGCGCTGCCCTTGGATACATCTTTCAACACAGCCTGAATAGATTCAAACGCACTCACGATAGCTGTATTGTATCGAAATACACCGTAGTATTCATCTATGAGTCTTTTTCTGTTGGGAGTTTCTGTCGTTTCTTGACATATACGCTCTATGATCGTATGGTGTATCGTATGAAAGTTACGGCGTTATTACCTGACCAACTCATATCCGAAATCAAAACGTATGCGAAGGGAAAAACCCTCACGGAATCTCTCACGATCGCATTGGAAGAATGGCTTCAACTTAAGAAAATTGTCATGTTGAACAAACAAGTCCAGAATAAACCGTTAGAATTTCAAAAAGATTTTAACGCCACCACCGTAAGAAATCTGAGTCGAAGAACGTGATTCTTATTGATACGTCCGTTTGGATTGAATTTTTTAAAGGCCAATCTTCGATCTTTACCACCGTCACATTGTTTTTAGAATCTCAAAGCATCATCGCGGCAGAATGTGTGTTTGGAGAGCTTCTTCAGGTGGTGAAGGATGATCGAGAAAGGGCCCTAGTCTTGGACTATTGGGGCAATCTCCCTAAACGCGATGAAGCCGGGATATGGATTGAGGCTGCCCTGATGTCTGCTGAAAACAAATGGGTATCTAAGGGCGTAGGACTCATTGATGCCGTCTTGCTCTGTTTGGCCAGAAAGAATCATGTGAAAATATGGACATTGGATAAAAAACTTCTAGCCGTCATGAACGCCACCGAAAAATTCACTCCTGTCGTGTAGGATGCTCAATTGAAAGCCTAACCATGACTCGAGCAACGGGGTGGTAAGGGTTCGCGAAAGAATAATTTCCTAGAATTCGCGCCCAGATTTGGGCCAGGTTGGGTCGATCTGAATGAGCAAAACCGCAGGCGTAGCAAAGTCTACGTTGAGGATTTTGCGAATGAAGATCGGCCCAAGCTGACCTGAATATGGGATGCGAAAATGGGAAGTTATTTTTTCGCGAACCCTAAGGTACAATAGGATATGGCCAAACAGAAAAAGGACCCCGATAACAAAGTCGTCGGCACCAATCGGAAGGCCACCTATGACTATTTCATAGAAGAAAAAGTCGAGGCAGGGTTGATCCTGGTAGGCACCGAAGTCAAAGCCTTGCGGGAAGGCCATTTGAACTTACGTGATAGCTATGCGTCGATCACCAACGGCAAAGCGGTGCTCCATAATTGTCATATCGGGTCTTATAGTCATGGCAATCAAATGAACCATGAGCCCCTTCGGCCTCGCACCCTGTTGCTTCATAAAAAAGAAATTGAACGGTTGATGGAAAAAGTGAAACTCAAAGGTCTCACACTTATCCCACTTCGCCTGTATTTTAATGATCGTGGCCGGGCCAAACTGGAGTTGGCTCTAGGACGAGGCAAGAAAACCTACGACCGGCGCGAAACCATAAAAAAACGCGAAGCCACCAGGGAAATTGACCGCGCCATGAAAGGGGCTGAAAAAAGGTAGAAATTATTAATTGCTTATCATTCTCCGAGTGTTTAGTTTGTGCATATGAGATTTCAGAAATTGATTCATTCAGCATTCTTTGTGATATTATCACCCATCATTTTTCAGTTTCATTCTAAATTTTTCCTTAGAATTCAATAGAAGAATGTTTGGATTTCCCAATGCAGATAGGCCCAAAGCGGGTCAGTTTAAGAGAAATTTACTGAAGTCAGTCATTTTTCAAGTAAAATTTGAGAAATCTGAGGATGTTGTAATTGGTTTTAAGGAAAAACGTGAAATCCTGAAAAATATACTTCCAATTACAAATCGTATTTCACAAAATTGCGCTCACGTAACGTTTGAAAAAGATAAAACACCCATCGTGCAGACGGCTAATAGCTCAACTCATGGCTATGAATTTAAAACAGCAGATAACAATAAAATCTTGGTCGTAACAGAAGATACACTTTCTTATACAATTGCAGGACCTACCTAGTGTCTGTGCGAGAACGCCATCGGCCATAACAGGACCGGGAACTCGTGGAACTTTTGATCCCTGAGGTCATCATGCCGAAAAAAGGGCGGCGGTCCCAAGCCGATCAGGCTCGGGAAACACAGCCGACGTTTCGCCGCTTACGGCGGCAGCACAGTGCCATCGAATCAAACATCAATGCGTTGGAACACCATGGGGTGAATCGGTGCCCCGACAAAGGCTGGTCGGGGTTTCAGCGGTATGTCGGGTTTGGGATCTTGGCCTCTCATCTCCACAAGATCGTCACCAGCTACTCAAGCATGACCGGCAACGCTCCCCTCGACTCACGCAAGCCGCGTAGCGCCTCAGTGCGCAGGCAGACAGGAGGGCATCGAGGGTAAGCGCTGTTACGAATCAAGGGCCACGTCATCAGGAGCGTTCCGACTCCTGACCTGGCAACAACGACGTATGAGAAAAGACGTTCGTGAGCACGAGAAAGGATGCTGAAGAGAGGGGTTGGGGAAATATTTCTGAACAGGCTCGAAAAAAATGGTGTTTTCTCACAGACACTATTTACGATAGAACACCAGAAAGCTGTGTAGATGGAACTCCTTCTCCCAATTCGGTAACATCCCCTTTCGGATGACCCAACCCACAACACCTCCACCAAGCGAATCATCTCCGCCAGGAGGCACCCGACAGATCAGTCGAGCGGCTGGCGTGATTGGGGCAGCCACGTTCTGTAGCCGCATTCTGGGCTTTATACGCGACATGATCCTGGCCAACTTGTTCGGGGCGAGTGCCGCTGCCGACGCCTTTTATATCGCCTACCGTATCCCGAACCTGCTACGGGAGCTTTTTGCAGAAGGCTCCATGTCCTCAGCATTTATCCCCGTCTTCACTGAATATCATTCCACTCGGTCCAAGCAGGAAACCTGGGAACTCGCCAGTGCAGCATTTACCACGCTCCTCACAATCGTGACCGTCGTCACACTCCTAGGCATCCTTGCCGCCCCAGGCCTTGTCTGGCTATTGGCTCCCGGCCTCCATGATGACGCCGCACAATTAGCCACCACCACGCTCCTTACTCAAATCATGTTCCCATACCTGCTTTTTGTAAGTCTGGCAGCCCTGGCCATGGGAATCCTCAATGCGCTTCGTTCGTTTGCCATTCCCGCGTTAGCTCCAGTCTTTTTTAATGTATGCGTCATTGTGTTTGCCCTGGCCATTTCACCGTGGTTTGCGCAACCGATTATGGCCGTGGCTATCGGGATCGTGGTGGGCGGGCTCGCGCAATTTGTGATGCAATTACCGGGATTACGCAAAAAAGGCGTTGCACTTTCCTGGAATTTTCATCCAACACATCCGGGCGTGAAAAGAATGGGCGTTCTGCTCATCCCTTCGCTGATAGGCCTAGCCGTCACTCAAATCAACTTGACCGTCAGTACCATCTTAGCCTCATATTTTGAAGGCGGCCCGACCTATTTATTCTATGCCATGCGATTGATTCAATTCCCATTAGGCATTTTCGGCGTAGCGATGGCCACTGCTATCCTGCCAAGCTTAGCCGCCCATGCGGCAAAGGGAGCCCATGACGAGCTTCGAGCCACCGTGAACTTTGGATTGCGAATGGTGTTCTTTATCATTCTGCCCTCAATGGCCGGGCTCATGCTCCTCAGAACGCCGATCATTCATCTCTTCTTTGAACATGGAGCCTTTTCTGCTCTTGATACCGCTGGGACCGCTTCGGCATTGCTGGGATTTTCCGTGGGCCTGTGGGCCTTTGCCAGCTACCGGATTTTAGCCATGGCCTTTTATTCTCTACAAGACACACGAACTCCAGCCATCGTGGCTATTTTCTCCGTCGGGATCAACATCGGGTTATCGTTATGGCTCATGACTCTCTTTGCCCATACCGGATTAGCATTGGCTGCCGGCTTAGCCGCAATAGGCCATACTCTCATTCTCGCAACCATTTTAGGAAAACGCCTTCAGGGATTATTGTGGCACAATCTAGGAGCTTCCCTTCTTCGGACTGGAATCGCGCTGCTGCCGATGATAGGGTTCTGTACCTGGATTGCGGCTTTTCCCTTATGGCAGGAAGTTGGTCAAGGGCCTCAAAAAATAACTTGGCTGTTCCTGGCAATTGGTGGGAGTGCCATGGGATACTTTGGTATCCATCAATTGTTGCGTTCCGATGAACTCATGCATCTCAAACTCATGCTTCAACGCAGGAAAGGGAAAGTGAGTAGTAAAAAGTAAGGAGTGAAAAGCAAGAAATACAAAGCGATAAAGAGAAGAGGAGTTTCCTTATGCCCACGCTTCACGACTCACTCCTTACTTTCACTACTCACTTAAACATTCGCTTTTTGGCAGCCATGCAAAAGAAATGAAGGGGAAGGTTAAGAGCGCGGCACCTTAGGCCGATAGAACCATACAACCTGATAGAGACAGGACCACAGAATTCGGAGAAAAAGAGGGAGGAGCTTATCATGACGCCAATCCCGGACCAACATCCGTTGAAACAATTATTCGGACGATTAACCGAACGGAATTTTTCGGAAACATTGGGCTGGCCGAATTTTCAAGTGACCGATTATGTCTCCAATCTTCTTGTGGAATTCATTCATACCGATCAACTCACCCGCATCAAAAACCACGAAGGCGAACCCGTCGAAACAATCGTTGAACTGCTCTACGAAGCGGAAGACCATAGCCAGCATTCTTCTGCAGAAAAAGAATGCGATATTCACCGGCACATCGGCGATTTGACCTTATTTCTAGCCGGAATTTTTCCTGAGTATTGCAGCCGCATCAAATGCTCCGGGCTGATTCATCACAAAGACTCCCTAGTCGACTACATGAAAACCGGCAAACGATCCTACGGTATTGTGGCGACCTACCAGGATCCTCAAGCAAAAAACCCGCCTTCCTTGTTCCAAGCCTTATCGACCAATTTTGAGCTCTGTGTCGCCGGCCTGGGATTTGTCCGCTTAGATCTTGACCGTTTTCAAGATTCATCCCCCGGCAAGACAACACCATCCTCTATCATTAAAAATGCCGGGGGTTGATTGCTCTCCATTTTTCAATCAATTTTGCTTGCGGCATACACACAAGCCACAGCCAATTGCCATGATCCTCCAACATACAACGCCATAACTTCACTCTTGCATAAAAACGAGAGTCATAACGCTTGGCGTCTCACTAAGGGCTCCTACCCCAAAGCCTCTAAGACTTCCTCGTAATGACCATTGACCTTCACCTTGGAAAACAGATGGCTAATGATCCCGTCTTTGGCGATAAGGACCGTTGTCCGTTCGATTCCCATGTACTTTCGACCGTACATAGATTTCTCCTTCCAGACTCCATAGGCCTGAATCATGGCTTTGGATTCATCACTCAACAAGGGAAAATTCAAGTCGAATTTCTTGGAAAACTTGTGATGAGAGGCCACAGAGTCCGCACTCACACCGAAGACCACGGCCCCTTTCTTTCGAATGGCCTGTAGACCGTCCCGGAACGAACAGGCTTCTTGAGTACAGCCTGGCGTATTATCCTTGGGATAAAAAAACAAGACGATCTTTTTCCCTCGAAATTCAGACAATGTCACCGCCTTTCCCTGCTCATTAGGCAAGGAAAAAGCTGGCGCACAATCCCCCACCTTCAAGCCACCCGCAACAGTCAGCGCCTTTTTCCTGGACGACGCGAGCGTACTTTTCTTGGTCAGCGAGACGGCCGATTTCTTGACGCTGGTTTTTTTCGATGTCGATTTGGCCTTCGTTGCTGTCTTGGAGGTCACGGACACTGGTTTTTTCGCCTTACTGGATTGGCTTTGTAACGGCATACATTCCTCCTCCTCTTGCTAAAGATAGACAAATGAAATATGTGCCGATGTTGAATGACCAATTAAATAGATGCCAGTCCATTCTCACACCGACAACGTGTGTGTGATACACAGTGTACAAAATCCAGCCGGTTCAGTTCTTCTCATACTTTCCGGAAATTGAATTGAAATAAGGTGACGACTTCAGGTATTGAGGCTGAAGACTGAAGGCTCTCATTCAGCATACCCGAAACGTTTGAGGATCACACATGATTGACCCCATAAGGGACAATGGCAAGGATTAGGCGATGGGTTCTTCAACCGGCAAAGACGCGAAGGCAAGTGAGGTATAGGAATTAAGATGGTCTTCTAATGCTTTAATCTCTTCATCTTTTTTTGATAACTCGATCTCCAATAAATTGTTCTGGAGTTCAGCATTTTGAAATTCATTCTGGAGTGTTTGTAATTCAGGGTGAAAGCGGTCAAGCTTTTGCTGCGTTTTTTGTAACTCACCTGCGCATCGGTCTTTTATTTCTTGTAACTCGTTTGCATGTCGAGCTTTCCTGTCCTGCAACTCGCTTGCAAATCGAGTCTTCATGTCCTGCAAATCTTTTCTTAATTGCATATTGATCTCCTGTAAATTTCCTCCCTCCTTAGCTTTCTCTTCCTTCATCAATGACAATTGGGCCTCAAGTACATTCACCTTGTCATAGAGGTCGGTTTTCTCTTCCTGTAATGTATGAACGACCGCTTGAACTTCTTCTAGGAGATCGGCAATATTTTTAAGATGATTCATGGACGACCTTTTATTGAAAAAACAGTAGATGTGATAGAGACTCTTGTGTGTATCGGTAAAAATCATGGAATGTTTAGGAAGAATGGCATTTCTTTTGTTTAACCTAAAAACGGCAACATTAGCTCATGCTTGACAAAATTTATGAAAGCAAAATACTATATAATTCCTATCGGATTAGTATGAATTAAACGATGAATCGATTTCCCATTAAAGTCACGTACGGAATAATGGCCACAATTGAACTCGCATGCCATGACAGGTCTGTGCCGCTACAGGCCAAAACCATCGCTTCGCGGCAAGGCATTCCTTACAGGTTCATTGAACACATTCTTCAGGTACTGAAACAGGCCGGTATTGTGCGAAGTCTGAGAGGCGCTCAAGGTGGCTATACCTTAGCCCAGGACCCAGATCAGATATCATTGGCTGAACTGGTCAATTCGATGAATGGGGCGGAAGCCACCTCATCGACCGTCAACGGATCAGCAGGATCTCCCGAAACCCGACAAGTCACCAACACGATACTTTCAACCATCTGGGCACAAGTTCAGGAAGCCGAACAATCGGTTCTTCGAGTGATTTCGCTTCAATCCTTAGTCGAGCAGCATCAAAAGCTCGAATCTCAGCGCAGCGTGATGTATCATATCTAGTTTCGCTAACAACATGAGATTATTTCAAGATGTCACCAAACGTTCTTTACACGCACCCCTAGGATCTTACGACTTTTTTCTGCCATTTGGAGAATGATCATGAGTATATCACCAGTTACAACCAGACCTCCCATTCAAACAATCACGATCCCTCAAGAAATTATCGAGGAAATCGAAACGTTCGAAGATGAGGTGGCTCGCCTCCAATCCGGAGACACTCCGGTTGATATGTTCAAACCCTTCCGCCTGCAATATGGTATTTACGGACAACGCCAGCCTGATGTTCAAATGATCCGCATCAGAATTCCCTTTGGCGGGATGACTTCCAATCAATTACGACAAGTTGCTGAAATCACTGATACCTACTCGACCGGAGTAGGACATATCACGACACGACAGGACTTTCAATTGCACTTTGTGCCGCTTCCCCAAGTCGGGACCATCATGCGGAAATTGGCAGAAGTCGGCTTGACCACAAGAGAAGCATGCGCCAATACCGTTCGAAACGTCACCGCCTGTGCTCTAGCCGGCGTCTGCCCTGGAGAAGTCTTCGATGTCACGCCCTATGCCAAAACGGTGGCGGATCATTTATTGCGCAATCCGCTAAACCAAAGTCTCCCACGGAAATTCAAAATCGCCTTTTCCGGCTGCAAACAGGACTGCGCCTTGACGCCTATTCATGACGTGGGACTCCTGGCAACACGCAATGCCGAAGGCACCATTGGCTTCAAGATGGTGGTAGGGGGCGGATTGGGATCCACTCCGCGTCTCGCGAAAACACTTCGAGGATTTGTTCCGATGGAAGAACTCATTCCCTCAATCGAAGCCCTATTGAAAGTCTTTGACAATTTGGGCAACCGGAAGAATCGTAGTAAGGCCAGGATGAAATTTGTCCTCGATAAATTAGGCTTTGATGAATTCTCACGGCGCTGGAAAGAGGCCTATGACAGCCTGATTCAAACCGGCGCCACAAAACTGGGATTCATCCCTGCGGTGTACCCTGACAATCCCCCACTCATGATGCCGACGAAAAACGGCAATGGCACATCTGCCCAGGGCAATGGAAACAATCAAGCCAGTGCAGCGAATGCCTCTTCTCCTGAGGCCTACAACGCCTGGTGTGCAACCAATGTCGTGACGCAACGACAGTCAGGATTTAAGGCTGCTGCCGTGCGGCTCCGTTCCGGTGATCTCACAACAGAACAAATGTTCGTGTTGGCCGATCTGGCTGAACGCTATGCCAACGGGAATATCCGGACCACGATTAGCCAAAACATGATGATTCGATGGATTCCGGATAGCCAACTGCCTCACTTGTATAACGAACTCGTCACACATGGATTAGGCGATCCCGGAGCCGAGGGTGTCGAGGACATTGTATCCTGCCCGGGGACAGACACCTGTGCGTTAGGGATCACCTCATCCAAGGGACTTGCCCGTGCCTTAGCCGAAGTCTTTCCAGCCGGAAAAACGGCGGACGACCTGAAGGGCGTCGATGTCAAAATCAGTGGATGCCATAATTCCTGTGCCCAGCATCATATTGCGACCATTGGCTTGCATGGCGTGGGCAAACGCATTGGGGAACATGTGGCTCCCGTGTATGAATTGCATCTGGGTGGACAGGTCAACGGCACGCCTAAGATTGCACAATTGATTGTGAAGGTGCCCGCGAAAAATGTGCCCGCTGCTGTTCAACATCTTTTGGATCTGTATCGACGAACACGAAAAGACGGAGAATCACTCCCGGCCTTTATCGACCGGACAGGAAAGGTCGCACTCAAAGGCGAACTCATTCCTTATACTATTCTGCCCACCTATCAGGATGATCCGACGTTTTATGTCGATTGGGAAGGGGACGAGAAATTTTCTGTCGAAGATCTGGGGCCTGGCGAATGCGCCGGCGGCGCATTGGAGATGATCGACAATCGAATCCTTGAAGCGGAGCAAGAACTCTATCAAGCACGAATTCTGGTGGAAAAACACCAATATGCCATGGCCATCAATAAAGCCTACCGTGCGGTCGTCGCTGGCGCGAAAGGCATTCTCGTCACAGAAGGCATCGATCCGAACACCGATGCCGACACCTTGTTGGAATTCGACACCATGATTCGCGACAAGAAGCTCATGCCGGCTGAATACCACAACGTGGCCGCCAAGTTTGGCGATCTAGGAAACAAAGACGCATCCGCAGACTTCACCCAAAGCAAAATTGCTTTTGCGAAAGGGTTCGTAGACATCTGTCGAACTGTGACGGAACAAATCGGGAAGGATCTCAAGCTGCTCCCTGTGGAAGTTGGAGCTGAGAATACAGCAGCACCAAGTGTGACACCCGCTCCATCCAAACCTCAACCTTCTACGACGAAAACCGCTGAGGTCTATGATTTGCGAGGCGTGGCCTGTCCGATGAACTATGTCAAAACAAAATTAAAATTGGAAATGATGGACGAGGGTGAACAACTCGAAATCTGGCTTGATGCCGGTGATCCGATTCGCAATGTTCCAGCCAGCTTGCGAAACGATGGACATAAAGTGCTGAAGCAAGACCCCATGGACCCTGAAGAGCGCCACTTCAAAGTCCTCGTGGAAAAGGTCGAAGTGTAAGCAGGGACCATCATGTCTATATCTGTGACGACACAACAACCCGCACCGGATGAACTGGCTGAGTTGAACCAATCCCTTGAGGGTCAGGCTCCAGCTAAGATTCTTGAAATCGCGTTAGAGCAACATGCCCCTCGTATCGTTTTAGCATGCAGCTTTGGCGCAGAGGATGTGGTGCTTCTCGACATGATGCTTCGCATCAACCCGCGCAGCATGCTCTTTTATCTCGACACCGATTTTTTATTCCCAGAAACCTATGACGTTCGTGATCGAATAATCGAGCATTATCAATTACAAGACGAACAAATGATTCAGATGAAATCGAAGCTCAGCCCGGAAGAGCAGGCCGCACACCATGGCGAAGGCCTGTGGCTTCGAAGCCCTGACCAATGCTGCCAACTTCGCAAGATCGAACCCTTAACCCGTGTCCTTAAAAACTATGCCGCATGGATTACAGGGATCAGGAGAGACCAATCTCCTACTCGTGCTCATGCGGGCCTTGTGGAGTGGGATGATAAATTTGGCTTAGTAAAATTCAATCCGCTAGCTACCTGGTCGGAGGAACAGGTGTGGGAATACATTCGCTCTCAGAACGTGCCCTATAACACTTTGCACGATCAGCATTTCCCCAGTATCGGATGCACCCATTGCACATCCCCCGTGATGCCCGGCGATGATCCCCGGTCTGGCCGATGGAGCAGTTCAACCAAGACAGAATGCGGACTTCATCAAGAAGTGAAAAGTGAGGAGTGAGGAGCAAGAGAAAAGAGAAAGCCCGTTCCTTCTTGTTTTCTACTCCTTACTTTTTACTTCTCACTAATCTTTAAACTAGAACCAGAGTTGGAGGAAATCAGTGAAAAAAATTGCGGTTATTATTACTCGTGGGGGCTTTAACAACCTTCTTCAGGCATGCGAATGGATGGCTATCGCTACGGCCAGCGGAATGGAAGTGAGTGGGTATTTTCGTGATGAAGCGGCAAGCCGTATGAGCCAGACCAAAATAAAAGAACTCACATTCTCCCCGGACTATCGAGGCCGGGAATCATTCGTGCGAGATGTCTTGCGACATGACGATAAGGCGGATCTTTCGAAATTTCTTCAGAAGGCCAAAGAGGCCGGGAATCTGAAACTATCCGTCTGCAAAGATTCTCTCCGCTATTTTGACATAAGGCCCGAAGATCTGATTCCTGAATTGGATGAAGTGCAAACAGCCGAAGCTTTTTGGAAAGAAGCCATTCTCCCCGCTGACCAGGTGTTGACGTTTTGACCAGCCCAAACTCTATGAACCATCTGATCGCCAAAATCGGCAAGGGCCTCAAAGGCGCCAAGGACTTGACCTGGGAGGAATCGAAGCTTGCCCTGAGTGCCATTATCGATGGACAAGCCACAGCCAGCCAGATTGGCGCTTTTCTCATGGCCATGCGGATCAAGACTGAATCCATTGGCGAATTGGCCGCCTTTACCGCTATCGCCCGCAAGTATGCTTCACCGATTCAGCTTCCTCATTCCACGCAGATGGTCGATCTCCCGCTGTATGGAGAGAAACACAATACGATTCATATCATCCTGGCGGCTTCACTCGTCGCTGCGGCAGCCGGCGCAAGGATGTTCCTGCATGGGGTTGAAAACCCGGGTCTCGATTATGATCTTTCACAAGTTCTCCAGCACCTGAAACTTCCCATCGCTCAATCAAGCCTTGAGGCGGTCGAACAAAGCGCTCAACAGCCATGGGTGTATATGGACCTGGCAGGGTACCATGCCCCGTTAACCAAGTTGTTAGATCTGCGCCAGGAGTTTGGCGTACAAAATCTGTCCCATCAAGTTGCCAGACTGCTCAACCCTGCTCAGCTTTCCTCGCAGGTCATTGGCATTGCTCATCCCCCCTATCTCAATAAAATGGTGGAAGCCTTAGATATGCTGGGAACCTCACGCGCATTGATTATTCAAGGGGTGGAAGGATTTCCTGAGCTTTCGCTG
>SMVB01440789.1_pt1 | contig 20876 bp, 10 predicted proteins | sample 2456461 | NCBI WGS metagenome assembly SMVB01 (sample SAMN11095934, study PRJNA526329) | marine sediment metagenome | biome: Marine sediment; feature: Surficial sediment; material: Deep marine sediment; isolation source: Hadal surficial sediment | place: Pacific Ocean | collected 2014-05 | depth...
GCTTGGTCGTTGTCGCGTTCGCATCTTAGGGTTTCACCCGCAAGAAAGAAGTGCGGTCGAGGTCGAGCAATTGCCGTGGGCTTACCCACTACAAGATATTACATCGGCTGCGATGAGCGGTATAGGTCACGCACCTGTTGGGCCGGTTGAGGGTACTTGGGTAATCGGTTTCTTTCGAGATGGAGAGAACGCTCAAGAGCCCGTCATCATGGGCACGATCGGTGGAATTCCTCACGACCTTCCCTGTTTGCGAGGCCTCGGTTTCTTCGATCCCAACGGTATCTATCCTCTGGTTGGCAGCAACCCGGTGCAAGATGCGATCAACAAGGCAACCGATATCAAGGACCAGTTTGGTATCACATTACCGAAAGTTGCAGCAGTAGGTGTACTGTTCGGTGCTGACCCTGCACTCATAACTCAAGCTATTGATATTCAATCGGGTGTGCAGAGTCAAGTTGAGACGGTACAGGGTATCGCTGACGGGGTTCAATCACAAGTTGAAACTGCTGTGGGAGATGCTGTAGCGATTGCAGGTGGAGTCACCGCAACACCAGAACAAATTCAAGCTGTCAGTAAGAATATCATAGCAAACGCCCAAGGACAGATTGACGCCGCTGCTGCGGGTGTTCTTTCGGGCGCAGAGAATCAGATCGCGGCCGTAGAAGGCATCGTCGCTGACGCTCAAGATGAGATCGAATCGGCCGCGGCGGGGGTTATCTCAAGTGCGGGCGGCCTCGCATCTAGTCTTGGAATCTCAAGTGCGGTATCGGGTGCGTTGGCGAAGTTGACGGTTATTGGTAAGGGTATCGAACGTGCAGCAGCACCAATCATCGACGCGATCAAAGCTGCTCAAGAAAAAGCTCTTGAAGAAGCCGCGTCCTCGGTGTCGAGCATTTTAGATGGACTGCCCGGCGAAAACGCGATAGAGAATTTAGAAGCTATCGCAGCGGGGACAATCGAGTTTGAAGGTTTGACGTTCTCGACTCCTGGTATTGGCGAACCCGATACGTCTAGATTGGCGCGAACCGATGGTACAGTAATCTTTGGTAAAAGCAGCGAGGAGCATCCTGTTGTTGTGCAGAAAACACACACCTTGAAGATTCCAGGCTTCCCGGGAGTACCTATTGAGTCTATCGCTTCGAATCCGAACGCACCGCTTGATAAAGACCTTAGACAGATTGAAACAGCGAATTCATTCGTGACGTGGTTTGAACCACCAACAGATGCCCCATTCACTGAGTATCCTTTCAATCATGTTTTCGAGAGTGAGTCCGGGCACGTTCAAGAGTTCGACGACACACCGGGGCACGAACGTATCCATACGTTTCATACATCTGGAACCTTCGAGGAGATTCACCCCGATGGTAGTAAGATGGTGAAGGTGGTTGGAACTAACTACACGATCATTCATAAGGACGATAACGTACTTGTCAAGGGCGACCTGAATATCACGGTTGACGATCAAGCTCGCATCAAGGTTCAGAACACTTGTGATCTTGAAGTCGTTGACGGTACTTTGCAGATTGTAGTTCGCAACGGCAATCTAAATGTTCAGGTGCAGAAGGGCAACGCAAACGTATTCGTGAAGGGCGATCTAACGACAGAGGTTCAAGGAAATAGAAGGGACACCGTGCTTGGTGGCTACTTCCTTGACGTGAAGGGTACGATCAGTATACAGGCAGGTGGCTCCGTGTTTATCCGAGGCGCCAGTATTTTCTTGAATTGAGGTAACAGATGCCAGGTATTTCTAGAATAGGACAAGATAGTGCGGGTGGTACGATTCTCAGTGGTGGGAACGGCTCAGTGTTCGCCAACGGTACGATCATTGCGGTTCGTGGTTCGGGTGTAGCTGGTCACGGTTCACCACCACACTCAGCACCGACTATGGTTTGTGCATCTGGCACAGTGTTTGCCCAGGGCATATCTGTTTGTAGAGCAGGTGATTGTGCATCGTGTGGCCACGTTGCAACTGGTTCTGGTAATGTGTTTGCGGGGTAATCATGACGATTCTTGAATTTCCAGTTGATGAATTTGCTGTAATAGATCCGTTACAGAAGATCGAGCTAACCGACGCCGAACGTGATGTTGTTGGTTTGGTGTTTGCTGACAATGCACTTCTCAACCCGGTGCGGCCGTCTATCGACAAGACTATCGCAAGCATCGACCGTGAAGTATCTTTGCTGTCGTCCCTTGCGGGTGGTACGGGCAACCAAGTGCTACCCACTCGGTTTGGTATTCCAGCACCTCCAACATCGGGTGGTATCTCAGACACCGAGATTTCGGCGCTGATTGCATCACTCAATAGTCTGCGAACTGAGATCACACAATATCGAACACACTCTGATCGAGTTAGTGGTTTCACTCTTCCTGTTGGCACCAACCCACCATCGTTTCAAGGTTTGCTCGGTGTCGCGGTGGCGCACAACCTAATCAAGAACAGTCTTGAGCCGGAAGGAACACCAGAGAAAGATTTCTTCTCTTTCATCTTTGAGACTCTGTTGGGTTCTGCCGAAGAACTGGTAGACCAAGCATTCGCTGCATCGTTTCGAATTTTCGAACGACTCAACGGCGGCCTCGACGGTAGATTCACGTTGACGCTGAGCGGGGTTACAGGCAACTTCAGCATCGGTGAAACGGTCGATGATCTAACTACGGTTAAGTCAGCCGTGGTCAACGCATGGAACCCTGCAACCAACACATTAGTAATCATTCAGACCGACCCCGGTGACTTCAACGTAACCGACAGCATTCAGGGACAAAGCTCAGGAGCAACCGCGACGATTGCTACTGTCACAGAGCCAACATACGATCCAAGAAATCCTAGTAACACACCAAAAAATTCTTACACCGCTATTTTGGCAGCAGTAAACGCACTCATCGGACCCATAAATTCCCTACCTAATATAGACGACAGCAATTACTTTGAAGCTCTAGATTTCATTACGAAGTTCGGTCTGGCGCAGACCATCTCTAGTCTGGCGAAAGAGGATCTCTATTCCAGATTCCTGTTTGTCGAAGTCAATGCTACCGAGGCATTGAAGCAAGAAATTGTCGAATTGCTTCTCGAAGAAGAAGTAGCTGAAGAAGTATCAAGTTTACCATTAATTGGTCCTGAAGGCGAGTTGATAGAACAATGATTACAACAACATTAATATTAGCTGCTATCTCATCAAACGCTTGGTTGAACATCGGCATGACAGTCGGAACAGTCTTGGGAGGAATATCAATAGGATTCCTTATCAAGAAACTAAAGACATGGGTTGCTAAAAGAAAAGATATCGAGACTCGGGAAGAGCAATTAGGGGAAGACTCCACAGCGTTGCTGACGAACGGAAAGAATCATCAAGAAATCAATGAAGTCTTGAACGAGCTACGCAGCGTGCTTGATGCTGAGCGGGCTCAGGTTGGTCAGTTTCACAACGGCGGGGATTACTTAGACGGTAGTCCTGTAAAACGATTCTCGGTTTCCTACGAATCTTTTAGATCAGGTTCACAACCTATGGCACCCCAAATGCAGAGCGTCTTGTTGTCCCTGTTCTGGGACGTGGTCCCGGTGTTGAGGGACAACAGAGCTATCGGTCGTCTGGTATTAGAGCAACCCGAAGGTTACTTCCGATCGCTACTCGAAAACGGTACGGTCTACGCATTCGCTGCACTCCCACTAAGAAAGTGGCACGCCAAAGCACGCAAGTCCCAGATCATTGGGTATGTGCTGGTCGAATGGGGAACCCAGGAAGATTACGAATCTCAGACCGAGAATCATATCCGATCCCAGCTACGCAGCACACGCACGGTCATTGAGTCACAATTGGCTCACTAAGGATCGGATAAGCCATATACATATTTGGTATGGAGTTGCCTTGAGAGGACTGACGTGGCTATTAACAATCCCGATGAAATCAATGACTTGATGGGACTCTTTGAGTCCGATTCGTTTATCACGACGCAGAATAACAGCGGTGTCGGTGGGACTCCATCGGATGTCAGCCTGTGGGGCAACCAAAAGCTGTTAGCCCCGCCACAAAATTTAATTCAACCTTTTGACACTACAATGCCAGCGTTTCTGTCTGTTGGTACGCCAAATTTGTCACCTGCGGTTAGTTTCGACGGGGTGGACGACTTACTCAAGACGTTCACCGGTAACTTCTTTTTCCTGGCGTCCCACACTATAGCGATGGTGGTCAAGTTCCCCGCGGCGCTTCCGCTGGTCAACCCCGTAACTCTTGCTCATGTGACCGGGTTTGGTGCAGGCGGTGAAGTGCTCCGCATCATGCCATCGGGCAACTTGGAGATTCAGAATGAAGCGGGAACTTCGGTTCCTGTTAGCACCCCAACTTGGTCATTCGATACATGGGCAGTGGTGCTGTGGACGGTAGATGCTTCGCTCGCCCCAAACGATTTCTTCGAGCTGAGGATCGACCAGATTCCCCAGGGAACAGGTGGATTCTCGTCAGTCATTGCTGACCCCAATGGTTTATCTGTGGCATCATTTGAAGATGGAAGCGAATCAGCGGATATTGTGGTTGCCTCAGTTCTTGTGTACAAGCGTAAGCTGTCGGGAACGGAGATCGTTGACCTAGAGAATTTTCTGATCGACAAGTATTTCACGATCGCTCCACCGCCACCTCCCCTACCACCGGCAGTCGCACCAGTGCTACCACCACGGTCCGGTGTAGGACTCAAGAAGAAAGAGAATCGTTTCAGCGATCTTGATTTAGATTTTATGGCGAATCCAATTACCGGTGCGATCTCACGAAAGTTAGATGAAGAAGCTGTGAAGCGTGCGGTGAGAAATTTGATTCAATTGAATCGGTATGAGAAACCCTTTCACCCCGAAATAGATCCTGGTGTTAGAGGTTTGTTGTTCGAGATAATTACACCAGCTACGGCAGTTTTATTGCAAAGACGTATTGTTGAAGTGATACAACAGTACGAACCGAGAATCGAATTGCTAACGGTCGATGTGATCGACGAGATAGATCAAAACCAATACGATGTCACCATTCAATTTCGCGTTGTCAATAGAGACGAAGGCATTGTTGTGAACCTTTCACTTACGAGACTGAGATAAATGGGTACAGAAACAAACATTCCGATTACTGATTTGGACTTTGACCAGATCAAAGCCAACCTGACAGAGTTTCTCCGGGACCAAGATCAGTTTAGAGACTTAGACTTTGCAGGTGCAGGTATCAACATTCTGTTAGATGCACTAGCTGCAAACACGCACTACCATTCGTTCTACATCAACATGGTGGCCAACGAGATGTTCTTGGACAGCGCCGTTACCAGAGATGCTGTTGTGTCTCTGGCAAAACATCTGGGATACACGCCCCGATCGGTGATCTCGTCCACGGCTCGCGTGAAAGTAACCTCCGCAACCGATCCTTTCCCGTCGCAAACCAACAAGTTCTTGCAGCCTGATACGGTTTTTCAAACTACCATTGATGGAGTTACCTACAATTATCTTAATCTCGCTCCCGCAGAGTTCATTGAAAATACGGATACCGGTGAGTTCGTTATTGACGAAGTTACTATCAAAGAGGGTTCGCATCTCGACACCGCATTCGTTGTTGACAAGCTGAACCCCGATCAAAAGTTCATCATTGCGGATCCTGCCATCGACATAACCACTTTGACGGTTCGTGTGCAGACTTCGATCACCGATGTAACTGGTTCTGATGAACCTTGGGCATTGCTGAGAAATTTGATTACTGCGGACGGCGACTCGGCGATGTATCAAGTGCAAGAGGTTGAGGGTGGTTTCTTTGAGCTGATCTTCGGTGACGGTATCGTTGGTCGGGCTCTTGCAAACGGCAACGTAGTTCTCGTAGACTGGCTATCAGGTAATGCTGATGAACCGAACGGTGCAGGAATCAACGACAGTCCAGCAGCTCGATCGTTCACGGTTACAGGTAACTTCGATGTTGCTGTTCTAGACGCTGCTGCTGGTGGCTCCAAACGAGAGTCTATCGAGTCGGTCAAGTTCTTTGCACCGTTGAATTTTCAAGCACAAGATCGTGCGGTTACATCGGACGATTACGCGGCGATCGTTGCCCGAGACTTCCCCGACATCGAATCCATCTTTGTGTTCGGTGGTGAGGATATCAGTCCCCCACAGTTTGGTAAAGTATTCATCTCGCTAAAGCCAGTGGTCGGTGTGACTATCAGTGATGCTGAGAAGCTGACTATCGCCAACACTATTCTGAAACGGCGCAACGTAGTGAGCATCACGCCCATCGTGATCGACCCGGAATTTACTTTCTTGACTGTCGAAACCGAAGTCAAATTCAACCCCCGCGCCACAACTCTATCCATAACCAGCCTCGAACAGTTGGTGATTCAGACCATTCGCAATTTCAGTGACGAGCAATTGGAGAAGTTTGAACAAGACTTCCGATATTCAAATCTCGTCTGTGAGATTGACGACGCCGAACCTTCTATCTTGAGCAATGAAACGAAGATTAAGATGGAGAAGCGGTTCGAACCATCCCTGGGTAGAGCGGTGACGTATGTTCTACCTTTCAACAATCCAATCTTGCACCCCGAAGATGGATTCCAACCGGTGCTGTCTAGTACTACGTTTGGTTATTTCGATCCCGAAGTAAACGAGATTGTAGATGCGTTCCTAGATGACGATGGGAACGGAGCAATTCGAGTGTTCAAACTGGTTGACCTTGAGAAGCGAATCGTTGATGAATGTGTCGGGCGAATCACATACGACACGGGCAAAGTAGAGCTAATCAACTTTCGACCTGAAACTCTACCGGGCACCATCACGATTTCGGTCGTGGTTCTACCTGCTGAATTGGATATCAATGTGTCGTTCAATCAAATCTTGTCTGTCGATCCCGACGATGCCCGCGCCGTGAAAGTTACCATCATACCTGAATCATAATGCCGCACAATCGTTTTATAACCCGCGATACCCTTTCGTCTCAGGTGCCCGAGCAGCTACCTGAGTTCGTGCGGGCCGATCATCCAACGTTCGTTGCGTTCTTGGAAGCGTACTATGAATGGATGGAAACACAAGACCAGGCGCTAAACATCTCGTTTGGTCTGCGGGACATTGCGGACGTTGATGATACTCTGCAAGAATTCATTCGACAGTTCAAAGCAACCTTTATGCTCAATTTTCCAGAGCAGTTGGCGATCGACAATGAAACGGGTGAACCTCTCGACCAGCGACGAATCATCAAGAACATCAAAGCGTTCTACAAAGCAAAGGGCTCTGAGAAGTCTTACAAGTTCCTATTCCGCATTCTGTTCGACACCAACGTTGAGTTCTTCTTCCCGAAGGTTGATATCTTGCGTGTCTCAGATGGTAAGTTTATCATCGAACGATTCATGCGTGTGACTTCTTCGAATGGCCCTGACACGTTCAAAGCGGTCGGTAAGAAGATTCAACAGCGAGACAGAGAGACGGGAGATATCACCGCATCTGCAAGAGTCACTAGAGCAATTCAGTTTCAGTCGGGTCTATATGAAGTAACCGAATTTGTTCTTACTGAAATCTTCGGTACGTTTAATCCACCGCAGCGTGTGGAGTTTGAGATTGTAGAAGATGACGGCACCATAACGAAGATCGAAGAAAACATCTTTACGATGATCGTCAGTTTCGACATAACCAACGGAGGAACAGGATTCCGTGTGGGCGAAGTAGTGCGGCTAACCAATGCTTCCGGCGACGTAGGCATCGGTGCTTTAGGTGTTATTGATCGCGTCGATGGAAAGACGGGAGCCATCTTGCGTATTGCGGTGCGGGACCCTGGAACTAACTATCTTATTCCACCGATCCCTGACTTCAGCGAATCGGAGAACGGCACCGGAGCAACTGCGGATGTACTGCTGGGCCCGATCTTTACCGCTGACGGTTTCTTTGGAAACAATGATGGCAAGATCAGTTCAAACAAAGTGATTCAAGATAGCTTCTTCTACCAAGATTACTCTTATGTTCTCAAGACCGAAGTTACGATCGACAAATGGTTGGGTACAGTCAAGCGAGTGATTCACCCTGCTGGTTTGAAAGTGTTCGGTGAAGTGACCATCTTTAGATGCATCGAAAGCGAAGCACCCCACGAAACACGTTTCCAGGCATACGAAATACCTCTCATTGGACACTACACTCCTTACACTTGGCTCACCACCGATGACCTGCGAAACACAGCCGAAGCCTTCCTACCAAATCTCGATCTTTACCCTGATGGTTTCGACCCTGCGGTTGGGGTTGTTGCTGAGGATGGTACTGGTGGTCCTCATGTTCCAGGTTCTAATCCTGCCTTTCCTGGCGACTTCAACGGCCTTGATCCTGCTCTGCCCGACTTACTTGCTAGACCAACCCTTGCTTATGGATCGGGAAGTGGACCATTCTGGTTCACGGTTACAAGCGTAAGTAATCAGTTCACCATTGGTAGTTCGGTGGTAGGGAATACATCTGCTGCAAATGCAATTGTTTATGCTGTGGATACTACAGGAACAAAAATTGGTTTGGTGGTTACTGACGGTGTGTTCATTCTTGGTGAAACACTAACACAACTTGCTCCCTCCGAAACCCTGACACTAATCTCGCTTCTTAATCAACCTGTACCGAGATGGGGATTTCCGCACAGACCGAAATCAGATCCTATCTTTATCATCTATCACCACCCGAACCGGCGTGGTATGCGTGAGATTCCAGGACTCGGTGAGCCGCACCCCAACCCGAACATGCGAGTGATTGATCGAACGATGCTCAGCGGTACGTTCACGATAGGTGAATCGGTGGTTGGTGACTCGCTGCAAATCACAGACATCACCCCGTATCTGACTTCCCTTGAGATTACCGATGCTTCGAATTACGTTCTCGACGAAGATTTCGAAGTCGGTGAAATAGTCACGGGACAAACTTCAGGCGAAACGGCAACCGTGGGTGTGTGGACTCCTGCTGCTGTTGGTAATCCAGGATCGGTGTTGACCGTTATCAATGAGACTGGTCCGTTCGCAGCCGGCGAAACAATCACGGGCCAAACATCTGGTGTCTCTATCACAGAAGGTGGTCAAGTAACCATCGACGCTGACTTTGATTTGGGAGAAACGGTGACGGGTCAGCTATCAGGTGCGACGGGTGTTGTGCTTGAATGGACCCCTGCTGGTTTCTTAGAGGCGGGCAGCGAATTGATCTTAGGAGAAATCATCGGTGGGCCGTTTGATGACGGTGAAGATATTGTGGGCAACATATCTGGTTCAGAAATCACTGTTGATGTGATCGTTGAAGTTGGGACAACAGGGACGATTGATGCTGACGATCTGCCCTTGACTAACCCGATCAGCGAGAGTCAAGTAATTATGTTCACCAGTGGCGAGTTTAGACCGGGCGAAGTAATGATCGGTCAAAGTTCAGGTGCCGATGCGAGAGTCGATTCACTCAGCAGTTTGATCTATTCAGACGGTATGCCATGGCGGGACATCGTAGTTCGGGACTTCGCACGCAATATGCCTGTGGCTGAGGGAATCCTATGTGTACCAACCGACACGCAGGAAGTGCTGAGTGATGCAGGTTATCCAAATGAAGATATCGGCGGGTTGGATGGAACCGGTCCGACGGACTAAATAACTCTATAGAGAGAAGGTAGTATGGCTCGATGCGAACCATTTAGGTGTGACTTTAGACGATTCTTGGCTGAGAAGTTCAGGGAGTTGTTCGGCCTTGACACGGGCGACAACTTCTATCTGATGCTTTCCAGGGTAACGTCTTGGGAACTACCACCCACACAACCGGGTGCTGACGACAACAACCCTCCATTCAACGTGGATTCGGTGATATCTGAGAACCAAGCCTGGGAGCAGGCCTTCGGCTTCAAGAGAATCGGTGTTGGTGATGTCGTTCTAGTGGTTCCACGAATCAATTGGGAACCAGGACGAGTGTTCGATCAGTACGACGACGATGTAGCTCTGTTCGATCCAGACGATCCCAAACAGTTCTATGTCTTGGTTGACGGTCGAGATGTCTACAAGTGCTTGGGTAATAACTTCGGTGGACTCTCCACCGAGAAACCAACCGGTACATCTACCGAAGCATTTGTGCGACCTAACGATCTCTACCGGTGGAAATTCCTATACCGTGTTCCCGAGGATCTGCGTGATTTCTTGACAGAAGATTTCATACCCGTAGAATTCATTCGGGGTAAAGGGTTGCTACCCGACGAGAGACAGCTACAATTCAATGTGCAAGAGGCAGCGATCAATGGGTCTATTGACTTCATTGATCTTATCAGCCCGGGCGATATCGAACCATCATCATATCCGTTCAGCGTACCCGCTAACGTGACTCAATTCGTTCAGCGTAGCGAGAATGCTATCGAAGATACGAATACGATTGTCAGCTTTCCTGCTGTCGGTCAGGTTGAATTAAACGTCACCGCTAGTATAGTGAACGGTGCGTATAACAATATGGTATTGCGAATCATCGACGGTACGGGTTCAGGTGAAGAAAGAATCATCGTTAGCTATGATGGTCCTACCCGAACAGCAACACTCAATACATCATTCTCCGCCAACGTTCTTACTGGTGACAGTTACGAAGTCAAGAGTCGTGAGATGAAGGGTGCATCTATTCTCAGTCAAGTCAATGACGTATTCAACGGTTACGTTGCCACCATCGTTTCTGGACCTGGAATTGGTCAGGAGCGTGAAGTTGTCAGCTATGATGGTGTTAGCCAAATCTTTACTTTAGCCGAAGCATGGGACGCTGACTTGGTTGCAGATGCAAACCCGGCTCTGTCCAGCTTCTATACTATCACCCCAAAGGTTACGATCTCTGGCGACGGTGATGGTGCAACAGCATCATCGGTTGTAAATGCTGAGGGAATTCTCACGCGAATCAATGTGGTGAATCGGGGCAGCAATTACACACGCGCCACCGTTGAGCTTACTCCGTTGTTCCCGTTGGGTTCGCCGGCACCGGCAGTTGCCGAAGCTGAAATTTCGCCACCTGGAGGTCACGGTTCAAATGCCGTGAAAGAGCTTTGTGCTAGACGAGCCCTCATTGTGGTTCGCACAGACCAAGATGAATTAGGAGTGTTCCAGGTAGCAAACGATTTCCGACAATTCGGTATTGTTCGCAACCCGGTTCTGAACGATGGAACTGGTACAATTGCTGGTGAGGAAATCCCACCAGAGCTAAGAATCGAAGTTGTTTGGGATGGTTCCAACGCATTGCTCACTGGCTCATTCACGATTGGTGAATTCTTGATCGGTGATGAGAGTGGCAACGTTGGTGAAATCACCGAATGGGAACCTGATGGCTCAGGCGAAGCAGGCACACTGGTCATTCAGAACGCAACCGACAAAGATTTTGTTTTGCCTGAGGGTGCCAACCCCGGTGAGTTTTTACACCAGTTTGATGGGACTCCGGTATTCACGGGCACCGATATTGCGACCGTGAAATTGGTGACTGAGCTTCCGCTGAACTCACCAGAAACTTATCGACAGACATGCCAGATCACCCTTCAATCAGATGGCACTGTTGCTGGTCAACTGAACGACGATTCGTTCACGTTAGACCGCATCGCTAAAGGTCAGAGCGAGCTTCAGTTGACAGACGCTTCTCTATATGTTTCGGGTGAGAATCTGCTCTCCAGTGAGACAGTCACAGGACAATCGTCAGGTGCTACCGGAACAGTGGTTGCGTGGACCCCCGCCTCGGTGGGAAGTCCTGGATCAGTGGTTTCTCTGAGCGGTGTTTCTGGTACTTTCTTGGACGGTGAAGTGGTCACTGGTGGCACGTCTGGTTTCTCGATCACTATTGATATCGGCGGTCAAGTCGATTCCACAGTTGAAGGTATCATCGTGCAATGGGAACCAGCAACCGACGGCCTGACCGGTGTTCTCAGCTTGGTTGGTGTTGTAGGAGACTATGATATTGGAGAACTGATCGACGAATTTGATCCCGTGACAGAGATAACAATATCCGCTATTGGGGAAGTTACTGCAAAGAGTGACCCGGAACTGGTTCATACTTCTGGAGAACTGTTATACATACAGAATGTAAAGCCCATTCAGCGTGACATTGAGCAGGCTGAGGAATACAAGATCCTCGTTGAATTCTAAGGAATTGGTGCATGGTTAGTACGCTCGACTTTAATGTAAGCCCCTACTTCGACGACTTCGATCCGGACAAGAAATTTCTCCGGATGCTGTATCGTCCTGGGTTCGCTGTCCAGGCGAGAGAGCTTACACAAATCCAAACTATCCTCCAGAACCAGATCGACCGGTTCGGTTCCCATATCTTTGAGGACGGCAGCAAGGTCATCGGTGCGAACATCGCGGACTTGAATGTCAAGTTCCTGCGGGTCGATCCTCAATTCAGTACCGTTGATCTAGACCTTGAGCAATTCATCGCTTTTGAAATCACAAGCGACACTGACTCCGATCTCGTAGCGACCGTGTACCATGCGATCAAAGAAACCGGTGACGATCCTTATGTGATTCTGTTCATCGAATACACCAGCACCGGTGTTACAGACGAATTCCAACCTGGCGATGTTATCTCGCAAGTAAGCAATCCGGTAATTAAAGCAACGGTCAAGACTCTTGCTACGGATCCCGACATCGCTGTGACCGGTGATTGCATCATGGCATCTATCAGCGAGGGAAGTTTCTTTGTTGAGGGCTTCTTTATTCTGACCGATAGCCAGCGAGTCGTTCCATTCAGACCAGCAGTTGCAGCAGACTCACCGGCGCCTTTGAATTCTAGACTGTTCTCGGGCATCAATGCTCGCGTCGGTTTCGATCTCGTTGAAGATATCGTAACCTCTGACGACGACACTTCACTACTTGACCCTGCGTTCGGCGCGCCAAACTTCAATGCTCCTGGTGCTGACCGTTTCCGCATTCGATTGCTCATCGACTTTAGGTTGTTCGAAGATACTGCGGAGACACCAACAGAATTCTCTGATGAAAACTTCGTCGAGTGGATGAGAATCCGCAGAGACATTGTTGTTCTGCAAGCTGTTCGACCGGACTACTCTGCTCTTGGTAATGAACTTGCTCAGAGAACCGAGGATATCCACGGTAGTTTTACGGTTCGAACCTTCGCGCCTGACATTCGACCCCACCTGAAAAACGATCTCTTTACCTTCACAGTTGTTAGCCAGGTTGGAACATTCTTGGTTGGTGAAAGCGTAACAGGCGGCACTTCTGGTGCAACCGGTATTGTCAACTTCATCACTGACTTCGATATCAGTTTCTTGATGTTGAGCGGTGAATTTGTCAATTCAGAAACTCTTACCGGTGTCACGTCAAGTGCTACTGCTGACACGCCTGCAAGCCCAACTATCGCAAGCACTCTAAACGAGGACACCGAAGGTGTCTTTACTCTCGCCCAGGGCGGTGAAGAGGACAAGATTGCGTTTGGTCTTGAATCAGGCAAAGCGTTCGTTCATGGGTTCCAGTTTGAGAATCTCGAAACAGAATTCGTCAAGGTTGACAAAGGACGCGATACTGATTCGGTTGCAGGCTTCAACGTCAACACCACCTTCGGTAACTATGTTTTGGTTGATTCAAACACCGACACAAAGTTTGAAAACTGGAACTTAGATTTCGATATTGACAACAGTTTGATCTTCCCAGTCAACACACAGGAAGTGAATCTGCTCGACGCAAACAGTGTGCAAGTTGGTACAGGTCGTGTTCGACAGATTCAACGCGACAGTGCTGACGCTTATCGAGTCTATCTGTATGAAACAGTCTTTGATAGCGGTAAGAGCATTATTGATGTCCGCGAGATCAACGATGCTGCAACTCTGTTCTGGTTCATTAGAGAACCCGAAGGCATCGACCCGTCGATCGTGAACCGCTTGGGCAACCCTGCAACGATTCTTTTCGAATCGAATCGCAACAGTCTTGTTTTCCCGGTTCCGGTCGGTCAGTCAACGGAGAAGTTTACTGAGACTGACTGGCGAAGTCAGCAGCAATTCACTGTACCATTGAATGCTTCGGGTATTGGCTCGGTGTCAACCGGCAGTCCTGACATTCGATTCGTGGGTGGCAATCCACCTATCGTTACTGGTGGTGAGCTTCAATTCTATACGGTTATTGATCCCCTCAACGGAAACATTGTTGATATGGCGGCTGGGTCTAATGAGATCGAAACAAACAATACCTTGCCGTTCTCGAATGGTCAATGTACCCTCGACATTCCCGGTATAACCGGTCGGAGTGTAACTTTGATCGCAACGTTGGAAGTCAACGATGCAGGTGGCACCGAACCCGTCATACGCCGCAACAAGGTCTTGCAGAAGAATTTCCAAGTTCCAACTGATATCTTTTTGGTTGCTGATTTGATTCTCAGGGGCGGCGGTTCGATTGCAACCCCCGAAGCAGGCGCTCTCACTGACAACTTCGATTTTGGAGCTGCCGAAACTATCACCTTGCCTAGTGGAACCGCAACGCTAGACGGCGCCGGAAAGATCGTTGCTGAGCTTTCGTGGACATACGCTTTGGGTGATGTTGGAACCATTCAGCCGTTCTCACCATCAGAAATAGCTACCGGAGGAACCAGCGGCTCGACCGCAATCGTCAACTGTGATTTTATTGATGTTGATGCAGGGGCAACCCTTGGTGGTGCAGGCCTCTTTTTCTCCGGTGAATACGTTTTTCAAGGTGTCTCACTTGCGGCCGCTACGGCCGTTGCCGTTGCATTGAGTCCCACATCTTTCAGATTCGTCTTTGGTCAATTCACCGATGGTGCTACAATTACAGGCGCCTCATCTGCTGTTACGCGAACATTCTTCGTAACTACTGCAACAGGTTTCAGTGTGTATCGCGCCGCGATGTACGAGATGGATGCAACTACTACAGGTGTATTCAGCGAGAACGAACAGATCACATTCAGTTCATCGTCTAATGTTATCCAACTACAAACGGTTTTCAACTATCGAGCTATTGCTCTGTTTCAACTTGACGCTCTCGCCGATGTTTTTTCGGTCGGAGATACGATCACAGGTGCCACAAGCGCCGCGACGGCCGAAGTAATAAGCGTGAGGTTCAGAGGAACAATTCCCCTCTCTGATATCTTTGGTGTCGAGGATATTCGTTCTGATCCCACGGGAGCTGATGTATCAGTAACCCCTGCATTCTTTATTGATCCGGGTCAGCGAGACAACCTTTACGATCACGCATCCATTGAGTATGATCCTCTGAGTGGAATTTCTGTACCTCAGCCTGTCAGAATGTTCGTCAACTACTTCGAACACCAGGGCGATGGACCCCTGTATGTTAACTCATACACGCACACCGTACCGGGTTCGAATATTCGCTTTGAGGATATTCCTCTGTACACTAGTCCGCAAACCGGCATAACCGTAGCTTTGCGTGACAGTATCGACTTCCGTCCTATTAGAGATCCGTCTGGTGACATTCGGAAGGTGTTCATGCCGCAAGCGGGTCAGGCGTTCGATGCTACCTACAGCTTCCATCTTCCTCGTATCGACAAGGTTGTTCTTCGCAAAGAGCAACTGTTCGATGTGATTCGTGGAATTCCAAGTCTTGAAGCAGAAGTTCCAGCCGATGATCCTGAAGCTCTGACGTTATACGTCGTTTCCATTCCACCATACACATACAACGTTCAAGATGTAACGATTCGTTTCATCGAAAACAAGCGATACACGATGAGCGACATCGGTGGGATCGAACGTCGAGTGCAGAGACTTGAATACTACACGTCTTTGACGCTGCTCGAACGAGAGGCAGATGCTCTGCCCATCCCCGACGATGCTGGCGATAATCGGTTCAAGAGTGGAATTATTGTTGACTCATACCAGGGACATAGTGTCGGTGACGTTTTGAATCCTGATTATGATTGTGCTATTGATCCCGAGGAGAAGGAACTTCGGCCCCCGTTCATTGATCGAATCCTCGAATTGAGTGAAGAAGCCGGCGCCAGCAACATTAATGTTTCAAGCGATGGTCTTGTGACGATGGCGTTCACCCCAACAGATTTAGTGTTCCAGCCACTCGCAAGCACAGCTATCAGTGTCAACCCCTTTGATGTTGTCAACTGGATGGGAAACATGACGCTCACCCCACCGTCCGATATCTGGATCGACGTTGAGCAACGACCACAGCTTCGGGTCAATCTTGAAGGCGAGAACGATGCATGGGCCGCAATTGCTACCGCAGCAAACGGTGCTTTGCCCAACGGCTTCGGTACATCTTGGGGTGGTTGGGAAGCAAATTGGACCGGCAGAACCGAACGTCGTCGAACATTCCGACGAACGAGTAGTCGCCGTCTCAGTGCTCCTCACGCTTCGCGTGCTCCTGATGGAGTAATGCGTCTCAAGATCGAGCAGACAACACAAACAATTGAACGTACCGTTGAAACTGTCACCGGTCGTGAGACTCGACAAGGTATCCAAACCCGCGTTGTGCCTGAGCGAATCGAAAGATCATTGGGCAATCGTGTGGTTGATGTCAGCATTCTACCATTCATTAGACCGCAGGTCCTAGTATCCAATTCTCAAGGTATGAAGCCGAACACGCGAGTATTCCCGTACTTTGATTGTGTTGAAGTCTCAGCATTCTGCACACCATTCGGCGGCGCACCAGGCGATCCGATTATCACTGACGCTGCTGGTAAAGTTTCTAATCTAGAGTTTGATATTCCTGCGGGTAGATTCAGAACCGGTGATCGCTTGTTCCGTCTAACTGACGAACCAAACAACATTGTTGCGAACGCTTTGACTTCTTCTGAACAGATGTGGAATGCTCAGGGTCTATTGCAGAGTCGAGAAGAAGCAATCGTTTCAACTCGCGTTCCTGTTCTTCGTCGTCAGTCGGTCACGCAAACTCGCCCGGCCCGCGATGTTCGAACCCGCGATAGAACGGTTCGCTCACAAACTAAGGTGCGATGGGTTGACCCGTTGGCACAGACATTCTTGGTTGACAGCAACTTGTTCCCGAATGGAGTGTTCGTGACCAGCCTTGATTTGTTCTTCCGAGGAAAGCCTGTCAACTCAAGCATCCCGGTTACGGTTCAACTTCGACCAGTCGTGAATGGTTTCCCGCACTCTGCGGCTGTTATCCCATTCTCAGAAGTCAATCTTGAGCCGTCGGCTGTGAACATCAGCGATAATCCTGATCCATCTGATGCGAACACCGTAACAACGTTCACGTTCTCGTCTCCTGTTCACCTGTCGGGTGGTCAAGAGTATGCTATCGTCATTCTGTCAAATAGCAATGAGTACCTGACATACGTTGCCGTGATCGGTCAAGATCAGTTAGGCACCGAAGAACGAATTTCAGCACAACCATATGCAGGTTCGTTGTTCAGATCGCAGAACGCTTCCACGTGGACTCCGGATCAAACAACTGACTTGATGATGCGTCTGAATCGGGCCCAGTTCCAAACTGGTTCGGTCGGTGAAATTGATTTTAGAAACGTCTTGGCTACAAACATGCAGAGTCCCCCACCGGCATCTCTGTCCGATACAGCAGGAATCAACGAGCTATACTTGATGTCGAATGAACTTGAGTTCCCAGACTCTACCCTGACGTATTCGGTTGACACAGATACTCTCGGTATTCTTAGCGGGCAATTTAGAACAATCTTGGCCAACCAGCGAGAGAGATTCAACGTCAAGCAAAGAGTCTTGATGGCTAGTGCTCCTCCGTCGTTGATTCTTCGGGCAAGATTAACCACGGCCGACGATGCAATCTCACCAGCAATAGACCAATCACGATTGGGTATTATTGCGATCGAGAACAAAGTCAATGACAATCGAAACACGAACACCGAGGAACCGACCTACAACGGTGAGCTTGAGCCTAGTGCTTTTCCTGCTCACGATACCGAAGTGATTCCCGACGACGGTTTCAATGGTCCGATCGCCCGCTATATTACCCGTCTGGTAACATTGGAGCCAGGGTTCGAAGCCAGCGACATGCGAGTATTCTTGACGGTCAACAAACGAATCGAAACTGAGATTCAGGTATTCATAAAGCAACAGACGCCCGAGGCAGAAGGCGACTTCCCCGACGAACGTTTCCTTCAGTTGAACCCGGTCGAGGATGTGATCTCGCAGAACGACGACGATTTCCAAGAAATCGAATACCGTCTACCTACCGAGTTGCCAGAACCGTTCAGTAAGTTTGTAATCAAAGTGACGCTGTATTCAAGCAGCGACTCGGTAGTTCCGAGACTAAGGGACTTGCGAGCAATCGCGGTAATCTAATCATGGCAAAAAAGAAAAAGACTAAGGCTCCAGAGTTAGTAAAGGTTGAAGGTCGTAAGTTGGTGCGTGACATGCACTCTAAAGCTATCTTGAATCGTGATGTTACCGCACGCAATGCTTACTTGCAGCGTCGAGCAAATCGTCGAAACCGACAGGTTGAAGTGAGTGCCCTGAGAATCCAGGCCGAATCACAGAATCATGAAATTGCGGAACTGAAAGCACAGTTGGCCGAGCTAAGTAAATTGGTAAAGCAGAAAATGACCACCCGCAGAAAGAAGTCCGAGGATAGCTAATGGCCATTGACCTAATCAATATTGACAACATCGTCCTTGCAGACGACTTTGAAACTTGGCTCGATAGAACGAACGAAGTTATTGATGCATTGAACCCATTGCAGCTCTATGACTTCTACGATAACTTCTACGCTACCGGTGACGGTGTGTTCCCAACCATTACCGGGTACACAACTTTGCAGGATATCACCGACGCCACTACGCTCGGTTTGAAGATCACGCGAGACATTCGTTTCCAGGGTGATATGCTGATTGAAATTATTCCCGAAGCTCCCCTTGGATTCAACAACACCACGGGCCGACTTGCCCTCCTTTTCTTTGGACCTCTTGTGCCGGTGTTGAGTGGTTTGAACTGTACGGCACCCGACATCGTTGAGAATGACGATCGGTACATCGTTCATGACACATCGACCACTACCACTAAGGTTGTTGAAGCATCGAACATGCTTCCTCCGGTTATCAATTGCGATCACCAGTTTGGTACATCTTCCACTCCCGGACCAGGATTTGTAACCATCACCATCAAAGGTGATTTGATTGTTGACGGCACGACGACGACGCTCAGCACATTGAATCTGGAAGTCGAGGACAAGAACATTAACTTGAACCACGATGGTAGTGGAACCCCCGGTGTACCCGGAGGCGATGATACCACAGCCGATGGTGGTGGAATCACTTTGCTTTCGACAGATGGCAACAAGACGATCACATGGCTCAATACGGGCGATAGATGGTTCGTGAATCAAGGTTGGGAAGTCGATCAGAACTTCAACGTGTTCACGACAACGATTGAAACCCAAACCGGCGTCTTGGATCTACAAGGTGGCGGCGGCGGTCCTTATCCCCTGATCGTATCCATGCGGTCCACGATTGATCCAAACTTCCCAGGTTCCGACGACCATTGGGAGTTCTTGAACCGAGCAAATCCAACGGTACTGCCGTTTGGCTATACCCTAAACAACTATCCGACTGGCCTTGATCCGATTCTTGCTGATGAAGGTACGTTCGTTTTACGGCACGTTGCGTCTCTTTTCAATGATACCGGAACGGCCATCATCTTTGATAGCCTCACACCAACGAACGATTCCGAGGTCGTAGGATTTGCCCGCTTCCTCAATGCTGACATGCTTGATGGCTGCCACTCTTCCCAGACGCCAACACCGTTCACAATTCCTTGTGCTGACGCTTTTGGTGAGATTGATCCCGGATGGATTCCATTCACAGGCTCGACAGTCAAAGAGATTAACCAGGCCGCTCACGGGTTTATTCCTGGTAACGTTGTTCGACTTGACAAGATTACACCCTTTGGATATATTCTGGCTCAAGCCGACACATTAGACAACGCCGAGGCAGTTGGTGTTGTTGAGAACGTCATTGATGCGAACAACTTCGAACTCAACCTGAGAGGGTGCATCGAAGCGACCACAGTTGAATGGGATGCCGCTACTGACGATGTAGGTCCAGGTTTGACTCCGGGTGCTGTGTACTTCTTGTCTAAAAGTAATCCTGGAGAGATGACTCAGACACAGCCAACGCCGGGTGATATCAGCAAGACGATGATGATTGCGATTGACTCGACGACCGCGATCGTTATGAATTATGTTGGTGGTTTGACTGACCCAACTACGGGTGTACCCACCATTGAGTTGACAAACGATGTACTAGCCATTGGCTTGCTTGGTTCCCCCTTGGTGACTTCGATTGTCGAAAGAACTTCCCGTCAAACTGCTGTGGGTGGTACGCTTCCGTTGGTCGTTCAGGACAATGACATCGGATCAGGAAATAGAACTTTCGAAATCACTATGACCGCAAACACGACGCTTGAGTTGCAGCAGCCCGGTGCGTCAGCGGTTGATCCCGTCACAAACAGCGTCACGTTGATTATCCATCAAGATGGTACTGGTGGATGGACACCCAATATAACAATTTCAGGTGGAGGTACTATCGCTTGGGATAACTCTGTAGCCCAACCGGCTGTCCAAACCCTACCCAACAAGACTACTCTATATGTCTTGGTCAATGTAAATGATGTTCCCGGTGTGTGGTATGGATCCCGAGCAGTATTCGAACTGTAATGAGAAAGTCTGTTCACTTCAGAATGTTACTTGGGGCTGGCGGCTTCGCTGCCAACCCTGATGGTCCACTCGCTGTAGAATTCTGCAAGCGAACACTTATCCTTGGATCAACACTTCTAGCGAACGACCAAATTATTCCTGCAAACGGTGCAACGATTATCGGAGTTTCAAACTTCGTTGGTGGTGTTGCGAGCTTGACGGGTGGTGCTCCCGATGTTCATTGGGACGACGACGGTGCGAACGCACTCACACCGGCATCATTCGATTATACCCTTCAAGACAACGTTACATCTCAGACA